>Ga0308159_1004643_pt1 | contig 12371 bp, 9 predicted proteins | sample PhyCR1_FD_201040 | JGI IMG/M metagenome (GOLD analysis project Ga0308159, IMG submission 201040) | Phyllosphere microbial communities from UC Gill Tract Community Farm, Albany, California, United States - DLSLC.R1 | ecosystem: Host-associated > Plants > Phyllosphere > Unclassified | place: USA...
ACTTCCCGGATGCCAATGACTGGGTGGGCAGCCTGTTCCGCAGCTTCGGCGCGGAGCTGGTGAACGCGAAGGGCGAGATCACCGCCAATTCCGACAATGTCCGCGCCGTGCTGGCCTACGCGCAGCGTCTCTGCCAGTTCCTGCCGAACGACGTGTTCTCCTGGGACGACGCCTCCAACAACCGCGCGCTGATCTCCGGCAAGTCGGCGCTGATCTTCAACCCGCCCAGCGCCTGGGCGGTGGCCAAGCGGGATGCGCCGCAGGTGGCGGAGCAGTGCTGGACCTTCCCCGCCCCCGCCGGCGCCGCCGGGCGCTTCACCCCCTACCTGCCGTATTTCTGGGGCGTCTGGGGCTTCAGCCGCAACAAGGGTGCCGCCAAGGCGCTGATGGAGCATCTGAGCGAGCGGGACCAGGCGCAGGCCATGGTCGCGGCCAGCGGCGGCTACGACATCCCGCCCTTCACCAGCATGACGGATTTCGACACCTGGGCGAAGGAAGGCCCGCCGACCGGCGTGGTCTACAACTACCCGGTCCGGCCGCACCACAAGTCGCAGCAGTTCATCGCGGCCTACCCGGCGCCGCCGGCCATCGCGGTGCAGATGTACAACCAGGGCATCCAGGCCAAGATGATCGCCCGCGTCGTGCAGAACAAGGAACCGGTGGACCGCACCATCGCCTGGGTGACGCGGGAGCTGGAAGGCTTCCAGCGCGGCTGACGCAACCGCCCGGCGGCACGACCCGCCGCCGGGTGTTTCCCGTTTCTGACAGACCCAATTCTGACAGGGGAAAGCTGGCATGTCCCAGGCCGTCATATCCTCCAACGTCGCGCCGCCTTCGGCGCGCAACAGCGCCATGCGGCGGCTGGCGCGGCGCAACTCCACCACCGCCTTCCTGCTGACCCTGCCGCTGATCCTGTTGATCCTCTGCCTCGTGGTCTATCCGTTCCTCTACGCCGTCTACCTCTCCATGCTGAACAAGCGGCAGACCCGCTTCGTCTGGCTGGACAACTTCACCTTCCTGCTGGGGCGGGAGACGTTCTGGGACGTGGTGTTCCAGTCCGTGCTCTTCGCCGTGACGGCGGTGCTGCTGAAGGCGATGATCGGCTTCATCCTGGCGCATGTGCTGCACGCCCTGCCGGCCAAGGGGCAGCGCAAATGGCGCGGCATGCTGCTGGTGCCCTGGGTCATCCCGCCCGCCATATCCACCCTCGCCTGGTGGTGGTTGTTCGACCCCTCCTACTCCGCCTTCAACTGGGCGCTGGCCGGCATTGGCGTGGACCCGGTGCCCTGGCTGGGGGCGACGGGCTGGGCCCGCTTCTCCGTCATCCTGGTGAACGTCTGGTACGGCTCGCCCTTCTTCATGATCATGTACCTGGCGGCGCTGAAATCGGTGCCGGACCAGTTGTACGAGGCCTCCGCCATCGATGGCGCGTCGGGCTGGCAGAAGCTGCGCTACGTGACCTTCCCGATGATGCGCAACATCATCAGCATCACCGTGCTGTTCAGCCTGATCGTCACCTTCGCCAATTTCGACATCGTCCGCATCCTGACCAATGGCGGGCCGCAAGACAGCACGCATGTCTTCGCCACCTACGCCTTCCAGGTCGGCATCCAGTCGGGCGACATCCCGCTCGGCGCCTCGGTCAGCCTGTTCATGTTCCCGCTGCTGGCGATCTTCGCGATCTTCACGCTCCGCGGTGTCAACAAGCGCACGAAGGAGATGTCGTGAGATGAGCTCCACCGCCGCCTCCCCCACCCCCTTCGTGCCGGCCGAGATCAAGCATGGCAGCCTGAAGAACGAACGCCGCTGGGCGATGATCGGCGCCTATATCGCGCTGGCCGTGTTCGTGCTGTTCTTCATGATCCCGCCCTTCCACATGCTGATGACCAGCCTGAAGAGCAGTGCCGAGATCGCCGACCTCTCCGGCAATCCCTGGATCGTCCGCCGCCCCACCCTGTCCAACTATTGGGAGCTGCTGACCCAGGGCAACTACATGATCCATTTCCGCAACTCGGTGATCGTCACGGTCTGCACGGTGCTGATCAGCATGATCATCTCCACCATGGCGGCCTTCGCCCTGGCGCGGATGAAGTTCTGGGGCAGCGCCACGCTGGCCACCGGCGTGTTCCTGACCTACCTGGTGCCGGAGACGCTGCTGTTCATCCCGATGTTCCAGATCGTCGGCAGCCTCGGCCTCTACAACAACCTCTGGGCCATGGTGCTGATCTTCCCGACGCTGACGGTGCCCTTTTGCACCTGGATCATGATCGGGTACTTCGCCTCGATCCCCAAGGAGCTGGACGAAGCGGCGCTGATCGATGGCGCCAGCCACATCCAGATGCTGCTGAAGATCTTCATCCCCGTGGCGCTGCCCGGCATCCTGGCGGCGATGATCTTCGCCTTCACGGTCTCCTGGGCCGCGTTCATCTATCCCATCGCCTTCCTCGTCAGCTCGGACCAGATGGTGCTGACAGTGGGCATCGTATCCGACCTGATCCGCGCCGACACCTTCCAGTGGGGCAAGATCATGGCCGGCGCTTTGATGGCAGCTTTGCCGCCGCTGCTCGTCTATGCTTTCCTCATGGACTATTATATCGCCGGCCTCACCGCCGGTGCGACGAAGGGCTAGGCGCAAGCGCACAGGGTGGCAGCACCAGGGGCACGAAGCGCGATACGACACTGAGCCGGAGCCCGTACCCGCCACCTGCTGGCGGCACGGGAACCGGGGCCGCGACCCCCGCGAACGGGGGCCGGACGCTGACAAACGGTAGGGAAGACAAGAATGGCGCAGGTGACGCTGAGGAAGGTCGTCAAGGCCTATGAGGGCGGTGTCCAGGCGGTGAAGGGCATCGACCTGGATATCGCGGACCACGAGTTCGTCGTGCTCGTCGGGCCGTCCGGCTGCGGCAAGTCCACCACCCTGCGGATGATCGCCGGGCTTGAGGAAATCAGCGATGGCGAGATCGCCATCGGCGGCCGCGTCGTCAACGACGTCCCGCCGCGGGACCGCGACATCGCCATGGTGTTCCAGAACTACGCGCTCTACCCGCACATGACCGTGGCCGAGAACATGGCCTTCGGCCTGATGCTGCGGAAATTCCCCAAGGATGAGATCAAGCGCCGGGTGGATAACGCGGCGCGCATCCTGGACATCACGCCCCTGCTGGCCCGCAAGCCCAAGGCGCTCTCCGGCGGCCAGCGGCAGCGCGTGGCGATGGGCCGCGCCATCGTACGCGACCCCAAGGTCTTCCTGTTCGACGAGCCGCTCTCCAACCTCGACGCCAAGCTGCGCGTGCAGATGCGCACCGAGATCAAGAAGGTGCAGCAGGCCGTCCACACCACCACCATCTACGTGACGCATGACCAGGTGGAGGCCATGACGCTGGCCGACCGCGTTGTGGTGATGAACAACGGCATCATCGAGCAGGTCGGCCCACCGCAGGAGCTGTACCACAATCCCAAGACGCGCTTCGTCGCCGGCTTCATCGGCAGCCCGGCAATGAACTTCATCCCCGGGCGGCTGGAGAACGGCTCCGGCGCGCTCCGCGTCCACCTGCCGGGGGACATCGTGCTGAACGTGCCGGATTCCCGCACCGCCCGTTACGCGGCGCTGGCCGGCAAGGAAATCATCTTCGGCCTGCGGCCCGAGCATCTTACGGAAGAGAAGAATCTGGAGCGCCCCGGCTTCGCCCGCTTCCCGGCCACGCCGGAAGTGACGGAGCCGATGGGCATGGAGACGCTGGTGCACTTCAAAATGAACGGCGCCGAGATCTGCGGCCGTGTCGACCCCAACGCCCCGGCGCATCCCGGCCAGCCGCTGGCGATGGCGGCTGACCTCAACAACATGCATATCCTCGACCCGCAAAGCGGCCGCGTTCTGTGAGCGGCTTTGCCTGGGTAACCGGTGCCGGTTCCGGCATCGGCCGCGCGGTGGCCATCGCGCTGGCCAAGGCCGGCTGGCGCCTCGCCCTCACCGGCCGGCGGGAGGAGGCGTTGCGGGAAACCGCCGCGATGCTCGGCGGGGCGGAAGCCCTGATCCTGCCGGCCGACCTGACCGACTCCGCAGCGGTGGAGGCCGTGGTGGCCCGCTTGCCGGAAGCGCCCGCGCTGCTGGTGAACAATGCCGGCGCCAACACGCCGAAACGGCACTGGCACCACATCTCGCCCGCCAACGCGCGCGCGCTGGTGGATGCCAACCTGACGGCGCCCTTCCTCACCAGCCTGGCGGTGCTGCCGGGCATGAAGCAGCGTGGCGGCGGGTTGATCGTGCAGATCGCTTCGGTAGCCGGCAAGGGCGCCTCGCCCGTCTCCGGCCCCGCCTATATCGCGGCCAAGACCGGCTTCGTCGCCCTCTCCGCCTCGTTGAACGCCGAGAACGGCATTCACGGCATCCGCAGCACCTGCATCTGCCCGGGCGAGGTGGCGACGCCGATCCTGGATCTGCGCCCGACGCCGCCCTCGGCCGAGGACCGCGCCACCATGCTGCAGCCGGAGGACGTGGCGGCCGCCGTGCTGTTCGCCGCCAACATGCCGCCGCATGTCTGCCTGAACGAGATTGTCATCACCCCCACCTACAACCGCGAGCACGCGGCAGGGGCGAAGGCCGTCTCCAGCCTGCCCTGACCGCCATGCTGAACGTGGCGCACCGGCTGGAAACGATGCTGGCTTGGGGATGGGCCTCGCCCGTCCCCAAACTTCGCGTTTCCCCGGCTTTGCATGGGCGGGAATACGCCGCGCGGCCAGGCGGTGACGCATCCGCATGGCGGTGCAGGCACACAGCACTCCGGTCGCATGTCCTGTGTCATCGCGGGGAACCCTGCGTGCGCGCGCCATCCGCAACGCCGCCACACGACACATCGCGAAGTGCCAAACGTGTCAGCACCGTCGCCATGCTCCAGCATTTCCCGGATTGCTTTTCCAGATACCAACCGAGGCCCTGTCCATGACATCTGAACCCGCCATTTCCATCCAGCCCGCCGCGCTGGAGGAGATGATCCGCGGCATCTTCTCCGCCATCGGCTGCGATGCGGATGAAGCGCAGACCATTGCCAACCACCTGGTGGAATCTAACCTCGCCGGCCATGACAGCCACGGCGTGGTGCGGGTGCCGCGCTATGTGGACTGGCACAAGGCCGGGTATCTGGTGGTCGGCCGAACGCCGGAAGTGGTGACGGATGGCGGCGCCTTCCTGCTGCTGGACGCCGGGCACGGCTTCGGCCAGTCCGTGACCAAGAAGGCCGTGGCGCTGGGGATCGAGCGGGCGCAGCAACACGGTGCCGCCGTGGTGGCCCTGCGTAACACCGGCCATTGCGGCCGCATCGGCACCTATGCCGAACAGGCCATCGCGGCCGGGCTGCTCTCCATCCACTTCGTCAACGTCGCCGGCTCGGTGCTGGTGGCGCCGTTCGGCGGTGTGGACCGCCGCTTCTCCACCGCGCCCATCGCCATCGGCATGCCGCTGGAAGGCCGCCCGGTGGTGCTGGATTTCGCGACGTCCCTGGTAGCCGAAGGCAAGGTGCTGGTGGCCAGCAATGGCGGCAAGGGCCTGCCCGCCGGCGCGCTGATCGAGCCCGATGGCAGCTACTCCAACGACCCACACACCCTGTATGGCGACTACGCCCCGGTGGGCCCGCGCATCCCCGGCAACGGCCCTGGCGCCATCCGCGCTTTCGGCGACCACAAGGGCTCCGGCCTTGCCCTGATGTGCGAGCTGCTGGCCGGTGCCTTCACCGCCGGCGGCTGCGCCGGCCCGACCAAGACGCGCGGCTGCATCACCAACGGCCTGCTCTCCATCTACCTCTCCCCGGCGCATTTCGGCACCGAGGCGGAGTTCCAGCGCATGGGCCGCGAATACGTGGACTGGGTGGCCGCCAGCCGGCCGATCGACCCTGAAGCCGGCGTGCTACTGCCGGGCGAGGTGGAGGCCCGCTACCGCGCCAGCCGGCTGCGCGATGGTCTGAACCTGCCCGCCAGCATCTGGGAAGATCTGCGACGCACCGCGACGACCCTTGGGGTCGCCGTACCCGCGGTGTAAGAACCCCGGGCCAGGGCGGGCGCATGGCGCCGCCCCGGCTTCATGGATCTGCGTGACCGACGCTGCCCGGCGCTCCTGCCCCAGGCGAACACGCTCTGCAGGAGGCCGGCCGCATGCGCGTCGCCACCCCACCGGCCGTGGCGCGGCGCCGGCTGGCTTTCACCCTGCTCTGCCTGGGCATCGGCCTGCTGCTGCTGGCGCTGCTGTGGCGCACCCTGGCCCCGGGTGGCTGGACGGGGTGGGAAGTCGCCATCCTGCTGGCCTATGCCGGCACCATCCCCTGGTCCGCCATCTCCGCCGCGAATGCGCTGGTCGGGTTCGTACTGCGCCTCTCCCGCCCTCTGCCGCCGCTGGAGCCTGCTCCGTCCGTGCACGGGGCCTACGCCACGCCGTTGGCTGATCGCATGGCACAAGACGCCTCCCCCTCGGGCGATCATGCCGGCACGTCCCGCACCGCCATCGCGCTTTGCATCCGCAATGAAGCGATGGCCGATGTCCTTGCCCCGCTTCCCGCCCTGCTGGATGGGCTGGAAGGCGCCGGGCAAGGCCACCGCTTCGTGCTCTGGTTCCTCTCCGACACGCAGGACCCGGTGAAGGCGGCGCGGGAGGAAACGGCGATCGCCGGCTTCCTGGCCCAGCGCGCCGGCCGGCCGATTCCCGTGCGCTACCGCCGCCGCATGCACAACACCGGCTTCAAGGCCGGCAATGTCATGGAATTCATGGACCGGCACGCCGCTGGGCTGGACTTCATGCTGAGCCTGGATGCCGATTCCGCCATGTCCGCCGCCGCCGTGCTGCGGCTGGTGGCGGCGATGGATGCCGACCCGAAGCTGGCCATCCTGCAGCAGCTCATCGCCGGCCGGCCGGCCGAGGCCGCCTTCGCGCGCCTGTTCCAGTTCGGCATGCGCGCCGGCATGCGCAGCTGGGCGACGGGGCAAGACTGGTGGCAGGCGGATGAAGGCCCGTACTGGGGTCACAACGCCATCATCCGCATCCCCGCCTTCCGCGCCCATGCCCGGCTGGACGACCTACCGAATGGCGACCAGCTACTGAGCCACGACCAGATCGAGGCTGTGCGCCTGCACGCCGCCGGCTGGAAGGTGCGCTGCCTGCCGGACGATACCGGCAGCCTGGAAGCCAGCCCGCCCGCCATGCCGGAATTCCTGCTGCGGGACCGCCGCTGGGGCGCCGGCAACATGCAGTACTGGCCGTTGCTGGCCCTGCCCTGGCTGCGGCCGATGGGCCGCTGGCAACTCGCCCAGGCCATCCTGCTGTTCGTCACCGCGCCGCTCTGGCTGGTGCTGCTGGCGGCGGCGGTGGGCAAAGCCGTCTCCGGTGGCGGCGCCACCACGCCACACGGCGCATTGGCGGCTGTGCTGGTTGCCACCTGGCTGGCCTACTACGCCCCGAAGCTGACCGGCTATCTGGAAGCACTGCTGCGCACGAAGCTGGCCCGCGGCTTCGGTGGGCGCGGCCTGCTGCTGCGGGGCATCGTGGCCGAGATTGCCTTCACCACGATGTTCGAACCGGTGAGCCTGACCAGCAAGGGGCTGCACCTATTGGCTTTGCCTTTCGGCGGTGGCGCCGGCTGGGCGCCGCAGAACCGCCAGGCACGCGGCGTGGCCTGGGCGGACGCGGCACGGCTGCTCTGGCCGCAGACCCTGCTGGGGGCCGCCGGCATGTCGGCGCTGCTGCTGGCGGGCGGTACCGCGTCGCTTTGGGGCGCGCCGATCCTGCTACCGCTATTGCTGGCCATTCCGTTCTGCGTCGCGACCGCCTCTCCCGGCCTGTCCTCCTGGCTGCGGCGCCGGCGCCTCTGCGCCACGCCGGAGGAACTGGCGGGAACCGCTAGGTAACGGAGGAGCTAGTTGGTCCGGGGACGCCTGAGAGTCGGGTCAGGCCTCCGGCTTCCACGCCATCTCCACGCTCGGCGCGCCTGAAGCGGTGGCCCAAGCGGCTACGTCCTGCGCCGCCGTCCCTACACGGCAGGCCCGGCGGTCACGTCCGGCGCCACCGCAACGCCGCTCCGAGCCCCAGCAGGGCGATCGCCATCAGGCTGATCGAGCCCGGCTCCGGCACGGGCGTGTAGCGCAGCACCATGGCGTCGTTCAGGTCGAACCGGGCGAAGTTGTCGGTATCCGCCGTGCGGAAGATCGTGATGGTATCGGTGGGCGCGAACAGCTCGCCCCAGAAGCCCTGGTAGCGGAACGGGCTGGGGCCGGAGAAATCCTCCAGCCGGAAGCCGAAGAACGGCACGTTGCTCCAGCCTGACCCCTCGAACCGATAATCCAGCAGACCATACAGGCCGACAACCTCGTAGGGCAGCTTGTACGTGATCGCCTTGACGCCGAGGCAGCCGTTGAACGAGGGATGGCAGTTGAACACGCCGGAAAGGCGCCCGTCGGCCGGCGGGGGCGCCAGCGCGGCCAGCCGGCGGTCGCTGTAGCCGCTGGGGGCATACGGGCTGGCCCCGGGCCCGACATAGACCGGGTCGCTTGCCGTGGCGCGGGTCCAGCCGCCGTAAGTATCGCTGAACTGTTCCGCCACCAGCGGCAGGGGGCTGGCGGCGATGGCCGGTAGCGTACCCAGGGCTGCGTTCCAGTCGTCGACCTTCAGGTAGGCTGCCTCGGCACGGTGGACGGCGCCGGCCAGCGCGATGGTCGCCATCACGCCGAAGATCATGTTTTGCAAACGGCCCATCATCGCCTCCCCTGCCTACGCAAAACAGAAGAAGCATGAACCATACCACTCAATAAAAACGCTGTTTTTCAGTTATTTACCGCGTAAGGAAAGCTTGGACCACGCTATCCGTCATAAATCCCGACACGGGCAGGCCCCGCCATAGCCAGAGCCTTACAGTCTGTCGGGCCTGGCCCAGTCACGCGGAGAGAGCTTCATCCCGGCGTTGCCACGCGGCATACCTAGTGCTGCGTCTCCCGCAGCAACGACAGGTCGTAGCCCAGTTCGCGCGCCCGGTTCAGCATCGTCTGGAGGATCTCCGGCGTGGGCTGCGCAGTCCGGCTCAGCAGCCACAGGTAGCGGCCAGACGGCTCGCCGACGATGGACCAGGAATAATCCTCCGCCCGGTCCAGCACCCAGTAATCGCCGACGAAGAACGGGCCGAAGAACGACACCTTCAGCTTCGCCCCTTCGCTGCCCTCGACGATCCTGGCCCGACCCTCGGAGACCTTCTCCTCGCCGTTCACGCTGCCCTGCCGGCAGGCGTTGCGTACGCCGACCAGCCCATCATCCCGCAGGCTGTACACGGCGGTCACGCCCTCGCAGCCACGCTCGAAGCCGTTTTCGTAGCGGGCGATCTCGTACCACAGCCCGGTGTAACGGCTCAGCTCCACCGGCTTGGCCGGCTCCGGCACCGCCGTGTTGCCAACTGGGCCGCGCGAGAAGGTGCCGCAGGCCGCCAGCGCTACCGCGGCCCCGGTGATGAGAAGCAGGGGGAGCACACGTTTCAGGTTCATCCGGCTTGAACTCGGTGGCGACGCCAAGGTTCCGGCGGCCCTGCCGGGCCAGCCGGCTCAGAAGGTCTTCAGCAGTCGCTCGATGTAATCCAGCTCGGAGGGCGGACGCTCGCGCTCGGCGCCCCGGCGGCGCAGTTCTTCCTGCAACTGGCGAGTGCGCAACGCCTCGGCCTCCCCGGGCACCACGGTATCGCTGCCCTGGTCGTTGGCGTTCGGCTCGTTCCGCGTCGGCCGGCCGAGCGGGTCGCGGCCCTCGCGCTGTCCACGCGCCTGGTCCCGCCCCTGGCCGTTCGGGTCGCGCCCCTGGCCCTGGCGGGCCTCGCCCTGGCCCTCGCCTTCCTCCTGGCCTTGCTGGCCCTGGCCGAACTGGCGCTGCATGGTCTGGGCCATCTGCTGGGCGCCCTCCTGCAACTCACGGATGGCCTGCTGCTGGTGTGGCGACGCATCGCCGCCCTGGCCCAGCGCTTCCTGCGCCTGCCGCATCGCCTGGTCCGCCCGGCCCAGCGCCTCCGGCACCTCGCCGGTCAGGTCGCCGAATTGCTGCATCAGCTCGCCCAACGCCCGGCGCAGCGCCCGCTGCTGGCGGGCATCGCCCTGGGATTCCTGCGCCCGCTGCTCAGGGCTCTGGCCTTCCTGCGGCGGCTGGCGGCGCGGGGCGCGGCGGGATTGCTGCTGCTGCTCGGCCGTCTCGGCCTGGTCCCGCTGGTGGCTGCGGTCCAGCATCTCGCCTTCCCGCCGCACCATGTCCTGGATGGCGCCCATCTGCTGCTGGCCGCGCTGCTGGCGCTGCTGCTGCTGTTGGCGGTTCTGGCCGCCTTCCTGGCGGGCCATCTGACCGTTCTGCAGATCCTCCAGCATCTGCTCCAGCTCGGCCAGTTGCTGCTGCATGTCCTGGGTGCGGCCCTCGCGCGCAGCGTCGCGCATTTCCTGCGTGCGGCGGTCCAGCTCCTGCGGGTCGATCATCCGCGCCTCGGCATCCGGCGTCGGCGTCTCGCCATTCTCGCGCTGCAACTGTTCGGCCAGGGCTTGCAGGTGGCGGGCGATGGCCTCGCGCAACTCCTGGACGCGCCGCTCCAGCTCCGCCCGTTGCTCGGCATCCTTCGGGTTGCGCTCGGCCTCGGCCATGGCGTCCCGCAGCGCCTGCCGGGCCTCGGCCAGGGCACGCGCCGTACGGTCGGTGCGGCCTTCCTCCAGCGCGATGGCGATCTGCCACATCAGCTCCTGCGCCGCCGGCACCGCTTCCGGCTGTTGGTCATGCGTCAGGCGGTAGCGGGCGCTGCGCAGCGCCAGGAAGGTGGTGATGTCGTTGTCGAAGGCGTCGGGCGAGAGCGACAGCTCATCTAGCCCGCGCTGCACGCCGCCGCGCGCCAACGGGTCCAGCGAGAGCGACTTGCGCAGTGCCGCTAGCTGCCGCGCCACCGGATGGGTGAAGTTGCGCTCCGGCAGTTCCAGCTCCACCTCGTCCGAGCGTCCCTCCTGCCCCGCGGCGTCACGCGCCAGCAGGCGGATGCGGACCGGCAGGCCGGCCCAGGGATGCGCCGAGAGGTCCGGCTGTGCCACGCCGCGCGGCTGCCGCGCCTGGCCGGAAATGGGCAGGTCCAGCACCAGCGGCGGTGCGTCCGGCCGGGCGGAGAGATGGATCTCGGCCTGCGCGGCGGTCACGCCCCAATCGTCCTCGGCCCGCCAGGGCAGCCGGATGGCCAGCCCGCGCGAGGCCGCGGCCGGCGGCTCGGCGAAGGCGATGGTGGGGGGCGCGTCGGCCTGGGTGGAAAGCGTCCACTGCGCCAGCTCCCGCCCATCCCGCCGCACGACGATGCGCGCCGCCGTCTCCAGCGGTGCTTCCACGGTGAAGCTGGTGGCATCCAGCGCGCGGAAGGGCATGGTCGCCTCGCCCAATTGCAGGTCTGGCACGCCGCCGTGGCCGCCGGAGAGCGAAACCTGCAAGCGGCTACCCGCCGGCACGTTCAACGCCCCGCCGCTCAGCGGCAGGAACAGCGGTGCCGCGCCGGTATAGGCGGGTGGGGAAATCCAGGCTTCCAGCCGCAGCCCCGGAATCGGTGTGCCAACGCTGCCCAGGGCCGGCTGCAAGGCGCGCCGCAACCGTTCCGGCGCCTCCCGCCCGGCGATGCCCACGGCAGCGACCAGCGCCACCACCAGGCCCATCCGCAACGCGCGGCGGTCCCGCGCGGCCAGACCGGGGCGCGGCGTGCCGACGCGCAACCGATCCAGCGCCGCCGCCGCCCGCGCCTGGTGCACCTGCCACAGGGCCAGGGCCATCGGGTCGTCCTGCGTCGCCGGCCGGTCGGTTAGGGTGGAGAGAGGGCGATGGGAGAGGCCGGATTCGCGTTCCAGCCGGCGGTCGGCCTCGGCATCCCGCGGCAGCGCTAGGCCACGCCCGGCGCGCCACATGGCTGCGCCCAAGGCCAGGGCAAAGCCCAGCAGCAGCAACGCATGCAGCCAGCCGGGCAGATGCAGGAACAGGCCGGAGAGAGCCAGGGCCACGAACAGCCCGGCCACGCCCAGGATGGGCCAGAGGCGCGGCCACAGCGCCTCCCACCCCAGGGCCAGACGCGCGAGCCTTCGCCCGCGCGCCAGGCGACGGGAAAAGGGTTCGCGCGCCGCGCTCATCCCGCCAGCCACTCCGGCAGGCGCTGGTGGGCCAGCAGGTCCTCATGGGTCTGCCGCACGCGCACCAGGGCGGCGCGGGCGCCATCCACCAGCACTTCGGCGGCCAGCGGCCGGGCGTTGTAGGTGCTGCTCATCACCGCACCATACGCACCCGCATCCAGGAATGCGACCAAATCTCCCGGCGCCATGGACGGCATCAGCCGGCCCTTGGCGAAGGTGTCGCCGCTCTCGCA
>Ga0308159_1004645_pt1 | contig 12369 bp, 14 predicted proteins | sample PhyCR1_FD_201040 | JGI IMG/M metagenome (GOLD analysis project Ga0308159, IMG submission 201040) | Phyllosphere microbial communities from UC Gill Tract Community Farm, Albany, California, United States - DLSLC.R1 | ecosystem: Host-associated > Plants > Phyllosphere > Unclassified | place: USA...
CTTCAACCCAAGCTGCACGAAGCGTGATCCAGGGGTTGGCAGGAGCGAGCCGTTCCGGGTTTTCTACCATCGAGCGGTCGCGACTAGCACTCTTTCGGTGCCTGCGGTCCTCTGCGTCGCGTCACCCGCGCAACGCGGCCTCGATGGCCGCAATGTCGATCTTCTTCATGCCCATCATCGCGTTGAACGCACGCTTGGCGGCGGCGCGGTCGGGGTCGGCAATGGCCTGCATCAACATGCGTGGTGCGATCTGCCAGGACACGCCCCATTTGTCCTTGCACCAGCTGCACTCGCTTTCCTGCCCGCCGTTGCCGACGATGGCATTCCACAAACGGTCGGTCTCTTCCTGGTTTTCGGTCGCGACCTGGAAGGAGAAAGCTTCGCTGTGCTTGAATTCCGGGCCGCCGTTCAAGCCGATGCAGGGGATGCCCATCACGGTGAACTCGACCGTGAGCACATCGCCTTCCTTGCCGGCGGGGTAGTCGCCCGGTGCTCGATAGACTTTCCCGACGGCGCTGTCGGGGAAGGTGTCTGCATAGAAGGTCGCGGCGTCCAGCGCGGTGCCGTCGTACCAGAGGCAAATCGTGTTCTTGGCGGGCATCTTGGGTCTCCTGAATCGGAACGAAAACAGGCTTGCTCTGCGCTGGTCACCACCACCTGCTTGTCGTGCACTGACGCAGCGTCCCCCGCGATTTTCTACCGAAGCCGATCAAGATCCAACTCCAGGCATACCCCTGTGCGCCTGCCCCTTGCTCAATCCTGGCCGCGCAGCCACCACGCATCGCCCGCGTGCGGCGCCGCAAGCGACAGGCGTTCGCCCATCACCGGGGTGGCAAGCGCAACGCCTTGCGTCTGTGCCAGCGCCTGGATGCGTTCGAAGGGCTCGTTCCACGGGTGCATCGCCAGGTCGAAGGTGCCGTTGTGCACCGGCAGCAGCCAGCGGCCCTTCAGGTCGAGATGGGCCTGCAAGGTTTCTTCCGGCTGCATGTGCACGTCAGCCCATTTTTTGTCGTAGGCGCCGGTCTCGATCATCGTCAGGTCGAAGGGGCCATAACGCTCGCCGATGGTCTTGAAGTCCGCGTGATAACCGGTGTCGCCGCTGAAAAACAGCCGCTGGCCACCCGTCAAGATCACCCACGACGCCCACAGCGTCCGGTCGGCATCCGTCAGACTGCGGCCAGAGAAATGCTGCGCGGGTACGGCGACCAACTCGACCGCGCCGACGCTGGTCTTGTCCCACCAGTCGAGCTGTCGCACGCGCGCCGGGTCCACACCCCACGCGATCAGGCGTTCGCCCACGCCCAGCGGCGTGATGAAGACTTCCACCTTCGGCGCAAGCTTCAGCACGGCGGCGTAGTCCAGGTGGTCGAAGTGGTCGTGGGACAGGATCACGCCCTTGATCGGCGGCAAGTCGTCGATGGCGATGGGCGGCGCGTGGAAGCGTTTCGGGCCAGCCCATTGCACGGGCGACGCGCGCTCGGAGAACACCGGGTCGGTCAGCCAGAACTCGCCGGCAATCTTCAGCAGCAAGGTCGAATGGCCCAGCCGATACAGGCTGCCGTCGGGGGCATCCAGCAGCGCCGCAGTCGTCAACGGACGAACCGGAATCGGCTCGTCCGGCACCGTCGCCTTGGTCTTGCCAGTGACGAATTCCCAGCCGATCGCTACCGTTTTCATGAAGCCGATGGCCTCGCGAGGGACGACGTTTCGGTAGCGGCCATCGCGCTGTTGGGGCGACTGCGGGTTGGCGGTGGGGCGGGTAAGACAGGCTGACAGCGAGCAGACGGACATGGTGATGATTCCTATCCAGAGCAGATGGCGAAAGGTGCGCGTCATTCGGGGTTCAGGCGCGGGCAGGCGGCGCAGCGCCTGGCCGGCCGAGGATCAGGCGCACCGCCAGACCGATGCCGGCCTGGTACTCGGCGGCCGTGGTCGCGTAGTGCTTGAGTCCGTGCGAGCTTGCATGCAGGTGCCGCGCGAGCGCGTCCGCCGTCAGGCCGGCTTTCAGCCATGGCACTTCGTCCTGGCCAGCTTCGATTGCCCGCGCCAGTTCCTCGACCATGGTCTGCTCGAATGCCTGAAGCACAGGCCCGACGAGTTGCCGGGCAGTGGCCACGATCTCGTTCATGTGTTCGAGCGACATCTGCGAGCCGTCGCGTTGGGCATGCAGCGCATCGAAGGCGCCGATCAGCCGTGCTTCCAGCGGCAGGTCCTGGCGGGCGAGCGCGGCGCGCATGGCCGCCAGCCCTTGCTGCGCAAACCAGGTGGTCGCCTGGGTGAACAGTTCGTCCTTGGACGGAAAGTGCAGGTACAGCCCCTGACGCGAGATACCGGCGGCCTGCGCCAGGTCGTCCATAGAGGCTTTCTTGAACCCGTAGCGCAGGAACACGCCAATAGCCGCTTCCATGATGGCCGTCCGCCGGTCGGCGGCGGGGGCCATCATGGGCGTGCTCCATGGGCGGCGAAGCAGGTCAGGCGCGCGCTAACCGGGTTGCCGATACCTGTCGCAGCCTGCAGCAACGCAGTGAGCGGGACGGATCGATCGGACCTGGAGGTGGGTAGATGCATGGCTGGCTCGACAAAAGAGGCACATGCGACCCGCCTGCTGACGCTTTCGCAATCAAGCAGGCAGACAAAGCGTGCACCGACGTCCGCAACTTTACGTTATGGACTGAATTTGTCAAGTAGGTAATGTCTGTCAAGTCCTTCGGGGCAGCAACCCCGCACGCGGGCCCAGCCTAGTCCACGGCCACCTTCGCCTCTTTCACCAGGGCGGCGAACTTCTCCGTTTCTTCCTTGATCTGCTGCGCCATCTGTTCTCGGCTGTTGCCGATGGGCTCGGCGCCGAGCTCACCCATGCGCTTCTGGAATTCGGGTGAGTGGATGATGGCGACCATCTCGGTATTCAGGCGGCTGACGAGTTCCTTGGGCGTGGCGGCCGGCGCGAGCACGCCGAACCACGTCCCGATGTTGAATCCCTTGAGGCCTGCTTCGTCCAGCGTCGGCACGTCGGGCAATGCGGACGAGCGGGTCGCGGTCGTGATGGCCAGTGCGCGCAGCTTGCCGCTGCGGATGTGTTGCAGAACTGGCGTGACGGTGTCGAAGGACATGCCGATCTGGCCGCCGAGCAGGTCGACGCCGAGCGGCCCGCTGCCCTGGTAAGGGATGTGCAGCAGGCTGGTGCCCGTCATGTTCTGGAACTGGCTGCCGATCAGATGCTGGGCGGTTCCGTTGCCGGCCGAGCCATAGCTCATCTTGCCCGGCGTGCCCTTGGCTTGTGCCACCAGCTCGGCCACCGACTTGGCGGGGCTGCTGGCGTTTACCACCAGCACATTGGGCACCATGGCGATGATGGTGATCGGCGCGAAGTCCTTTTGAAAGTCATACGGCAGCTTCTTGTAGACGCTGGTGGCGATGGTGTGGTGCACCGCACCCACCAGCAGCGTGTAGCCGTCCGGGGCCGCCTTGGCGACATAATTCGCGCCCAGCGTCGCACCCGCACCGCCGCGGTTTTCCACGATCACGGCCTGGCCCAGGCGTTGCGAGAGCTTTTCGCCCAGCGCACGGGCCAAGGCATCGGTCGTGCCGCCGGCAGGGAAGGGCACCACCAGGGTGACTGGCTTGCCAGGCCAGGCTTGCGCCATGGCACTGCCAGCATTCAGGGCCAGGCCAATGGCCATGGCCTGCAAAAAACGTCGACGAGAAACAGCTTGGGTGCTTGTCATTCGTATCTCCGGATCGTTTTTGTGATGTGGCCGGCGGTGTGGCGTAGCGCCATCTGCAGCCCGTTTTCTGGTGGTGTCGGTCCTTGCTTGAAAGCCTCAGTCTGCCAGGAAGAACAAGGCCGCGGCGCTGCTGCGCCGCTTGGCGGTGCGGCTTGGGCGGCGCCCTTGCCAGATGCCAGCGCGGCCTGCGCCGCGGGGCAGCGATCCGGCTTGGTATCAGGCGAAGATATGTGCCGAGATGAGCTTGGAAATTTCCACGATGGCCGTCTTGCCGGTGAATTCGAACTTCACGGTGCCCAGCGCGGAGAAGTAGATTTCCAGCTCGGAATCCAGATCGAAGGTGCCCGAGGTTTCGACCGAGTAGGCCACGATGTTCTTGTAGGGCAGGGAGGTGAAGTCCTTCTTGCTGCCGGTGAGCCCTTGCACGTTCACGGCGATGATGCGCTTGTTGGTGAACACCACCCCGTCGCGCATGGATTTGTACGAGTCGACGACCTTTTCGCCATCGAGCAGCAAGGACGACACGCGTTCTGCGTATTCGTCGTTCTGCTTGAGCTTGAAGAAGCCTTTGTTGTTGAAATCGATCATGTGGGGAAGTCCTGAGAAATTAGGGGTTGCCGGTGGCGGCGAGTGTATGCGCCTGGGCTTCAAGCGTTCACATATGCCGCCAGTTCATCGGGCGTGCCCTTCGGAAAAGCTTCTTTCACAAACTCAAGAAAGGCGCTGACCCGCGCATTCTGCAGCCTGCGCGAGGGGTACAGCGTCCATAGTTCAATATCGGGCGCGTCCACATCCCCCCAGTGCACCAGCGCGCCCGAGGCGATGTCCTGGCTGACCAATGAGATAGGCAGCCGGCCGGCACCCAGGCCTGCCCGGACGGCATCGCGCGCCATCATCAACGAGGCCAGGCTGATGACGGACGTGACGGCAATGCGCATGGGACCGTCCGAGGTGACCAGATCCCAGGTGCTTGCCGATTTTTCGCCGCGCATGACTGCCGGCACGATGCTGCCGTCGCTTGGCCGAGCAAGTGAAGGGCTGGCGACCACGACCAGGCGATCGCGCAGGAAAACTCGTCCGACCAGATTTTCGTCCGGCGCCGGATTGACGCGGATCGCCAGATCGTAGGCTTCTTCCACCATGTCGACGGCCCGGTCTTCCGTGGTCACTTCCACCCGCACGTCCGGGTAGCGCAGCGCGAACTGCGAGGCGAGTTTTCCCATCGCGGTTTGGGAGAAGAAGAGCGGCGCACTGATCCGCAGCCTGCCTCGTGGGCGTTCACCGCCCGACGCTATCTCGGCAGTGGTTTCGTCGAGCTCGGTCAACAGCACTGCGGTTCGCTCGTGCAGCGCCCGGCCTTCCTGGGTGAGTTTGAGCACGCGGGCGCCCCGTTCGAACAGGCGCAGATCAAGACTGCTTTCGAGTTCTGCCACGCGGCGCGACAGCGTCGCCTTGGGTCGTCCGGTGGCACGCGCGGCGCGTCCGAAACCGCCGTGGCGGGCAACGAGATTGAAATCGACGAGGGCGAGCAAATCCATGTGTTCCACCTGTGGGACAGTCCGTCCAATTATGACGGCTATCGGGTCAGATGTGAACCAGGCAAAGTGGACACATCAACCAACCACCACGGAGAAATTTCATGACCATCCTAGTCACCGGCGCCAGCGGCAACATCGGCGGCCACGTCGTCGATCAACTCGTCAAGCGCGGCGCCAAGGTGCGCGCCCTGGTGCGCGATCCGAAGAAGACAAGCTTCCCGGCGGGCGTCGAGATTGCACAAGGCGACTTGCTGGACGTCGACGCATTGCGCAGCGCGTTTCAGGGCGTGTCGACCCTGTTCCTGTTGAACGCCGTCGTGCCCGACGAATTCACCCAGGCGCTGATCGCACTCAACCTGGCCCGCGAAGCCGGCATCGAGCGGGTCGTCTACCTGTCGGTGATCCACAGCGATGTCTACGTGAACGTGCCGCATTTCGCCGGCAAGTTCGGCGTCGAGCGCATGATCGAGCAGATGGGCTTCAAGGCCACCATCCTGCGCCCGGCCTACTTCATTCAGAACGACCTGAGCATCAAGGACGTGGTGCTTGGCCACGGCGTGTATCCGATGCCCATCGGTGGCAAGGGACTGGCGATGGTCGATGCACGTGACATCGGCGAGGTAGCTGCGATCGAGCTGCTGCGCCGCGAGCAATCTGCCACGCTGCTGCCGCTGGACTGCATCAATCTGGTGGGCCCGGACACACTGACAGGCACGGACGTGGCCGCGATCTGGTCCGAGGTGCTGGGGCGGCAAGTGGTTTACGGCGGCGATGACACGGCGGGTTTCGAGAAGAACCTGCGCAACTACGCACCGGGCTGGATGGCCTACGACATGCGCTTGATGAGCGAGCGTTTCCTGAGCGATGGGATGGTGCCGGAAGCGGGTGATGTCGAGCGTCTGACGACGCTGCTTGGTCGGCCGCTGCACAGCTATCGGGAATTTGCGGCCGGGATCGCGGCGTCGGCTTGAGCTGGATCAGACGTCGGCAGCTGACCCAATGCGTGATGGGTCAGCTGCGCGATATATTCGGCACGGACTGCACAACGCCGTGTTTCCGAATGACTTCCGCTGATTGCCGTGTTGCTACATGCCGCTGCTTGAACTCTATCCCGTGATCAAGGCAACCCACATCGGGCTGGCGCTGCTCAGTGGCGGCTTGTTCGCCGCGCGCGGCGCCGGCGTGCTCATGGGGGCAGGCATGCCCATGTCGTCCCCAGTGCGTTGGCTCAGCCAAGTGGTCGACACGGCCTTGCTCGTCGCAGCCTTGTTTCTGCTTGCCACACTGCACCTCAATCCATTCGCTAGCCCGTGGCTGCAGGCCAAGCTGGCGCTGTTGGTGGCCTATGTTCTGTTCGGCACGCTGGCGCTGAAGCGGGCGCCAAGCCGAGCGGGCAAAGCCTGCGCTTTCATCGCCGCGCTGTCTTGCTTCGCGATGATGCTGGCCATCGCCCGGACCCACGATCCGCTGGGGTTCCTGCGGGTTTTCGGCGGGTAGCTGGCGCCAGCTTTCTGGCGGCGCAGGAATGGCACTTGCAACGCTCCAGGCGTCTTCCACCCACCGGAGTGACTGCCATGGCCATGCCGTCAAACGGCGCACTGGACAGTACGCTGGCCTTGTTCGCCGACCCCTATGGTTTCATCCGCAAGCGCTGTCTGCGCCTGGGATCGGACGTGTTCCAGACCCGCCTGCTGATGCGTCCGACCTTGTGCATGAGCGGCGCCGAGGCCGCGCAGCTGTTCTACGACGCCGCCCGTTTTCAGCGGGCGGGCGCGGCGCCTGAACCCTTGCGTGCGACCTTGTTCGGCAAGCGCAGCGTGCAGACGCTGGACGATGCGCCGCACTGGTCGCGCAAGGCCTTGTTCATGCAGGTGCTCAATGCTGAAAGGGTAGACGCGCTGGCGCGCGCCGTGCGAATCGAGTGGGACCGCAAGCTGGCAAGCTGGCCCGCCGACTGCGAGATGCCGCTGTACGCCACGACGCAGGACGTGTTGGCGCGGGCGGTTTGCGTTTGGGCCGGCGTGCCCTTGGCCGAACAAGAGGTTGCCGAGCGAAGCGCATGGCTCGTTGCGCTTTACGACGACGCAGCGCGGGGACCGCTGGCCCATCTGCATTCGCGGCGCTCGCGCACGCAGGCTGAAGCCTGGCTGTGCACCGAGCTTGAGCGCGTGCGCGCCGGCGTTGACCGGCACGCGGCTGGCAGCGTGCTTGAGACCGTGGCCTTGCATCGCGATACGCAAGGCCATTTGTTGCCGCTGCGGGTGGCAGCGGTGGAGTTGCTGAATCTCTTGCGTCCCACGGTCGCGGTGGCGGTGTTCGTGATGTTTGTCGCCCATGCGCTGCACTTTCAGACCGGCATTCGCGCAAAGCTGCTGGGTGGCGATCCGGCTTATCGCACACGTTTTCTGAACGAGGTGCGTCGCTATTACCCGTTCTTTCCGGCGGTCGCAGCCAAGGTGCGCGAGGATTTCACTTGGCGAGGCCTGCAGTTTCGCCAGGGCCGTCGGGTGTTGCTCGATCTGTACGGCACCAATCACGATGCGCGGATCTGGACGCGACCCGAGGAGTTCGATCCCGACCGATTCCTGGGCAAGACGCCCACGCCTTATGAATTCATCCCGCAAGGCGGGGCGTCGGTCGCCGCGGGTCATCGCTGTCCAGGCGAAGGCGTGGCGATGGCAGTCATGGACGAGTGTCTGGATTTCCTGCTGTACCGCGCACATTGCGGCGCCGTGCCGCCTGACCCGCGCATCGACATGCGACGCTTGCCGGCACTGCCACGTGCGGTGCTGACCGTGTCGGCGCGGCTTGGAACAGACGTCTGACGCTGCCGACCGCCGCGCTTGTGAAACCGGAGCGTCGCGTGCCATGCAAGGCGCCACAACGCGGGTCGTGCCACAGCTATTCGATGTGAACCTGCGCAGCAGGCTCAGCCGGCGCGTGCCAGCAAGTCCAGATCGAATGCCTTGTTCTTCACGATGTGCTTCTTTGCCTTCACTTGCTCAAGCTGCCCAGGTCGCAGGATCGCCGGATTGCAGGCAATCGCGCAGTGCACGAACACCGCGGGATACGCGTAGTCGGTGGGCGCATGCAGCACATCGTCAATGGTCCGATCGCTGGGGATGATGCAGCCTGCGATCATCGGCACGTAATAGGCTTCAAGCGCTTGCCGGATGTGCTTGCTGACTGCCTGCGCTGCGTCAGGCTTGGGCATGTCGATGCTGCCGTAGACGTTCTGGCTGAATTTCTTGTCTTGCCTGCCCGATGTCGTGAAGGAAAAGCAGGCATCGCTGGCCAGATTGCTGCGATAAGGCGGCGTGATGCCCGATGCGCGCTCGAAAATCGGTCCGCCGATGACACGTCCAAGCAAGACGTAGGCGCCTGACTTCGCCAGATGCTGGAAGTCAAGCTCGGCGACCAGTTGCTTGTTCAAGCGAAACTTCAGCGCGTTTTTCGATGCGCTCAGGGTCAGCCCGGCAAAGGTGATCTGCTTGAGTTCATCCAGCAGCGCACGCTCGAAAATGGCGCGATTTTCTTTGCTCATGAGATGCCGATGGTCAAGGCTGCGGCGCTTGCGCAACTTGAGCCAATCCTTTCTCCAGCCTGCTGATGTTGTCGAGCTTGCCGCCCCTGTCGAGGAACGCGTGCCACCCCGGTATGGCTTTCCGGTAGAGCGTCACGCAACGCGCATCGACGTCCGACATCTTCAGAACCAGGTCCGTCTTCAGCGTCCCGTCTTCGTTGAAGGGTTCCTTGTGGATCAGGTCGTGCGCTTTCAGGAAGCGCATCAAGACGGTGTGCCGCCTCAAGATCGACTCTCGATACGAGGTGTTCTTGTTTCTCGATAGAAGCATCGGCATGTCGCACAGCGTGAAGTCGATCTCGTTCATCGGCAGTCGTCCTGCTTGGCTAGGGGGCCTTATTGAACCATCGGTCTTTTCGATTTTCCGGGCCGATCAGTTTTCGTTTCACGTTGGCGTATCTGGCGATGGCGACGTGTGTCGACTGGCGCCAGGCGCTTGTCCGGTCACGCGCTTGAATGCCCGACTGAACGCCGCCTGGGACGTATAACCAAGACGCAGCGCCACGGCCTCGATCGGCTGTTTGTCCTGGGTCAGCCACTGGCTGGCAAGTCGCATGCGCAGTTCCGTGGCATAGCGCAGCGGTGGTGTGCCGATGGTGGCCTGGAAGCGGTCCGCGAATACGGAGCGCGAGGTATGGCATTCGGCCGCCAGTTCTGCCACCGTCCAATCACGGCCAGGCTGACGGTGCATGGCCAGGAATGCGCGGGCCAGCCGAGGGTCGCGCAATGCGGCCACGAGGCCTGCGGCGTTGTCGCATCCACATTCGACCCAGCCGCGCACGACCATGGCCGCGACCACGTCGGCAAGGCGCGCAAGGATGCCGGCGAAGCCGATGCGTGCGGCGCACACCTCGCGCTTCATGGCGGCAAGTACCGGCATCAGGTCGGGATAGCGCTCGCCGGTGGCGTCGATCACCATCACGGCAGGCATCAGCCTGCCAAGGCCCTGCATGCCGCCCAGGTCGAACTCCATGCATCCGTGAAAGACGATGGCGCTAGGGGGCATGTCGGCGCCGGCACCGGCCTGGACCGCACAGACCGTCTCGCCAAGCGGCGCTGTGTCGACGCGCTCGATGTCCTCGATGTCAGCGTCCAGGCCGGAAAGCAACTGATGGGCCGCGCCTTGGGGGACGAGTACGGCGTTGCCGGCCGACAGCGTATGCAGCGTGCCGTCTTCGGTGCGCAAGATGGCGGCGCCGACGGCGATGAAGTGGAAGTAGGCGTGACCAGACCTGGCAGGGAAGTTCAACCCGAACGAAGATCCAGCGTGAATGCGACGGTACTGAACGCCGCGCAGACGCATGCCGGTCAGCAGTTCGCTGATGAGTTCGGAAGACAGCGCAAACGAAGTGGTCGGCAGCATTTCGGGGTTTCGATCAAAAGAACAAGATTTTTCATCATAGATCATCCGGATGTTCGTCCCTAGACTTCGGGGCTGCAATGATTCCAAGGATGTTCTGTGATGCGTGATTGTGTTTGTGACCCCGTAGGCGCCATCAGTCCGGACGGCGCGGCCGATGCCGCACCGGCCACACCCGCGTGGATGGCGGTGTTCTCATTGGCGATGGGCGTATTCGGCTTGCTGACCGCGGAGTACCTGCCCGCCAGTCTGCTGACGCCCATGGCGGCCGAGCTCGGTGTGTCGGAGGCATTGGCCGGACAGGCGGTGACGGTGACGGCAGTGGTGGCCTTGTTCGCCGGATTGCTGGTGCCGGGCCTGACCCGCGGGATCGATCGGCGCGTGGTGCTGCTGTGCTTTTCCACGCTGATGATTGCGTCCAACCTGCTGGTGGCTGTCTCGTCCAGCCTGGCGGTGCTGTTGCTGATGCGGATTCTGCTTGGCATTGCGCTTGGCGGTTTCTGGAGCATGGCGGCGGCAGTGGCCATGCGCCTGGTGCCGGCGACATTATTGCCGCGGGCCTTGTCGATCATTTTCAGTGGCATTGCGGCGGGTACCGTCGTGGCGGTGCCGCTTGGCAGCTACCTCGGCGGAAGGTATGGCTGGCGCAGTGCATTCTTGGCCGCCGCTGCTGTCGGGGCGGTGACCCTGGCCTTCCAGTACTTCACGCTGCCCCGCTTGGCGCCGCGCCGGACCGCACGACTGAAAACGGTGTTCGAGGTGTTGCTGCGTCCGGGCATCGCAGTGGGCATGCTGGGCTGCGTGCTGGTGCACACCGGGCATTTCGCGCTCTTTACCTACATCCGGCCTTTCCTGGAGAGCACTACCGGTCTTGGCGCTGACGGGCTCGCCTTGATGTTGCTGGGCTTTGGCCTGGCCAACTTCGCCGGCACCTTGCTGGCAGGGTGGTCGATCCAACGCAGCCCGCGCGGAACGCTGGTGTTGATGCCCGCCCTGGTCGGTGTGGCTGCCTTGGCCTTGGTGCTGTTGCCCGGCTCGGTCACGGCGCAGACCATGTTGGTGGCGCTATGGGGCATGGCCTTCGGCGGCGTGCCGGTGGCGTGGTCGAACTGGGTGGCCCGTGCGGTCCCGGACCAGGCGGAAAGCGCGGGCGGCATGGTGGTGGCGTCGGTACAGTCCGCCATCGCCGCGGGCGCCGCAGCGGGGGGCGCGATGTTCAGCGTGAGCGGCATTGCAGGCGTGTTCGTAGCGGCCGGCGTGCTGATGCTGCTCGCGTCGCTGCTGATTGCGCTGCGGGTCAGGGTGGACACGTCCCGGCACGAATCAGTGACTGCGCTGCATCTCTGAACGAAATGCGGATCTCCATGCGGAGATCCGCTTTCGCCTTATTCCCAGCGCTGCTGATACGAAAACGTCGGCAGCTTCCAGCCGAAGCGCAGCGCCAGCATGCGCATGGCGATGCCCACTGCGAAGCTCAGCACGGTGGTCAGTTCCTGGTTCACGTCCAGTGCGCGCAGCCCCAGGAACAGGCAGCACACCACCAGCGACACGCTGGCATACAGCTCGCGCTGGAATACCACCGGCATCTGGTTGCACAGCACGTCGCGCAGCACGCCACCAAAAATGCCGGTGATCATGCCTGCCATCACGACCACCGGCAGCGCATAACCCATGCGCAGCGCAATGTCGCAGCCGATCAAGGAAAACGCGACCAGACCCATGGCGTCGAGCGCCAGGAACAGGCGCTTGAGCTTGTGCATGTGGGGCGCCACGAACACCGTGACCAGGCCCGCGCCGATCACCAGCGCGATGTAGCCGGGGTGCTGGGTCCAGCCGATCGGGAAGTTGCCCAGGATCACATCGCGCACCGTGCCGCCGCCCAAGGCTGTGACGAAGGCGATGACGGCCACGCCGAAGACATCCATGTTGCGTCGGCCCGCAGCCAGCGCGCCGGACATGGCTTCGGCCGCGATCGCAACCAGGTAGATGAAGGTCAGCATGACTGAGGCCGTGAAAAGAAGGGGGCGTGAGAGGTTGGACGAGCGTGCAGCACGGTAGGCTCCAGATGGGGAAGGGCACGCGTGGTCGCGTGCCCGGTGGTGCCTCTCCCCCTGTCCTTGTTACCTGAGAGTTCGAGCTGCGTGGCAGCCTGCCCCTTCGGTG
>Ga0308159_1004646_pt1 | contig 12364 bp, 8 predicted proteins | sample PhyCR1_FD_201040 | JGI IMG/M metagenome (GOLD analysis project Ga0308159, IMG submission 201040) | Phyllosphere microbial communities from UC Gill Tract Community Farm, Albany, California, United States - DLSLC.R1 | ecosystem: Host-associated > Plants > Phyllosphere > Unclassified | place: USA...
GCCTATCCGGTGGCGCAGGGCAGCGGCAACTGCGGCAAGCGCGGCTTCACCTGCCCCTACCACGCCTGGCGCTACCGCCTCGACGGCTCGCTCGCCGCCGCGCCGTACATGCAGGAGGGCTTCGACCCCTCGGTCTGGGCGATGCCGCGTTTCGCGGTGGACGTGTGGCAGGGCTTCGTGTTCATCAACTTCGACCGGGACGCCGAGCCGCTGGCGCCGCAGCTGACCACGCTGGACGCCGCCATCGCGCCGTTCGGGGTGGAGACGATGCGCCGCTCGACGATGCGCCAGGTCCCCTGGACCGGCAACTGGAAGGCAACGCTCGACAATTTCACCGAGGCCTACCACCAGCCCTTCGTCCACCCCACCACCTTCGAGCCCTGGGCCCCGGCAAGGCTGGGCGTCTACGACGAGGTGGACGGCCCCTACAACCTGTTCTGGCTGCCCTCCAAGGGCGAGGACATCCACACCTTGTGGGACCCGGTGCCCGGCCTGCCCGAAAAGTACCGCAAGTGCTTCATCGTGGTGAACATCTTCCCGCTGTTCCACGTCCTGATCGACCCCTCGTGCTGGGTCGTGCTGGACATGACGCCGACCTCGGCCGGCACCGTGGACGCCCGCTGGGAAGTGCTGGTGACGCCCGAAACCTTCGCGCGCCCGGACTTCGAGGCGGAGCGCGACCAGCTCACCGAAATGCTCCTGCCGACCTGGGCCGAGGACCAGGACGCCTGCGCCACCGTGGGCCAGGGACAGTCCTCGCGCTTTGCCGAGCAGGGGCATTATTCGTGGATGGAACGCTCGGTGCACCAGTTCCACAGCTGGATGGCGGCGCGCTACCGCGAGTGAGGCGTGCGCTCTGTTATGGTGGCTGAACGCGAGGTTTCGCCTGAAGGGTACACCGCGGTCCCGGGTCAAGCCCGGGATGACGAGGGGGGCCGGGGTTCACCCATTCGTCATCCCGGACTTGATCCGGGACCTTGGGCAAGGGCCCGCCGACTTGGCGCTGAGCCCCGGCGCCGCAGTGGCCCATCGCGAGGTCCCGCCTGAAGTATACCCCACGATCCCGGGTCGAGCCCGGGATGACGGGGGCGGGGGGCGGAGTTCACCCACTCGTCATCCCGGACTTGATCCGGGACCTTGGGCAAGGGCCCGCCCACCCTGCGCCGAGCCGCGGCGCCGCAGTGGCCCGGCGGGAGGTCTCGCCTGAAGTATACCCCGCCCCCTACAGCGCGGCGGCGAAGGCTGCGATCTCGTCGGCCAGTTGCGCGGCCAGTTGCGGTTGTTCGCTGAGGTAGTGGTTGCCGCCCTTCAGCGCGAAGCGGCGGTGCAGGCGGTCGCCTGCCGCCGCCGCCCATTCGGCATGGTCGCTGGGGAAGGTGGAGGCATCGGCGGTATGCTCGGCCAGCAGCACGGGGACGCTCGTGCGGGCGAGGCAGGCCTGGCCGTCGCCCCGGCTGCAGGGCGCCCACTGGCTGAGGAACGCGGTCAGCGTGGTGAAGCGGCCCATCGAATTGGCGGCGAAGTTCTGCGCCCGGGGCGGACCCCACACGGTGGTCCCGGCTTTCCGGTCGTTGGCGTCGATGGCGGGATCGAGGCAACGCGGGTCGGCGAGTGTGCGGTGGATGACGAAGGCCATGTCGTCGATTCCGTTGCGCACGCCGCGCAGTTCGCGCAGCCGGGCCCGCGCCCAGATTTCCAGCCGGGCCAGCCGGATGCGCTGCTCCGCGCGGTAGCGGTCGAGGAACGCCCGCGAATAGGGCGGGCCGTTGGCGGGGTCGAACATGTCGAGCGCGGGATCGGTCGACAGCGGATCGCGTTCGTCGATCACGGCGGGATCGATCCAGGTCTCCATCAGCCGCGAGCGCCCGAGGTGCGCCGCCGTCAGGGCGATGCCCTGCGCCGGCGGCAGGTCGGCCGGGCGCAGGTCGATCGGGTCGCCGGCCGGCGTCGCCGCGATGTCGAGGTTCTCCGCCTGCGACTGGTAGAGGCTGACCAGCGCCGCGCCGCCGCTGTTGCCGATCAGCAGCACGCGTTCGTACCCCTGTTCGTGCAGCCAGCGCACGCCCGCGCCGAGATCCTGGATCGCCCGTTCCAGCAGCATCGACACGTCGCTGCCCAGGTAGCGCGTGTTGAGGCCCAGCGCGGCCACGCCGCGCGCCGCCAGCGGTTCCAGCAGGTAGTGGTGCATGAAGTTGGAAGTGGGGTGGATGACGATCGCCGCCACCTTGCCCGGCACGCGGTGGAACGCCCCCCAGATGCGCGGGCGCAGCAACTGCAGCCCCGACTGGCTTTCCTGCGCGTGGCCCGCCGCCACGTCGATGAGGACCGCTTCCATGTTCGCCTCGTTCCCGCTTGCGGCCATGCCGCCAAACATCGCGGCCATGCCGCCAAACATCGCGGCCATGCCGCCAGACATCGCGGCCATGCCGCCCGATCCGCCGTGTCTAGGGCGGCGGGGCGAAGCGGCGATACCCCTGCGGGGTGACGGCCGGGCCTGCCATGGCATCTGCGCCTGTCCTTGTCGGGAGGGCCTGTCCTTGTCCGGAGGGATGGACAGGCCCGCCGCCGCACCGGACCTTGCCGCTTTCCAGCGGCAGCAGGGGGCCAGCCAGCAAGATGAGCGATCATGAAACCGGATTGAAGCGCGGCGTCCTGGGGCCCGCGCAGATCGCCTTCTTCGTGATCTCGGCGGCGGGTCCGCTGGTGGCGATGGCGGGCGGGATTCCCGTCGCCATGCTGCTGGGCAACGGGCCGGGGACGCCGGCGCTGTTCGCGCTGACCAGCCTGATCCTGATCGCGTTCTCGGTAGGCTATACCGACATGGCCCGCGACGTCCGCAACGCGGGCGCCTTCTATGCCTTTGCCGCGCGCGGGCTGGGCGGCGTCGCGGCCGGGGCCACGGGCGTGCTCGCGCTGCTCAGCTACAACGCGCTGCAGATCGGGCTCTACGGGCTGTTCGGCATCGCCGCGGCTTCGCTGTGCGCGGCGCTGGGCGGGCCGGCCCTGCCATGGTGGACCTGCGCGCTCGCCGCGCTGGCGCTGGTGGCGGCGCTGGGATACCGGCAGGTGGACCTTTCGGCCCGCATCCTGGGCGTGCTGGTGGCGCTGGAATATGCGGTGGTGCTGGTGCTGTGCCTCGTCATGCTGGCGAAGGGCGGCGCGCAGGGGTTGTCGGCCCGGCCCTTCGACCCGGCCGTGATCGCGGCGGGTTCGCCGCCGATCGGGCTGATGTTCTGCTTCGCCGCCTTCGTCGGTTTCGAGGCGACCACGATCTATTCCGAGGAAGCGCGCGACCCCGCCCGCACCGTGCCGCTGGCCACCTACCTGTCGGTGGTGCTGATCGGGGGCTTCTACACGTTCTCCACCTGGGCGGTGGTGATGGGAGCGGGCGCGGACCGGCTGTGGCCGATGCTGCGCTCGGCGGACCCCACCGAACTGCTGTTCACGCTATCCGCCCATTACGCCGGGGCCTGGCTGTCGCTGGCGATGCGGGTGCTGTTCGTGACCAGCACTTTCGCCAGCCTGCTTGCCTTCCACAACGCGATCGCGCGCTATGCCTTCGCGATGGGCCGCGAACGGCTGCTGCCCTCCGCCCTGGGCCGCACCCACCCGCGCCACCGCAGCCCCCATCGCGGTTCGCTGGCCCAGAGCGCGCTGGCACTGCTGGCGGTGGGCGCCTTCGCGGCGGCGGACGCGGACCCGATCCTGACCGTCTTCACCGTGCCGTCGGGCCTCGCGGTGCTGGGCATCGTCACGCTGATGGCCACCACCGCGCTGGCCATCTGCCGCTACCTGCTGGTCCACCGCAAGCGGCGGCTGAGCGCCGCGATCACCGCCGCCTCGTGCATCGCCCTGGGCGGCGCGGGGCTGCTGGCGGTCGTCAATTTCGACCTGCTGGCCGGGACCGGCGGGACGCTGGCGGGCCTGCTGCCGCTGGCGATCCTCGCGGCGGCGGCGGCGGGCGCCGGCCTCGCGCTGCGCCTGCGCCGGGCCGACCCGGCCGCCTATGCCCTGATGGGCGAAGGATGAGGGGCGAAAAAAGGCCCGGCGCCGAAAGGTATCGGCGCCGGGCTCAAGGTGGATAGGCGTGAAATCCGCGCTCAGTCGCCGATGCGCATGAGCACCGTCTTGGTCGAAAGGCAGCCTTCCAGGGCGTCGCGGCCCAGGTCCTTGCCGTGGCCCGACGCCTTCCACCCGCCTTCGGGCAGGCCGGGATAGGGGAAGCCGGCATTGTTGACGATCACCTTGCCCGCCTGCAGCGCATCGGAGACCCGCAGGACGCGGCCGATATCGCGCGACCAGATCGTCGAGGACAGGCCGTATTCGCTGGCATTCGCGCGGGAGAGCGCCTCCTCCTCGCTGTCGAAGCGGTAGACCGAGAGCACCGGGCCGAACACTTCCTCGCGGGTGATGCGGTCGTCGTCGGCAGCGCCGGCCACGATCGTCGGGCTGACGAAGCAGCCAAGGTCCGCGGGAACCTCCTGCCCGGTGACGATCTCGCATCCCGCCGCGCGCGCGCCGGTGATGAAGTCGGTCACCCGCGCCTTCTGCGCGGCGTTGACGAGCGGGCCCATGAAGGTCCCCTCGGCCAGCCCCGCGCCCACCGCGATCGAACCGACATGAACGGCGAGCCGCTCCATCACCTCGTCATAGACCCCGCTCTGAACGTAGAGGCGCGATCCGGCGACACAAATTTGCCCTGAATTCAAGAAGATAGAACCTGCAGCGCCGGGCACCGCGGCGTCCAGGTCGGCATCGTCGAACAGCAGGACCGGGCTCTTGCCACCCAGTTCCAGCGTGTGTTTCTTCAACTTGCGCCCGGCGATCTCGCCGATCCGCCGGCCAGTGGCGGTCGATCCGGTGAAGCTGATCTTGTCGACGCCGGGATGCGATACCAGCGCCTCGCCCGCCTCGGCCCCGCGCCCGGTGACGATGTTGACCACGCCCCGGGGGAAGCCGGCCTGCTCGATCAGCTCGGCCAGCAGCAGCGCCGACAGGCTGGTGTCCTCGGCCGGCTTGAGCACCACCGTGCACCCCGCCGCCAGCGCCGGCCCCAGCTTCCACGCCGCCATCATAAACGGGACGTTCCAGGGGATCACCGCCCCGATCACCCCCACCGGCCCGCGCCGGGTGAAGCCGGTGAACGTCCCCGCCCCCGGCGGTCCTTCCACCGGCATGGTCTCGCCGACGATCTTGCTCGGCCAGCCGGCATAGTAGCGATAGATCGCCGCCGCATCCATGATGCCGGGACCGAAGGCGAACCACCTGGCCATGCCGTTGTCGACGCTTTCGACCTGGGCCAGCACCTCGGCATGCTCCTCGATCAGCTGGGCGAGCCGGACCAGCAGCCGCTCGCGGCTGAGCGGGCCCATGCCGGCCCACTCAGCGGACACCAGCGCCCGCCGCGCCGCGGCGACGGCGGCGTCGACTTCGGCCGCCCCGCCCGCCGCGATCGCCCCCACCGTCTCGCCCGACGAGGGATCGACGACCGGCAGCGACGCGGCGGTCTCCACCCAGGCGCCGTCGATCCACACCGCCGGCCGCCGCTCGATGGCGGCGCGCGCCCCGGGTGCCAGCCGCCCGAGATCGTGGCGGAAGCGATCCATCTCCATGACCGTCATCCCTCTCAGCGCTCGATCTTGCCGAGGGCCAGGTCGAGAACGTGGACCACTTCGTCGGCATGCGCCTTGGTGAAGATCAGCGGCGGCGAGATGATGAACTTGTTGACGATGGTGCGCAGCATCACGCCGTTGGCGAGGCATTCGTCGGACACCCGCATCGGATAGGTTTCCTGCGGACCGAACGGTTCCTTGGTCTGGCGATCCTTGACCAGTTCGACCGCGATCATCAGGCCGATGCCGCGCACGTCGCCGATCACCTCGTGGCGATCCATCAGCGTCCTGAGCTTGGCGATGAAGTAGCTGCCCACTTCCTTGGCGTTGGCGGCGAGGTTTTCCTTGAGGGTCAGCTCGACCGCCGCCACGCCCGCCGCGCAGGCCACCGGGTGCCCGGAATACGTGTAGCCGTGCATCATCACCGCACGCGGCCCTTCCGCCTGCCATGCCGCCGCGACCCGTTCGTTCAGCAGGGTCGCGCCCAGCGGAACGTAACCGGAGGTGATGCCCTTGGCGAGGCACATGATGTCAGGCTTGACGCCCCAGTTGCGCACGCCGAACAGCTCGCCCGAACGGCCGAGCCCGGTGATCACCTCGTCGGCGATCAGCAGCACGCCGTACTTGTCGCAGATCTCGCGCAGGCGCGGCCAGTAGTTGGCGGGCGGCACGAACACGCCGCCGGCGCCCTGGATCGGCTCCGCGATGATCGCCGCGACGGTGTCGGGCGAATGGAACAGGATCTCGCGCTCCATCAGCGTCGCGCACATCTCGCCCATCTGTTCGAGCGTGAAACCCTCGAACGGCGGACGGTAGCTGTTGGGGCTCTCGACGTTGAAGAAGCCGGGCACGAGCGGCTCGTAAGTCCGCCGCCAGGCGTCACCGCCGCACGCCGAGGTGCCTCCCATGTGCAGGCCGTGATAGCCGCCCCGCAGCGAGATGAACTTCACGCGCTCGGGTTCGCCCACCAGCTTCCAGTACTGGCGCGCCAGCTTGAACGCGGTTTCGGTGGCGTCCGAGCCGCCCGAGCCGAACTGCGCGATGGTCATGCCCTCGATGTCGGCGATTTCGCACAGCTTGGCGGACATGCGGATGGCCGGGGCGTTCGCGCTGCCCGGGAAGTTGGTATAGTAGGGCAGTTCGTTGAGCTGCCGGGTCGCCGCCTCGATGATCTCCTCGCGGCCATAGCCGGCGTTGACGCACCAGAGGCCGCCCTGGCAGTCGATCATGCGGCGACCGTCCGCATCGATGACATGGACGCCTTCGCCGCGCACGATGATCGGCGGCGGGTTGGCCCGGGTCTCCTTGGGATCGATCATGGGGTGGAACGAGTGGCGCCCCACTTCCTGCTTGAGCCAGTTTGCATCCTGGAGAATGCTTGCCATGAAGTGGACTCCGTTACCGTGTTGTCGCCATGCAGTTCCGGTGGTTCCTCAACCGGCTTGCGCTGTCGTCGCAGCTAAGCCGAGCACCCCGTGCCCGGCTCTACCCCCCGAGGGCGACAGTCGGCCGCGGAACGCACCGGCACCATTTTTGCTCACGACCTGAAGGTGATGGCGCTGCCGTCGGAGAAGCGCGAATAGCGATAGCGGGACAGGTCGATGCGCGGCGTGCGCCCCGTCGCTATGTCCGCCAGCGCCTCGCCCCCGGCGGGTCCCATGGTCAGGCCGTAATAGAACCCGGTCCCCAGGATCAGGCCCGGAACACCGTCGACGGCCGAGATCACCGGCATGTTGTCCGGCGTCGTCACCAGCGTCCCGGCCCAGCGTTCGACCATGTGGGCGCCGCGAAAGACGGGGAAGGTGGCCGCGATGGTATCCCTGGCCGTATCGAGCAGCCCGGAGCGCACTTCGGGCGTATAGATGCGATTCGCCTCGAACGGAGAGGGCCCGTCCAGCGCCCAGGTACGCGGACGCCTCCAGTCGTCGGCGAAGGCGCCCCAGTCGAACACCGGGTCCACCTCGCCCCACATGTTGCGCAATGCGGGCAGCAGCTTGAGCCCCATTGCCGCCAGTCCCGCGGTGATCGGCGTCACTCCGTTGACGTCGCCGATCGTGTAGCTCCCGTCGATCTGGCGCCGCCAGCAGAAGCCGGGGCCCCAGGAGGAGATGTCTGGCCCCTCGATCCCCGCGACGCGCGCCATCGAGGCATTCGCCTGGAATTGCGGCAGGTCCAGCCCGATGGAGCGCGCGAAGACCGGCGACCACAGGCCGCCCGCCAGCACGACGATGCGGCATCGGATCGCCCCGCGCTCGGTCACGACGCCGCTGATCGCCCCGCCGCTGCGTTCGATGCCGCGCACCGCGCACATCTGGTGCAGGGTCGCACCCCGGGCATGGGCGGCGCGGGCCATGGCGGGCGCGGCGAGCGTAGGCTCGACCGAGGCGTCGTTGGGCTGGTACATCGCGCCGGCCCACGACCGCGACGCCCCCGGCTGCAGCCGCGCCGCCTCGCCGCCATCGACGATCCGCGCGGTGACGCCCGGTGCGCCCCTGACCCCGTCGAGCCATTGCCTCGCGCCTTCCACCGCCTCCTCGTCGGCCAGCAGGCTCGTCAGTCCGCGTTCACGCCACCCGGTCTCCTGCCCGGTCCGCCGGTTCATTCGCGACCACAGGTGCTTGGAGCGCGCGATCAGTTCCATCTTGACCGGGTCGAGGAACTGGCTGTCCACCCAGCCAACCGACCGTCCCGAGGCCTCGCCGGCGATGACGCCCTTTTCGCACAGCGCCACCGACAGGCCGCGCTCCGCCAGTTCCAGGGCCGCCGCGCAGCCGACATAGCCGCCGCCGATGACGACCGCGTCCACCTGCCGGGGCAGCGGATCGTTCACCCGGACCGGAGCCGCGCGCGAGCGGCCGGGTCTGTCGACCGCCCCGCCCGGCTTCGACGCCAGCCAGCCGAGCGAGGCTCCTCCCGCCGCCGCGGCGATGCCGCCGCCGATTGCCGCACGTCTCGTCCACTTGCCCATGATCGCCGCTTCCCTGCCAGATGCACACCCATGGGGCTTGTGCAAGGGATCGGCCCCCGCCGCATCCCCTTGGAGGGTGATGGACGGGCGCCCCCGGCATCGCCCATCTAAAGAACGCGAAGGCGCCGGACCACCCGTGCCGCGACCTGGGGCGAAGGAGCCGGCCGACATGATCCACGAAGACAGCACGCAGACCGCCGCACTTCTCGCCGCGATCGACGAGCGCAGCCGCCTCTTCGAGCGGGCCTACGGTGCGGGCGATGCCGCCGGCCTCGTCGCCGGCTATTTCGCGGCGGATGAATACCGGCCCCGCGCCTGCCCGCCAGGCGGCGTGCCTCCCGTCGAGGGACACGCCGCGCTGGTCTCGATGTTCACCGGCATGTTCGCCGGCGCCCCCGCCATCGCCCTGGAGACACTCGACGTGACCGCATCGGACAGCGTCGCCTTCGAACTTGGCCGCGCGCGCTTGACTCTCGCCGATGGCAGCACGGCGACCGGCCGCTTCACGGTCTGCTGGATCGCCACGCCGCAGGGCTGGCGTGCCAAGATCGATTTCTTCGCCCAGGACGGGTGGGAGGACGAATGACCCCTTCGCGAGACCATGTCACCGTTGCCGACCGGGCGGGACTGCTTGCCGCGCTGGCGGGCGCAAGCCCCCTCGTTCGCATTCGCGGCCGGATCGCCGACCTGCCGCCGCTCACGCTGGCGGCTGGCCAGTCGATCGAAGGCGAAGGCGAGGATGCCTGCCTGGCGTTCGGCGGCGACGGGGTGCGTCTTTCCGGCGGGAACACGGTCGCCCGCCTGCTCCTCGCCGCGCCGCCTGGCCGCGATGCTCTCGCGCTGGCCGGCGATGGCTGCGCACCGGGCACCATCACGATCGAGGATGTCGCCTGCATCGGAGCAGTGCGCCTGCTGTTTCGCGGCGGCGAAGCTTCCGTTTCGGATGTCCCCGTCACGCTGGTCGTGCGCGCGCTCGACATCATCGCCGCCGACACCGTTTCCAGGCTCCCCCGGCCGGCCGGGAACGGCGTCGAAGTGCAGCAGGGCGCCTTCACCGTCTGGAACACCGCGCCCGGCGTCGACGTGACGCTCGACGTCGCGGACCTCTCCGCCGGACGGCGAGACGCGCCGGTGCGCGGTTGCGGTGTGTTCGTCGCGGGCGACACCCCGGCAGGTGCCACGGTGAAGCTGCAGCGCTTCGCGACCGGCGAAGTCCACTCCGACTCCACCCTTTCCGGGGATGTCACGCAGACCGTGTCGGGCGGGGTCTTCATCCTCGGCGGCGTGGTCGGCGACACGGTCGAAAGCGCCGCCATCGTCACCCACGGCGCAAACTGCGTTCCGGTGGACACCTGGGCCGAGATCGGCCTGTGGACGGTGACGGGCCGCGTCGTGTCCCACGGGCCCAGCGCGGTCGGGTTCGTCAACGCCGGCACGCTGGGCGAACTGCGGCTGATGCAAGGTATCGAGACCTTCGGCGAAGGCGCGCGCGCCTGCTGCATCTACGGCCCGACCGGCCGGATCAGCGCCAACGGCATCGTCACGCACGGCCGCGCGGCCAGCGCGGTGCAGGTGGTGTCACGCCTCGGCACGCTGATCGTGGACGGCGCCATCGTGACCCACGGCACCGCCGGCGAAGGCCTCGTCAAGGGCCACATGGTGCCTGCCTATGCCGACGCGGTCCATGTCGAGGCCGGCGGTGCGATCGGGTCGATCGTCTGCGCCGCCATCGAAATTCGCGGCGGGGATGCCCTGCAGATCCGCAACGAAGGCGCGATCGGCGGCAGCGGCGGCCATTCCACCGGCCCGGCGACTTCCTGACAGCATAACCACAGGACCTTACCTTGCTCGACCATACCCACGATCCCGCCGCCCGCAGCTGGCTGGCCAGCGCCAACGGCCATACCCACTTTCCGATCCAGAACCTGCCGCTGGGCACGTTCCATCCCGGCGACGGCGCTTTCCGGCCCGGAGTGGCGATCGGCGAGGCGATCCTCGACCTGCGGGCAGCAGCGCAGCGCGGCTGGCTTCCCGCCTCCCTCGCGCCGCTGGTCGGCGGGACGGACATCCGTCCGATCCTCGCCGCCGGATCGCAGGCGATGCGCTCGCTGCGCCATGCCGTGTTCGCCATCCTCGTCGAAGGAAGCGCAATGGCGGGGGACGCCGAAACGATCCTCCACCCCGCTGGAGAATGCCGACTGGCCCTTCCCGCAAGGCCCGGGGACTATACCGACTTCTATGCGGGGATCGTCCACGCCACCAACGTCGGCAGCCTGCTGCGCCCCGAAAACCCGCTGCTGCCCAACTACAAGTACGTGCCCATCGGCTATCATGGCCGCACTTCCACGCTATGCGTCAGCGGCGTCCCGGCGCGGCGTCCCAACGGCCAGTTGAAGGCCGCGCAGGACATCGCCCCGCGCTTCGCGCCTTCGCAACGGATCGACTACGAAGTGGAACTGGGCCTGTGGATCGGCGAAGGCAACCACCTGGGCGAGCCGATCCCCGTGGCCGAGGCCGGCGACCATCTGGCGGGGATCACCCTGTTCAACGACTGGTCCGCGCGCGATATCCAGGCGTGGGAATATCAGCCGCTGGGGCCGTTCCTGGCCAAGAACTTCGCCAGCACCGTATCGCCCTGGCTGGTCACGGCCGACGCGCTGGAACCGTTCCGGATCGCCCAGCCGCCGCGGCCCGAGGGCGATCCCGCGCCCCTGCCCTACCTCGCCGACGCCGCCGACCAGGCCCGGGGCGCATTCGACATCTCGGTCAGCGTCGCGGTGCGCACCGCGGGCATGCGGCGCGATGGACGCGATCCCACCGTGGTCGGTCGCACCAATGCGCGCCACATGTACTGGACCCCGGCGCAGCTCATCGCCCACCACAGTTCCAACGGCTGCAAGCTCGAGCCGGGGGACCTGCTCGGCACCGGCACGATCTCCGCACCCGAAAAGGGAGGCTTCGGCTCGCTCATGGAAATCACCCGGGGAGGGCAGGAACCCTTCGACCCGGGCGACGGATCGAGCCGGACCTTCCTCGAAGACGGCGATGAGGTGGTGATGACGGGCACCTGCCGGCGCGAAGGTTTCGTATCGATCGGGTTCGGCGAATGCCGCGCAATCATCATTCCCGCACCTCCTCTTTAAGAACAGGACCAGGACCATGAATTCTTCGGATGATCTCACCGGCAAGGTGGCCGTCGTCATCGGCGGCAGCGGCGGCATCGGGGCCTGCGCCGTGAAGATGCTGGCGCAGGCGGGCGCCGTCGTGGCGATCGGCTACAACAGCGGGAAGGACCGCGCCGAGGCGATGGCCGCGGCGCTGCCGGGCTCCGGCCACAGCACTTTCGCCATCGCCATCGACGAGCCGCCCTCGATTGTTGCCGCCGCCGCGCAGGTGCTTTCCTCGCATGGCCGGGTGGACATCCTGGTCAACTCCGCGGGCACCACCCGCCCCGTCCCCCACGGCGACCTCGACGGCCTCGACGATGCGCTGTTCGATACGGTGCTGGCCAGCAACGTGCAGGGTCCGTTCGCCGCCATCCGCGCCTTCGCGCCCGCGCTCAAGGCCAGCGGCGACGGCGTGATCGTCAACATATCGTCGATTTCCGGGTTCACCGGCTCGGGCAGTTCGGTCGCATACTGCGCTTCCAAGGCGGCGCTCGACACGATGACGCTGTCGCTCGCGCGTGCCCTGGGCCCGGAAATCCGAGTCCTGTGCGTTTCGCCGGGCGCGGTGGCGACGGGGTTCCTGCCCCAGCGCGGCCGCGAGCAGCTCGAGAAGATCG
>Ga0308159_1004648_pt1 | contig 12362 bp, 11 predicted proteins | sample PhyCR1_FD_201040 | JGI IMG/M metagenome (GOLD analysis project Ga0308159, IMG submission 201040) | Phyllosphere microbial communities from UC Gill Tract Community Farm, Albany, California, United States - DLSLC.R1 | ecosystem: Host-associated > Plants > Phyllosphere > Unclassified | place: USA...
GCGGCCTGCGACGTCTGGCGCGGCGGGTGGCGACGAGGATGTCGGCTGGATTTGGCCCGTGCATGGTCCGCTGATTGCAGGCTTCGACGAGGCGAAGAACAAGGGCCTCGACATTGGCGGCAAGGCCGGTGACCCCGTGCTAGCCGCTGCCGATGGCCGCGTCGTGTATTCCGGTGCCGGTTTGCGCGGTTACGGCAACCTCATCATCCTGAAGCACAACAATACCTACCTCACGGCCTACGCGCACAACCAGACGCTGCTCGTGAAGGAAGACCAGTCCGTGCAAAAGGGCCAGAAGATCGCCGAGATGGGCAACAGCGACGCCGACCGGGTCAAACTGCACTTCGAGATCCGTCGTCAAGGCAAGCCGGTCGACCCTGCACGCTACCTGCCTGCGAAGTAAATCGGATCGCCCGGGCGCGGTGCTGCAAATGCAGCCCCGCGCCCTGAGACAATCCAGGCATGACGGACACGACAGATACAAAAAAAGCGCAAACCCACGACGCCCCCGCAGATGAATGGCTCCACGTCGAATCGCTCGACCTGGATGCCCAAGGCGTCGCCCACAAGGCCGATGGCATGGTGGTTTTCATCGAAGGTGCGTTGCCATTTGAGGAAGTTCGCCTGAACGTCCATCGGCGCAAGAACAACTGGGAACAGGGAACGGTCACGGCCATCCGGCGCGAGTCTTCGCAGCGCGTCCGCCCTGGTTGCCCGCATTTCGGCTTGCACACCGGCGCTTGCGGTGGCTGCAAGATGCAGCACCTCGATGCCGCGGCGCAGGTGGCGGTCAAGCAACGTGCGCTCGAGGACAACCTCTGGCATCTGGGCAAGGTGCGTGCCGAGAACGTGCTGAGACCGCTCGAAGGCCCGGCTTGGCACTACCGCTATCGCGCACGGCTGTCGGTGCGCCACGTGGTCAAGAAGGGCACGGTGCTCATCGGTTTCCACGAGCGCAAGAGCCGGTACCTGGCCGACATGACGGTCTGCCCGGTACTGCCGCGGCAGATCAGCGACATGCTCGTTCCACTGCGTGCATTGATCGGGTCGATGGACGCGCGCGACACGTGCCCGCAGATCGAGCTGGCCTGCGGCGATGCGCCCGGCAGTACGAGTCTCGGCGCGCGTGCATTGGTGCTGCGACATCTGGCGCCGCTCTCGGACGCGGACATCGGCCGCTTGCGCGCCTTCGCTGCTGCCAACGAGGGCGTGCAGTGGTGGCTGCAGTCCAAGGGGCCGGAAACGGTCAAGCTACTCGACGCCGACGTCATGCCGCTGTCTTACGAACTGCCTGCATTCGGCGTCACCATGCCGTTCAAGCCGACCGACTTCACGCAGGTCAACCCGCACATCAACCGTGCGCTGGTTGGTCGGGCGTTGCGGTTGCTCGACGTGCAGCTACACGAGCGCGTGATCGACTGGTTCTGCGGCCTGGGGAATTTCACGTTGCCACTGGCAACGCGTGCCAAGGAGGTGCTGGGTATCGAGGGCAGCGACGCCCTGGTGGCGCGTGCCACCGACAACTACGAGCGCAACAGGCCCCCTGGTGCCGTGCGAGGCGCGCTGGCGCCAACGACCTTCGTCGCGCGCAACCTGTTCGACATGACGCCCGCCATGCTGGTTGCCGATGGCGCCGCAGACAAGTGGCTGGTCGACCCGCCACGCGAAGGCGCGTTCGCGCTGGCCAAGGCGCTTGCCGACCTGAACCAGCAGATCGAACCCCACGAAGGCAGCTGGGCCCCGCCGCAGCGCATCGTGTATGTCAGCTGCAATCCGTCGACCCTCGCGCGCGATGCAGGGTTGCTGGTCCATCAGGCTGGTTATCGATGCACCTTCGCCGGGGTGGTGAACATGTTTCCGCACACGGCGCACGTGGAGTCGGTCGCTGTCTTCGATCGGGTGTAGGTAAGGTCTCGCAAGGCCGCAATGCTCGATGGGCCAGGGATGGCCGCTTCATGCGGCTTCCGGAAACTGAAGAAGGGCCGAATGGGCCTTCTCTTTACATGCGCGGGACAGTGAACTCAGTCGCGCTCGCCGCCCATGATCCCCAGCAGCGCAAGCAGGCTCTGGAACACGTTGAAGAGGTCGAGGTACAAGGCCAGCGTCGCGCTGATGTAGTTGGTTTCGCCGCCGTCGATGATCTGCTTGAGGTCATACAGCATGTAGACCGAAAAAATGCCAATGGCGGCCATCGAGATGGCCATCATCCCCGCACTGGAGCCGACGAATACGTTGATGACCGCGCCTACCAGGAGCACCATGGCGCCCACGAACAGCCATTTGCCCAGGCCCGAAAGGTCCCGCTTGATCACCGTGGCCAGCGATGCCATGACAAAGAACACGCCTGCCGTGCCGCCAAAGGCGGTCATGATGAGCTCGCCACCATTGCGAAAGCCCAGCACCATCGCGATCATCCGCGACAGCATCAAGCCCATGAAGAAGGTGAAGCCCAGCAGCACGGGCACGCCCGCCGCCGAATTCTTGGTCTTTTCGATGGCATACATGAAGCCGAAAGCACCAGCCATGAACACGATCAGCCCAAGCCCGCCGGTCAGCGAACGCGTGATGCCGGTCGCCACGCCCAGCCATGCACCCAGGACCGTGGGCAGCAGGCTGAGGGCGAGCAACCAATAGGTATTTCGCAGTACGCGCTGGCGCTCGGCTTGCGGCAGCACTTGGCCGAAGCCGGCACGGGTGTCGAGGGTAGTGACGCGGTCGTCCATGGCAACAACTCCTTGGGTGTGTGTCTGCAGACCTGCAGATGCCCTCATTTTAGAAGGATGCAAGCCAGCTGCGTGACAAATAGCGATGCAAGCTGCGTGAGGCGATATCGTTCGGCTTGCGCCGACGGTATGCTTCACACCTACGCCAACTCCGCATCCCACTTCCTCTCATGAAGACCAAGTCCTATCTCGAACTCGCCGACGTCAAGACCATTGCTGCCGCGGCAGAGGCTGAGGCGCTCAAGAACGCCTGGGCTGTGACCATTGCCATTTCCGACGACGCAGGCAACCTCCTGTGGCTGCAGCGGCTGGACGGTGCTGCTGCGCTGTCGTCGCATATCGCCCCGGCCAAGGCCCACACGGCCGCCATGGGCCGACGCGAAAGCAAGGTCTACGAAGACATCATCAATGGCGGCCGTACCGCGTTCCTAACGGCGCCTGAAGTGCAGGGCCTGCTCGAAGGCGGCGTGCCGATCGTCAAGGACGGCCAAGTCATCGGTGCCGTGGGCGTCAGTGGTGTGAAGTCCAATGAAGACGCGCAGATCGCCAAGGCCGGCATCGCTGCCCTCGGTCTTTGAGCCAATACCGGCATGAAGCCGGTCTCCACAAAGCAGAACGCCGACTCAGGGTCGGCGTTTTCAATGGTGCATCAGAGCGGGGAAAAAAAGCTTGGCTGGTCGGCGGACCGATGGCTAGCAAAAAACGACCCTTTGGAGGTTGACCTCCTCGAGTCGCCCCACGATGAAACTTGCAAGGTGTGGCGGGATGATGCTGCTTACTTGGTCAGGATCAACTTGCCGAGTTTGGTGGCCTGAAGACGGTAAAGAGAGCCGTTGTGCAGGATGGCGACCGTCTTGCTGCCCTTGAGCAGTTCAGTGCTCTCGAGCAGGTGCGCCGGACGCGCGATCGGTGCGGAGCCGCCGCCAGCCTGATCGAGCGAGGGGTGGTTCAGCACGGGAAGTGCGGTGGGTTTGCTTTGCATCGAGAACTCCTTCTGACGAAACGTTGTTGTAATGATAATGATTCGCAATAAAAAAAGCAATCATGGACATGAATCTTTTTGTGTTGCGATATCGTTTACCTACTTCGCGTCTGGTTCGGTGATGAAGCCGATCTTGCGTACGCCGGCTTCGCGTGCCGCCGACATGGCCTGCGCCACCCGCTCGTAGCGCACCGCCTTGTCGCCCCGGATGTGCAGTTCGGGTTGGGGGTCCTTGGAGGCCTCGGCAGCGAGCATCGGCTTGAGCGCGGTGTCGTCGATCTTGTTCTCGTTCCAGTAGTAGCTTCCATCGGCTGCCACTGTAAAGAGGATGTTCTGCGGCTTGGCGACCTCGGGCTCGCTGGTAGCGCGCGGGAGGTCGATGTTCACCGAATGCTTCATCACGGGCACCGTGATGATGAAGATGATCAGCAGGACCAGCATGACGTCGACCAGCGGCGTCATGTTGATCTCGTTCATCACCTCATCGGGTTCGTCTTGAGTACCAAAAGCCATGGTGCTCAGCCTTTCTTGAGTGGCACGACCGTGGGTGCGTCGCTGCCGCTGTGCACTCTGGCGCCGGTCACGAAATAGGCATGCAGATCGTGCGCGAAGCTGTTGAGCTTGGTCAGCACGAACTTGTTGCCACGCACCAGGGCGTTGTAGCCGAGCACGGCTGGGATCGCCACCGCCAGGCCGAGCGCCGTCATGATGAGCGCTTCGCCGATTGGGCCGGCGACCTTGTCGATGGTGGCCTGGCCCACCGAGCTGATGCTCATGAGTGCGTGATAGATGCCCCACACGGTGCCGAACAGGCCGATGAACGGTGCAGTCGAGCCGACGGAGGCCAGCACGGCCAAGCCGGTCTGCAGGCGGGCAGTGAATTCGTCGATGCCGTTGCGCAGCGCGCGCGTGATCCAGTCGCTCACGTCCAAAGCATCATGAAGGTGCACCTTGGTGTTGCGATGGTGGGCGGCGGCCTCTCGACCTTCGAGTGCCAAGGCGCGGAAGGGGTTGCTCGGGTCCTTGCCCAGCTTGTCGAGCGCCGTGGCGAAGTCTTCGCTGTGCCAGAAGTCCTGCGAGTTGTTGGCGTGACGTTTGTACTTGATCACGTCCAGCGCCTTGATCAGGATGACGATCCATGACGCGAGAGACATGCCGACCAACAGCACGGCGACGGCCTTGGTAACGAAGTCACCCTGGCTCCACACGTTCATCAGGCCAAATTGGGAATCCATACGAAGCTGCTCCAGAGAAAAATTAATTGAGAACCCAGTTGATCGGTACGTTGAACTCCATCGGTTCAACCACCCCATTGCGTTTGCCGGGCACGAAGCGCCAGCTCATCACGGCTGTCCGGGCCGCTTCGTCGAGACGCTCGTAGCCGCTCGATGTGCGGATGCTCGCGCTTTTCGGCAGTCCGTCGATGCCGATGAGCACACGGACGATCGTCTTGCCCTGCTCGCCCAGGCGCTTGCTCATGCCTGGATACACCGGCTTGGGGTTCTGCAGGTAGTCGGCGTCGGTCGACGGCAACTGGATGCTCGGCGGGGCTGGCGGCGCGGGCGGCGGCGGCGCAGGAGGGGCCGGCGGCGCAGGCGGAGCGGGTGGTGTCAACGGCGGCGCGGGCGGCTGCGGCTCTGTGACGCCGGTGGGCGCCGCAGGGGCGGGCTTCGGGTCGCGGATGGCCATGGGGCGCGGCGGCGGCGGTGCCTTGGTCACTTTCGGCTGGGGAGCCGGTGGTGGTGGCGGGGGGGGCGGTGGCGGTGGCTCCTTCGGCTTGGGCGGTTCGATGAACTCGCTCAGGATCTCGACGGGAATGACGACCTCGGCCGCCTTGCGGATCAGTCCGCTCTGCAGTGCCCACAGGGCCGCAACGTGAAAGAGGATGACGCCGCCCGCAATGGCTGCATTGCGCGACAGGCCCAGCACGGAGCCAGGCGGGGGAGAAAAGCGGTCAGACACGGTCCACCATTCGGATAGGGGAGCGCCAAGACGCTCCCGACACAGCACAACCGCTGATTATTTGCGAAAGATCCACCAGGCAGAGCTGGCGACGAAGATCAGGCTGCCAGCGAGCGATGAGAGGAGTGCCATGCGTTGCTTTCCTGAATGGAAGTGGCAAGCTGAATGGTCCTGGTTTCGTCGTCGCGGTGAAGTGCGGCAACCGGGTGGGACACACTGCACTGAGCGACCACGTCGCGTGCACAACCTTCACAACGGCCACACTGCGTGGCAACGCCGAGTTCGAATTGCACTTCGTCAAACGTCATGCCCGCGCGCACATGGCGTGCAATTTCGCGATCTGACACTCGGCGGCACACGCAAACGATCATGGAAGTGAAGGCGCTTTGGCTGGCTGGTTGATGAGGATTGATTATAAATACGAATTCGTCGCATTTGCAATATCTATCGCGCTTTCCCCCTGCACCGAAGGGTTTAGACCTGGGACCACATCCGCAACAGGTTGTGGTAATGGCCGGTGAGGGCGACGGACTCTTCGGACTCACCGTCTCGCGCACGCAGGCGCTGGATGGTCTGGTCCAGCTCGAAGAGCATCGCACGCTGCCCGTTGTCACGCACCATGCTCTGCAGCCAGAAGAACGAACACACGCGCGCGCCGCGGGTCACGGGAGTGACCCGGTGCAGGCTGGTGGAGGGGTAGAGGATCAGGTCGCCCGCCGGAAGCTTGACCTCATGCACGCCGTAGGTGTCGACGACCTCCAGTTCGCCGCCATCGTAGTCGTCGGGGTCGCACAGGAACAGCGTGCAGGACAGATCGGTGCGAAGCTGCTCGCCCGTGCCCGGCATCGCGCGCAGGGCGCCGTCGACATGCATGCCGTAATGTTCGCCGCCTTCATAGCGATTGAACAACGGGGGCACGAAGCGCAATGGCAGCGCCGCCGAAAAGAACAGACTGTGGCGCGCCAGCGCGGCCAGCACGCTGCGCCCGAGCGCCTGGCTCACCGGCGAATGCTCGGGCAACTGGCGGTTGCGCTTGACCCGTGCACCCTGGGCGCCCACCGTCTCGCGGCCGTCCACCCAGTCCGCGGCATCGAGCGCTGCGCGCAGTTCGCGCACCTGTGCAACGGTCAGGACCTCGGGGACATGCAGCATCATTTCAATGCCTTTCCATGAAAAAAGCCCCGGGCTGGAAGGGCCGGGGCTCGAGTGTCGCACCCGGGCGGGCGCGACGGGTTGCTGACGATCAGAACGCGAAGTTGGCCGTGATGCGCGCGGTGCGAGGCGCGCCGGGCGTGTAGCGGTAGCCGCTCTTGTTGATGGCAGACACGTATTCCTTGTCGAACACGTTGTACAGGTTGAACTGCAGGTCGAGGTTCTTGTTGACGCGGTACGACGCCATGGCGTCGACCACCCAGTACGAGTCGACCGACACCGGCGTGCCGATGGCGCCATCGGTACCCCGCTTGATCGCACCGGTGTAGCGTGCGCCGCCACCGACCGTTACGCCGAAGGGCAGGCGGTAGGTCGTCCACGACGTGAAGGCTTTCTTTGGCGTGTAGACCAGCACGGCGGTGCCGTCGGACGAGACGGGCGGGCCGCTCAAGACGGTGGCGTTCATGGTGGTGAAGCCTGCGCTCACGCCCCAGTCGTCGGTGATCGCGCCGGCCACGCCCAGTTCGATGCCCTGCACCCGCTTCTTGCCGGTCTGATAGTAGACGGCCGTGTTGGTCGGGTCCTGCACCACTTCGTTGCTCACCTCGGTGCGGTAGAGCGCGGCGGTCAGCGCCAGCTTTTTGTCGACCAGGTCCCACTTGGTACCGACTTCGGCCGTCTTGGCCTTCTGCGGCAGATAGTTGGTGTTGGCCGCGCTGTTGGCGGACGTGCTGAGTGCGAAGTTGGCACCGCCGGGTGGCTGCGCTGCCGTGCCATAGGCTGCGTAGATGCTGCCGTTGTCAGCCGGCTTGTAAACCACGCCCAGCTTGCCAGTGATCAGGTTGTCGGACGTGTTCAGCGACGACGACACCAGCGTGCCGACCGGCAGGGTGGGGTTGGTGGTCGCGGTCGAACGGGTGCCTGCCAGGTAGTCGGTGCTGTAGTGGTCCAGACGCAGGCCACCGGTGACGGACCACTGCGAGTTGAACTTGAGCGTATCGAAGACATACAGGCCGACGGTATCGGTCGTGCCCTTGCTGTCCGCGCCGTTGCGGATGCGGTTGTAACCGCTCACGTTCGGGTCGGGGTTATACAGGTTGGCTGCAGGCCATGAACCATTGCCGACCGGTGCGCCGTTGGCCGTGGCGTTCGGGCCGAAGTAGCCTCGGCTGTCCTGCTCTTCACGCATCAGTTCGAGGCCAGCGTTCAGCGAGTGGCCGACGCTGCCGGTGTTGAACGTGGCGCTCACGCTCGTCTGGTTGGTGAAGATTTTATTGACCTGATCCTTGTTGGTCGGCAGGTTGCGCGCGAGGGTCCAGCCTGCCGGGTTGGCGATGTTGGGGGTCACGATGTTGGCCGTGCTGCCCATGAACGCCGTCAGCATGTAGTCCTGCGAAGTCTTGCCGTAGCGCGTGGTGTTGCGCAGCGTGACGTTGGGCGTGAGGTCGTGTTCGAGGCGGGCGGTGAACATGTCGGAAGTGACGTCGTCAAAGTCCGAGTTGGTGCCGTAGAAATTCTTCGAGTCGACGCGCGCCGCGGTACTCAGGAAGCCACGGTTGGCGGCCGGGCTTGAATAGCCAGGCAGGCCGATGGTAGGCACGCCGCCGTCCGGCGTGTTGCGCTGCTCGACGTGCACGTAGTCCAGGAACACTCGGGTGGGGCTGTTCAGGCCAAAGGCCAGCGATGGCGCGATGGCGGTGCGCTTGTTCTTGACCGTGTCGCGGCCGGCCACGCCAGCATCTTCGGTGACTGCATTCAGGCGGAAAGCCGCGCCAATGCCGCTTTCGCCGCTCAGAGACTTGTTCCAGTCGACGCTGCCGCGCTTGTAGTCTGCGCTGCCGAAGCCCAGCGAGCCCGAGAAGCTGTCCTGCATCGACGGCTTCTTGGTGATCAGGTTGATGTAGCCGGTGGGCGAGGTGCGGCCTACGTCGGTGCCCGATGGACCCTTGACCACTTCGACCTGCTCGATGTTGAAGGTGTCGCGCGACGTCGAACTCAGGTCGCGGATGCCGTCGACGAAGATGCTGCTGGAACTGTCGAAACCGCGCATGAAGACGGCATCGCCCGTGTTGGTGTTGCCGTTCTCGCCCAGGAAGAAGGTGCTGGCGCCCGGCGTGTTGCGCAATGCTTCGGTCAGTGTGGTGGCGCCTTGCTCGCGAATGATCTGTTCCTTGATCACGGAGATGGTCTGTGGCGTGTCGACCAGTGGTGCGGTGAACTTTGCGTTGGCGGACGTGTCGGCCTTGTAATCGGCGGCGGCCGAGTCTTGCACTCGCACTTCCTTCAGGGTGTTGGCGCTGGTCTGGGCGCCGACTGGCAGCGCGAGCGCGACGAGGGTGGCGGCAGCCACGGTGGTCAGGGGCGACGCGGTGCGCGCGGTGACATGTTTACGGCTTTTGATGTAGGTGTTGGCCATGGAACGTTCTCTGAAAGACGTGGAAGCGAGAACTCGACTGGCGGGTCCGCGGCTCACTGCGGAACGGGTCCGGGAGCGGGATTGGCTTGCTGAGCGGGTTCGTCAACTGGACGTTGTACGAATGGATTCGAATGATAATGAATATCAATACGAATCCTCACAACTGAGCAGGTTTTTGACTCGAAGGATGGCAAATTGTGGCAACCCCACAACGTTTGCGGCATCCTCAGTACACGTCGCGCCGATACCGTCCACTGAGCGTCAAGTCGCGCACTGCAGCATCGCCGGCGATCTGACGAAGCGCTGCGTCGACGCCCGAAGCCATTCCCTGGAGGCTGCCGCAGACATACAGCGCGGCGCCGCGCTGCAGCCATTTCGTCAGCGTGTCGGCCGCCTGTAGCAGGCGATGCTGGACGTAGCAACGTGCGGCCTGATCGCGCGAGAAGGCGAGGTCCAACCGCTGCAGGACGCCGCTGCGTCGCCAGGCTTCGATCTCTTCGCGGCACAGGAAATCGTGCGCTGCATTGCGTTCCCCGAAGATGAGCCAGTTGTCGAACTGGCCGGCGTGCGCGCGAGCGCGCAGATGACTGCGCAAGCCGGCCAGCCCGGTGCCGTTGCCGATCAGGATGAGAGGTCGGGTCGCATTGGCATCGATTCGGAAGTTGCGATGCGGCCTCAGGCGCAAGGCCACCGAATCGCCGACCGACAGGTGCGCCGTGAGCCAGCCCGAAGCTGCGCCCAGGCTCCCGTCGGCCCTGCGTTCCTGCCGCACGATGAGCTGCAATTCGCCGTCAGCGTGTATGGAGGCGATGGAATAGTCGCGTGGCCGCGCTGGATCGCTTGCCAGTTCGATCCTCGCCAGGTCGCCAGGCTCCCACGAGGGCAGTGCAGCATCCGCGCGATCGGGCCGCAGCGCGAGCTCGAAAACCGGCGCGCCAGTGCTTCCTTCGTTGAGTTGCCTGCGTGCGGACAGCCGCCAGGTGGTCTCGCTATCTTGTGCAGCGGCCGCCGCCGTCATCGGCTTGCCGGATCCGGCGCCCCATCGCGCAAGCCACTCCGAGAGCAAGGCGGGATCCGCATTGTCGACATCGACGCGCGGCTGCAGTGGCGTGGCCCCGCTGGCGAGCAGCCACTGGTCAAGTGCGCGGCCGAAGCCGCAGAAGTGCTTGTATTGCCGGTCGCCGAGTGCAAGCACGGCGTAGCGTACGTTCGCCAATGAAGCGTACGCCTGCATGCACTCTGCGGCAAACACGCCCGCGCCGTCGGGCGCATCGCCCTCGCCATAGGTGCTGGCGATGAAGAGTGCCTGCGAGGTGCGTGCGAGCGTCGGCAGATCGAGCGCGTCGAGCGGGAGCACGCGCACTGGCTTGCCCTGTGCCTGCAACCCGTGTGCCGTCTGCCAGGCGAGGGCCTCGGCCTGTCCGGTCTGGCTGGCGAAGAGCACGAGCGCGGGCTCGGCACTGCCGTCGCCAGCCAGCGCCGACGCCTCGCGCCTGGCGGCTGCTCCGCGACTGCGCTGTCTCAGGTAGATGGCTGTGCAGAGAGCAACGTAGCCCAGCAAGGTCATGCCCGCGCCGAACGCGCGCCAGGTAGGTTCGTCCATGCGTCAGCGAGCCGGTGGGCCGTCGGCGTGGTGCGCGCGCCAGGCCCGGCTGGCGACAAGCCGCTCCTGCGCGCCGACCCTGCACACGAAGAGGGCAGCCACCGCATGCGTGTCCGCGAACAAGTGCCCCTCGTCCAGGCCCATCACCGTGAGTGCAGTGGCGAGCGCATCGGCATGCATGCACTGCGGATGCAGCACGCTGACAGACGCCAGCGCGCCGTTGGCAGGCTCACCCGTGCGGGGATCGATGGTGTGGCTCCAGGTGCGCTCTCCATGCGCATGCGTATGCCAGCGGTCGCCTGAGGTTGCGATCGCGAGATCTGTGAGCTCGACCTGCTGGGACACGGCTGCGTCACCCGTGTCCACCTGAACCCGCCATGCGGCACTGTCGGGTCGGCGGCCGACGCCTCGCAGCTCGCCTCCGACTTCCATGAGGAGTCGTTCGACGCCGATGGCTTGCAGGGCCGCCACCGCTTGGTCGACGGCAAAGCCCTTGGCCACGCCGGAAAAATCGAGTGCGACACCGCCGGGCTGCAGCAGGGTGCGCGTGGGGCGATCGAAAGCAATCCGGTGCCATCCGACCCGCGCCCGGGCGGCGTCCAACGCTGCGCGCCGCGCCTCGGTCGGCGGCCACGAGGGCGAGGCGTGCGCCTCGGCGCCAAATCCCCACCATGCAACGAGCGGTGCGACCGTCGGGTCGATCGCACCGCCGCTGACGTGTGCCCAGTGCAGCGCGCAGTCGAGCACCTGTGCGAATTCAGGCGCCAGCGTGTGAACGCTGCCGGCCTCGGAACGTCCGTAGCGGCTGATGTCGGAATCTGTTTTCCACGTGCTCATCTGGTCGATCACGCGCGAGAGCGCTTGCTCCACTGCTTCCCGCACGGGTGCCAGGGGACGCATCTCCGGATTGTCGAACTTGAGTGCCCAGGTCGTGCCCATCGTGCGCCCCGACAGGCTTTGCAACCGTGCGGGATCCGCCCGTCGGGGCAACGCCGAATTGGCGTAGCCGCCAGCCTGTCGGATCGCGAAGTTGGGGCGAAGGGCGGCGTTCACCAGGAGGTGCGGCGGATCAAGGCATCACTTCGAGCGTCGCAGCGTAGCTCACGCGGCGCTCCTTGGCCTGCGGCACCGAGGTCTTGCTGTCCTTGGTGCTGGCGTCGAGCCAGTACATGCCGGCAGCGGGCCAGGTCACGTTGAACTGGCCCTTGTCGTCGGTCTTCAACTTGAGCTCGGCGAGCTGGTCGCGGTACTGCGTGTTGCCCGCAGTCACAGTGACTTCGAGATCGCGCGCGGGCTGCCCGTCCAGCAGGAAGGTGAAGGTCGCCTTTTCGCCCTTGGCGAGATCGGTCGGGCTGCCGGTCGCCACGAGTTCCAGCCCTTGTCCGATCGGCTTGAGCGCGGTGGGCTTGCCGACCGTCACGAAGGTTTCGGTGCGCGATGCCGACTGGGTGATGTTCAGGTCCTGCGCATCGGCCGGGATGTCCTTGCCGATGGTTTCCACCGTGCCGCGTGCGCGCTTGGGCT
>Ga0308159_1004653_pt1 | contig 12352 bp, 9 predicted proteins | sample PhyCR1_FD_201040 | JGI IMG/M metagenome (GOLD analysis project Ga0308159, IMG submission 201040) | Phyllosphere microbial communities from UC Gill Tract Community Farm, Albany, California, United States - DLSLC.R1 | ecosystem: Host-associated > Plants > Phyllosphere > Unclassified | place: USA...
TTCCAGCCGAAACTGATGCTGCCACTGTCGCTGTCCTACGATCACCGTGTGATCAACGGCGCCGCTGCTGCACGCTTCACCCAGCGTCTGGGCAGCCTGCTGGGCGACATCCGCACCATCCTGCTGTAAAGCGTTCGGCCCTCCGGCAACGGAGGGCCGACTGCGTTCCACGTTTTCGAGCGCCACACGCTCGTACCTCAACCCCGTCAGTTTGACGGGGCTTTTTTTGCCCTGAAAAAAGTGCAGCGGCTCTTCCTACAAGTTCGGTTTACTTGAACTACGACTGCAGTCGAATTCGTCTCGATATTTTTCATCGACAGGCAACTAATCTCTGCCCTCGGATTAAATAACGATTTCCCTGCGTTATTTATAAAAAATGAAACTTACTCGAACGGACTCGAATATGTTCAAGCCAACTATTGGCCCGATTATCGGCCACACGACAACTCATCACGCGCGCATATTCATGCGCGCCGACAAGCAAGGCAATGCACCGGTATTTGCCGCCATTCGCTATCGGAAGTCTGGAACACAACAGTGGTCAGCTAGTACTTTCGCCGAACCCGATGCGCTGCGCGACATGACCGAAGTGTTCACCCTCAACAACTTGAGCAGTGACACCGAATATGAATACCAGACCGGCTGGTTCAGCCCGATGAATCCGGTCCATACCGTGGACAGTGTCGCCGAACTGCCGCTGCAGTGGCCGCGGGAAATCTACCGATTGCGCACCCGTTCCAGCAATGCCCTGCAGCCAAAGGCCTATATCGTCGGTTCTTGCCGCTATTTGCGCATGACGGCGGGGGTGCCGGTGATGCCCCATCTGGGTGACCGAATCTTTGCCTCCATCAACCGATTGATCGAAGGTGCGCAGCCGCCGATCAGTGCCACCCTGATGACGGGTGATCAGGTTTATCTCGACGACCTTAATCTGTTCGCACCTGATCGTGAATATAAGGACATCCTCAGCAAGTACCGTGCGGCCTTCTCTCAGCCGAATATTCAGCGTTTGATGTCCGGCACTTCGACTTATATGATCCTGGACGATCACGAAATCGAAGACAATTGGCCGGCGAATGCCGAACCATCAGATCAAGTGTTATATCGCAATGCAATGGCCGCCTATGAAATCTATCAAGTCAGCCACAGCCCGGCGCATGAACTTACAACTAACGAAAAGGTGAATCGGGCAAAACTCGAGCACTACTGGTATCAATTCAGTGACGCTGATATCGAATGGTTTGTGACCGACAGCCGCACCCGCCGCAACCTGTCAGCCGATGATCGCCGCATCCTCGATGAGGCGCAGGAACAGGCGCTGATCGCATGGCTGATCAATAGTCCGGCGCGGGTGAAATTCGTCGTGACCAGCGTAATGTTCTACCCGGATCGCCAACTGCTGGGCGACGACGCCTGGAAAGCTTTCCCGGAGCAGCGCCTGCGCCTGCTGGAAACCATCCGAACCCGACGCATCAAAAATGTCGTGTTTGTCTCGGGCGATGTGCATGGCTCGCTGACCTCCCGTCTGACCCACAGCGAAGACCCGGACTTCGAAGTCCATACCATCGTTTCCTCGCCGCTGTGCAACAGCAAGCTGCTGCCCTATGCCAAGGCGTCGACGTTTATCCTCGATCGACCGCTGGCGCGCACGTCGACGGGTGATTATCAGCATGAGTTGACCAGCCCGGTCATCAGCGAAGACAACTTCGCCCATGTAGTCGTCGAGACTGATCAAATTCTGGTCAATTACCATGATCGTGATGGCAAGAAGCTGCAATCGATCAGCCTGAAATTACGCTGATATCTTGAAAGATCGCAGCCTTCGGCAGTTCCTACATTGGCATGCATCCACTGCAGGAGCTGCCGCAGGCTGCGATCTTTTGCTCTTTTCAACCACCTACTGGAGAAATGCTCTGAGCGGCCGACACATTCTTATAGCACTTGGCCTTCATCTCTCTTGTCAGTCGGTGCCGCAATGATGCAACCTTGCCGCAGGCAACAGTAAAGAGGGCGCGAGCCCGGCGCGTTCAGCATATTTCCAAGCGAGTTCCTTCATGAAGAGCCAACCCGATGCCGCCAGCCGTATGGCGGCCGAGGTAGTGACGCAGTTGCCTGTGCCCTCGCGGCTCGGCATGCTGCGTTTCGAGCGCTTGAATGAAGCCAGTTGGGCGATGCTGTTCCTTGATCCCAATTGCGAACGCCAGTTCGGCCAGCCGGCCGTCGAGCTCTGCGCGCTGGTCGGCTCGCCCTACGCCAGCCTGATGGAACCCGAGGCGCGCTACCAACTGCACGACGCGATCCAGCAGCAGCTGAGCAAAAGCGCGCATTACGTGGTGCGCTACACCCTGCACACCGCCGCCGGCGCGTTGAACATCCTCGAGTTGGGCGAAGCCTACAAACAGCACAACCGGCATTTGCTGCGCGGCTACCTGCTGGCGGTCGACGAGGTGTTCGACGAAACCCTGGCGCCGCCTTCGGTGGATCTGGAAACCCAGAACTCACGCCTGCAAATCGCTCTTGAGCTGAACCAGCGCGCCCAGCAGGAACAACTGCAGCATCTGGAACGCGTGCGCGCCCAGCAGGATCTGATTCTGCTGCTCGCGCGCCAGCGCTACAGCACGCATAACTCGCTGCAGGAAGCTGCCGAACTGATCACCCGCTGCGCCTGCGATATCTACGAAATCGACTGCGCCAGCCTGTGGAACCTCGAAGGCCAGCGCTTGCTGCCGATCTCCGCCTACCATCGTGCGACCCAGGAATATCTGCTGCCGGAGCCGATCGATATCAGCGGCTTCCCCGATTACATGGAAGCGCTGCACAGCAGCCGCGCCATTGATGCGCACAATGCCATGCACGACCCGCGCACCCGCGAGATGGCTGAGGCGATGCGTGCGCGTGACGTCAACGCCATGCTTGACGCCAGCATTCGCGTCGATGGGCAGGTGGTCGGCGTGCTGTGTCTGGAACAGACCGGCGTCACCCGTGCCTGGCAGTCCGATGAAATCGCCTTTGCCGGTGAGCTGGCCGACCAGTTCGCGCAAGTGATCAACAACCACAACCGTCGTACCGCCACCAGCGCCCTGCACCTGTTTCAGCGCGCGGTCGAGCAGAGCGCCAACGCCTTTTTGCTGGTCAATTGCGACGGCGTCGTCGAATACGTCAACCCGAGCTTCACTGCCATTACCCAGTACACCACCGAGGAGGTCCACGGCCAGCGCCTGTCGGAATTGCCAGCGCTGGAAAACCTCAGCGAGCTGCTGTTCGACGCGCCCTCGGCGCTGGCCCAGAGCAACAGCTGGCAGGGCGAATTCAAGAGCCGGCGCAAGAACCTCGAACCGTACTGGGGGCAGTTATCGATTTCCAAGGTCTACGGCGACAACCGTGAGCTGACGCATTACATCGGCATCTACGAAGACATCACTCAGACCAAACTGGCGCAGCAACGTATCGAGCGCCTGGCTTACACCGACAACCTGACCAACCTGGGCAACCGTCCGGCGTTCATCCGCAATCTCGATGAGCGTTTTGCCCGCGACAGCGATACGCCAATCAGCCTGCTGCTGGTGGACATCGACAATTTCAAGCGCATCAACGACAGCCTGGGTCATCAGACCGGCGACAAACTGTTGATCAGCCTCGCCCGGCGCCTGCGCAATAGCCTCAGCCCGAGTGGCAGCCTTGCGCGTTTCGCCAGTAATGAATTCGCCGTGTTGCTCGACGACACCGACCTTGAAGCAGGGCAGCAGATTGCCAGCCAATTGCTGATGACCCTCGACAAGCCGATGTTCGTCGACAACCAGTTGATCAGCGTCACCGGCTCCGTGGGCCTGGCCTGCGCGCCGCTGCACGGGCGCGATCCGCAAACCCTGATGCGCAACGCCGGTCTGGCGCTGCACAAGGCCAAGGCCAACGGCAAACATCAATTGCAGGTGTTCACTGAAGCGCTGAACGCCGAAGCCAGTTACAAACTGTTCGTCGAGAACAACCTGCGCCGCGCCCTCACGCAGAACGAACTGGACGTGTTCTACCAGCCCAAGCTGTGCCTGCGCAGTGGTCGTCTGCTGGGCATGGAAGCGCTGTTGCGCTGGAACCACCCGGAACGCGGCATGATCCGCCCAGACCAGTTCATCAGCGTCGCCGAGGAAACCGGCCTGATCATTCCGATCGGCAAGTGGATCGCCCGCCAGGCCTGCCGCATGAGCAAATCCTTGACCGCCGCCGGCCTGGGCAATCTGCAAGTGGCGATCAATCTTTCGCCGAAACAGTTCTCCGATCCGGACCTGGTCGCTTCCATCGCCAACATCCTCAGGGAAGAAGCGCTGCCGGCCAATCTGCTCGAACTGGAGCTGACCGAAGGCCTGCTGCTGGAAGCCACCGAAGACACGCATTTGCAGCTCGACCAGCTCAAGCGTCTGGGCCTGACCCTGGCCATGGACGATTTCGGCACCGGGTACTCGTCGCTGAGCTATCTGAAGAAATTCCCGATCGACATCATCAAGATCGATCGCAGCTTCATCCATGAAATCCCCGACAACCAGGACGACATGGAAATTACCTCTGCGGTGATCGCCATGGCTCATAACCTGAAACTCAAGGTTGTGGCTGAAGGCATCGAAACTGCCGAGCAACTGGCGTTCCTGCGCCGGCATCGATGCGACGTCGGCCAGGGTTATCTGTTCGACCGGCCAATCCCCGGCGATGAGCTGATCAAAGCGCTCAAGCGCTACCCGCGCGGGCCGCTCTGCCTCTAACCCCTCTACCCCATTCTCGCCATAACATGCCGCCCCCTGTAGGAGCTGCCGAAGGCTGCGATCTTTTGATCTGGTTTTTAAAAAGCAAAATCAAAAGATCGCAGCCTTCGGCAGCTCCTACATTGGGTAGTGATTAACCGGGCATCATTCGGCACACTGGCGGTCTGACTTTTTACCTCCAACCTGACTGAGAGGAACGATCATGGTTCTGCGCTCGGAAATTCTGGTGAACAAAAACGTGCTACCAACCAAAGAACAAGCCCTGCCCGGCCGCGAAACCCCGATGACCCTGCCGGAAAAACACTTCGTCTTCGAAGACACGCCGCTGCTCGGCCCATTCTTTCAGGACGTCGACTTCGCGATCTTCGGTCTGGGCTGTTTCTGGGGTGCGGAACGACGCTTCTGGCAGCGCGAAGGCGTGGTCAGCACCGTGGTCGGTTACGCCGGCGGCTTCACGCCAAACCCCACGTATGAAGAAGTCTGCTCAGGCCTGACCGGCCACGCCGAAGTGGTATTGGTGGTGTATGACAAGGCGCAAGTCAGTTATGAAGAACTGCTGGCGATGTTCTGGGAATTGCACAACCCGACTCAGGGCATGCGTCAGGGCAACGACATCGGCACCCAGTATCGCTCGGTAATCTACGCCACCACGCCAGAGCAACTGGATGCCGCGCTGAAGAGCAAAGACGTGTATCAGGCTGAACTGGCAAAGGCCCGTCTGGGTGAAATCAGCACCGAGATCGATCAGGCCCCGACCGTGTACTTTGCCGAGGCCTATCACCAGCAGTATCTGGCGAAGAATCCGGAAGGTTACTGCGGGATTGGCGGCACTGGCGTTTGCATGCCACCGAGTCTGGCGGGTAATTAAATTCAAGAGCTTCGCGAGCAAGCCCGCGCCCACATTTGGAATGCATTCTTATGTGGGAGCGGGCTTGCTCGCGAAGGCGTCCGAACAGACACCACCAAACTGACTGATCAGCTCTCGGCAATCAGCCAATCCATCTGCCAGCCACCCTGAGTCTGCCCCAGTTTCTTCGACAACCACGGCAGCAACTCACGCAATTCTTCCTCCAGCCCCCACGGCGGATTCGCAATCGCCATGCCCGAACCGTTCAGGCTGTTCGGCGTGTCCAGCGGATGCACCAGCAACTCCACACGCAGCAACTTCGGCGCACCCGTGCCTGCCAGGTCCTGATAGAACCGCCGCAATGCACGCTGATCCTTGACCGGGTACCAGATCGCTGCCACGGTCTGGCGCATGCGGCCGATGGCTTCTTTCATCGACGCCGCGCAACGCTGCATCTCGTCCAGTTGCTCGAACGGCGGATCGATCAGCATCACCGCCCGCTTCTCCTGCACCGGCAACATCGCCCGCGCCACATGCCAGCCCTCGCCCAGGTGCACTTTCACCCGGCGATCGCCGGCCATGTTGTCCTTGAGCAGCACGCCGTCTTCGGGGTGCTTCTCGTTGAGCATCACCCGATCCTGTGGCCGCGTCAGGCGCCGCGCCAGCTCCGGCGAACCCGGGTAAAAACGCAACTGGCCATCCGGGTTCATCTCCTGCAGCACTTTCATATAGTCGGCGGTCAGCGCCGGCAGATCGGGCTGATCCCACAACCGCGCAATGCCTTCCAGATACTCGCCGGTGCGGTTGGCCTGATCGCCCTGCAAGTCGTACAGACCGATGCCGGCGTGGCTGTCGAGATAGGCAAACGGCTGCTCCTTGCGCGACATCAGGGCAATGAGGCGGGTCAAGGTCAGGTGTTTGAACACATCGGCGTGATTGCCGGCATGGAAGGCGTGACGATAATTCATGGCTGCTCCTGCGAGGGCCGCAAAGTTTACCTTTTACCGGGCGGCAAGTCAGGGGTTCGCAGCCGAGCGGACAAAAGCCTGCACTCCCCCTAACCTTCTCCCTGTATGTACCCGAAGGAGAGGGTTAGGGTGAGGGGCTTTGCTTTTATGGCATTACACTGGCTAAACATGAATGACAGGACGTCAAAAAACCCATGCGATATCGGATCATCTGCTTACTCGGCCTGCTTAGCCCCTGCCTCGTCCTCGCCGACGAAACCCACATTGAACAGGCCCGCCAGACACTCAAGAATTATGGTCTGAGCCACTGTATTCTGAAGCCATTCAACGAACACTCCGCTCTGGAAAAAGACATTGCACTGTCCGCCAATGGCTATTCGTTCATGGGTAAAGGCATGCATTCCATCCTGCAAAATGAAGACACGCTGCAAGTGCTGCATGATCCCTATAAAGAAACACTGAGCTACGTGTCGACGGCTTACGAGCAGACATCTTTACGCAACAAACACTCAAGTGAAAAAGTAGTGTTTCTTGCGTGCCTTCACGTCTACAACTCAGAGGCGTTCGACCGCTTTATCCGCAGTCAGGATGCATACATCAATGATGATTGATCCCTTCGAAAGTCAAAAGATCGCAGCCTTCGTCAGCTCCTACACGGGACAGGCGTTCACTTTGCAGGAGCCGTCGAAGGCTGCGATCTTTTGATCTCTTCAGGCAGGCAAGCTGCGCAGGCGCTTGCCGATGACATCAAGTACATCGCAGCCATCACGCAACGGGATGGCGCACAGCAGGGCGAAGTCGCTGAGGATGAAGGAGTCGCATTCGATCGAGCCGCGCATGCACATGTTTTCCAGGACCTGGACCACGGCGCGGATGCGATGGTTGGCGGCGTCCATGAGGATGTCGAGGGGCACGTGGGTGTCGATGAACAGGCTGGGCATGTCGCTGCAATTGCCGGTCAGGGCCATGAAGCGGTTGTCGGGGTGGGGGGTGATTTTCTCGTAGGGTGGATCGGGTTTACGCATAGTCATTTCAGTTGTTCCTCAATAGGTATAGAGGGGCTGCCAAATGACCTTCCTACGGGTATAGGTGGCAGCCGTACGCGAGAGTAGGAAACTGAGAAACCCACCAAACTCAGTCACGCCGAAGCGTTCCCGCGCACAGCTGCCGCAAACGATGCTACGGACACATATTAAGTGCCGCAATCAAATGGCAGCCTAGTGCGCGGTGAATTTCACAGGGGTCCTACGCCCTGCCACCACTCTCGTGGCGACAACGAAAAGACTATCCCTGCAACCCACCGCGCACCAGTTCATGAAAACCGCCGCGATTCGAAGGAAACGTCCGAAGCGTTTGCCCCGAAATTTCACTCTGTCTCTGCCAGCAAAAACTCCAGAAGCGCCGATCGTGACGAATCTTCCGACATCGATAATTTGAAAAACTGTCCGACCTTGCAGCGCAAAACAGCCTCGGGAAACGCCTCGAACATGGCAGGGTGTTCTTCGCTCAGCCATTGCAGAGCATTCACGATGCGCACGCTTGCATCAGTCTGCGCCAACACAGATTTCGGCACGTTCCACCACGGAAAAACCCGCCCCGAACCCAGCGCTCCACCGCCGATTGCAACGGCTTGGCCGTTGATCAAGCCTCGCGAAATTACCGGCAGCAATTGCGCAGGATCGACCTCGTCAGACTGCAAAAGAGGCAGCAAAAACCGCCCATCCCAGAAGCGGAAAAACACCGCTTTACCGTCCGGCATCAGCACTTGAGTCAGGCTGCGGAAATGTTCGACCAGCACTTCAAGATCCGCCGAAGACACCGCCAGCCAACCCCAGTCCCGTGAGGCGGTTTCCGCTACCCAACGTAAAAACTCACTGTCTGCAGCGACAATTCCCACATAGGGCATCACCGCTTCCCAATCGGCATAAATGGTCTCGGCCCAAACCGGGTTCGCCGTGCCCTGCCAGACTTTGAAAGCATCGGCGTCGCTGGCGCGGCTGAAAATTGCGAACAGTTGTTCTGACGCCAGCAGCGGCTGCCGCGCCAGCCAATCTTCGGCGGTTAATTGTTCAGGCTGCACAAACACCGTCCTTGCATCGCTCACACTCTTCGCAAAAAGGCGCATCACCTTTGAGACTCATGATTTGTGCGGCGGTGAGAATCGCCGCCGGCGCAGCGGCCAGTTTCTCGGGCAATCCCGGCACCACCGGTGCCGCACTCATTGCCGCCATCGGCGCGCCGCCGACCACAATCGGCACACTGCTGAAAATTCCGCCGGGGCCGATATTGATCCACTGTCCGCCGGCCTGAATCGTTGCGCTCGCGCCGCCATCGATGACCACTTGCTGGCCAGCGCTGATATGGATCTGCGCCGAGGCGCTGGTGGCCTGGCTGTTTACCCGAACGTGCTGGTCGCCGAGCACGGACAAGTGATCATCCTGCCTGACCTCGGTCTGGCGCTGGCCGTGGGTGATGCGCTGTTCGTCGGCTTTGAGTTCATGCCGGGCGGAGCCGGTGACGATCACACTGCGCTGGTTGTCGACCTGCAGTTGCTGATCATTGAGCACATGCTGGGTCCAATTGCGCTGGGCACGCAGGTAGATTTCCTCGGCGCCTTTCTTATCTTCGATGCGCAGTTCGTTGTAACCGCCACCGCCGGGGCTGCTCTGGCTGCGGAAAACGCTGCGAGTCTTGTCTGCCGGCAGATCGAGCGGCACCGGTGTCGCGGCGTTGGGCAGGCAACCCATGACCAGCGGCTTGTCTGCATCGCCATCAATGAAACCGACCAGCACTTCCATGCCGACGCGCGGAATCAGCACGCTGCCGTAGTGATCGTGGGCCCAGCCGGTCGCGACGCGCAGCCAGCAACTGGAGTGCTCGTTCAGCTCGCCGTCGCGATCCCAGGCCAGTTGCACTTTGACCCGCCCGTATTCATCGCAATGGATCTCCAGGTCTTTCGGGCCGGTGACCACGGCGGGTTGGTAACCCGACACGCGCGGCTTTTCCGGGCCCAGCGCCGGACGATAGAACACGTCCCACGGCGTGGCCACGAAGGTATTGCGATAGCCCTGGAAGGATTCGCCATCGCTGGTCACCGACTCCTCCAATACCTGCGGCTGACGGCCACGGTGTTCGACGGCAGTGAGTAACCACAGATCATTCCAGTCGCTGCGCGGATGTTCGACAAGTTGCAGGAAATGTCCGCAGACCAGTGAGGACTGGTCGCTGCTGCCGTCGGCTCGCCGGTAATCGGCGACGTGCCGTTCAAGCGTTCGCCGCGCCAGATGCCTGCCGGTGTCGCGATCGTTGAATTGACCGGGGAAGTGGTAGTCCTCCAGCACCGGACGTTGCTCGCCGTCACTGCGGCTTTCCAGAGACAGGCGCGGTTTTTCGAAGTTGTAGTCACGTCGCGTAACAACGCTGGTGCGGGTTTCGACACGCACGTTGAAACGCTGAATCGCCGGCGCACCGCCCGACATGCCACTACCCGGCAAATATAGCGTCGGCTCGGCCAGCTTCGGAAACACGGTCTGGTCGTCGCCGAACACCAGCAGATGGCCTTCGGGGCTGTGTTGAAAGTGATAATGAATGCCGACTTCGGCACACAGACGCTGGATGAAGGCCAGATCGCTTTCCGCGTACTGCACGCAGTACTCGCGCTCCGGGTACTCGCTACCCAGGCGAAATTCAAAGGCATCGCGCAGGATCGAATGATCCTTGAGGATCTGCGTGACAATTTGCGGCACGCTTTGATGCTGAAAAATCCGCTGGTTGATGCGATGCCCCAGATACATCAGACGCGGAACGAGGCTGAGGTGATAGCGCGTCAGACGTTTCCCGGAATCGCCCTGCCCGACCTGATAAATCTGACCATGAAAACCGCAACCCTGAGCATCGAAACTCAGATACGCCTGACTGTGCAGCAGGCTTTCGAGATCCAGGTCCGGCCGCTCGCTGACCAGTTCGAGTTCGAAGCGAAAAGGCTGGCTGATGGCTTCCCTGCCCGAGAACTCAAGGACCTTGAGGTCATCCTGAGCGCCTTCGAGGGTCAAGGTAAAACGCGGTTGATTGGCAGGGGCGAACATCCGATGTCTCTCTGCAGTGTGGGCGGGCGATTCTGCGGGAGAGGCAAGGGGTGATGAACAGGTGCCCGGAAATTCAGATTTTCCCTACACAGGTTGCTGAAAGCGCCTGAGAACGCGGTGCCTTCGACTACAGACAAATCCCCAAACCCGTACACAGAACGAACTGTGGGAGCGGGCTCGCTCGCGAAAGCGCCGGGTCAGTCGATTGAGATGTCGCCTGATATGCCGCATTCGCGAGCACGCCCGCTCCCACACCGGACTTGCAGCTTCGCCGAAAATCTACAGGCAATAAAAAACGGCCCGCCTCCGGTAGGAAACGGGCCGTTCTGATGTGAGCCGAAGCTCAGCGCATTATTTGTTCAGGTGGAAATCTTTTTCCGCTGCTTCGAAGCGCTGCACCATGCCAGCGGTCGGCGCGCCGAGCTTGCTGACGATGTAGATGGCCAGGCTGGCGAAGATGAAGCCAGGGATGATTTCGTACAGGCCAAGCAGCTCGAAATGCTTCCAGAGCACCACGGTAATCGCGCCGACCAGAATACCGGCCAGTGCACCGTTGCGGGTCATGTCTTTCCAGATGACCGAGATCAGCACAACCGGACCGAACGCAGCGCCGAAACCGGCCCAGGCGTAGGACACCAGGCCCAGTACGCGGTTATCCGGATTTGCAGCCATAGCGATGGCAATCAAGGCTACCAACAGCACCATCGCACGACCGACCCAGACCAGCTCCTGTTGCGAGGCGGACTTGCGCAGGAAGGCCTTGTAGAAGTCTTCGGTCAGGGCGCTCGAGCACACCAGCAACTGGCAGCTCAGGGTGCTCATTACCGCAGCCAGAATGGCCGACAGCAGCACACCGGCAACCCATGGGTTGAAGAGGAGTTTTGCCAGTTCGATGAACACCCGCTCAGGGTTTTCAGCGACCGGGCCGGCCACTTCCGGGTGCGCCGAGAAGTAAGCGATACCAAAGAAGCCCACCGCCACGGTGCCGCCCAGGCACAGGATCATCCAGGTCATGGAAATGCGACGCGCCTTGGCAATCGACTTCACCGAATCCGCCGCCATGAAACGCGCGAGGATGTGCGGCTGACCGAAGTAGCCCAGACCCCAACCCATCAGCGAAATGATGCCGATGAAAGTGGTGCCCTTGAGCATGTCGAAATTGCTCGGATCTTGCGCTTCGATGGCGAGGAATGTGGTATCGACGCCGCCAGTGGCCAGCAGGACGATGATCGGCGTAAGGATCAGCGCGAAGATCATCAGCGTGGCTTGTACGGTGTCGGTCCAGCTCACAGCCAGGAAACCGCCGATGAAGGTGTAGGCAATCGTCGCCGCCGCACCGGCCCACAGCGCCGTTTCGTAGGTCATGCCGAAGGTGCTTTCGAACAGGCGGGCACCGGCGACGATGCCGGAAGCGCAGTAGATGGTGAAGAACACCAGAATCACGATCGCCGAGATAATCCGCAGCAAGCCGCTTTTATCTTCGAAACGGCTGGAAAAGTAATCCGGCAGAGTCAGGGCATCGCCGTTGTGCTCGGTCTGCACACGCAGACGGCCGGCGACAAACAGCCAGTTCAGGTAGGCACCGACGATCAGGCCGATGGCGATCCAGCTTTCGGACAGACCGGACATGTAGATGGCGCCCGGCAGGCCCATCAGCAACCAGCCGCTCATGTCGGAGGCACCGGCAGACAGCGCGGTGAC
>Ga0308159_1004658_pt1 | contig 12339 bp, 13 predicted proteins | sample PhyCR1_FD_201040 | JGI IMG/M metagenome (GOLD analysis project Ga0308159, IMG submission 201040) | Phyllosphere microbial communities from UC Gill Tract Community Farm, Albany, California, United States - DLSLC.R1 | ecosystem: Host-associated > Plants > Phyllosphere > Unclassified | place: USA...
CCTCTTCTGTCGCCGGCATGGAGATCTGATCGGCGACAAGGTGATCGTCTACAAACGACTGGAGCATTGGACTATCACGCGCAAAACTGAGCTAACCAGAGCCTGATCGGCGTTCCCGTAAAGGAAGGATGGTCGGGGCGGCTGACGGTCGTAAGGCGCGCTGGGCGGCAAGGAGACAGCCGTTTTCCCAAAATATGTTCCCGATTGCTCATTCCCGAAATGGCTGGTTGGAGACGGAGAAACGGGACGATCTCGGTCCGTGAGAGGAACCCGCCTCTAGCATCCGCCCGGAGCGGATAATGTGAGCAGGCATTTCCGATTGCGAGCAGCGCCGGATGATGGCGAGCACATTGGCAGCTAATGCGAGTACGGGGTCATGCGCGGGTGGCAGAGAGCGTGAGCAGGAAATCGCGCTATTGGCGAGCAGACGCCGCTACGATTGCGAGCGCCTACAGTTACCGACCGGCCCCTATTTTCTTACTTCTTCTTTTTGTCGGGACGTTGGGACAGCGCCGACCCAGCAGCCGTCTTGGAATCCTTGCCGGTTCGACCGTCACGGAGGACCTTTGACGCCGCCTTACCGGCCTTCGGGCTGGTATGTTCGTTCTTAGCCATGCCATTGCTCCTTTGGGCGCGAAATTTCATACGGCCCGCATTGCAAAACGCGAATTTTCGGTTATGGTTTCCTGGATAGCGATGAGGAATTCCGTGATCGATATACGAGACGCCATTTTGCAGGCCCTTCCCAAGGAACTGCTGCTCGACCTTGAAGATCGACTCCGCGCTGCGGCTTTGAAAGCCGCTGATGTCGTCCGTACATCCTTGCCTCTAAACGCAAAGCGCAGCCGTGAAGCAGAAGGACAAATCCGCTTCCGCCTCCAAGAGCAGAGCTATGAGGAGGTTGTTCAGCAGCACGGTGGCTATCTGCTCTCCGATGGAATTATGTGGGGTACCGACCTGAAGGTCTTCCAGCCATTCGCCCGCTTTCCTGGGCCAAAGGTTGGAATAATTCTCGGTTTTGCGTCGATGGCGGAGCCTCGCAAGATTCCTCCGAAGAACCAGTCTCGCGCAGCCGGCGTGACGCTGAATATATCGCTACAACCAAGTTTACTGGATAGCGATGATAGCCCTCAGCCGACTGACATTTTTGTCTTGTTCCTCACCGCCCGTGACCGCCACACCGCTGGCATGATTGAGGAAATTGCAATCGGGGTCATTGGATCGGATTATAAGGATTTCATCTTCTACGCGTCTCTGGACGACTTCCTGCGTGGATATGAGACAGAACCTGTCACTCCGGGTGGTGGTGGCCCTGATGATGGTGGTGCGAAGGTGAAGCTGCGACCGACACGGAAGCTATTTATCCCGCCCGAACGGCAGCCCGATACCGAGGTAGGCGAGGAATAAGCGCCAGCCTCGCGTTCTGAATGACAAGTACAGCGTTCGCTCCGCATCCCGATAGGATGCGGAGCCATAGGGACTCGAACATATGCGTATCGGCACACCCGGGTTTATTCCCGCTAGGCTCACTGAAGCACGTGAGGCGCGCCGGATTCCTTCCAAGGCGGCGCTAGCGCGTCGGCTTGGTATGAGCGCCACCACCACGTCGAGGTGGGAGGATGAAACCTCAGGCCAAACTCCTGACAATGCGACCTTGGCCCGATTGGCCGGCGAACTTAACGTGCGACCGGAATACTTCCTCCGCCCGCCGTTCCACAGCGATCGCCCCACGTTTCTGCGCTCTTTAGCAAGCACCCTAGTGCGTGATCTGGAGTTCCAGAAGGCGCAGATGCATTGGCTTCAGGAGATCAGCTTCGTCATTGGTCATTATGTTGACCTGCCGGAAGTAGATATTCCCGATGTTCTCAATGGCGCAAGCTATACCCAGCTTCGTGATGAAGATATTGAAGATATTGCCCTTCGTCTTCGCCGTCATTGGCAGTTGGGCGATGGTCCATGCGGTGATGTTGTCTCTATAATGGAGAGAGTTGGCATCGTAGTGGCTACCATCCCAATGGACACTACAAAGCTAGACGGACTATGTGCATGGTCCCCCATTGACAACCGTCCGCATGTCTTGCTGGCTACTGACAAAATGTCATTCCCGCGTCGGCAGATGGACGCAGCTCATGAGCTTGCTCATGCAGTTCTTCATCATTCTGTGCCCGAAGAAGAATTTCAAGCTAACCTTCGCATGATAGAGCAGCAGGCGTTTAGACTAGGAAGCGCCTTTTTGATGCCTTCTACAACATATCCTAAAGATGTCCGTCATCCCTCCTTAGCAATGCTTCTCAACCTGAAGGAGCGCTGGCGTGTATCTGTAAAAGCACAAATTAAGAGGCTGGCCGATCTCGGCATCATTCCTGATGACTTTTCGCGGCAGCTTTACAAGCTATATTCAGCGAAGGGTTGGTCCAAGGGAGAGCCTTATGACCAGAATTGGCCTGTCAGCGCGCCACGAGCATTACGCGACAGCTTAAATCTTATCGTTGAAAACAATGTTCGCAGCAAAGCCGACCTTCTCGCAACGGAATTTACTATTTCTAGTACAGATGTTGAAAGTCTATGCGGATTGCCGCGTGGATGGTTTGAGCGGGATACGGCGGAGGTTGTGACGCTTAAGAGGCGAACTGACATCGAGCCAACGATTCAGCACACGGATGCCGAAGTGATCGAGTTCCCCGATCGGCGTCCCCGGCTTTAGACCGTATCGCGACGCCTCCGCCTGAACGCTGGGCGTCGTGATAGATTAGGAACGCGGTCGCCGTTTGCGGCTCCATCCCGCCCGCTGTCGTGCAGCGAAGCCTATGCTACGGCTGATGGTGATCCTGCGCCCTATGACTTCACCTTGATCGTGGGCCTCCATATGGAAGTGAGCCGCATACAGCGGATCAACGCCTTTGAGGGTGTACTTCGCGACACCTCCAGGGCGATCTACCGATAGAAAATGCAAAGCGCGTCCTAAGCAAGCGAGCTTCGTCACCTTTTCCAGGCGCTGCCGGATCGTGTGCTCTACCTCTTCACGTGCGTCGTCCGGCACCCGCATGAACCAATGAACGTGGCGAGGACCGCCTTCGGGATGCTCGTGTACCGCATATGCATCGAACGGGCCGAAAGGTCGGCCCTTCTTACGCTGATATGCCCACCAGCGAGTGAGTCGGCCCCATATGTCTCGGAAGAAGGCTCCAGCCTTCTCGGGAGCGATGCCGAGGCTCGTTATGTCGATGGTGACAAGCGTGTTTAGTGACCTGCCAGCCTCGCCTGCAAAGCGAACCGCGTGGAATGCTCGTGCGACCTGCTTTGGGCCTAGGTGGCTACCTGATTTTGTAGTCATTGCGCCCACCTTATACCTTAGGTGGTGTGGTTCACGATAGGTTCTTGATCGACCCTGCGTCTAGTATCTGCGCTAAAAACCCACACATCTCGTTTCGTCTCCGCAACGGTGCGGGGTTGCATGGTAATCCTAGTTCTTGATTCTTTAATCCCCTGGACCTATCTGACCCCCTGGAACGACAGATCGGTTGAGGCGCCGTCAAACGCGCCGACAGCGTTCCCCCGCCTGAAAGGGCCTTCGCGTGATGCGAAGATAGGCTTCGGCCAAGCGGCTATCGAGTGACTTATGGGGCGCCCACCGTGGCGCCCCTACCTTCTGTACTGGAAGCGCAGCTTTTCTCCCCGGACGGTCTTGTCCACGAGAAGGGCGAATTTTACCTTGGTCATCTGCGATGGCTTGAGAAGCGGCTTACGTCCGTCAGGGTAGTAAGCACTCTCAACGAACAGCGACACATCGGCATCGACTGCCCCACCTCCTCGCTTAACATTGAAGTAGATGCGGTACTCCTGAGCATCGTCTCCAGGTGGCACGATGCGTACGAAATTGGCTTCCGGCGTCTGGAAAACGCTAGCAGCAGGCAGAGCCTCAATGATTGGCTTTAAGCCCCGCGACAGGTCATATCGGCTCTGATCAAAGGCTCGGCGTTGTCCCCGATCCCATACATCGACTGGATTGGGATGCCGCGCCGGATCATAGGCGTCGGAAAAGCAGTGATTAGAAAAGCGCACGTCCACCACCGCCCCCTTGGGGCGCGCCGTGGTCGCAATCGTGAACTGGAACGGTTCTAGATGCGCAAAATCAATAGTCTGTCCCGCCACCAACAGTGGCGCGAAGAAGGGTTTCGCCGTCGACATGTTAGGACGCCTTTTCGTCCTTCTGGCGCCGCTTCAGACCGGGCCGCGAGGCTGCACGGCGTGTAGCAGCAGCTTCATCTCGCGCCTTCGTCATATCCTCCGCGATCGGCTTCAGCCGCTCGACCAGCGGCGACAAGTCATAGCGATTGCTCGCCTGACCACCGCTGGCGTGGGAGCGGGGCTCGCGCCGGATCAGCCCTTCGTCTTCCAAGCGCTTCATTGCACGCTGGATCGTTTTGTCCGACACACCTAGCCGCTCGGCGAGGCGCTTCTTCGAAGGGAACGGCATCGTATTGTCGTCCCACCAGTGGTCGATCAGATGCAGCAGCACGGTCAGCTCGACTGCATCGATATGCAGCCGCGCCTGGGCGCGCAGGATCACGGATGGGACAAAGGTGAAGCCCGGCTCCAGCACTTCTTTCGACCAGCGCTTTTCTAGGCTGCGCTTGGTAGCCTCTGCCGCAGCGGGGCGCAGCGGCACGACGTTATCAGCAGGTTTGACCATGACGGCGAACTCCTTCATATGGCGCTCAAATGCGCTCGGAATCCGCAGATTTCTAGACGCGCGAGGGCTTATCCCCCTGGACATAGGTGTCCATAGTCATGGTCGCAAGTGTCCCGGGGTGGCGGCCACGGATGTCCCCCGATGAAGCACGTATGCACGATACGAGTAAGCTCAGGCGTATCACGCTATCATAGTACCAGATGACCCCCGGTACGGATTGTCCAGGGGGTGCAGCTGATTATGGCCCTCTATCGCCCGCTTTTGGGATGTGGGGTTATGCTAACAGTGCATTTCACCGCCCTGCGGGTCTTATCCGCGATCTTCTGACATCCCTCTAGTGCCTCGCGATTGGCAGTGACGATCCGATCGCCTGCCGCGATATTGGCGAAAGCATCTGGCGCACTGGCCCGCATGAGGCGCTGTCCGCCTTCCCACATGGGCAGGTCGAGCGAGCGCGCCGCCATCTTCTCCGGCCATTGCCAACTTGCGGGGACGGCACGCGCGACGATGCCGGCGAACATCCCCCAGAATATCATCCCGATCATCACACCGCCGATCGTGGTCCACATCAGCCATCGGTTCTGCTCGTCGCCCCGCCTCGCCGATACGACATAGCCGTGAAGCTGGCGGGTCACGTCCTCCAGGCCCGTACGCGCCGTGGCGATCGTCTGACGGTCCTCCTGCCGTGCCACGCTCGCCGCGGCGGTGATCCGTCCCGCCAACTGCTCGGGCGTCATCGCCAGCATCGGGCTTTTCGCCAGCATATCGACGCGCTGCGCGGTCGCGGTGATGTTGTTGGCGATGACACCTAACGTCTCAGAATAGTCGGGCGGCTCGGGCACCTCCATGCGCTCGGCCGTCAAGCGCTCGACCGCACGGCGCATCAGCGTCACCTCGGCTCGCAGCTCCTCGAACGCCTGCGCGGCTTCATCTGGTCCTTCTTCATCCGCCACTACGTTTCCCCTATAGGCTCATGCCCCTGTCGCGCTCGCGGCCGATACCGATCGATTGCTCCAGCGATTTCTGTATGCTCCGGCCGCGCTCCAGCTTCAGCTCCAGCTCGGGCGCACGGCGTTCCAGCGCCTTCGCCAGTTCAGGATCGCGGCGAAGGCTCTCGGCCATCGCGCCCATGCGCATAGTGGCCTTGTCCGCCCGCGCCTGGTCGCCGCCCGCCCGCTCACGCGCCAGCCCCTGCCAGTTCTCAACAAATCGACCAGCACGCGCTTCAGGATCGAGCCGCACGCGATGTTCATCGGCCATCGCAATCACCGCGCCGTCAGTCTTGCCCTCGGCCGCCTGCCCGATCAGCGCCGGTTCGCGGCGGAACGCGGAATCAAGGTCGCGCGCGGCGTCGGGCCGTATCTGGTTGAGCGCTTCGCCGGCACGGCGCAACGCACTCTCCTGATGCGGAAGCACCGGCAGTTCTTGCGCCTGCATCCGACCAATATCGGCCGTGGCTCGGGCATAGCGTTCGACTGCCTTGGCTTGGCCAGTGGGATTTGCTGCCCTCTGATGCTCTTTGGAGCGGTGATAATCGGCCCCCCTACCGGTGTTAATTGGTCCCCCTTTGCCCTCCCGATCAAGCGAGGACACATCGGAACGGTGATAATCAGACCCCCTGCTGGTGTTAATCGCCCCCCCTCTGCCCTCCCGATCAAGCGAGGACACATCGGAGCGGTGATAATCAGACCCCCTGCTGGTGTTAATCGCCCCCCCTTTGCCCTTCCGATCGAATGAGAGCTTAGCCGGCTTTGGCTTGAAACCGGCGAACATGCCCTTGGCCTTGTCGCGGACCTGGTGGACGATTTCCCTCGCACGTTCAGGCCAGCGTATTTCCCGCCGCTCGGCGTAGCTGCGCGCCCGATCCTCGTCGGACGGCACCGCATAGTCGCCGGCCATGTCCTTGGCTCGGTCGCGGGACAGCACGCGGGCAAGCTGTCGCTGATCGGCAAAGTCGTCGCGTCCATAATGGAGCTGCACCCCGTCGCGGTGCCGTGACATGCCGACATAGGCGCTATGCCGGTCCATGCCGGGCGTCGCGAGGAGATGCCCGCGATCAACGGTCACGCCCTGCGACTTATGGAAGGTCGCGGCATAGCCGTGATCGACCGCGGCATAGTCCTTCAGGTCGAATGCGGCGCGCCCGCCCCCATCTAGCCGCACCCTCATGTGGCCACCCTCGACGCGCTCCAGCGTACCCAGCGTGCCGTTCTTCACGCCAAGCGAGCGTTCGTTGCGCAGGAACATGATCCGATCGCCGGCTGCGAACTCACGGGCGCCCCGATCAACGGTGACGCCTACGTCCTCGCCTAAACCTCCCGATGTGCGGACCCGCTCGCGCGCCTCCTGGTTCAACTCCCGCACCTCGGCGTTGGTGTGAGTGAGGATGATGCGGGTCTTGTCGGGATCGGCCTGACGTTCGCGATCCCAACCATCCACCAACTCGGCGCGGGCCTGCTCGCGCGTGTCGGCCGCGTGGACCATACCGCGGTCGCCATAAGCATGGATCGCTTCGGCCGTGCGACCGGTCGCCAGCGCGCGCGTCGCGTCCTTCTGCCAGTCGTCGCGCTGCCGGCGAACCTCGGTGATCTCGGTCGCGCCGTGCCGCTCGCTGATCGACCGGAACGCCGCGCCCGCCTCGATCGCCTGCAACTGCTCGGGATCGCCCACCAGCACCACTTTGGCCCCGGCGTCGCAGGCATGGGACAGCACCCGCTCCATCTGGCGGGTGCCGATCATGCCGGCCTCGTCCACTACCAGCACGTCCTTCGGCCCGAGCTGATCGCGACCCTGCGCCCAGCCATGCTCAAGGCTGGCGATCGTGCGTGAGTTGATGCCCGATCCGCCCTCAAGGTTCTCGGCCGCGATCCCCGACAGCGCCGCGCCGCGCACCTGGTAGCCCTCGCGCTCCCACGCCTCGCGCGCGACGCCCAGCATCGCCGACTTGCCTGTGCCGGCATAGCCGACGACCGACGCCAGCCCGTCGCGCCCGGTGATATGGTCGAAGGCGTCGCGCTGCTCGCCGGACAGCGTAAGCCCCCGCCCCTCGGCCGCCTCTAGCGCACCGGCACGCTGGCGATCGGACACACCATGATCTCCGCGCCGCGCCAGCTCGTCGCCAGCCTTCTCCAGCCGCGCCTCGGTCGCGATCATATCGCGACTGGTGAAGCGCTCCTGGTCGCGCCCGTCCTTGCCCAGCGCCACCAGCTCGGGGCTGGCGCGCACCGCCGCCATCACCTGATCGAACTGCTCCTTACCGTCCGAATGGCGGAACGCGAACGCGGCGAGGTCGCGGGTGGTGAAGGTCGATTGCTGCCGGGTGATGCCGTCCAGCGCGATGCGCGGGTCCGCCGCGATCTTCTCGCCGTTCTCGCGCGCGATCCGCCGGTGATCGTCGGCGCGCTCGGCATCCTCGCCGCGATCAAGCCGGCGCATCCCAGCCGGACCGATCTTATGCTGCGGCTCCAGCTCGATGCCGCGATCGGCGTGGCTGCGATGGTCGATCCGGCCCTCCAGCCCCAGCTCGGCCATGCGCTCGTTGACGTGGGCGGCCCACGCCTCGCGCCAGCCCTGCAATAGCTCCCCGCTGTTCCAGTCGCGGTTCTTCTGCCCGAACCCCTCCGGTCCTACGTCGCGCATCGACAACATGACGTGCGCGTGCGGCTTCGGGCTGCCGTCCTTCGCCTTGTCCCAGTGCACGTTAAGGTCGGCGATCATCCCACGCTTCACGAACTGCTCGGCGACGAAGTCGCGGGCGAGCGCCACACCCTGCTTCTCGTTCATCTCGCGCGGGATCGAGAACTCCACCTCACGAGCAAGCTGCGCGTCCTTGCGCTTCTCTCCTGCCTCGACCTCGTTCCAGAGCACGGTGCGATCGTTTAAACGCTCCGGCGCTCCTTGGGGCAGCATCACCTCGGAGTGGATGACACCGGCCTTGTTCGAGAAGTCGTGGTTACGCCCAAGCCGCTCGTCGTGCAGCTCGGATGCCGAACGATAGGCGGCAGACGCGACGGCGCTGGAGCCGTTGGCGCGGCTGATAACCTTGGCGCTGAAATGATAGATCGCCATCGCAATCGTCATGATGCACTTCTTAGCGCACGTCGGCAACGACGTATAAGCGCGCACTCACGATCTGCTGCGCATCCCCTGACTGACTTGCTCCGCTTTGTCCTTGCGCTCACCGCCTGCTCTGTCAAACTGCCTGAACAAGGAGAGCATGATGAGCCGTGCTTACGAGGAAGCGATGGAGCGACGCCGCGATGCGTATGTCGCTCAAGCGCTCGAAATTAGCATCGACACGCTTGATGATTACCCCTTTGACCTGGACGAGAATGCCAGCGACGACGGCGTGGTCTACGGTTGGCGCGTTTTGTGGAACGAGGAGGCTCCACCCGGCGTCGATGCAAACGGAACATCGGGGCTGCTGTGGTCGGATATTCCTGTCGCACCGGATGAACCCGACGAGGATGATTACGATGCGTAAGGTCCGCGATTACGATGCGGAGCTGAAGGCGCTCGGCGACAAGGCCAAAGCGCTCAAGGCGAAGCGGGTGGAACAGCTCGGGACGCTGGTCACCGCAACGGGTGCCGATGCTCTCGATGTTGAAACGCTCGCCGGCGTGCTGCTCGACGCGATCGGATCGAAGGATACGAGCGCGAAGGAGGCATGGCGCGCGAAGGGCGCGGCGTTCTTTCAACGGCGCGGGCGCAAGGGTGGCGGTACTGCTGCAATCGACGGATCGGGCGCTTCGACTGAACCGGGCAGCGACGCTGCGGACGGAAGCGGGGCAACGGCGAACAGATAGCAGGGGCTCGGTCATGCAACGCCGCGAGCGCACCCGCCACCTGATCGAGCTGGGCGGCCTCGTTCAGAAAGCCGGGCTGGTCGATCTCGCCGACGACGATCGCGCGACAATCTACGGCGCGCTGCTGGAGTTGGTTGGCAAGGCAAAGAGCGAGGCTGGCGGAGACACGCTAGCATTGTGGAAGCGCCGCGGCCGGCGGGCGTTCGACGCGGAAGAAGCGGGACGGGAGACGGGCGAATGACGACGATCAACCTAGACATGCTGCGGAGCGAAGTCCGCGCCCTGGACTATGTGCGCGGTAGCTCGGACGAGGACACTATGTGGCGCGAGGACGACGAGGATGCCCGCGCCAACCTGGCGATCGAGGGCATGGTGCTGACGCCCGAGGATGATGCCCTGTTCGACATGATGCGCGACGAACGGGTGCCCCCTACCCTCGCGACGCAAATCCTTCTCAGGCTGCTCGGCCACCCCGATGCTGATCCGGCGCTGGCGATCACCCCGGCCGGCGCGGTCTGCTGATGCCTGCACGTATCAGGCCACTCTGGGCGTTGCTGATCGGCTTCGTCGTTCTGATAGCGAGCAATAGCTGGCTAAAAGGCATCTTCGGCGTCGGCGAAATTGCGACCGACGTGCCGTTCCTGCTCACCGGCCTGGTCCTGTTCGGCATCTGGAAGTTCAATCGCCGTGGGCAGGCTCGCAACACGTTGATGGGTTCCGCCCGCTTTGGCGACAGACGTGATCTGGCGAAGCTGGAAGGCTCGGGCGATCTCGTCATCGGCCGATCAGGCCGTAACAACAAACTGCTGCGCTATGACGGCCAGGCGCATCTGTTGACAATGGCACCCACCCGCTCGGGCAAGGGTGTCGGCACGATCATCCCCAATCTGCTGCTGCTCGATCGCTCGGTGATCTGCATCGACCCCAAGGGTGAGAATGCCCGCGTCACGGCCCGCACGCGGGCCAGCAAGGGCGATGTATGGTGCCTGGACCCCTTCGGGGTCTCCGGGCGTCCTGCGGCCCGCTACAACCCGCTGGCGTGGCTCGATGCGAACAGCCCGGACCTCGCGGAAGATGCACAGACGGTCGCCGAAGCGCTGGTCCACGATGCGCCGGGGCAATCGGGCGAGGCGCACTGGAACGAGGAAGCCAAGGCGCTCATAGCCGGCATCATCCTGCACACCGTCATCCACGAACCCTCTGCCCTCGCCACGTTGGCGACGGTGCGCGACAAACTCACCCGCGATCCCGCCAGCTTCGCCGCGCTGCTCGCTGACATGCAGGTCAGCACCGGCGCACACGGCCTGATCGCGCGCGCCGCCAACCGACACCTCGGCAAGTCCGATCGCGAGGCCGCGGGCGTGCTGTCGTCCGCACAGCGCCATACCCATTTCCTCGACAGCCCGCGGATCGTGGACAGCACGTCGGGTTACGATTTTCGTTTTGCGGACTTGAAGGAGCGGCCCGGCACGGTGTTCTTGTGCCTGCCGCCTGACCGGCTCGATACCTACGCCCGCTGGCTGCGGCTGCTGGTGAGCCAGGCCGTCACCGACATGGCGCGCTCCCCCGCCCGGCCGGACAAGCCGGTGCTATTCCTGCTCGACGAGTTCGCCGCGCTTGGTCGCCTCGATCCGGTTGAGCGCGCGATGGGGCTAATGGCGGGTTACGGGATGCAGCTCTGGCCGATCCTCCAGGACATGCACCAGCTCAAGGCCACCTATGGTGAGCGCGCCGGCACCTTCATGTCCAACGCCGGCGTGATCCAGACGTTCGGGGTCAACGATCTTGCCACCGCCGACATGCTGTCGCGCACTATCGGCGACACCACCATCGAATATGAGACGTTCGGCACGTCTCGTCCGGCGAGCATTTTCAGCGACGGCGCCCGATCGGAAAGCGCCAGCGGCCATGTCGCCGCCCGCCGGTTGGCGACGCCCGATGAAATCATGCGGATGAACCCCGACGATCTCCTGCTGCTGCGGCAGGGTCAGCATCCGCTCGTCGTCGGCAAGATCCGCTACTATGCCGAACGCGAGTTCGCTGGCCTCTACGATCCGGCGTGATCGCACACCGGCGAAACTGACGACAGGCTTGGGGTATCTCCCGTCCTGCCCTCTCAACGAGCGTGACGCTGACAGGCATACACCGCCGGATCGGCTTGGCTTCTGTCGGAAGCCTGCGGCCGGTAGGCCGCTCCTGTGACGGCGATAGCCGGCACGCAACGAAAGCGCATTGCCCTTTAGGGCAATTCCGCACCCCCTTTCTTCTGTTCGAGCGGGGCCGTGGGGTTAGAGATTCTGTTAAATAGGAATCGTTAAGAAGGTTAAGTGCCGAAAAGAGGGCAAAAAATCACGTCTCTGCAATAGGTTGAGAAGCTGCCTGGTGTGTGATCCCACGTGATTCGGTGTGTGATCCCACGATAGTGCGGTGTGTGATCCCACGACTGCCCGGTGTGTGATCCCACGATGATCGCTTGCCTCTTTGCAGGTCGATTATTGCTCGATCCCCACTCTCAGCGCCTGCTGCCCGCGGCCGCCTTTGATACGAACGGCCCTTGCGGTGTGTGATACCACGATAGTCAGCGTCCTCCGGAGAGCTTGTCCATCAGGTCGTCCACCTCGGCGGCGCGGCGGCGATCGGCATCGAATCTGTTTCGCCGTTCCTGCTCGGCCTCCAACCTGGCTGTCAGCGCCAGCGCCTCCGCTTCTCCCCGAAGCCGGAACAGCACGGCAGGACTGCCATCGGCTGTTGCGGTCATCTGCATCGCATAATCAGGGAGCTGGTCAGCCTCCACCACCTTGCGGAGCATCCGGTTGAACTCTTTGGGTTTGCTGTCGCTGC
>Ga0308159_1004659_pt1 | contig 12333 bp, 11 predicted proteins | sample PhyCR1_FD_201040 | JGI IMG/M metagenome (GOLD analysis project Ga0308159, IMG submission 201040) | Phyllosphere microbial communities from UC Gill Tract Community Farm, Albany, California, United States - DLSLC.R1 | ecosystem: Host-associated > Plants > Phyllosphere > Unclassified | place: USA...
GCACCGCCACCAACGTGCGCACCGCCTTCGCCAAGAACGGCGGTAACCTCGGCGCATCGGGCGCGGTTTCGCACGGTTTCGAGCGTCTGGGCCTGATCGAGTACCCCGCCAGCGTGGGTGACGAGGACAAGGTGCTCGAAGCCGCGATCGAGGCCGGCGCCGAAGACGTGCAGAGCGACATGGGCGACGGCGACGAAAACCTTGGCGGCCACCAGATCTGGGTTTCGGTCGACGCGCTCCACGAAGTCGCCCGCGAACTGGAAAAGGTCCTCGGCGAAGCCGAAGGCGTGAAGCTGGCGTGGAAGCCCAACCTCACCGTCGAGGTCGATGCCGACACCGTGGGCACGCTGATGAAGCTGGTCGACACCCTTGAGGAAGACGACGACGTCCAGACCGTCTGGGGCAACTACGAGATTTCCGACGAAGTGATGGAAACGCTGGGCTGATTTCCGCTATCGCGTACCTGGCGTAAAATGCCTCGTCACCCTAGACTTGTTTCAGGGCCTATCATGCCAATCGACCGGCCGTGTGAATGGCGAAGTGGGCCCTGAAACAAGTTCAGGGTGACGGGTAAGGAATAGCGATCGTGCGTCGGCCAGGACAAATTCACGCCATCTCGCCCCTGTGGGGAGAGGGCGCATGATCATCATCGGCATCGACCCCGGCCTCACCTGCACCGGCTGGGGCATCGTCGCCAAGAGCGGCAGCCGCCTGTCCCACGTCGCCAACGGCCAGATCCGCACCGACGCCAAGGCCGGCATGGCCGAGCGCCTGGTCGAACTCGACGCCGGCCTGACCGACGTGATCCTCCTTCACCGGCCCGATACCGGCGCGGTGGAGGAAGTCTTCGTCAACGTGAACCCGCAGTCCACCCTCAAGCTGGGCCAGGCGCGCGGCGTCGCGATGCTCAGCCTTGCGCGTGCCGGGATGCCGGTGGCGGAATATTCCACCAAGGTCATCAAGAAGGCGCTGGTCGGCACCGGCGGCGCCGACAAGAAGCAGATCCAGGCGATGCTCAAGGTGCTGCTGCCCGGCGTGAAGCTGGCCGGCGAAGATGCCGCCGACGCGCTGGCCGTGGCGATCACCCACGGGAACATGCTGGGCAGCCACAGGTAACGGCCTAGATCCGCACCACCCGATCCGCCAGCGCCACGCTGGCCGGGCGGTGGGTGATGATCAGCACGGTCCTGCCTTCGAGGATGCGCGCGCAGGTTTCGACGAAACGCTCTTCCCCCCTCGGATCGTACATCGATGTCGCTTCGTCGAGCACGACGATGGGCGCGTTCTTGAGCAGGGCGCGGGCAAGGGCGATGCGCTGGCCCTGGCCGCCCGACAGCCTCACGCCCCGGTCGCCGATCTCCGTATCGAGGCCCCGGGGCAGGGCTGTCACGAAGTCCCATGCATCGGCGCGGCGGGCGGCGTCCTCGATCTCGGCAAGGGTCGCGCCGCGGCGGCCGAAGGCGATGTTTTCGCGCACGGTGCCGCTGATAAGCTGCGGACGCTGGGGAACGAGCGCGATGCTTTCGCGCAGGTCCTGTACGCGGACCCGGGAGATATCGTGTCCGTCGACGGTGATCCGGCCGGCCTGGCACTCGTAAAGGCGCAGTAACAGCGCGATAAGAGTGCTCTTACCGACACCGTTGTCGCCCAGGATCGCCACTTTCTCGCCGGCGCCGACCGCCAGGTCGAAGCCGCGCAGCACGCAGGAGCGGCCGGGATAGGCGAAATCGACCTGTTCGAAGCGTATATCTCCGCGTACCGGCGGCAGTGCGACGGGCATGGCATAGCCGGGCTCGGGCGCGGCGGCGAGAACGCTCGCCATGCGGCTCAGCGTGCCGCGCGTGACCTGGACCTGGCCCCAGGTCTCCGCCAGCGCGCTGATGGGCCGGGTGAGCAGCGCCGCATAGAACAGGAAGGCGAAAAGCTCCTGCCCGGACAGGCGGCCCTGATGGAGGTGGCTCCCGACCGCGACCAGCAGCCCCAGAGCACCGAGCGAGGCGACGAGGGTGCTGACCGGCTCGACCACCGACTGAATCCGGCCGAGGCGCACCGCGAAGCGGCAGGCGCTCTCCACCCGGCGGCGGTAGCGGGCGCTCTCCGCGTCCTCGCGCGCGAAGCTCTTGATGGCGGCGATGGCGCCGAGGTTGTCTTCGGCGAGGGCAAGGACCTGCGCGTCGGCGTCCTGTTCTCGCGCGGCGAGGTCGCGCAGGCGGCGGCCGACCAGCTTCAGCAGCACCACGTAGACGGGGACCAGCAGCGGAACCAGCAGAGCCAGCGAGGCGTCGATGCGCAGCATCAGTACCGCTGCGCCTGCCGCGGTCAGCAGCAACGGTGGCACGCCGACCAGCGTGGCGGTGAGGAAGGTGCCGAGATGGCCGATCTCGCCGGTCATCAGCGCCAGCACATCGCCCTGCCGGTGAGAGACGTGCCAGCCCAGCGGCAGGGACTGGAGGTGGTCGTAGAGCCGGGCGCGAAGGTCCGCGAGAATGCGTGCGGCGGTATCTCCCGAGATGATCTGGACCGCGCTTGCCAGGATCGCCGAAACGACGAAGGCGCCGGCCAGAAGGCCGACAAGCCGGGCAGTGCCGACGGGGCCCGCCGCGATCAGCTTGCCGGCGAGGCCGGCCGCCAGCCAGGGAATGGTCAGGGTCGTCGCCGAACTCGCCAGCGTCAGCGCCGCCACCAGTGCCAGGGCGCGGGCGTGCGGGCGGGCCAGGGCCAGGATCATGCGCATCTGGTCCGGGGCCGGGACCGCCGGGGCGGCCGGTTCGGGAAGGCTTTCGGCGATCGGGTGAGCGGCGTACATCTCAGCCCGCCGCGAGCAGGCGGTCGAGGGCGGGGCCGGCCGGCAGGCACTGCGCGGGGTCGCGGCGGTGGAAGCGGGCGCAGTCCCAGTAGGCACCTTCGCGCAAGCTGCCGCCCCGGCGGACGTAGACGAAGGCGATGTCACGGGCGAGGCGGCCGGCGACGCGGCAATCCGTGGCTGGTCCGCACAGCGCCAGCGCGTGAAGCGCATAGCTGCCGGGCGGCGCGGCGGGGTCCAGCTCGATTTCGAGCGGGGCGGCGGCCGGTGGCGGCGGCACCGATATGGACGTTCGGACTGGTGCGGCCGGCTGCGGCGGCGCCTCGGCGATGGCCGGTACTTGCGGGGCATGGGCGGGGGACAGCGCGGCTATGGCGGGTTCGACGGCCTCCAGCCCCGTGCCCGAACTTGCGGCCATGGCCCGGGCCGACCCCCAGTAGCCGGGCCAGCGGTAGAACAGGTGGGCGCCGTCCTGCGCGATCTTGACCAGTTCGTCCCGCCAGCGCGGAACGACGTAATCGGCATGGTAATGCGTCGCCAGACCGACCCGCGCGTCGACCGCGCCCGCGAGCGCGGCATCGGCGATGGCGCGCGCCCGGGCGAGGGCGGGCGAGGCGGGATTGCGCCCCAGCGCGCCGTCGCAGGTGAAGGTGAACTGGCACCCGGTCCGGCGTTCCGAGCCCTGGAAAACGACCGCGCAGACACCGTCAGGGAAGGCAGGATGGCGGACCCGGTTGAGCACGACCTGGATCACCGCGCGTTCGCCGGAAGGATCGTCCCCGGCCTCGTACCAGGCGGCGAGGGCGAGACAGTCCAGAGCGCGCAGGCGGGCGGCGGCGTCTCCGGCGAAGTGGAACGGCGCGGCGGCGGCGGGCTGCAGATCGGCGATCGGCACCCCGGCATTGGAAAGACGCGCCGCTTCGGCGCCGATCGGGATAGCGGCGGTGTCCGGGACGGCGGGCGCGGCGGGCTCGGGGCCGGGGACAACGGTGGCGGCCGCCCTGACCCGGTTCGGGGCGCTGGCACGGGGCATCTGCGCGAACGTCAGGACGGCGAGGGCCAGCGCGGCGGCGATCACGATGCGCCAGGCCAGCGGGGCCGCGAGGCCGGCTCCATCAGGAGCGTGCTGCCCGCCGCTGCGGGAAAGACGGTGCACCGCGAGACGAGCAGGCCACAGGCGCGTCACAGCGCGTACCTTATCGACACCGAAATCCGCTTGCGGTCGAATTCGCGGCCGGCGCCGGTCTCGCCGTAGCCCCCGCTTCGGGTGCGCTGGAGGCTGCCTTGCGCAGATACACGCAAGGCTCGGTTCACCAGCCATTCTGCCGCGAGCACGGCGGTCAGGTCCTTCTGGGCGCGGCCGGTCCCGGCATAGTCGCTGGCCGTATGATCGAGGCGGGCCGAGAGGATCAGGTTGCGGCGCAGTTCATGGTCGAGGCGGGCCGAATAGCGGCTCTGGCGGATGCCGGCGACGGCGACGATCGGCGAGCGCTGGATCGTGCGCCGGGCCTCCAGCGACCATGTCAGGAGCGGGGTCGGGTTCCATTCCAGGCTCGCTCCGAAATCGAGGCCCCTGATCCGGGGGAACGCCGGATCGTCGTAGCGCTGGTTCTGGTAGCCGACGGCGGCGCGGCCCCGGATCAGGCGGGTCACGCCGAACTGCACGCCGCCGCGCAGCGAATAGCCGTCCGAGCTGCGGTCGAGCGCGGCGGCTTCGTCCGGGTAGCAGGCCTGGTTGTAGCTGCCTTCGATGAAGGTGGCGATGCCGGGCCCGACCGCGTAGCCGGCGCGCAGGCTGGCCGACCAGCTGCGATAGTCCCGGTCGCCGGTCGAAACCTGCGCCGTGCCGGAGCGATAAGAGGCATAACGGAAGGAATCGAGCCCGGCGTCCGCCTCCAGCATCAGGCGGCCGGCATGATGCTGGAGCTGGGCGCCCAGTTCCAGCGTGTCGTAGGCGATGCGGCGGCCGCGCAGGGTCGTGTCGCCGATTGAGCCGCGTGGTTCGTAGGCCCGCGCATACCCGGCGCGGGCGCTGGCGTTCGTGTCCACGCCGAGGTCGAGCCGGGCGCTGGCCTGCGTGTCGAAAGTCTGTGTGTCCTCGTCCCGCTGCGACAGGCCGCGTGTCAGGGCCGCGCCGGCGCTCAGCGAGACGGCATGGCGCGCCCATGTGGACTGTGCGGATACGCCGGTGGAAATCGTCGCCAGCGCATCGCCGACCTGGTCGGTGCGGGCGGCGTAGATGTTATCGTCGTAGGCGATGCGGGCTTCGGCGTTGGGTAGCACTTCGAAGGCGCCGAAGCGGATCGGCACCGGGTCCAGTTCCGGGCGCGGGCGTTTCTGCACCGATATGGCGGTGTCGCCGGCAGGCAGGTCCTGCGCTTCGGCCGGACAGGTGGCACAGGCGCCCAGCAGTCCGACGAGGCAGGGCATCAGCCTTGTCTCCGTCCCGGACCGGGCCGCACGGGCCTTGCCTTTCCACCTCAAGAATGACTGCACGTCCAGAATCGCCCCCGCGTGCCCATGCCCGCTGCGCAGACTTGTGCGGACGTGGGCCGCATGCGGCAAATGAACGGTTTGTCACCGGGGCGAGCCGGCGCCCGGATCCGGTCCGGGCGGGTGGCCGGTCAGTCCGGTTTCCAGCCGATCTCGGCGGCGGCGGCGGACTTGGGGATGTCGGTCAGGGCTTCGTTGACGGTGATCGTCTCGCCGGGGGCGAGCTGGCGTTTTGCGGGCACGACCTCCTTTTCGTAGACGATCGTTTCGCGCCGGTCGCGCAGCACCACCAGCAGCGAGGGGACCGAGCGGCTTTGCGCGCCGATATTGCTGATCGTGCCGCTCACGCTGAAGAACTCGGTACCGTCGGGCAGCGGCTTGCGGTCCTGGCGGCCGCGCGGGAAATCGAGCTTGAGGTCGGGCTGGGCCTGCTGGAAGGTCGGGCGCGGGATCGGCAGCCAGTCGGGCAGGCCGCCCAGCGCGACCGCTCCGGCCAGTCCGAGGGTGGCGATGGCGAAGGCCACGGCCGCGTAAGTGCCGATCCGCGTCCAGTTGCGGCGCGGGCGGAACGGCGGCGAGAAATCGAAGTTCGAAGCGGTCTCGTCGGCATAGTGCCTGGAGGCCGTGTCGTCGTAATAGACCGGGCCGGGCTTCTGGCTGCGCGGCTGGGGCGCGGCCATTGGCGGCGTGGTCGATTGAAGCGGGGCCGATTGGAGCGGCTCGGGCGCGGGCGCGGCCGGCGGCTGCGGTTCGGGAGCCGGCGTGCGCGGTACGACGATCGCGGGCCGCTGGGCCGGGCGTACCGGCGCTTCGGGCGGGGCAGGGGGCGGCGTGGGCGGCTCGGGCGGCAGTTCGGGCGGCAGTTCCGGTGCCATTTCGGGGCCGTCCTGGAACCAGCTGTTGCGGCACTTGGCGCACCGCACGGTACGGCCTTCCGGACCGATCGCGCTGTCCGGTACCGCATAGCGCGTCGAGCAGGCTGGGCAGGCGATGATCATGATCGCTCTCATAAGCACGGTTGTCTCATGCACGACAAGCGCCCGGCCTGTGGGTTCAGGGCCAGACGCCCTTTTTTCCACATGCAAGGGAGGCTATAGGGCTTTACGTCGTCCGTTCGGCCCGGCGGGCCCGGTATTGCCGGGCCTTTTTCGAGCCATCATTTTCGAGACAGCATTTTTGACGAGCATGACTGCGGACGGCGAAATCATCCATTTCGACAATGTCGGGCTGCGCTACGGCACCGAGCGAGAGGTGCTGAGCGACCTGACGTTCACGCTGTTCCCGGGGCGGTTCTACTTCCTCACCGGGGCGAGCGGGGCGGGCAAGACCTCGCTGCTGCGGCTGCTGTACCTTGCGCAGCGGCCATCGCGCGGTGCGATCCGCATGTTCGGGACCGACGCGATCACCCTGCCGCGCAGCCGCTTGCCGGTGCTGCGCCGGCGTATTGGCGTGGTGTTCCAGGACTTCCGGCTGGTCGAACACCTGTCCGCCTTCGACAACGTGGCGCTGCCCTTGCGGGTGGCCGGGCATCAGGAGCGCGACCTGGCGGGGCCGGTGCGCGACATCCTCGAGTGGGTGGGACTGGCCGACCGCATCGATGCCCGCCCCGAGACGCTTTCCGGCGGCGAGCAGCAGCGCGTGGCGATCGCCCGCGCCGTGATCGCGCGCCCGGCGATGCTGGTGGCCGACGAGCCGACCGGCAACGTCGATCCCGACATGGCGTTGAAATTGATGCGATTGTTCGAGATGCTCAACCGGCAGGGGACCACCGTGGTCGTCGCCACCCACGATCTCGACCTGCTGCGCAAGGTGTCCGACAGCCTGATCATGCGGCTGGACCGGGGGCGGCTGTCCGACCCCACCGGCGCGCTGCGTTATCCCCCCCGGAAACTGACGTGAAGGGGCGGTTAAGGGGCATGTTGGGGCGCGGTTTCGGCTCACGCGTCGAGATCATCCCGCAGGCGCGGATGTCGGGGCCGATGCCCTGGGTGATCGCGATCATGGTGGCGCTGACCGCCATCGCGCTCGCCGCCGGCCTTGCCCTGGGCAATGCGGTTTCGGCGGCGCGGGCGGAGATCGACGGCGGCGTCACCGTGCAGATCATCGAGCCGCGCGCCGACGTGCGGGCGGCCGAGGCGCAGCGCGCCGTGGCCGCGATCAAGGCGATGCCCGGCATCGCCGGTTTCCGGCTGGTGCCGCAGGAGGAACTCGACGCCTTGATCGAACCCTGGCTGGGCACCGGCATCGCCGCTGCCACCGGCGCCGCGATCCCGGTGCCGGCACTGGTCGACGTGCGCCTGAAGGGCCCGGCGACCCCGGCGCAGCTTGCAGAGATCGCCCGGCGGGTGACGCCGGTGGCGCCGTCCGCGCGGATCGACGCGCAGTCGAACTGGCTGCGGCCGGTGTTCGACGCGATGGTCTCGCTGCAACTGCTGTCGATCGCGCTGGTCGCGCTGCTGGCGGCGGCGCTGGCGGCGGCGGTGCTGCTGGCGGCGCGATCGGCGCTGGGGGCGAACCGCGACACTATCGAGATCGTCCACCTGCTGGGCGGTACCGATGCGCAGGTGGCACGCGTGTTCCAGCGCTCGATCGGCTACGATGCGGCCGGCGGCGGCACCGTGGGGCTGGCGCTGGCGCTGGTGGTGATCCTGGCGCTGGCCCGCCGCTTCGCCGGGCTGGGCGCGGGACTGGTGGACAACGGCGCGCTGGTGTGGAGCGACTGGCTGCTGCTGGCGATTGTTCCGATCCTGGCCACCCTGCTGGCGATGCTGACGGCACGGCTGACCGTGCTGCATGCACTACGCCAGATGCTTTAACCTGCATTAAGCCCTATATAGCCCCACATCATGTTCCGCCGCTTCGTCGCCTTCATCGTGCTGGTCTGGCTCTTCGGTTTCCTGTGGTTCGCCATTGCGCTGCCGGGGCCGTTGCCGGCGAACGTGCGCACCGACGCGATCATCGTGCTGACCGGCAGTTCCGGCCGCATCGAGCATGCGCTCAAGGTGCTGGAGGCGGGCAAGGCGCCGGACCTGCTGGTGTCGGGCGTCGACCGCGAAGTGCGCCCGCGCGAATTCGCGGTGCAGTTCCACGTACCGCCGCGGCTGATGAAGTGCTGCGTGACGCTGGGCTACCGCGCCTACGACACGCGGTCCAACGCGATCGAGGCGGCGCAGTGGGTGACGGAGCACGGTGCGAAGTCGGTCCGGCTGGTCACGGCCGACTGGCACATGCGCCGCGCCGCGCTTGAACTGCAGCGCGAATTCCCGCCCGGCGTGCGGATGGAGCGCGACGGCGTGCCCTCCGAGCCGAGCCTGGGCGCGTTGTTCCTTGAATATCACAAGCTGCTGGCGCGCGCCGCGCTCAACCTCTGGGGAAGATGATGCAAGAAGACAGCCCGGTGGGCTCCGCCGCCGCGACACCGCTGGAGGTCGTGCGCAGCCTGCTGTTCTATGCCGTCTTCTATCTCGGCACGATCCTTTACGTGATCGCCACGCTGCTGGCCTCGGTGATCGGGCAGAAGCCGCTGGGCTGGGTGGCGCGCGCCTGGAGCCGGTATCACCGGCACTGCGCGCGCTGGCTGCTGGGCATCCGCGTGGTGGTCCAGGGCAAGCTTCCCGACGAGGGCGTGCTGGTGGCGATCAAGCATGAGAGCTTCTACGAGGCGATCGACCTTCCGGCGCTGATGAACCGGCCGGCGCCGTTTCCCAAGGCGGAACTGGCCGAGATCCCGGGCTGGGGCTGGGCGGCGCGGCGCTACGGCGCGGTGGTGGTCCAGCGCGGCGAGGGCGCCAAGGCCCTGCGCGCCATGGTATCGAGCGCGCGCGGCTTCGCGGCGCAGGGCCGGCCGCTGGCGATATTCCCCGAAGGCACGCGTGTCCCCACCGGCCAGCGCCCGCCGCTGCAGTCGGGCTTTGCGGGGCTGTACAAGCTGCTGGGGCTGCCGGTGGTGCCGGTGGCGGTGAACAGCGGGCGGCTGTACCATCGCCGCTGGAAGAAGCCCGGCGTCATCACTGTGCTGGTGGGCGAGCGGATCGAGCCCGGCTTCCCGCGTGACGAAGTGGAGGCGCGGGTGCATGCCGCGATCAACGCGCTGAACGTGTGAAACGGCGCGCCAGGCCCTGACCACGCCGGTCATCCGTCATCCGTCATCCCGGACTTGATCCGGGACCGTGGGCAAGGGCCACGCCCACCTTGCGTTGAGACGTGGCGCTGCAGTGGCTCGGCGAAAGCTATCGCCTTAAGCAACGCCCACGGTCCCGGATCAAGTCCGGGATGACGAATTGGGGGGATGACGGATGGCGCGATGGCGAGGGTTTTTGCTTTAAAACCTCACCCCGTCACTTCCGTCACGCTCACCGTCTGCGACAGCATCTCCACCTCGCCGAAGCTGGACAGGAACGATACGTCGGCGGCATCGCGGCCGACGCCGATCTTGGCGATGCGGTCGGGCGAGGACATGCCGGTCGCGTCGACCAGGTGCCACGCCCCGTCGAGGAACACCTCGGCGACCGCGTGGAAGTCCTGCGGCTCCACGCCCAGGCCATAGACGCTGGCGAAGCGGGCGGGGATGGCGCTGGCGCGAACCAGGGCGATCATCAGGTGCGCATAGTCGCGGCACACGCCCCGGCAGCTCTTGAAGGTGTCGGCGGCGGTGGTGAAGGCGTCGCTGGAGCCCGGCTCGTAAGTCAGGGTGGCGGCGATGCGGTCGCGGATGGCGGCGACGCGGGCGCCGCCCTGCAGGTGCCCGAACTCGTTCTCGACGAAGGCGTGGAACGTGTCCGAGGTGCAGTAGCGCGAGGGCATCAGGTAATCGACGGTCTCGCCGGGCAGCAGGTGGGTGGGCACTGCCGGCAGCGTGGCCACGTCCGCCAGCATCCGTTCCACCGAGACGGTGGCCTCGTAGCGGACCTGGAGCGGGGCGCCGGTGCGCAGCCATATCCGCTCGCCGATGTCGGCCTGGGCCGAGACGCGGGCGAAATGTTCGAGTGGCGGCAGGTCGATGCGGGCCTGCAGGATGTGCTGCTCGGGGATGATCGCCGCTTCGATCTGAAGCAGCACGTCGACCGGGGCGGGCACCGCGTAATCGAGGGTAGTGAGAATGGAAAGCTGCATGGGTGGCGGCGTCCTTGCGCTGGAATCCGTTGCTCAAAGCCCGAGACGCCGGCGGGCTCCCGCCGGGGTCATGAAATCTTTGCAACTCCGTCGTGATCGCCGCGACCGAAGTCGGCGCGGGCGTCGTCCTGGCCTTCCTCGATGATCGAGCGGCGGATCGCGCGGGTGTGGGCGAAGTGGTCGAACAGCTTGTCGCCGTCGCCCACGCGGATCGCCCGCTGCAGCGCGGTCAGGTCCTCGGTGAAGCGCTGGAGCATGGTCAGCACCGCATCCTTGTTCGACAGGAACACGTCGCGCCACATCGTCGGGTCGGAGGCGGCGATGCGGGTGAAGTCGCGGAAACCGCCGGCGGAATACTTGATCACCTCGCCCTGCGTCACGTCCTCGAGGTCGGAGGCGGTGCCGACGATGGTATAGGCGATGAGGTGGGGCAGGTGGCTGGTGACGGCCAGCACGAGGTCATGGTGCGCGGGCGTCATGATCTCGACGTTGGCGCCCAGCGCCTCCCAGAACGCGACGAGCTGCGAGAGCTTGACGAGGTCGGTCTGCTCCGGCGGGGTGACGATGCACCAGCGGTTGCGGAACAGGTGCGCGAAGCCCGCGTCGGGGCCGGAATTCTCCGTTCCCGCGACCGGGTGGGCGGGGATCACGAGATGCTCGGGCAGGGCCTCGCCGAGCGCCTTGGCGATGGCTTCCTTCGATGATCCGACGTCGCTGACGAGGGCATCGGCGGGCAGGGCCTCGCGGACCTCCGCGGCAGCCGCGCCCATGGCGCCCGGCGGCACGCAGAAGATCACTAGGTCGGCTTCGCGCACGGCATCGGCGGCGGTGTCGCACACCGTGTCGACGAGGCCGCGTTCGGCGGCGCGGGCGCGATGAGCGGCGCTGAGGTCGTAGCCGGTGGTGCGCGCACCCGGCAGGTATTCGCGTACTGCGAGGCCGATCGAGCCGCCCTGCAGGCCCAGGCCGATGATGGCGATGGTGTTGAAGGTCACTTCACACCTTCCGCCATTTCGCGAAGACCGGCCGCGATCGCGTCCATGTCGGCGCTCTTGCCGATGGTGATGCGCAGCGCCTGCGGCAGGCCCTGTCCGGGCAGCCAGCGCACGATGTAGCCCCGCTCCGCCAGGCCGTCGAAAGCGGCCTCGGCGGTGAGCGCGCCTTCGAACAGGACCAGCACGAAGTTCGCCTGGCTGGGCAGCGGGCGCAGGCCGTGGTTGCCCAGCGCCTCCAGCCTGGCGACGAAGCGGGCGCGCTCGTCGCGGTTGTGGACGCGGCTGGCCTCGACGAAGGCGGTATCGCCCAGCGCCGCCAGCGCCATCGCCTGGCCGGTGGCGGAAACGTTGAACGGGCCGCGAATGCGGTTGAGCGTGTCGACGATGCCCGGCGCGCCGGTGGCCCAGCCGATCCGCTCGCCCGCCAGCCCGAAGATCTTCGAGAACGTGCGGGTGACGAGCACGTTCTCGTGCGCCTCGGCCAGCGCCAGCGCGCCGTCGGCGTCTTGCGCGGCGACGTATTCACCGTAGGCCTGGTCGATCACCAGCAGCACGTCGGCGGGCAGCCCGGCATGCAGGCGCGCAATCTCGCCGCCGGGCAGGTAGGAGCCGGTGGGGTTGTTGGGATTGGCCACGAAGACCACGCGGGTCCGCTCCGTCACCAGCGCCAGCAGCGCGTCGACGTCGGTGCCGTAGTCGGCATCGGGGGCCACCACCGGCACGGCGCCGCAGCGCCTCGCGGCGATGTCGTAGACCGAGAATCCGTAGCGCACGTAGATCACTTCGTCGCCGAGCCCGGCATAGCCCTGCGCGGCAAGGTTGAGCAGCTCGTCCGAGCCGGTGCCCATCACCACGCGGGCCGCGTCGACGCCGATCGCGGCGCCGATCGCAGTGCGCAGCGCGGTGCTGTCCGGGTCGGGATAGAGCGCG
>Ga0308159_1004660_pt1 | contig 12332 bp, 9 predicted proteins | sample PhyCR1_FD_201040 | JGI IMG/M metagenome (GOLD analysis project Ga0308159, IMG submission 201040) | Phyllosphere microbial communities from UC Gill Tract Community Farm, Albany, California, United States - DLSLC.R1 | ecosystem: Host-associated > Plants > Phyllosphere > Unclassified | place: USA...
CGCCTGCGTCGACCTGAGCCAGGAGCGCGCGGAGGAAGTCTGCGCCGGCATCCGCCAGGCCGGCGGCCAGGCCGTGGCCCTGGCGGCGGATGTGACGGACCCGGACGCCGTTTCTGCCACCGTGGCGGCGGCGCGGCGGCTGGGCGATATCCGCGTGCTGGTGAACACCGCCGGCAAGGCCAATGGCCGCTCCATCTTCACCACAGACTACGCCACCTGGCGCGCCGACATCGCGGTGAACCTGGATTCCGCCTTCCTCTGCATCCAGGCGCTACGGGACCATCTGATCGAGCAGCAGGGCAACGTGGTCAACATTGCCTCGGTCAACGGCGTCGGCGTCTATGGCTTCCCCAGCTACAGCGCGGCGAAGGCGGGGCTGGTGCATCTCACCAAGTCCCTCGCCGTGGAACTCGGCCCGCACGGGCTGCGGGTGAACGCGGTGGCGCCCGGCAGCGTGATGACCCGCGCCTGGAACGCACGGCTTGAGAAGAACCCTGGCCTGTTCGAGGACCTCACCGCCCTCTGCCCGCTGCCGCGCCTGTCCACCCCCGCTGATATCGCCGATGCGGTGGCCTTCCTGGCATCGGACAAAGCCCGGATGATCACCGGGACCATCCTGGCCGTCGACGGCGGCCTCTCCACCGGGGTGCCCATGGTGGGACGCACCGTGGCGCAACTGCCGAAGGGTGGGTGAGGGCTTCGTTCCTGCCGCTGCCTGGGTTTTTTGGTTAGGGAAGGAAGGCCGGGGAAGGAATTCCCCGGGCCCCTTCTTTTCCTTTTTCGAGTTTTGCCGGGCGGGCCGTTGAGAGGGCGGGTCTGAGAGACGGCTGGGTGCGCCGGAGGTCTTAGGCCTCCGGCGACTGAGGATTCAGCCCGCGTGGCCCATTATAAATATCATCAGCAGCATCCCCTCTCAGTCCCGCAGCACCACGCCAAACGCGCAGAAAAAAAGAAGGATCAAACCTATAGGTTTGATGGGGAATTCATTCCCCAGCCTTCCGCCAGCCGATCTGTAGCCGAACACGGTTGATTCCCGAACGAAAAGGCACCCAAACCCGGCGCAGGTGCGAAGGCTCCCCAGCTATGCCAGCATGTGGCTGAGGCTTGGCGCAGAGGGGGGAGCTACTGTCATGGATGCCGTGCTGCCCCTGCGCCTGTCCGGTGGCTACCAGGAACATGATTTGGGGCGTGCGCGGATGCTGCTGCATTCGCTGGAGCATTTCTGGGGTGGCCCGGAGGTGCTGCGCCTCATCGTCATTGCGCCGGAGGGGGATGTGGAGGCGATCCGCGCCGCGCTGGTGCCCCGCCATGTGCGGGTGGTGGTGGTGCGGGAGGGGTTGCTGCTGCCTGGGCTGGCCGAGGTGCCGGAGGTGGGCGGCTGGTTCCGCCAGATGGCGCTGAAGCTGGCGGCCCATGTGCTGGTGGAGGGGCCGTTCTTCCTGACCCTGGATGCCGACCTGGTCTGCATCCGTCCCGTTTCCGCCGACCGGTTGGTGCGGGAGGGGCGGGCGCTGACGGATTGGGAGAGCCGCAACCTGCACCGGCCCTGGTGGGCGGGTTCCGCCGCCGCGCTGGGGGTGGAGGAGGCGGCGGAGCGGCGGCCCGGCATGGCGGTGACGCCGGAGCTGCTGGCGACCGAGGTGCTGCGGCGCCTGCAACGGGCGCTGTGCGCCGAGGGTGGGCCGGAGGCCTGGATGCGCCTGATGCGGCGCCCTGGCCTATGGAGTGAGTACAGCCTCTACACCCTGTTCGCCGAGCGGCAGGGGCTGCTGGACCGCTATCACCACGACCTGGCCTGGATGCGGGCGAGTGGCCTGGCGCTGCGGGCCCGGCAGAGCCTGTGGTCCGCCGCGCAATTGCAGGACTGGCAGCCGGAGGATGCCTTCGCGCCGGAGGCTGTGGGGTTCTTCATGGTTTGCCAGAGCAGCACGCGCATTCCGCCTCGGGAGATCTGGGAGCGGCTGGCGCCGTTCATTCCGGGTTCGCCTTTCTAAGGGGACGCTGCGGCAAGCCAAGCGGGTGAGGGCCAGGGTTATGCACCAGCGCGGGCCTGGCGCGCGCGCCGCATCGGGCCGGTGCGGAGAGACCCAGCAAAGCGGCCAACAACGCTGGCCGGGAGTCCGCTGGCGACGGCCCAGCGGATTGGCCCCACAGCCCTTCAGCCGGTCCGGAAAAGGCTGCCGCGATCAAGCAGCTCGGACGTCCTGGTAGCCGGCGAGGCGACCGGCAGCCCCGACCGGCAGCTTTCTGGCCGGTCGCCAGAGTATTTTCGGTCGCACAGGCTCACTTCCAATGCTCTCGCTTGTTGTTTTGCAGGGCAGGGCCACTCCATCCGGTGATTCCACCTGATGGAGCTCTCCTCCAGCCCGCGCGAGAAAGATGGCCGCGATTGCGCTTGCGGGATGCCAGGTGGTCGATGCAGCGCTTCCCGCCCATACTCGCACCGTATCGCCCCTACCCGGCGCCTGCATTGGACATCACCGGTGCGGCGGCGCATCCATCGGGGTGGAACCCACCGATGACGAGGCCTTCCATGCAGACCCCGCACGCGCCCCCGGCCGATTCCCAAGCACCCGAGGCCGGGGCGTTGCGGGCGCCGCCCAGCTGCGCCGCCCTGTTCACCGGCTTCCTCGGCCTGGGGCTGATCGGCTTCGGCGGGGTCCTGCCACTCGCCCGGCACATGATCGTGGAGGACAAGCGCTGGCTGACGGCGGATGCCTTCGCCGAGATGCTCGGCCTCTGCCAGTTCCTGCCAGGCGGCAACATCATCAACCTCTCCGTCGCCATCGGGCTGGAGTTCCGCGGCGTCGCCGGCGCCGTCTCCGCGCTCATGGGGCTGATCCTGGGGCCGACCGCGGTGGTGATCGGCCTCGGCGTGATCTACGACCGCTTCCGCGACGACCCGCACCTGCAGCACCTCTTCGCCGGCCTGGCCGCCGCCGCCGCCGGGCTGCTGGTGGCCACCGCGCTGAAGATGCTTCTCCCGCTGCGCCGCAACCTGCCAGGCCTGGCCATCGTCCTGCTGTGCTTCCTGGCCATCGCGGTGCTGCGGCTGCCGCTGCTGCCCAGCATGGCGGTGCTGGCGCCGCTCAGCATCCTCGCCGTGAAGTGGAGCAACCGGTGAGCACGCTGCTGGCCCTGGCGCTGATCTTCGCGGAACTCTCCCTGCTCGCCTTCGGCGGCGGCAACACCATCCTGCCGGAGATGCAGCGCCAGGTGGTGGAAGTGCATGGCTGGATGTCCGCCCAGGACTTCAGCGCCCTGTTCGCCCTGGCGCAGGCGGCGCCAGGGCCGAACATGATGGTGGTGCCTTTGGTTGGCTGGCACGTTGCCGGCTGGGGCGGGCTGCTGGTCTCCTCCCTGGCCAAGTTCGGCCCGTCCTCCCTACTGACGGGTATCGTTCTGGGTCTGTGGAAACGCTTCAAGGACCGCCCCTGGCGCCGCACCATCCAGGCCGGGCTGGTGCCAATGACAGTCGGCCTGGTCGCCGCCAGCGCAGCCCTCATCACCGAAGCCACCAGCACGCACTGGCTGCTGGTCGGCATCACCGCCGCCACGGCGGCCGCGATGAGCCTGACCCGTGTGCATCCGCTGTGGCTGCTGGGCGGGGGAGCGGTGGCGGGGTTGGTTCTGTTGTGACGTGCCGGGGGGGGAAGGCTGGGGAAAGAATTCCCCATCAAACCTATAGGTTTGATCCTTCTTTTTTTCTGCGAGTTTGGCGGAGCGCCTCAAAGTAAAAGCGGGCTCTGGCTTGATGATTTTAATAATGGGCCACAAGGGCTGAACCGTCAGTCGCCGGAGGTCCAGGACCTCCGGCGCACCCAGCCGTCGCTCAGAACCACCCGCACAACAACTCCGCTACAAAAACTCGAAAAAAGAAGATGGGATCCGGGGAATTCTTTCCCCGGCCTTCTAACCTCTCCCGCTTCAGCGCCCCGACGGCACGTATCGCCAGACACTCGCCGGCGGGACGTTCAGCGGCGTCCAGGCTTCGCGTTTCGCGCGCAGGCCCAGCCTGGCGTAGGGCAGGGGGGAGGTGGCGCAGTAGGTGTAGAGCAGGAAGCCCTTCCCCGGCGCGACGGCTTCCACCGCATCGACGAAGCGTTGTTGCTGGGGTCGCGGCAGCAGCACCAGCGGGATGCCGCAGATGGCGGTGCCGACCTTGCCGTGCAGGGCGCGGGGCAGGATGTCCGGCAGGGCGAAGGCGTCGCCGGTCAGCACGGTCACGCCGGGCAGGGTGTCGCGCAAGTGGCTGGCCATGTCTGGCTCGATCTCCACCACCACCAGCTTCTCCGGCGGCAGCCCGGCTTCCAGCAGGGCGCGGGAGACGACGCCGGTCCCGGCGCCCAGCTCCACCACGATCTCGTCCGGCTGCCAGAGCGTGTGGCGGGCGATGCGCCGGCATAGGGCGGGGGAGGAGGGGACGACGCTGCCCATGCGCAGCGGGTTGCGCAGCCAGCGGCCGAGGAACAGGGCGATGCCGGGCCGGGGCGCGCGGCTGATGCTGTCGAGCAAGGCGGCGGTGTCCTTCATCCAGGTTTCGGCATCATGGGTTACGGCATCGGCGGCTTTGTCGGCGGTGGCGGCCATCGCGACTGCTGGCAACGTTTTCAGTGGCAGCCCTGTCGAAGCGTGGCGCGGCCAACCGTGCTGGAAGCGGGGGCCGTGCGCCCTTCAGGCAGCGGCGGGGCGCAGCGGGGCGGCCCCGGTGGCGGGGGGCGTGGCGGGTGTCAGCGTCTCGCGGAAGCGGGCGGCGCAGGCGGCCCAGGACCAGCCTTCGGCGTAGTGGCGGCAGGCGGCGGGGTCGGCCTCCAGCGCCTTTAGGCAGGCGGCGCGCAGGTCTTCGTCCAGCGCCCCGACCGGCTGCGGCGCGGGGCCGATGACGTCGATCGGACCCGTCACCGGGAAGGCGGCGACGGGCGTGCCGGCGGCCAGCGCCTCCAGCAGCACCAGCCCGAACGTGTCGGTGCGGGAGGGAAAGACGAAGACATCGGCCCCGGCATAGGCGGCGGCGAGCTTGCCGTTTTCCAGCCGCCCGGTGAAATGCGCCTGCGGGTACTTCGCCTGCAGCGCGGCACGTTGCGGGCCATCCCCCACCACCGCCTTGCGGCCGGGCAGGTCGAGCGCCAGGAAGGCCTCGATGTTCTTCTCCACCGCGATGCGGCCGGCATAGAGGAACACCGGGCGGGCCAGCCCGTCCCACGCCGCGCGCGGCTGCGGCTTGAAGCGTTCCAGGTCCACGCCGCGGGACCAGGGGGCGAGGTTGCTGAAGCCGCGTTCCGCCATTTCCCGCGCCAGGGAAGGCGTGGCGACCAGAACGGCGGAGGAAGGACGGTGGAAGTGCCGCATCAGCGCCCAGCTCCACGCCTTCGGAACCTTCGTGCGGGCGTGCACGTAGTCCGGGAACCGGGTGTGGAAGGACGTGGTGAAGCGCCAGCCGCGGCGCAGGCAGATGGCGCGCGCCGCCCAGCCCAGCGGACCTTCCGTGGCGATGTGGACGGCATCCGGGCGGAACGCGTCCATCAGCCGGGCCAGGCGGCGGCGCGGCAGCAGCGCCAGGCGGATCTCGGCATAGCCGGGCGTGGCGATGGTAGGGAAGCGCTCGGGGCCGATCACCTCCACCGTGTCACCGCCGGCGCGCAGATGGTCCACCACCACGGACAGGGTGCGGACCACCCCGTTCACTTGCGGGAACCAGGCATCGGAGATGATGAGGAGGCGGGTGGGTACGCCGGGCTGCATCGTCGTCACGCGGGAAGGGACAGGCGCGGCCCGGGCGCCGGCAGCGGGGGGATGGAGTGGGACATGCGAAGCTCCGCCGCCCAGTCGAGAAGTTCGAAGCGCCCGTCGGCATGTTCGACCAGCGCGGTGCAGCTTTCCACCCAGTCGCCGTCGTTCATGTAGGCGATGCCGCCGATGTCGCGCATCTCGGCATGGTGGATGTGGCCGCAGATGACGCCGTGGTGGCCGTGGCGCCGTGCCTCGGCGGCCAGCGCCGTCTCGAAGCGGTCGATCGCCTTGACGGCTTCCTTGACCTGCCGCTTCAGCCACTGGCTGAGCGACCAGTAGGGGTAGCCCAGCTTGCGGCGCAGCCCGTTGAACCAGCGGTTGAGGCCGAGCGCCATGGTGTAGGCACTATCCCCCAGCAGGGCGAGGAAGCGGTAGTAGCGCACCACGCTGTCGAACTCGTCGCCATGCATGACCAGGAAGCTGCGGCCATCGGCGGCGGTGTGCACCGCCTGCAGCGCCAGCTTCACCCCCGCGACTTCCAGGCCGAGCCAGGAGCGGAAGATCTCGTCGTGGTTGCCGGGGATGTAGGTGACGGCGGTGCCGGAGCGGGCCAGCCGCATGATGAGGCGCAGCACCTCGTCATGATGCGCGTCCCAGTACCAGGTCTTCTTCAGCCGCCAGCCATCGACGATGTCGCCGACGAGGTAGAGATGCTCGCATTCGACGCTGCGCAGGAAATCGGCCAGGAACTCCGCCCGGCAGCCGCGCGTGCCGAGATGGGCATCCGAGATGAAGACGCTGCGGTAGCGGCGCTTCGGGCCCCGCTCATGGAACAGCATCTGGCTCGCTGGGCTCTGGTGCATGGGGTATTCCCGCGCTGCGATGACGCCTGGATACCGTGCGAAGTCGGTAAAAGGGCGTGACGGTTTTCTGAAATCGCTAGTCGGGATGCGGCATGCGGTCGCCGCGTGGTCTAGAGACTGCTGCGGATCTCTGCCGGGCCGGTCTCAATCGGCATTCCCGCGCCGGCTTCGCCAGATATCCCGCCGGCACGGGAAACCCCGGCTGTGCCCTCGGCCGGCAGAGGTCCGAAACAGTTCCTGGGTGACGCGCGCGCATGCTCATCGTCTTCAATCCGGCCGCCGGCAGCCGGCGCCGCTCCCGCCTCGAGCGTGCCCTGGCCCTGCTGCCCGGCGCGCGGCTGGCCGAGACCCATGGGCCCGGCCATGCCGAGGCGCTGGCCCGCCAGGCCGCCGCCGCCGGCGAGGATTGCGTGGTGGCCGCCGGCGGCGACGGCACCATCGCCGAAGTGGCGGCCGGGCTGGTCGGCAGCCATACCGCGCTGGGCATCCTGCCGCTGGGCACCGCCAACGTGCTGGCGCTGGAACTCCGCCTGCCCCGCCAGCCGGAAGAGGCCGCCCGCGCCCTGATGGCCGGGCAGGACACCGCGCTCTGGCCCGGCATCGCCCGCTTCGGCAACGGCCAGTCCCGCCTGTTCGTGCAAATGCTGGGCGCGGGGTTCGATGCCATGGTGGTGCGCAACCTGGACCTGCGGCTGAAGCGCCGCGCCGGCCGCGCCGCCTATGTCTGGCAAGCGGCGCGGGAACTGCCGCGCTACAAGTTCCGGCCCATCGAAGCCGTGCTGGATGGCGGCGCGCCCATGGCCGCCAGCGCCCTGGTGGTCACCAAGGGCCGCCTCTACGCCGGCCCCTTCCGCCTCGCCCCCGGCGCCACGCCGCTGCGCCCCGGCTTCCACGTGGCACTGATCGGCGGCGGCGCGTTGCACGCCGCCATGGCCGGCGCGCTGCTGCCGCTGGGCCTGCTGCCACACCTGCCAGGGCTGGTGCTGCACCAGGCCTCCCGGATTGCGCTCCGCGGCGAAGACGTGCCGACGCAGATGGATGGCGACGTGACCGGCGACCTGCCAGTGACCATCGACGACGCCCCGGCACCCCTGCGGGTCCGCCTGCCTGCGGGGTGAGTGGGACGGAAAGTGGAAGGCAAGGCCGGGGAAAGAATTCCCCGGGCCCCTTCTTTTCTGTTTTCAAGTTTCAGGGCGGGGCTTTTGGGCGGGCGTGCCTGAGACACGGCTGGGTGCGCCGGAGGTCTAGGACCTCCGGCGACTGACGGTTCAGCCCTTGTCGCCCATTTATAAAATCATCAAGCAGCGTCCGCTCTCAGTCCTGAAGCGCAACGCCAAACTCGCAGAAAAAAGAAAGGGTCCGGGGAATTCCTTCCCCGGCCTTGCCTTCCTTCATAGACGTCGCGCGCCGGGCACCCCGGCCTGCTCAGCGGCGCCGGCGTTGCTGGGCTTCTTCCTGGCGCATTTCCACGAACACCGCGTAGTCGGCGTGGCTGGTGCGGGACCAGCCGACGGCGCTGCCGCGTTCCACTGCCTTGTGGATGTCCGGGTGGGTGGCGGGCAGGGCCAGGTGGAAGGCGACCATGTCTTCCTTGAAGGCGGCCGGCAGGTCGGACCGCACGACGATCGGTCCGTTCTGGATGGGGCGGGAGGTCCAGATGACGCGCAGGTCCTTCACGTCCAGCATGCCCTTCTCGACCGCCGCGCGCAGGGTGCCGCGGGTGTAGGGGTATTCGCCCTGGCCGGAGACCCAGGTGACACCGGCGTCGTATTGCTTCTGCAGTACCGCGACCAGGGCCTGGTCGTGCCCGCCGCCGAAGCCGGTGCGGGAGAAGAACTGCCCCGGCTCCGGGTTGATGTTGGCGGCGCGCAGTTCGGCGCGCGGGATCAGGTAGCCGGAGGCGCTGTTGGGGTCCGCCCAGGCGATGGAGTGGCCGCGCATCTGCTCCAGGCTGGTGATGCCGGAATCGGCGCGGACATACATGACGGCGACATAGGCGGTGGAGCCGTCCTGCTCCCGCGTCACCAGGAGGGGCTCGACGCCGCCATTGGTATCCATCCACACGCCGGCATAGGCGGCGGGGGACATGTTGGCGATTTCCAGCTGCTTGGCGGCGAAGGCCTGCTGCACGCCGCCATAGTCGCTGGCGAAGTACAGGCGGGCGGGGACCTGAAAGGTATCCTCGAACAGCTTGGCGTAGGCGCCGTAGCGGCCGAGGCGGTCGCTCTCCGATTCTCCGCCCAGCACGCCGATGCGGATCTGCGGCACCTGGGCGGCCCAGGGGCGCTTGCCGGGCGCCGGCATGGCGGGGGGTGCGGCGGGCGGTGTGGCGGTTTGGGCGCGGGCCGGGCCGGCAGGGGCCAGGGCAGTGCCGGCGGCGGCGAGGCCGGTCAGGGCAAGCAGTGCGCGTCGTTGCATGAAGGGCACTCCGGGTGCGCGGGAAAGGGCTGTGGCGGGAGGATGACGGAATTCTTTCATCCTCCGCAACGGGCATGTCTTCATGCCGTTACGCCCGCGCCGCCCGGCGGCGGGGCTGGCATGCAACCCAACGAAACGGTGCTTCGCTCGCCGGTACGCATGGGTGTAAGGGGGGGACGCCATGGTATCGAATGAACTCCGCGCCGGCCGTCCCCTGGTCGGTGACCGCGCTTCCGCGACGTCCGAAGTCCCGCCGCCGCCGCCACCTCCGGGTGGCCGGCCGCCGGGGCGGCCTCCGCGCGCGCCGCGCGGCGGGGGTGGCGGATTCGGCCGCTGGATGCGGCGGCTGATGGGCTGGGGCCTCTCGCTGGGCCTGGCGCTGGCGGTTATCGCCGGCATCGCCGCCTACGGCGTGTACCAGACGGCGGGCAAGGACCTGCCGGCGCATGCCTGGCTGGCCGACTACCAGCCCCCGCAGATGAGCCGCATGTACGCCGCCGATTCCCGCCTGATGGCGGAGATGGCGCTGGAACGCCGCGTGTTCCTGCCGATCGATGCCATTCCGAAGCGGGTGCAGGAAGCCTTCATCGCGGCGGAGGACCAGCGGTTCTGGAGCCACCATGGCGTGGACCCGGTCGGCCTGGCGCGTGCGGTGGTGACCAACCTGGAAGGCATGGGCAGCGGGCGGCGGGCCATCGGCGCCTCCACCATCACCCAGCAGGTCGCCAAGAACATGCTGGTCGGCAACGACCGGACCATGATGCGCAAGGTGCGGGAGGCGATCCTGTCCTTCCGGCTGGAAAGCGCCATGTCCAAGCAGCGCATCCTGGAGATCTACCTTAACGAGATCTTCCTGGGGCAGCAGGCCTACGGCGTCGCCTCGGCGGCGATGAACTACTTCAACAAGGGGCTGGATGAGCTGACGCTCAGCGAGACGGCCTTCCTGGCCGCCCTGCCCAAGGCGCCGAACAACCTGAACCCCACCCGTTACCCGGATGCCGCCCGCGCACGCCGGGACTACGTGCTGGACCGCATGGTGGAGGACGGTGCCGCCACCGCCGCCGAGGCCGCCGCCGCCAAGCAGGAGCCGATCGTCGTCCGTGGCCGGCAGCGGCCGGACATGCTGGCCACCGGCCAGTACTTCACCGAGGAAGTGCGGCGCGATCTTGTGGCCCGCTTTGGCCAGGACCAGACCACGATGGGCGGGCTGGTAGTCCGCACCAGCATGGAGCCCGAGCTGCAGGCCGCCACCGAGGAAGCCCTGCGCGAGGGCCTGACCGGCTACGACCGCCGCCGCGGCGGCTGGCGTGGCCCGGTGGCGAAGATTTCCGCCGCCGCGACCGAGTGGATGCCGCAGCTTGAGGCCACGACCCGCCCGCCCGGGGCCCAGCCGGACTGGAAGCTGGCCGTGGTGCTCTCGGTCGAGGGCCGCAGCGCCCGCATCGCGTGGCTGGAGCGGCCGACCGATGGCCGCCCCGCCCAGCCCCGCCAGGGCACGCTGAATTTCGAGGATTTCTCCGGCTGGGCCCGCCCGGTCAACGCCCAGGGCCGCGTCGGCGGCGCGCCCCGCCGGGTGCAGGACGTGATGAATGTCGGCGACGTGGTGATGGTGGAGCAGCAGCCCGCCCGCCCGGCCGAGGGCCGCACCCCGGCGCGGCCGGAGCGCCTCTCGCTGCGCCAGATCCCCAAGGTGCAGGGCGCCGTGGTGGCGCTGGACCCGGCGACGGGCCGCGTGCTGGCCATGGCCGGTGGCTACAGCTTCGAGCAGAGCTGGTTCAACCGCGCGACGCAGGCGATGCGCCAGCCCGGCTCCTCCTTCAAGCCGTTTGTCTACCTGCCGGCGTTGGAGATGGGCATCCCGCCCAACCAGCGGCTGCTGGACGCGCCGATCGAGATCATGACGCCGCAGGGCATGTGGCGGCCGGGCAACTACAGCCGCAATACCAACGGCATGGTGACGATGCGGACGGCGCTGGAGAAGTCGCTCAACCTCGTCACCATCCGGCTGGCGCAGGAGATCGGCATCGACAAGGTGGCGGATGCCGCCGCGCGCTTCGGCATCATCCCCAACATGCCGCGCGTGCTGGCCATGTCCCTCGGCGCCGGCGAGACGACGGTGCTGCGGATGGCCGCGGGCTATGCCAGCTTCGTCAACGGCGGCAAGGCGGTGGCGCCGACGCTGATCGACAGCGTGCAGGACCGCTTCGGCCGCGTCGTCTGGCGCGCCGACAACCGCCGCTGCGAGGGCTGCGGCAGCGCCGCCAGCGCCCAGCCGCCGACCCTGGTGGACGAGCGCCGGCAGATCACCGACCCCATCGCCGCCTACCAGATGGTCTCCCTGTTGCAGGGCGTGGTGCAGCGGGGCACCGGCACGCGCGCCGGCGCCGGGCTGAACCGCCCCATCGCCGGCAAGTCCGGCACCACCAACGACTACATGGACAATTGGTTCGTCGGCTTCACGCCGGAGATCGTCGTCGCGGTCTGGGTTGGCTTCGATGAGCCGCACAGCCTGGGCGATGGCGAGACCGGCGGCGGCAACGCGGCGCCGATCTTCCACGACGTCATCGCCGCGGCGCTGCGGAACAGCCCGCCGGTGCCGTTCCGCGCCCCGCCCGGCGTCTCCCTGGTGCGGGTGCAGGCCAGCAATGGCGACACCATCCTGGAGCCCTTCCGCCCGGGCACCGAGAACGCCGCCCGCGCGCCGATCGGCGATACGGGCGAAGGAGGGGGCTCCGCCGGGACGGCCGCAGGGGCCGACAGCTCGCTGGGTGGGCTTTACTAAGGGAGCTTTAGCTTCCGGAGGGCAAAGCCGGGGGAAGGAATTCCCCCGGACCCCCATCTTCTTTTTGCGAGTTTTTGCCTGTTCGTTGGGCGGCCGGCATGGCCGCATCTACCGATGACTTGTGGAGACAGAGGGTTCAGCCTGCTCTGCCTGTTGAAGCCTCATCAGCATCAGCGCTCGTGCCAAGCGCAGGCTCATAACAAGCCTGGGCCATCGCCCCTCCCGAAGCCCAGCCACTGCCAGCGCCACCCCGGACTCGAAGAAAAAAGAAGGGGCCCGGGGAATTCTTTCCCCGGCCTTCCTCTCCTCCACCCACCCAGGGCAGCTCCCCCACGGCTACCCATTCAACTTCGGCCGCTTTTGTTCTAAAGAGCCCCCATGCGCGCAGATGCCGAGGCCCTGAACGGGCAGATCCAGGATTCCATCGCCCTGTTGCGGCGCCACCTCGACTGGGATGTGGCGCTGCGCCGGTTGGACGAGGTGAATGCCCGCGCCGAGGACCCGACGCTGTGGGACAAGCCTGACCTGGCGCAGGAGGT
>Ga0308159_1004661_pt1 | contig 12331 bp, 8 predicted proteins | sample PhyCR1_FD_201040 | JGI IMG/M metagenome (GOLD analysis project Ga0308159, IMG submission 201040) | Phyllosphere microbial communities from UC Gill Tract Community Farm, Albany, California, United States - DLSLC.R1 | ecosystem: Host-associated > Plants > Phyllosphere > Unclassified | place: USA...
AGCACCTTGGTGCCGCCGAACGTGACGAGGGCCGAGCCCTCGGCGTGAGCCGACCAGCCGCGCTCGATGGTGACGGGACGGAGCTGGTCGTTGGTGCGACCGTCTTTGCGGGTCATGGGTCCTCCAGAGGAACGGGAATGGATGCCGCGACTCAGCGCGGCAGGTCGATGGCGCCGGTCTGCACGAGCTGCACCTCGCGCACCTCCCGGCCCATGAGGCGGTGGGCCAGGCGCAGGAAATCGTCGGCCGACGATCCCGTGGCCTCGTAGCGGGCGGTGGGCACGGCATCCGGAGTCGCGAGGAGATCCCGCGACACGAGCTGGCGGTAGACGTCTTTCGCGGTCTCGCTGTCGCTCGAGACGAGGCTCACGTCGGGGCCCATCACGTAGCTGATGGCCCCCTCGAGGAACGGGTAGTGCGTGCAGCCGAGAACCACGGTGTCGACCCCGGCGTGGCGGAGAGGTGCGAGGTACTGCTCGGCGGTGGCTAGCACCTCGGGCGAGTCGGTGACGCCGGCCTCGACGAACTCGACGAAGCGCGGGCAGGCCTCGGCGAACACCGTGAGGCGCTCGTTGACCTCGAGCATGTCCTGGTAGGCGCGCGAGCCGATCGTGCCGACCGTGCCGATCACGCCGATGCGGCCGTTGCGGGTCGTTGACATGGCGGTGCGGACGGCCGGGCCGATGACCTCGACCACGGGCACGTCGTAGCGCTCGCGGGCGTCTCGGAGCATCGCGGCCGAGGCGGTGTTGCACGCGATCACGAGCATCTTGACGCCCTGCTCGACGAGGGTGTCGAGCACCTCGAGCGAATACTTGCGGACGTCGGCGATCGGCTTCGGACCGTAGGGCGAGCGAGCGGTATCGCCGATGTAGAGGATCGACTCGCGCGGCAGCTGCTGCGACACGGCCCGGGCGACGGTGAGTCCGCCGACCCCTGAGTCGAAGATCCCGATCGGCGCGTCGTTCATAGGGAGCCAGCCTATCGGGCGGGGGCCGCTCGAGCCGGGGGCGTGCCGGGGTCCGGATGGTTGCGTCGACGGTTCGGGTGGGCGGGGCGTCCGTAACTCCGGAGAACGCGGAGGGTACGGGGGCGCCGTGGGCGTCGGTGAGGGTTATGGGGCGCAGGACTCAGGAGTTACGCACGCGCCGGCGACGGCATCGGGCATCCTCGGCCCCGGTCGGTCGCCGCCGGGGCGGAGCCGGGGCGCCGGGTCCCCTCGGGCGGGCGGTGTACGTAACTCCTGAGAACGCGGGCGGTACGGGCGCGCGTGGCCGTCTGCGCGGGTCACGGGGCGCAGGAATCAGGAGTTACGCGCGGGACGGCGCCGGAGCCGGGCGTCTCCGGCCCCGATGGTGCGGCCCGACGCGCTGTCCCGCTCCCTTCGAGCCCCTCCGCCCGCCGGACCTCCGGAGCCCGGCGCATCAGCCCCCGTGTCAAGCGGCGACGCGGCGCACGGTCGCGGTGCGAGGGCCCGAATAGGCTGGCGCCATGAGCCGTAGCACCGCCCTGCACACCGACCGGTACGAACTCACGATGCTCGACGCGGCGCTCCGCGACGGCACGGCCTCGCGCCGCTGCGTGTTCGAGGTGTTCGGGCGGCGCCTGTCGGGTGGCCGTCGGTTCGGCGTGGTCGCCGGCACGGGGCGTCTTCTCGAGGCGATTCGCGACTTCCGCTTCGGCGACGACGAGCTGCGGTACCTCCGCGATAACCGGGTGGTGGATGCCAAGACCCTCGATTTCCTCGCCGATTACCGGTTCACGGGCTCGGTGACGGGATACCGCGAGGGCGAGGTCTACTTCCCCGGCTCTCCCCTGCTCACGATCGAGGGCACGTTCGCCGAGGCCGTGCTGCTCGAGACGCTCGCGCTCAGCATCCTCAACTACGACTCCGCCGTCGCCACCGCCGCCGCCCGCATGAGTGTCGCCGCGGGCGACCGTCCCCTCGCCGAGATGGGTTCGCGACGTGCCAGCGAGGAGGCCGCGGTCGCTGCCGCCCGCGCCGCGTACATCGCCGGCTTCTCGGCGACCAGCAACCTCGAGGCCGGCCGGCGCTGGGGTGTTCCGACCATGGGCACCGCGGCCCACGCGTGGACGCTGCTGCACGACAGCGAAGAAGACGCGTTCCGATCGCAGGTCGACGCGCTGGGCGCGGGCACGACCCTGCTCATCGACACATACGACATCACCGAGGGTGTCAAGACGGCCGTGCGCGTCGCCGGCCCCGACCTGGGCGGTGTGCGCATCGACTCCGGTGACCTTCCGATCGTCGCGGGCGAGGTGCGCGCACTGCTCGACGAGCTGGGCGCGACGAAGACGCGCATCACCGTCACGAGCGACCTCGACGAGTACGCCCTCGCCGCACTGGCGGCCTCCCCCGTCGATTCCTACGGCGTCGGAACCTCGGTGGCGACCGGCTCGGGGGTGCCCACCGCAGGGCTCGTCTTCAAGCTCGTCGCTCGCGAGGCCGCCGACGGCTCATGGGTGGGCGTCGCCAAGGCCTCCGCACAGAAGGCGTCGCACGGCGGGCGCAAGGCCGCGTTCCGCACGCTGGAGTCGGGCACCGCGACCTCGGAGCTTATCGTCGTCAGCGACGGCTTCGAAGAGCTCTCGACCGCGTCCGAGCACCCCGACGCCCGCGCCCTGCAGGCGACGCTGATGCAGAACGGAGAGGCGGATGCCAGCGCTCTCGGCTCTGAGGGCGTGAAGGCTGCCCGGGCTCACCACGCGCGTGTCCGCGAGGAGCTGCCCGTGCGTGCCCTCGCGCTGAGCAAGGCCGACCCGGCGCTGCCGACGGAGTACCGCGAAGCGCGGTGAGGGCCGCCGGCGCCTCAGGCCGGAGGGAGCTGTGCCTGCGGGTGAGAGGCCAAAAACTGTCGCCGAGCACGCGGCTCGGCGACAAGAAATGGCCCCTCACGCGGGTAGAGGTCTGCCGCGTGGGTCGGCTGGGGTCGACGCCTCGTAGAACCCGAACCCGAGCGCCTCACGCGCTACACCCCCGCCTGAGGGGCCGAAAACTGTCGCCCAGGGCGCGGCTCGGCGACAGAAAGTGGCCCCTCACGCGGGGTGAGGGCCGGCCGCCCGCGCGCGAGGCGCTCAGTTGATGAGGGATTCGTAGATCTCTTTGCACTGCGGGCAGACGGGGAACTTCTCGGGGTCGCGCCCCGGCGTCCACTTCTTGCCGCACAGGGCACGCACCGGTTTGCCGCTAAGGGCCGACTCGAGGATCTTGTCCTTCTTCACGTAGTGGGAGAAGCGCTCATGATCACCGGGCTCGATGTTCTCTTCGCGGATGAGCTCTTCGAGCTCGCGATCCAGGGTCGCGAGACCCCCGCTGTCGGGACTGTCGAGAGGCGTGCTCATGGAGAGCCAGTGTAGCCGCGGTCGGCCCCGACGGGTCGGTCGTGGCCCGGCTCAGGTCGCTTCGGCGAACTCCATGAGGCGCGTCCCGCGACGCTCGAACAACGCAGCACCGATGGCGACACCGATCACGAGGACGATCACTCCCGCACCGATCCCGACGCACAGGGCGAACATCGTGTCGATGGTCTCGCCGTTGACCGCCTGCCACGTCAGCCACGCTGCGGGGGAAGCGGCAGCGATCGCTCCGGCCATCACGAGCCCCTGGGCGACGACGCCGCCCGAGCCGGTTCGCTGCGGCTGCTGGAAGGGGCTGTCGCCCGGCCGCGAGACCGCGTAGGGGGCGACGACCGACGAGATGCTCGACAGCCCCAGACCCGCGAGAAAGAGCGCCGCGCAGACGCCGACCATGGCGGGGAAGATCGCCCAGCGCCCGTGGGCGACGATGGCGAGCGGTAGGGTCACGGCCAGGATCGGGATGCCGATGAGCAGCACCGGCACGAGACGCCCGATGCGATCGGGAGCCCCGCGCATGCCGCTCGCGATGTGCATCCAGAGCGCGGTGGAGTCGTACGCGAGGTCGTTGTGCGGCAGCCATCCGAAGAACAACGCCATGATCGGCACCGGCAGCAGCACGGCGAGCTCGAACGGGACGCCGGCGACGAGGAGCGGCACCGTCGAGACCACGGCGGCGATCGGCACGATGATGACGTTCACGATGTACCGGCGGTCGCGTAGCCAGTACGAGAGGCTGCGGGCGGCGACCGCTCCCCCGGGCGTGCCGGGCAGGATCGCGAACCAGCCGAGGCCGCCCCGCTCGCGCACGGCGACCGGGCGTCGCGTGGTGGTGAGCAGGACGTCGACGAGCGCGAACCACGCGAGCGTCAGGACGACGACGGTGGCGAGGGCCACGATGAGGCTGCCGACGGCTGCCCCGGCCGAGGGCGCCAGGGCGATGCCCCATGCCGCGCCGATGGGGGTCCAGGCGAGGATCTCGGCGGCCGACGCGAGTTGCGAGGGCACCACGCCCCGCCACTCGAGGGAGCCGAGGAAGACGCCGACCGGCACGACGACCACGAGCACGGCGATCAGGTAGACGCCGATCAGCTCGCGCGATTGCCGGGGCCGTTGCACGAGCGCGCCGAGTGCCATGCTCACGCGCGCGAACAGCACGCAGGTGGTCAGACCCAGGATGACGGATGCCACGCTCGCCCAGGCCGACGCACCGTGTGCGCCCCAGGCGATGGCGAGGCTGACTCCGAGGACGAGCACCACGAGTACCGGCACGCTGAGGAACCCGGCCAGCAGCAGCGCGCCGGCGAGGGGTCGGGGTTCCGGACCGACGACGGCGAAGCGTCGCGGATCGAGCGGGTCGATCGAGGCGGTGACGGGAGGACCGACCGCGAAGCCGAGCGTCACCGCCGATCCCGCGAGAACGGTGACGACCGCCGTGGTGAGGGGGCTGGCATCGGCGAGACCGGCGGCGCTGCGCGCAGCCACGACGGTGGCGGCGATGAGGATGACGATTCCGATGGCACGCCGGACGACCTCGCGCCGGTCGCCCCGGAGGGCGCCCAGCATCATCGCGAGCCTCAGGCGGAGAACGTGTGCAACCACTCGAGGCCCTCCACGTCGCCGAGCCCGCCGGAGAGTTCGCGGAAGCGCTCCTCGAGCGTTCCTTCACCGCGCACCTCGTCGACGGTGCCCTCGGCGAGCACCTGTCCCGAGACGATGACGGCGACGCGCGAGCAGACGCGCTCGACGAGTTCCATGCCGTGGCTCGAGAGGATGACCGTGCCGCCGTGGTCGACGTAGGTGCCGAGGATGTCGAGGATCACGCCGCTCGACACCGGGTCCACCGCCTCGAACGGCTCGTCGAGCACCAGCAGGCGCGGCGAGTGGATCATGGCGCCGGCGAGCATGACCTTCTTGGTCATACCGGCGGAGTAGTCCGAGACCGGGCGCGACAGCGCCTCGACGAGGTCGAAGGCCCGGGCGAGGTCGGCGATGCGGCTCTCGACGAGCGCCGCGGGCAGGCCGCGCAGCGCGCCGTAGTAAGACAGCAGCTGACGGCCGGTGAGACGGTCGAAGGTGCGCAGCCGGTCGGGCAGCACACCGATGAGCTTCTTCGCCTCGCGCGAGCGCTTGGCCGCATCGACACCGTTGATGGTGACGGTGCCGCGATCGGGACGCAGGAGTCCCGCGATGATCGACAGGGTCGTGGTCTTGCCGGCGCCGTTCGGCCCGACGAGGCCGTAGAACGCGCCCGCGGGCACGGTCAGATCGATCGCGTCGACCGCGCGCAGCTCGCCGAAGCTCTTCGTGATCGTGCGCAGGGCCAGGGCCGGGACGGCGGTTTCGTCAGCGGATGCCGTGGACACCTCGACCTCGGGCTCCGCGACGGTCGCGGCGGGTTCGAGGGCGTCGTCGTCGTGGACCAGGGCCTCGTGCGTCTCGAGCTCCGCGAGGGGCCCGGCCGGTGCCGCGTCGAAGACGGCGGTCTGTTCGTCTTCGACTTCGGGCGTCGCATCGACGACGGTCGTCTCGGGCGCCTCGGTCGGCGTCGGCTCGACCGGGAGGTCGGAGACGGGGTCGACCGGCTCGACCTCGTCGACGCTCGCTTCGCTGGGCGACGGGACGACGGAGAGGTCCGCGTCGGTGGGCGCCGGCTCGACCTCGTCGACGCCAGCGTCGCTGGGCGACGGGACGACGGAGAGGTCCGTGTCGGTGGGCGCCGGCTCGACTTCGTCGACGCGCACGTCGGCGGGGGTCGGATCCTCGGCGGAGATCGCGCTGTCGACGGAGGCGGGCGCGGGCTCCGCGGTCTCGCCATCGTCTTCGGACGTCGGCTCGGCGGGAACGTCCGGCTCAAGGGGCGTCTCGGTCACCACCTCCGCCGTCGACGACACAGCTCGCGTAGACGACGATGCGCTCTGCTCGGACGCGTCCGCCACATCGATCGCGGGCTCCTCGACCGCCACGTCCGCCGGCGCGGGGTCAGCGGCGCTCTCGGCAACCGGCTCCTCGACGGCCACGTCCGCCGGCGTGAGGTCAGCGGCGCTCTCGGCAACCGGCTCCTCGACGGCCACGTCCGCCGGCGCGGGGCCAGCGACGGTCTCCCCAACCGACTCTTCCCCCACAGCGTCCGAGGGCGCGGCAGCCGCCGCACCGATCGGCGCGGCACCGGCGAGCGCCGCCTCGGCCGCGGGCAAAGGCGGGCGCGGCGGCACCACGATGTCGTCGGGGAGGAGCGGGGGGATGCCGGCCTTCGGCGCCTCGACGGCCGCCTCAGCCTTCGGCACGTCGAGCGACGCAGCCTCCACAGCCGCCGCCTCGGCAGCCTTCGCCGCCGCGGCCCTGGCCGCAGCCGTCTGGCGCGGAGCGGCGGGCTTCTTCGGCACGGCGGGCTTCGCGGCAGCGGGCTTCGCGGCAGCAGCCGCCTTCGCACTGGTCGAGCCTGCGACCTTCGACGCGGCCGTCGCACGCGGGGCCGCCGGCTTCTTCGGCGCCGCGGGTTTCTTCGCCGCGGGCGTGCGGGCCGTGGTGCCCGTGCCCGAGGCGGCGCGGGCGGCGGTCGTGCGCGGAGTGCGCGGCTTGGCAGCCGGCTTCGGCGCTTCAGCCGAATCGGCTTCCGCACCGTCGGTCGCGGCGGCAGCGGCCGGCTTACGCGGAGCGCGCGGAGTCGTCGCGCGGGGCGTGCGGGGCTTCGACGGAGGCGATACCGAGGCTTCGGCGCTCGCCGACGCGCCCTCGGTATCTGCAGAGGACTTTTCGGGGGGCACCGGCAGCGACGCTGTCATCGCACCAAACTACCAACCCCCTCCGACACCGCCCGACGCCGGGGCGCGCGCCGCACACACTCACAGATAACGAAAGGCCCCGGGACCAGCGCGAAACATTTCGTCCGAACGGATGACGCCCTCTTCCGGCATCCCGCCTCCCCCGGACCCCTGCGTGAGTCGCCAAAACGGGCCGCCGCCCTCAGACCCCGCCCCAGACTCGAGCACCCCGACACCCGCCGCCCCGCCGTCAAGCACCCCCGCCCGACGCGCTCATCGGGTGAGGATGGGTGCATGGCCGAGAAGGTGCACCGCATCCACACCCTGCCCGACGACGCCCCCTGGAAGGGTGGCCTCCCCCCGGTGGGGTCGGAGGAGCACCCGCGCACCATCCGCATGCTCGATCGGGTGCTGTCGGTGCAGCGCCCCGTGGTGCTCGCGCATCTGCGCAGCATCCGTCTGCGGCATCCGGATGCCGGTGTCGACGAGATTCTGAAGATCCTCGAGCGTCGCTATCTCGCGGCCGTCACCACCGGCGGAGCCGCCGTCGGTGCGACCGCCGTGGTCCCCGGGATCGGAACCGGCGTGACGCTCGCGCTCAGCGGTGTCGAGACGGTGGGCTTCCTCGAGGCGACCGCTCTGTACGCGCAGTCGGTCGCCGAGGTGCACGGGATCGTCGTCCAAGACCCCGACCGTGGTCGCGCCCTGGTGCTCGCGCTCATGCTGGGCAAGGAGGGCATCGACCTCGTCTCGCAGCTGGCCTCTCAAGCCGCCGGTCGCGGGGGCACGCGTTCCAGCTACTGGGGCGAGATGGTCACGAAGACGCTGCCGCGCGCGATGGTCGGTCCCCTCGTCGACCGGCTCAAGACGACGTTCGTGCGCCAGTTCGCCACCCGCGGGGGTGCGTCGTGGATCGGCAAGGCCCTGCCGTTCGGCGTCGGCGCCGTGGTGGGCGGGGCGGGCAACCACATCCTCGGCCGTCGCGTGCTCGTCAACGCGCGGCGGGGGTTCGGTGCTCCCCCGCTCACGCTTCCCGCCGACCTCGAGCCTCAGCCGGGCGCCGAGCGTCTCGAGCGCGCCGCGTTCGGCGGTGTGCGTCGTGCTGGCGAGGCCATCGCGCGCCGGGCTCTCCCCCGCCGTTCGCGCGGCACCGACTCATCGGAGCTCGAGGCGGGCGGCGCGGACGAGGCGCCGGCATCCTGAATTTCACCCTCTCTCATCGAGACGGGGCCGCGCGCAAGACCTGCGCACAGGACGGCGGGGCGCGTTAGCCTCGCCGCATGGGCGACCTCCTCGAACTCCTCGCTGTCTGGATGCCGCGTCAACGCTGGTACGGCACGAAGGGCCGCGACCCGCGGCTTACTCTCGTGGCCGACTGGCCGCTCGACGCCGTCGACGCACGGTTGCTGCTGGTGCGCGACGAAGCCGTGCAGCCGGCGATCGTCTACCAGGTACCCGTCGCGCGACGGCCCGAGGGCTCGGTTCCCCCGGGAAGCCTGATCGGCGCCGCCGGTGAGGCACTGGTGTGGACGGATGCCACGACCGACCCCGCCTTCACCGATGCGCTGTACGCGCTGGTCACGGCGGGCGGCGACGCGGGTTCGGAGGAAGACGGGTTCCGTGGCATCCCGCTCGGAGCGACCCACGGACGCCCCCTGGCCGCACGCGTGAGTGCTCGCGTGCTGAGCGGCGAGCAGTCGAATACCTCGATCATCTACCGGCCTGAGGGTGAAGAATCGGGCGTCCCGGTGATCTGCAAATTGTTCCGTCAGGTTAACCCGGGGATCAATCCCGACGTCGAACTTCAGTCCGCTCTGGCCGCCGGTGGGGCCGCTTTCGTCCCCGGAGCGATCGGCGAGGTGCGCGGCACGTGGATGACCCCCGAGGGGGTTCCGGTGAGCGGTTCGCTCGCGTTCGCTCAGGAGTTCTTCGAGGGGGTCGAGGATGCGTGGCGCGTCGCCCTCGACGCGGCCGCCGCCGGGGACGACTTCTCGGAGCGCGCCTACGCATTGGGCGCGAGCGTCGCGGGCATGCACCTGGCTCTGGCCCAGCAGTTCTCGACGCTGAAGCCGAGCCCTGCCGATCGGTCGTCGGTGACGAACGCCTGGGAGCGTCGCCTCACGATCGCGCTGATGGAAGTGCCCCAGCTCGCGCCGTACGCGGAACAGATCCAAGAGGTGTACGACAACGCCCTCTACGGTCCGTGGCCGGATCTGCAGCGCATCCACGGCGATCTGCACCTCGGACAGGTGCTCGACACTCCCTCGAACGGCTGGGTGCTGCTCGATTTCGAGGGCGAGCCGCTTCGACCGATCAACGAACGCCTGCAGCCCGATGTCGCCGTGCGCGATGTCGCCGGCATGCTCCGCTCGTTCGACTACGTCTCGGGTGCCGTCGCCGACGATGACGGTGCTGCCGTCCGCGCGTGGGTCATCGCGGCACAACAGGCGTTTCTCGACGGCTACGCCGAGACGACGGGCCGCCCCCGCGCCGACGACGACGCGCTTCTGAAGGCGTTCGAACTCGACAAAGCGGTCTACGAGGCCATCTACGAAACGCGTAACCGGCCGGATTGGGTGGGCATCCCCCTCGCGGCGATCGGGCGTCTGGCCCCGCTGCACTGACGCCGCCCGACGACACGAAAGAACGCCACCCCGCGCGATCCGGCGGGGTGGCGTTCTTTCGTGGTGAGCGGGTCAGCTCGTGGGCATGGAGCCCAGGGTGACCTCGGCGGTCTTCTCCTGGTTGCCGCGGTTGTAGGTGACCTCGGCCTTGCTGCCGGCGGCGAGAGCGCGCACCTGAGCGGTCAGGTCGATGGAGTTCGTGATCGGGATGCCGTTGAACTTCGTGATCACGTCGCCCTTCTGGAGCCCTGCGACCTGGGCGGCGCCTCCGCTCGAGACGTCGGCGATGTAGGCACCGGTCGTGGTCGCTCCCTGGATGGACGCGGCATCCTGAACCGAGGCACCCAGTAGGCCGTGCGAGGCGGAGCCGTTGTCGATGATCTCCTGCGAGACGCGCTTGGCGATGTCGGAAGGGATCGAGAAGCCGACGCCGATGTTGCCGGACTGCCCGCCCGACGACGATCCGCCGGCACTCGCGATGGCGACGTTGATGCCGATCAGCTTGCCCTGGTTGTCGACGAGCGCCCCGCCCGAGTTGCCGGGGTTGATGGCGGCGTCGGTCTGGATGACGGCGATCTTGATGGTCTGGTTGGTCGACTGCTGCTGCTCGCCCTGACCGAAGTCGAAGCGGAACGGACTCTCGCCGCCCTGGCCCTGGTCCTGCTGCTGGTCGGAACCGTCGCTCGGCGCGGCCGACGAAGCGACCTGGATCGAGCGGTTGAGCGCGCTGACGATACCCGTGGTGACCGTGTTGGGCAGGTCGAGCGGGGCGCCGATGGCGATGGCGTTGTCGCCGACGTTCAGCTTCGACGAGTCGGCCCACTCGATCGGGGTCAGGCCCGACGCGTTGTCGAGCTTGATGACCGCGAGGTCGTAGGTGGGGTCGGTGCCGACGACCGTGGCCGCGTAGACCTTGCCGTCGGAGGTGGTGACCGAGATCTTCGCGCTGCCGCTCTGACCATCGAGGGTGACGACGTGCGTGTTGGTGAGCACGTAGCCGTCCTGGCTGAGGATGACGCCCGAACCGGTACCGCCCGACTGTCCGGCGGTGGCGCTGATGGTCACGACGCTGGGCACGACCTTCGCGGCGACCGCGGAGGTGTTGTTGACGCTGTCGGGGTTGTTGACCGTGATGGCCTGCGGCCCCGAGGCGACGGACGAGCTCGACCCGCCCCAGAGGTTCAGGCCGGCGTACGTACCGCCGAGGCCCGCGCCACCGCCGACGAGGGCGGCCGCGACCAGCAGAGCCGCGATGCGGGGCGCCGAGCCCTTCTTGCGGGGGGCGGTCGAGGTCGACGACGGCATCGCGAGCGTGGGGTGCGCGTCGGTCGCGGCGGGGCCGAAGGCCTGACCGGTGGGCGACGTCGCGCCCGAGGGGGCCGAGGCGTAGCCGGGGTGCGGCGCGGGGGACGGCTGGGGCGCGACACCCGCGGCGGGCGGCGGCCATGCGGCGGCGGCCGAGGCCGGCGAGCGGGTGGGGACCGGCGGCGCGTCGTAGCGCGGGGCGGCGGGGGTGGTGGACTCGGGCTGCGGCGACGCGGGAACGGCGCCGTTCGCGGCCGAGTTGTTCTGGTGGCTGTTGTCGTTGCCCTCGGGACGGTTGTCCGTGGTGTCGCTCATGGGATGCTCCTTGTTCCAGGTGCTTCTACGATGACCACCGATCCTGTGGACCACCTATGACGGGCGTGGGCCGTCTCTATGGGTCTAGCAGGAGAGACCCGCGTGGCATTCCCTCTTGCGCTGCAGGAGGGTGCGGCATCCTGGATCCATGCGACACATTCCCGGCGCCTGGCAGCGCACCGCTCGAGGCGCGGGTCTGCTCGCGCCCGACGGCTCGTCGGTTCCCACGATCTTCGCCGAGATGAGCGCTCTCGCCGCGGCGACCGGCGCCCTCAACCTCGGACAGGGCTTTCCCGACGAGGACGGACCGGAAGCGGTTCTGGATGCCGCCCGCTCGGCCATCTCGTCGGGGATCAACCAGTACGCGCCGGGACGCGGCTTTCCCGACCTGCTGGCCGCCGTCGCCGAGCACCAGCGGCGTTTCTACGGGATCGAGCTCGACCCGCAGCGACAGGTGCTCGTGACGGTCGGGGCGACCGAGGCGCTCGCCGCGACCCTGCTGGCGCTCGTGGACTCCCCCGACGACGAGGTCGTGGTGTTCGAGCCGTACTACGACTCGTATGCGGCCTGCGTGGCCCTCTCGGGCGCGAAGCTCGTGCCGGTGCCCCTGCGGTGGCCCGACTTCCAACCCGACCTCGAGCAGCTGGCATCCGCGGTCACCGATCGCACCCGCGTGATTCTCGTGAACGATCCGCACAACCCCACCGGCACGGTGTTCTCGCGCGAGGTGCTCGACGAGGTGGTGCGCCTGGCCCATCAACACGACGCGATCATCGTCACCGACGAGGTGTACGAGCACCTCGTGTTCGACGGGCCGCACGTGCCGATCGCGACCCTTCCGGGTGCCTTCGAGCGCACGGTGTCGATCTCGTCGGGCGGCAAGACGTTCTCGCTCACCGGGTGGAAGACCGGGTGGGTCACCGGCCCGGCCGATCTGGTGTCGGCCGT
>Ga0308159_1004662_pt1 | contig 12329 bp, 10 predicted proteins | sample PhyCR1_FD_201040 | JGI IMG/M metagenome (GOLD analysis project Ga0308159, IMG submission 201040) | Phyllosphere microbial communities from UC Gill Tract Community Farm, Albany, California, United States - DLSLC.R1 | ecosystem: Host-associated > Plants > Phyllosphere > Unclassified | place: USA...
CCCTGACGGTGCGCAATCTTGCCAACCCCAATGTCGGCCCCGCGGACTTCACCCGTCCCGGCCACATCTTCCCGCTGGTGTCACGCGAAGGCGGGGTGCTGATGCGCTCCGGTCACACGGAAGCAGCCGTCGATCTCTGCAAGCTTGCCGGACTGCCGCCGATCGGCGTCATCTGCGAGCTCGTCAATGACGATGGCAGCGTCATGCGCGGTCCGCAGGTTTCGAGCTTTGCCGAAACCCACGGTCTCAAGCAGGTCTCGGTTGCCGACCTGATCGCATACCGCCAGCGCAAGGAAACGCTGGTGGAGATGGAAAGTCAGGTCACCATCGACACGCCTTTCGGTCCGGCCAAGGCGCAGACCTATTCCCTGCCCTGGGATCCGATGCAGCATATGGCGGTGATCTTTGGCGATATCCGCGATGGCGTCGATATTCCGGTCCGCCTGCATCCGGAGAATGTGGCCGACGATATTTTCGGCAGCAAGCAGCCAGTACGCCATTACATGCAAAAGATTGCCGAAGAAGGCCGCGGCGTTATCGTTTATCTTCGCGAGGGCTCGGTCGGCGTTGGCAAGGTCGAGGGCCGGCGCAAGTCGCGTGATGCGGACGAATCGCACGAACAGGCGCGTTCCCGCGAAGAAGAATGGCTAGAAATTGGGCTTGGCGCGCAGATCCTGAAAGACCTCGGCATCAGCTCCATCAAGCTCTTGACCACGCGCGAACGCCACTATGTCGGCCTGGAAGGTTTCGGCATCAAGATTGCTTCGACGGAGCTTTGCTAATAGCGAGACCGGCAGGCGCGGTATCGTCCGGGCCTGCCAGCCAGCCATCGAGATACCGCACACCCTCCACACCCGTGAATTTTGCCAGCCGATTCAACTCGGCATCCAGCTTTTCCAACCGACCGGATGACGGTCGCACGCCCTTTTCCAGCCAGAGCCGTCTGACGTCGAGCGAACCGTTCTTGCGCTCGGCCTTCATGTCGATGCGTCCGATCATGCGGTCGCCTTCGAGAAGTGGGAAGACATAGTAGCCATACTGGCGCTTCGGCTCCGGCACGAAGACTTCGATACGATAAAAGAAGCCGAAAAGGCGTTCGGTGCGGGCGCGGTTGCGCAACAGCGGATCGAAGGGGCTGAGAACCCGGACCCGCTGCGGCGGCTCGAGTGACGCCTCCGCCTCCATCTCCCCTTCGAAGCTCGCGAAGGCGTAGGACGCGCGCTCCTTGGCGCCATTGGCAGAGATCAACGAGACTTCGACCAGTTCGTCCCGGTGAGACATCACCCAGTCCTTCGCCTCATTCGGCGTTACCAGATCGAAGAAAGCGGAAATCTCTCCCGATGTCGCAAAGCCCAGACGGGATAGCGCCTCACGGCAGGCCCAATCGATGAACCCTTCATGACTGACGTCCCGCTCGTAATGCTCCTTCAGAATGACACGTTCTGAGAGATCGTAGACCTTCTGAAAGTTCACACGGCGAGCAATCGAAAGCCTGCCAGTGTGCCACATATATTCAAGCGCCGTCTTGGACGGATGCCAGTTCCACCAGCCACCGGATTGATGATCCTCTGCCTTCATGTCGCGCGACATGACGGCACCGTTTTCCGCAATGTGCCGGTAGGTTTCCTCAAAGGCGGAATCGAACCCCTCCCCGTGCCATTTACGCCAGCGCTCCTGCATGATCGGCTCGCGGCGACGGAATCGATGTTTCCAATAGGGATAAAAGGCTGTCGGAACGATCGACGCGTCATGCGTCCAGTGCTCGAAAAGCGTTCGGTCTTTTTCCAGGAGCGCGGTCAGATGCTCCCGCTTGTAGGTCTGGTTTCTGGAAAAAATGATCTGGTGATGGGCTCGCTCCACCGTGGCGATGCTATCCACCTGCACGAAGCCCAGTGTAGTAATAAGTTCGAGCAATCCATCCTTCGACAGCGCCCTGTTCGGCGGTGCCGAAAGCCCCTGTCTCTCCAGGAAAATACGCCGTGCTGCTTCGTTGGAAACCAGAATCGCCATGCCCTGAACTCTAGGAGTCTCCCGCCTCGAAATCAATGTTCTTTTTTTGTTCTTGATTTCGCCAAGGCGTCTTTGTGTTTATAGAAGCGCAACGGACGATAAGGGAAACGGCGTGGACATTCAGTTCCAGAATGCAAGTGTGACCTTCGAGGGGCGAACAGCGCTTGCGCCGCTCGATCTTTCGCTATCGGAGCGACGCATTGGCGTGATCGGCCTGAATGGCTCGGGCAAGACCACCTTTGCCCGATTGATCAACGGCCTTACCAAGCCCAGCACCGGCAGGGTCATCGTCAACGGGCTTGATACGATCAAGGATGCCGATGCTGTCTTGAAACAGGTGGGCTTTGTCTTCCAGAACCCGCAAAACCAGATCATCCTGCCGATCATTCGCGACGACATCGCGTTTGGACTGAAAAACCGCGGCGTCGGCAAAATCGCTGTCGATGCGGCTGTGGCGGCGACCTTGCAACGCTTCGGCATCGCCCATCTCTCAGACCGCCGTGCCCATGAATTATCGGGGGGCGAGTTGCAGCTTGCAGCGCTTGCGGCACTGTCCATTACCGGCCCAAACATCCTGATCCTGGACGAGCCAACGAACCAGCTCGATCTGAAGAACCGCGCGGTGGTGGAGCGGACGATCCTCGGCTTGGAGCAGGATGTGCTCGTCATTACCCATGACCTGCCCCTGCTTGAGACGTTCGACCGCGTTCTGCTCTTTCATCAGGCTACGCTTGTTTTGGATGGCGAGCCGGAAGATGTGATTGCGCGGTACCGGGAGATCGCGCTCTCATGAGAAGCCTTTACGCCGAGGGAACGGGCTGGCTCTACAGGCTTTCGCCCCGCGTGAAGCTGTTGACGCTGGCAGCCTTCAGCGCTGGCCTGTTCCTCACGCGTGATCCGTTAGTCCTTTGCATTGCGGTCATTCTGGCAGGCGTCATTCTCCGGCAGGCGCAACTGGGGTTGCGCGAAACGCTCTCCCGCCTTCGCCCGGTCCTGCTGACCATCGCCCTCATCGCCGCGTTCAGCTTTCTGCTGATCCCTGCGATGGATGCCACCATCACGCTTTTGAGGTTGAGCGCTCTGACATTGCTGGCGACCGCCGTAACCGCAAGTGTGAGCATCTCGCAATTCATGGATGAGATCACATTCGCACTTCGCCCGTTTGAGAAGCTCGGCCTGGCAAAGGCAGCCGATGTTGGCCTTGCGGTTGGCCTTGTGGTTCGCTTCGTCCCCGAGATCGTCAGCCGATATCACACGTTGAGCGATGCACACCGCGCACGCGGCAGCCGTGTGAAGCTCAAAAGCATACTCGTCCCACTCATCATAATGACGTTGAAGGATGCCGACGCGATTGCGGATGCCATTGACGCGCGCGGCTTCAGAGGTCAAACCTCACTCAGACAAAAGGGAGACGCCCAATGACCACCCGTGACCTGGTTTTGATATCGCTGTTTTCAGCCATCATCATTGCGCTTGGCCTGTTGCCGCCCATTACACTCGGCATCATTCCGGTTCCAATCACGGCCCAGTCGCTGGGCGTCATGCTGGCCGGCGTCGTCCTTGGCGCAAAGCGAGGCACCCTTTCCGTGCTGCTGACAATCCTGATTGCGGCGATCGGCCTTCCGGTTCTGTCCGGCGGCAGAGGTGGCCTTTCGATCTTCACCACCCCGACCACTGGCTATCTGATTGGCTGGATCGCCGCCGCTTTCGTCACCGGAACCCTTTCAGAGCGCTTCGTCAAAGCGGGCCAGCCCGCACTGACACAAGGCATTGGCTTCTTCCTGGCCAGTGTCGCTGGTGGCGTCGTCATTCTTTATGCCTTCGGCATCACCTATCTCGCTTTCGCAACCGGGATCGGTTTCAGCAAGGCGTTCATCGGCTCCATGGCCTTCATACCGGGTGACCTGATCAAGGCCGTCTTGGCAGCCCTTGCCGGGCGCGCGGTCATGGCTGGCTATCCGTTGCTGCCGCAGCGGACATAATCCAAACCTTCACGCGTTTCAGGAGTAAGCGACCCATGGCCACACGGCTTTACGAGCATCCGATCTTCCTGGAACACATTACACCGGAGGGGCATCCCGAGCGACCGGACCGGCTGCGCTCGCTGAACATCGCGCTTGAACATCCGAATTTCGAGCGACTGGTTCGTAAGCAAGCCCCGCAGGCCAACGAAGATGCGGTGCTTCTCGCCCATCCGGAAAGTCATCTTCTTTCCGTGATGCGCCAAATTCCGGAAGAGGAAGGCGAGATCAATCGTATCGAGGCAGATACCTATGCCTCGCCGAAGAGCCTGCAGGCAGCGCTGACCGGCATCGGTGCCGCGACGGCCGCCGTAGATGACGTGTTCAAGGGCGAGGCTGACAATGTCTTCGTTGCAAGCCGCCCACCCGGCCACCACGCGGAAACCGAAAAGGCGATGGGCTTTTGTCTTTTCAACAACGCGGCGATTGCTGCCCGTCACGCGCAGAAAGTCCATGGTGCAGAGCGCGTGGCTATCGTGGATTGGGACGTTCACCACGGCAACGGCACGCAGGATATCTTCTGGAACGACACGTCGGTGCTTTTCTGTTCCACCCACCAGATGCCGCTTTATCCCTGGAGCGGCGACAAAAACGAAACCGGCGTGAAGAACAACGTGGTCAATGCGCCGCTCTCGCCCAACACGGGAAGCGACCATTTCCGTGAAGCGTTCAAATCCAGGGTTCTGCCTGCCATTGCCGATTTCTCGCCCGACCTCATTATCATCTCGGCGGGATTCGATGCCCACCACCGTGATCCACTCGCCCAGATCAATCTGGTGGGTGAGGATTTCGACTGGGCAACGGGGCGAATTCTGGAGATGGCGGATAAATATGCCGGCAACCGGGTCGTCAGTCTGCTGGAAGGCGGTTATGATCTGGAAGGGCTGGCGGAATCAGCGGCCATGCATGTCTTGAGAATGATGAAGGGTTGAAGATGACGGAAAATGGCAACACAGCCGATGTCAGCGGTTATTCTTTCGAAAAGGCCGTTGCTGAGCTGGAAAGCATTGTTGCCCGCCTGGAACGCGGCGATGTCGCCCTGGACGAATCCATTGCCATTTACGAGCGCGGTGAAGCCCTGAAGAAGCATTGCGAAGCACTTCTGACAACCGCCGAAAAGCGCATCGAGAAGATCCGTCTTGATCGTGCGGGCAAACCCCAGGGCGTTGAGCCGCTGGACGGCGAATGATGCCCATGGTTTGAGAACCTCGCTGAAAACCTTCGCGATACGCTTTTAAGTTTGACTGACGGCTGTTGACGATAGCGGGTAAACCCACACCACCACACGCAGCATTTATCAGACAACACTCACACACGGCACCAAATCGTGTTAGTCTGCGGATCGATCACCGTGGAGGAGCAATCCATGTCGTTTTTCCCAGGCAATGATCCCGCCGCCGGCGACGCCTTCGCGTGTGATGCCATCGAGAACCTGATCGTTCCCCGCGCAAGCGACATTGGCGGCTTTTCCGTGCGGCGCGCCTTGCCGACGCGCGACCGCCGTTTGGTCGGCCCTTTCATTTTCTTCGACAGGATGGGACCGGCGATCCTGAAGGCTGGAGAAGCACTCGACGTCAAGCCGCATCCGCATATCGGGCTTTCCACCGTCACCTATCTCTTTGATGGCGAAATCAAGCATCGCGACAGTCTGGGGACGGAAGTGGTCGTTCGACCAGGCGATATCAACCTGATGACGGCCGGTCGCGGCATCGTCCACTCCGAGCGCACGCCGGAAAACCTGCGCGGGCATCCCCTGTCCATGTCGGGTTTGCAGACGTGGCTTGCGCTGCCGGACGACAAGGAGGAGATCGCTCCTGACTTCTCTCACACCGAACGCGAGGCCATGCCGCTGATCGACATTACTGGTGCAACCGGACGTGTCGTCATTGGGGATTTTGCGGGCCTTCGCTCGCCGGTAAAAACCTTCACCGACACGCTCTACGCCGATCTTTCGCTCACGCCTGGCGCAAAATTCCCCTTCCCTGCCGATCACGAGGAACGGGCGATCTATATTCTCTCCGGTTCTCTTGAGGTTGCCGGCGATGTGTTTGCCGCGGATCAGTTGCTGGCTTTTCGCGCCGGCGACGACATCACGCTGAAGGGCGGCGTCGATGGTTGTCACCTCATGCTCTTCGGAGGTGCCGCGTTGAATTCACGGCGTTATATCTGGTGGAATTTCGTTTCGTCATCAAAAGAACGCATAGAGCAGGCCAAGGAAGAGTGGAGAACAGGGCGTTTCGACATCGTCGCGGGGGATGAAGATGAGTTTGTGCCTTTGCCCAAAGGTTGAAATCCGTTAGAGCGCGGTGCGTCCTTTCTGACACACAAAGGATGCTCTAATCTTTTGAACCTACGCATCGCGCTTTTCCGAAAATCGATTTCGATTTTTGGGCCGATGCTGTAGAACGGGAACATGCTTGCCGAAGGCTGCGCCCTCCCCATTTTGAGGGTGCGTTTTAAAGAAAACACGAAGGCCGAACGATTGACCGGAATGCCAGACACACCATTGCTTGACCGGGTGAAACTCCCATCCGATCTGAAAGCCGTCGAGGATCGCGACCTGCCGCAACTGGCAAGGGAACTGCGCGACGAGATGATCGATGCGGTCTCGAAGACCGGTGGGCATCTCGGTGCTGGCCTCGGTGTCGTGGAACTGACGATCGCCATTCATAAGGTATTCAATACCCCGGATGACCGCTTGATCTTCGACGTCGGCCATCAGTGTTATCCGCACAAGATCCTGACCGGCCGGCGAGATCGCATCCGCACGCTGCGCCAGGAAGGTGGCCTTTCCGGCTTCACCCGCCGTGCCGAAAGCGAGTATGACGATTTTGGCGCTGGCCATTCCTCCACCTCGATTTCCGCTGGCCTTGGCATGGCGGTTGCGGCAGAGCTTGACGGCAGCGACCGCAAGGTGATTGCGATTATCGGCGATGGCTCCATGTCGGCCGGCATGGCTTTCGAAGCCCTCAACAATGCCGGCGCGCTGGATGCGCGGCTGATCGTGATCCTCAACGACAACGACATGTCGATTGCGCCGCCGACAGGGGCCATGAGCGCCTATCTGGCGCGCCTTGCATCCGGCCGCACCTATATGGGCTTCCGCGACTTCGGCAAGAAGCTGACGGCCTATCTCGGCAAGACCATCGATCGCGCCATCACCCGCGCCGTGACCCATGCGCGCGGCTATGTGACGGGCGGCACGCTCTTCGAGGAACTGGGTTTCTACCATATCGGTCCGATCGATGGCCATTCCTTCGACCATCTTCTGCCAGTGCTGCGCAATGTCCGCGACAACCAGAAGGGTCCGGTGCTGATCCATGTGGTGACGCAAAAAGGCAAAGGCTATGCCCCGGCTGAAGCCGCTGCCGACAAGTATCACGGCGTCAACAAGTTCGATGTCATCACCGGCACGCAGGCCAAAGCAAAACCGAACGCGCCAAGCTATACCAGCGTCTTCGCCGAAGCGCTGGTGCAGGAAGCAAAGCTCGATGACAAGATCGTCGGCGTGACAGCTGCCATGCCAAGCGGCACGGGGCTCGACAAGCTCGCAGAGCTGTTCCCAAAGCGCACCTTCGATGTCGGCATTGCCGAGCAACATGCCGTAACCTTTGCCGCAGGGCTTGCCGCGGAAGGCTACAAGCCTTTCTGCGCGCTCTACTCCACCTTCCTGCAACGCGGTTACGACCAGTTGGTACATGACGTGGCGTTGCAAGGCCTGCCGGTACGTTTTCCGATCGATCGCGCCGGCTTCGTCGGCGCCGATGGCCCGACACATGCGGGCTCCTTCGATACCACGTTCCTTGCCACCCTCCCCGGCATGGTGGTCATGGCTGCTTCCGACGAAGCGGAGTTGAAGCACATGGTGCGCACCGCCGCGGCCTACGACGAGGGCCCGATCTCCTTCCGCTATCCGCGCGGAGAAGGTGTGGGCATCGATATGCCGGCCCGCGGCGAAATTCTCGAAATCGGCAAAGGCCGCGTCGTCAAGGACGGCTCGAAGATCGCGCTTCTTTCCTTCGGCACGCGTCTCGCCGAATGCCTGGCGGCCGCCGAGGATTTGGATGCCGCAGGGCTTTCCACCACCGTGGCCGATGCACGCTTTGCCAAACCGCTCGATCTCGACCTCATCCGCCAGCTGACGAGCCACCATGAGGTTCTCGTGACCATTGAAGAAGGTTCTTCCGGTGGCTTCGGCGCGCAGGTGCTTCAGTTCATGGCAGGATCCGGTCTTCTGGATACTGGAATCAAGGTTCGCACGCTGACCCTGCCCGACCAGTGGGTCGAGCAGGCAAAGCCGGAAACCATGTATGCGGAAGCGGGTCTCGACCGTGCCGGCATCATCACGACCGTATTTCAGGCTCTGGGCCAGAAACAGGTCGGCGTCGGCTTCGCAGGATAGGTCTCTGCTTCGAAACGATCGGAGGCCCATAATTGAGAACACTTTACCACGGCGTCATTTTCGCCGACTACTTCCAGATATATCTCCGCGACGAGGCTCACTCGGAATTGCCAGATGACTACACCGAAGAGAGCATTGCGCACCGTCTAATGGCCGGGCCTACCGGGATCATTATCCATACCGCGCGCAATATGAGCGTACCCGTGTGTGTTGAGTGGCATGACCAGCGCCCCACGTCCGATCTCGACACATTTCAACATGTGGTCGATGCCGGGTTCAGATGCCCCACGGGTCAGCTCGTCCTGGCTGGCATGACTGACGATGAATCAACATCACCTCGCCTTGCTGTGGGAGCGGGACCGCTTGGCGTGCGCGTAAGCTGTTCCGGTCTTGACACTCTGAGTGAAGACGGGCTTGACGGGGAGGATCAATACCTTGTGCAGCTTTGGCCGGAATCGAAACCTACAGCTTTACACGTCCTCAAGGCGTGGCAGGCAACATAGATCTATTCTTGAAACTCCCTAAGTTTCGCTTCAGATTCACCTTCGAGGAAAATCTGAAAAGATTTCTACCGCAACAGCCGGTCGCATGACTTTGAATGTCGCGACTGATTTTTGCTACAGCAAGTATTCCTCATCTAAGTTAGGGTCGAAGAGGCAACCCTGCGGCTTTTGTCTGTCTGGTTGGGCGGACGGCGCTCAGTTCCCTGGCTTCTGCCACAGACGGCGATCATAGGGGATAGGCGCGTAGTCGTGGAGTTGGGCGAGCTTTTTGAGGTAGCGGTTACGATAGCTCTGCTCATCCTCGAACTCGATATTCTCAAGCACGGCTTCAGCCCCCACTTCATAGTAGAGATCGAGATTGGTGAGATCCGGAACCGGTGCCTCGCCGCTCTCGCACTCGCCCTGCATCTGCCAGAACAGCTCCTCAAGACGCCGCGCCAAGGCGGGAATGTCGCGCAGGACACATGTGTCGCGCTGTCGCGCGATCGACTCTCGAACGGCCAACAGGCTCTTGCGGTCTCGCTCGAAGGCTATGGCGCGCGCGACATAGTCCTCCGGGGAAGAGCAAATCATTTCCGGCACGCCGGCTGCTTTAACAATGCTCGCGCAGAAACGCGCGGCAAAGGTTTTGCCCGGCATGGTGAGGACCGGAAGGCCGGATGTGATCGCGTCGGAAGCCGTGGAATGTGCACCATACGGAAAGGTGTCGAGAAAGAGATCTGCTACACCGATGCGCGCGATATGATGCGGGTTCGGAACCTTGGGGGCAAAGACGAGCCGATCAGCCGACACCCCTCTTTGTTCGGCAAGCTCGCGCAGACGCTGGTTGGCTGACTCATCCCCCGCCAGAAGCCACAACAGGCTGCCGGGCGTCTCGGACAGGATCGTCATCCAACGCGCAAAGCAGGTCTCCGTGATCTTCTGCATGCCATTGAAGCTCGCATAGACAAACGCGTCCTCCGGCAGGCCGACGTCAGCGCGGCTGGGCCGGGCAGCGATGGGACGCTTACGGTCGAGCGGCTGGTCGCAGGGGATGCGAAGCACCTTCTCCGAATAGTAGATCTCGTTCTCCGGCGGGATCATGTAGCCGTCGGAAATCAGATACTGGTGGAATGGGCTTCCCATCGATCCGGGATAGCCGCAGAAACTGACGATGACTGGCGCGGGGCGGTAGGAAAAGATCTTCGCGCGAGCGTCTTTGGTGTAGCCATTGACGTCGATCAGAATGTCGATCTCGTCGGAAATGATCAGCGAAGCTGCCGCTGCATCGTCGAGATCCTGAATCTCCCGCCACGTGTCAACCACAGCCTTCATCCGGGCCTGCGTACTGTCCGTGGTGCGGATTTGACCGCAGTAATAGGCAAAGACTTCGACGCTGCTCTTGTCGTGCAGCTCCAGAACCTCACACAGCGCAAAGCCAACGGCGTGATCGCGCAGATCAGACGACAGGTAACCGATGCGCAACCGCTGACCGGTGCCGGATTTTTGTTTCGGTTTTCTGCGCGGGAAGCGCGTGAGGTCGGGGCGGCCGACCAGTGTCTTGCTGTACCGATAGGCCTTCGCAAGCTGGAACATCGGGTCGTCGGCATAACAGCTGAGTGTCAGCGAGGACATGGCGTCGAGCATCTTGCGGGCGGGCACATATGTCGAGGGCTCGAGGACCGGCCATTTACACTGGCGCTGGCGCAACGATATCCAGTGCTGCCCTGATTCGAGCGCGTCCGGCCGAAGCTCAAATGCTTGACGCAATGTGCTTTCCGCCTCGTCCAGCCTGTCTGTGCCTTCCAGAACACGACCAATGTTCTGCAAGGCCATATGCCGATTGCCAACCGCTTCAGCATCGACGTTTTTTGCTGCCTGAGCGTAACGCGACCACTGCTCCACCGCGTGGCCGATCATCCCTGCATCCTCCAGCACACGCCCGAGATTGATGTAGGCTGGCGCAAAGTCCGGATCAGCCTTGATGGACGCACGGAAAGCCTGGATGGCACCTGCACGATCGCCAAGTTTGTTCAGCGTGACCGCGTAATTGAAATAGGCCATGTGAATGACAGGATTACCGTCGTTGAAGGCGACCCAGGTCTTATAGAGCTCTGCCGCCGCAGCCTGCTGGCCGGCCGCATTCAGGGCTTCCGCTATGCTCATCAAATCGAGCAGGCTCAGACGTTGATGCCGTGCCAGATCAAGAGCGGACGGGGCGACAAGATCGTTCGAAGATGTGACGGGACTGACGGTCATGGCATCCTGCGACAGAGCGGAAAGGGCTAGGAATAGCTGATCTTCAGCTACTCTAGATAACTTGCCTGTGGCTGGATGTATTTTTACCGCGTGTGTTGCTTGGGTTGCTTGCGACCAATGCTTCTAGTGGCACGGTTACTTTGATGTTTGCTTTCCATCGCGGCGACGGAGATATTCTTGCACGCGCCGTCGGAATTGTCGGCCATGATAGATCGTGGTGATTGGGTCGCGGGCTGAGAAATGACGCGGACGTGCGCACGTCACGGAGTCGATCTGCATGCGACGGATAAGGGACGATCCTGTGAAGGACGAAGTCTGCGAGCTTCTCTGCCTGCTGCGGAAGCGCGAAATGCCGACGTCACGGCGGCGGCTTGCAACATATGTTTATTCTGGAGTTGGAGATCGACGACGCGGCTCTTGGCCGCGTCGTAATCTATTGCGTCAGGGCGCCATCTGCACTCGCCGACGCCCCATGTCATCGAGTCCTAGCTTCGAGATATCAAAATTGATCTCGATTTCGGACAAGTGCCAGGTGTTAGACCCCGTTATAGGCCTTGATGACGGCTTCGACCTGAGCGTCGTTCATTGCCTGCAGTTGCTGCGCTGTGATGCCACGAGCCGTCGACGTGCTCAAGCCAGAGATGGCTGCCGTGGACAGGCCGGAAACAGCCTTCGCGCTGAGTGCGGTGATCTCACCTGTGGTGAACAGGCCGAGTTCCGTGCTATTCAGCGTGCCAACCTGAGCCGCGGTGAGACCAGCAACCTGCGTGGAGGTCAGCGCCTGGATCTGGTCGGTCGACATCGCTGCGAACTGCGTCGTGGTGAGCGCTGCTGCCTGTGTCGCGCTCAGGTTCGCGATGTTACCCGTGGTCAACTTGCTGGCCGTGATACCGGCGAGCGCATTGGCGCTGATAGCTTTCACCTCGTCGCTTGAGAAGGTGTTGAGCGCATCGGATGAAAGAGCGTTCAGCTGTGCCGAAGACATCACCGCGATCTGCGCCTTTATCAGCGCTGCTGCGTTCGTGCTGCTCAAGTTTGTCAGAGCCGCTGCAGAAAGGCCGGAAAGTGCCTTGGTGCTGAGTGCTGCAACCTCTCCGGTGGAGAAGAGAGCGAGTTCGGCGCTGTCGAGCGTTGCCAGTTGGGCAGAGCTCAAGC
>Ga0308159_1004663_pt1 | contig 12324 bp, 8 predicted proteins | sample PhyCR1_FD_201040 | JGI IMG/M metagenome (GOLD analysis project Ga0308159, IMG submission 201040) | Phyllosphere microbial communities from UC Gill Tract Community Farm, Albany, California, United States - DLSLC.R1 | ecosystem: Host-associated > Plants > Phyllosphere > Unclassified | place: USA...
AAGGCCTGCATGATCTGCACCTGGAACACGGCCGGATCGCCAGCATCACTGCGCAAACCGGGGTGCCAACGCTGATGGCCGGCGACTTGGACGCCGCCGGCAACCTGGTGATACCGCCCTTCGTCGAACCCCACATCCATCTTGACGCCACGCTTACCGCTGGCGAGCCGCGCTGGAACATGAGCGGTACGCTGTTTGAAGGCATCGAATGCTGGGGTGAACGCAAGGCCACCATTACCCAGGAAGACACCAAGGCGCGGGCCAAAAAAACCATTCAGGCCCTCGCCGCCCATGGCATCCAGCATGTGCGCACCCATGTCGACGTCACCGACCCAGACCTCACCGCACTCAAGGCCATGCTGGAGGTACGTGAAGAGAGCACCCACCTGATCGACCTGCAAATCGTCGCCTTCCCCCAGGAGGGCATCGAGTCATTCCGCAATGGCCGCGAACTGATGGAAGAAGCCATTCGCCTGGGTGCCGACGTGATCGGTGGCATCCCCCACTTCGAATACACCCGCGACCAGGGCGTGAGTTCGGTGAAGTTCCTCATGGACCTGGCCGAACGCACCGGCTGCCTGGTGGACGTGCACTGTGACGAAACCGACGATCCCCACTCACGCTTTCTCGAAGTCCTCGCCGAAGAAGCCCGCAGCCGCGAAATGGGTGCCCGCGTGACAGCCAGCCACACGACGGCCATGGGCTCCTACGACAACGCTTACTGCGCCAAGCTGTTTCGCCTGCTGGGGCATTCCGGTATCAGCTTTGTCTCGTGCCCCACCGAAAGCATCCACCTGCAAGGCCGCTTCGACAACTTCCCGAAACGCCGCGGCGTCACCCGCGTCAACGAACTGCTTGAGGCCGGCATGAACGTGTGTTTCGGCCAGGACTCCATCGTCGATCCCTGGTACCCGCTGGGTAACGGCAATATCCTGCGAGTGCTGGAGGCCGGCCTGCACATCTGCCATATGCTCGGTTACCGCAATTTGCAAAACGCCCTGGACCTGGTCACCGACAACAGTGCCAAGGCCATGGCCCTGGGCGATCGCTATGGGTTGCAAGCAGGTCGCCCGGCCAACCTGCTGATCCTGTCGGCCGACAGCGACTACGAAGTCATACGTAGCCAGGGCCTGCCGTTGTACTCGATCCGCAACGGCAAGGTGCTGATGAAACGGCAACCGGCCCGGGTGGAGTTTATATAATCGCGTCGGTTAGACGACTGAGTCGATATCCAGCGTTTGCGCCCGTGCCTGTTCATTCTGGGACGGCGGCGGGATGCTGGCAAATTGCGCTGGCTCACGATTCTCGCGGTGGCTGAACCAACGTTTGAGGCTCGATTGCAGATGTGCAGAACGGGCATGGCTGCCGTAGACATCGTGGGCTTGCAGGCGACGCCAGCGTAGGCTTGCCAAGCGCTCGCGGCTGGTGTGCAAACGGTCGATCTCTGCGTTCAAGGCATCGGTGGGTTCATGGCTACGATCATTGGCTGGGCGCCGCAGAGCCAGTTCACGCCGCTTGGCCCGCAGTTGCTCGCGCATGCCTTCGAAGGCCCGGTCGAGCAGCTCGAACTCCCGCTGGGTCACCAGCGGGCCCTCACTCTCCAGGGTTTGTTGCCAGCGGCGCAATGTCGCCCAGGCTGCGGGGACGTAGCTGGTGGTCATGAAGTGCTGGTCGGCTTGGAATAGTTGCCTCAGCAAATTATCGCGACCGGGCATGTCGCCTTGCAGTTGCAATGCGCGGTTGCAACCTGCCTCCTCGATGGATTCACATCCAGGCTTCCATAGCAATGAAGAGTGGCTGCCATCCGGGAGCGTGATCGGCATGAAGTGATATTGCTCACCGTGATGCCGATAGGGGTTGCCGCCCACGCGCACCAGCCCTGCGGCGAACAGCAGGCCACCGGGTGCGGGGTTGCTGAATAGCGTGATGGCCCCGGGAATCCAGAGCTTGGCGGTGGTGTTCATCCAGGGCGCCGGGACACTGGGGACGGGGTCGTTGTGGTTGACGATGCGGTGGTGGACCAGGGTTGAGGCACCGGCGGTGAATTCGGCGTCGGCGGCGCGTGGGGCGCCGTAGGTGTAGAGCAGGATGTTGTAGTGGGCGTCTGGGGTTCGGCGCAGTCCTTCGGCCAACAGCAATGCAATGGCGCCGCCGAGGCTGTGACCGCAAATTACGATGCGCTGGCCAATGTGAAACTGATCTAGGTATTGCAGTACGAAATCACGTATAGCCCGGTAGGCCTGGTAAAAACCATCGTGCGCTTTTCCCACACCGTCTTCGAAAGACACCTGATGGGCATCGGCATCGCGTAATACGTCGGCACGACTGACCGTTCCTCGCACAGAAATCAGGATGATCTCATCGTGATGGGTGATGAAAGCCTGGGTATCAGTGCCGAATTTTTCATCATCGAAAAAGTGCAAGCGTGCGGGATATTCCTGCTCTTCCTTTAGTTCCGGGCGATTTTGTGGGTACAACTCAGGATCGAAAGGCAGGATTTCGAAACGCTGGGAGTAAGGAACATCTTCGTAGATCGGGTAAAAACGGTGTGATTGCTTCGGATCAATTCGCCAGGCTTCGTGATACACCGAAAGCTGTTCAGCGAATAAATTTCCAACGCTCGGATCTAACGGAAACCGCACTTCGTCTGATGGGCTTTCTGCGGGGACCTGCCCAAAATCGCAGTAACTCAACGCAGCAAACAATGCCAGTTGGTAGAGGTTCAGGGCACATAAGCTGTCTTCGGTGGATAACATTGGGCGCAAGGCCCGTAGGGGTCGCATTTCCAGAACGGTGTGCTTGTTGGGGAACAGTACGATACCCGAAAAAGTTGGCTCGGGCGGACCGAACCCTAGGTCGGCCATCATTTTCAGTGCATGACGCTTGGGACGCAAAGTTGACGACGCAGGTAGGGGCAGATGAGCGCTATGGCGTACCAAATCGCTTACTTCAACCTGATAAAACCAATCCGCTTGCTGGTAGGCCGGACTCTCCTCAACGCGTCTGTCGTCAGCACTAGCAAAAAAAGTTCGCTCAGCGCGCATTTGAAGTTCGGTGATAGGCAGTTTGTAGGTTCGGCGCGTTCGTAGCTGGTAATACGGCTCCTCAGTCCCGCTATACAAATCATCCAACATGAGAACAACCGGGCCGCAGTAGAAATCCTGCAAACGGGCAAAACCCTCACCATTCAATTTACCGACGTACTGTCTCCCTGAACTGTCATGGACCGAAAAGGCTAGTCCGCCATAGGCTTTTCCATTGCCCGTCATATCGACCAAACGAAAACTCACCCAGTGCCCTTTCAATGCGCAAGCAGGCATTCGTTCACTGAAAAAATCTTGCTTCCATGCATCCAGCTTCATGAATTGGTCCTTGTTATTTACATGTTGGATAGACGTCGCATACGCGCCCGTCCGGCATTTTTATGGGTTTAAAGTCTGTGATGTTACCTGCGCAATATGCAAAAAGGTCTTCGAAACTCTTGCCTCTGCATCGCCGCCACCCCCCCGGCACCGCTACCCATCTATCGTCAAAGGCAGGTAACTCATCCTTGCTGACAGATAGCACCAGCCTCAGCTTTTTTCCGGGTAATTGCGGCCGTTGCGCCACGCCCCCTACCCGCGACGCTTGCAACTTACCCATCGAATCCAGCGAATTGCAGATCAGGAGTTTTCTAATCGCATGCAAAGGCCCTACCGTCCGAAAGTGCCATTTACATTGCCCCAGTATTTCCTGCACACCCGACTCGGGCATCCCAGGTAGGTCGGCCTCCAAACGGTCTCGAATAGAAATACTCCCGAAATTTCCACCCACATCCATACTCCGCGTCCCCCACTTCGCATAAAAGTCAAACTCCACACTGCGCAGGACCAACGGACAACCTTCTACCGTTTCAGTCAGTGGCAGCTCATAACTCACGCTGCTCGCCACAGGCTTGTAGTCTGTAAAAAAGACTTTCCGCTCAGGTCTTTTACCTCGCCGCCGAGGCAAGGTGCAGGTCTCACCCGTCGCGGGCCGGTAGTTGGCAGCCGTTTTAAGTTCAAACTGCGCCGGCAAATCCACCTCCAACGTAAAACGCTCCACCGCCCTCCCCGTACATCCCGAAAGCACCCCAGCCACCAGCAGCACCAATCCCATCCATTTACTCACCGCTCCCTACCTCCCTGTGCCACTGCGCCACCACTCGTTCAAAATGCTCCCCAGGCGCCTCGCCTGCCCTCGGTTGCCAATGAGTAACACTGCTACCAGACGCCTCGGCCAACCGGCGAACCACCAAAAATTCGAGCTGCGCAGGCTCCCGCCACCGCCAGGTGCGCGCTTGTTCCAGTACCTGGGCCAGCCAAATCCTGGGGTTTTGGAATTCGACCAATGCCGCCAGGTCTTCGCTGTGCTCCGCCAGCAGGTAGCGCAGGATATTGGCGTGCAGGATGGCTTCGGCCTGGGGGTTGGGTGTGTCGAGCCACGGCGGGGGCTCAGGCGCCGGGTAGTCGCCCGGTGCAGGGTTTTTGTGGTGGTGCCAATCATCTTCATGCCAATAGCACACGCTGATCAGAGGCCCGAGGTAGAAAGGCCAATGTTCCTTGCCCAGATGGGCCAAGGCACGGGCCAGGGTGCGGTTGTCGTGCAAGCGATAAAGCGCCTGCTGGCCTACTGGCCCGACCAGCAGTCTCTCGCGCCAATGGCGCGCGATACCCGCCAGGTCGCTGGCCGGCAGGCTGGCGAGCCAACCCCAGTTCGACTCGGGGTGTAGCAGCAGGTCGGTCAGGGCGGGGTCACTCATTCGCTCGATCAACACGATGACCGGGCCTGAACTCGCCAACTGCGCCACAGCGGTCTCGCTGTAAAGGTTGCAATAGTGCGAGGGCGCGCGACCGGCGAGCAGAGGTTGGCGAGCCTCGTGGTTGCCATCAAGCACAAGGCATAGTTGATGCCCGCTCTGCTGCTGTTGGGCCATCCAACGATAGGGCAAGCTGTTCATCAAGCCGCCCTCCCCGCGATATCGCACAGGCCTTCACGGGAGCATTCACACAGAGGGCAAAAGTCCGCGCCCAGTTGCTTGGCCAAGTCCATGATGACGCCTTGCCCTGCTGAGATTTGCACACCGGCGTTCATCGAGCGGTGTGCAGACGGCGAACCGCCCAGGGTGATGGGCTGGCTGCTTGAGATGCTGCCAGCCTGCATCACCAAATGTTCCCCGCCAGCCTTCAAACTCAGTTGCGCACCGGCCTCAATAACAAGGCTGGCACCGGCCTTGAGGTGAACCTGCTGCCCGGCTTCGATCACCAGGCTTTGGCCAACGCGAGTCAGGCTATCGCCCTCTACCTCCAGGCGACTGTCATGCCCCACCCGTTGCTCCAAGTCACGCTGGGCGCGCAGGTAAATGAGCTCTTCGCCGCGTCGGTCTTCAAGGTACAGCTCATTGGCGCCCCCGCCGCCCGGCGAACTGCGGCTGCGCAGAACGCTGCGTGTCTTGTGCTGCGGCAAAGGGTACGCCGGCAGATGCGATGCATTGGGCAGGCAACCGGTGACAAGGGGTTGGTCCGGGTCTCCCTCCAGAAAGCTCACCAACACTTCCATGCCCACCCGTGGAATGACCATGGCGCCAAACCCATCACCCGCCCAACCGGACGCCACACGCAGCCAGCAACTGCTGGTCTCGTCGCCCTTTTCCGCGCGATCCCAGTGAAAGCGCACCTTCACACGACCATAAGCATCGCAGTGCACATCCTCGCCGGCAGGCCCGGTTACCGTCGCGGTCTGACTGCCACTGATCGTTGGCTTAGGGTGCTTGAGGGCCGGTCGATGCACTGCGCGCCAGGGGGTTGCGGTGAACCGGTTGCGATAGCCTTGGAACCCATTGGCATCAACGACCGACTCCTCCAACACCTGCGGCTGGTAACCCTCATGACGCACCGAAGTCAGCAGCCATAAGTCGTTGCAGGCTGGGTCCGGGTGATCACACAGCTCAAGAAAGTGACCACTGCACAACGCCGGTTGATCGCTCTTGCCCAGTACCCGATGGCGATCACGCTGGTGGCGCTCCAGGCCGCGCCGTACCAGCTGCACACCGCGTGCATGGCCCGTAAAGCCGGCAGGGTAGCCATAGTCTTCCAAAGGATCGACCGGCCCGGCACCGGCTTGGTCATGCAGGCGAAACGAAGGGTGCTCAAAGTCATAGTCACGGCGTACGGTGCGCCGGCTGCGCGTTACCATGCGCCGGTCGAAACGTTGGACAACCGGGGGCCCAAGCGATGGATCAGCCGAGGGACAATAACGCTGCACCGGCAACCGTCGAAATACTGTCTGGTCATCACCGAACACCAGCAGATGATTCTCCGCGCTGTGGCGAAAGTGGTAGTGAATACCCTCCTCCTCACACAGCCGCTGGATGAAATGCAGGTCGGACTCCCTGTACTGCACGCAAAATGCGCGCGGTGGATACACCACCGGCCCCAACTCAAACGCGTAGGCGTCGGCAAAGATACCGTGGTGTTCGAGGACCGCGGCAATCATCTGCGGTACGCTGCGCTGCTGAAAAACCCGCTGGTCGCAACGATGGGCAAGGGATGCCAGGCGTGGGGCCAGCGTCAGGTGATAAAGGGTGAGCCGCGTACCGGGATCATCCCGACCGATGGCGTAGATTTGCCCATGTAAGCCCTGGTCTGCTTCGCCGAAAGCCAGATAAACGGGTTGATGAAGCAACGCCTCCAGGTCAAGGGAAGGATCTTCGCTGACTAACTGCATGTGTATAAAGTAAGGCTGATCGAGGGCTTCGCTGCCTTTGAACGCCACTACCTGAAGTTCTGTATTTATGCTTGAAAGAACTAACTTGAAACGCGACAAAACAACCCCGTTAACCATCCTTTGTTACCCGCCATCAACTTTCTCTTGAACGACTCTCTCTCGCCCCAACACCCATTTGAATTGCGAAAAAAAGCACCTGAACACGCTCAAGCTTAGCGATCCCAGGCACTTTTCGGGCCTTTTTGAATAAAACAGAAGTTTCGTACAGCGAAGATGGAAGTGTCTTTTACAGAATGTATACAGCCAAAAAAATTTTCTAACGGCATGAGGAAAATTCTGACTACAGTTTGTCTCTGCATACCTAAATTTTAAGGAAACGGCTGACACTTATTTAATGCGACAGTCGTTTCCGCTTTTTAGTCGCCCTGTCCCGCTACAAGTGTTGGCTCCTGACCATGGGTAACCACGATGCGAAGCGAGTCGCTCTTGATCTTGCTCTGTTTTTGATCTTCGGCGCCCCGTCAAACCACGCTGGCCGGAATTCGACAGGGATTTGGGGGCTAAACCGGCAGGGATGCCGGTTTAGCCGCCCCGCGCCATGGATGGCGCGTGGCGGCGGCCCCCCAAATCACTGGCGGATTACGGGCACACCGAGCCTAAGCGAGGTGCCGAGTGGTGGGCCAAGAGCGTTTTGCTTACTTTTGCCTGGGCCGGCATTCCGGCTTTTCAAAAGTGAGCCGCTGTCAGAGCGGAACCCTAAGTGGCCGTAACCTAAATAACGGATATGTACCCGGTCCAACTATGTTGACTATCAGGCCGCCTTCGCAGGCAAGCCAGCTCCCACATTTGGATCGCGGGGCGTCAGGCCTCCCTTACAGCAATGCCCCTCTTAGCGCACGGACGTGGCAATTGCCCACTGATATTGCCTCGCGTCTCTACCAGTGGGACTGCGGCATATTACAGAACGCCAAGTCTGTGGAAAGTGATCTGGAAGGTGGTAATCCGCCGCAAGAAACCTGGGGTTCAGCCACTCCCGCAGGGATTACACACCTTCCAGCCCACCTCCTACAGGCTCGATCATTTCTACGTGGTCACCGGTGGTCAAAGCGTTCCGTGTTTGTAAAAAAATTGCCTCGCACCCCGTAACACCAAGGGAACCCGGCTCGCTCGAGAGGGCCTGATGTGCAAGGATGTCGCGCCGGACATCGTTCGTTGAACGCCAAACCAAGGATTTTTCATGACTGCCATTCCCACCCCTGCCCCCGTGGTTCCCGGGCGACTGGAACAGATGTCGACCCGCATCGCTTTTTTTATCGCAGGTTTTGGTATCGCGGCCTGGGCGCCGTTGGTGCCGTTTGCCAAGGCGCGCGCGAATCTGAACGAAGGCACGCTTGGCCTGCTGCTGTTATGCCTGGGGATGGGGTCGATCATCGCGATGCCGGTTGCGGGCGTACTGGCCTCGCGTTATGGCTGCCGACGCGTGCTGACCGCAGGGACACTGATGATCTGCCTGGCCCTGCCGATGCTGGCCACCGTCAGTTCGATCCCGTTGTTGATCGCAGGTTTATTCCTGTTTGGCGCGGGCCTGGGCACCGTGGACTCCACCGTCAATCTGCAAGCGGTGATCGTTGAGCGCGCCAGCGGCAAAACCATGATGTCGGGTTTCCATGGTCTGTTCAGCCTGGGGGGCATTGTGGGCGCAGCGGGGGTTGCCGGCTTGCTGGGGCTGGGCCTGTCGCCACTGCAGGCCACTTTGCTGGTGGTTGTTATCATGGTTGTGGCGCTGTTGAAGGCCGCACCCCACCTGTTGCCTTATGGCAGCGAGAGCTCGGGCCCGGCGTTTGCGGTGCCCCATGGCGTAGTGTTTTTTATCGGTTGTCTGTGTTTCATCGTGTTCCTGGCTGAAGGTGCCGTTCTGGATTGGAGCGCGGTGTTCCTGAGTGCTGAGCGCGGTCTGGATGAGGCTTACGCCGGCCTGGGCTACGCGGCATTTGCCTTGACCATGACCGCTGGACGCCTGACCGGTGATGCCATTGTCCGACGCCTGGGCGCCACGCGAGTGATCGTGATCGGTGGCACGCTGGCCTGTGGTGGGTTGCTTCTGGCGACGCTATTGCCGGCCTGGGAAACTGCGTTGCTCGGGTATGCCTTGGTGGGCGCCGGTTGTTCGAACATCGTGCCGGTGCTGTACACCGCTGTGGGTAAACAAACAGTCATGCCGGAACATATTGCGGTGCCGGCCATCACCACATTGGGTTATGCCGGCATTCTCGCCGGCCCCGCCATGATCGGTTTCATCGCCCATGGCAGCAGCTTGAATATCGCCTTCGTCTTGGTCGCAGTGTTGCTGGCGGCAGTGGCCATCAGTGGCAAGATCCTCAGGGTGTAAACCAGACTTCAGCGCGTTTTACGGGCATCATCCTGCTCCCGCCAGCGTTCGAGGTTTTTGTTGCTGAGCCAGCCTTCCTTGTGAGGCGGGCCAAACAGTCGTGCGCCGCTGGCACGCTCCAATGACGGCAGCAAACCCGGACGCTCGATAATGTTCTTCGCCGTGTAGACACAGAGTTCGCTGTACTTGGACTTGGGCATGCCCGTAGACGTATCCACCACAGGCTCGCCCTGCTGATCAACCTCATACGGGTCTTGCATAACCACCCGAAGCTTGGCTATTTCAAGGTACTGATACGGTTCAAACAGGTAGGTTCGATCCATGGCCTTGTCTCTCAGGTTCGGAAACTCGCTTTGCAGCGCCTCCACCACCTGGGCATTGCCTTGGGCATGAAATGGATCCTGGCTGAACACGTTGGCAGAGCTGTTGCCCTGCAAAGCCTGGGCTGCCGCACTGAGGCTGTCACGCGTGATATCGCCGTCACGGCTGAAGATCGCGTCGCTTAACCGCGGGCGCTTGAGAATTTCCCTGACGACCTGGATCGCGCTGTCCAACGCCTCGCTTTCACCCAAAGGGTGAGCGGCGATCCGCTGCAAGGACAGCCAGGTCAAGCGGCCATCATTTAAGAACGAGTGCAGCAGGCCGAAAGACTTTTCCAAAGCTTTAGCCAACTGGTTGTCCGTTGAGTTTTCACCCGGCAGGGTGCCGCTGGACCGTTGCGTCACAGGGTTCTGCAAGTCTCTATAACGCAGAGCGGACAAGGTTGCGCGCAACAGAAAGGGCTTGTGCGGGCCTCCAGCCGGAGGCGTAGAAGAGGTTTCATGCCAGGTTTCAGGGGGGGCGGCCGGGGCCGGTGATGGCGTGGTTGATTGTACGGCCGGCAGGTCGGGGGGGAGCGGTCGTCCGGAAGGTACTACACCCTCGATTGTCATGGGTTTTCTCCAACTCTTTTCAGATGTATATCCGCAGGGTGATCTGTGCCGCGATGGGCAAAATCAACGAATAGACTCCACTCAGGCAGGCACCTCATGTGTGGTTGGATGGACTCGACAGTTCCGCGTGAACGACTAATACCAATGACAGCATGTAAAACCGTGATCAATCCAGCTTTAGCCTACGCCACCAGCCTGCCAGGCTGTTGATCAAGCCGGTGTCCTTCAATGAATCGCCGTCGCCCCCCGCCCCCTGCCAGTCCGCCAGCAGGCCCCGGGAAAAATCATCCGAAACGGGTGCCTGGAATTTGCGCTCGCCGGCATAAGCCTTCATGCGCCTCGCCTCGGCCTCATATTCGGTCGACGCAAAGGGAAGGTTTAGTGAGGGTGCGCGCTCCTCACACATCTGCAGTTTCGCTGACTGGGTAGCGTGCAAAAGCTCGAGAGGGCCGGTTTTTGGGGAATTAAACGAGGTTGAAGTCATATGTTTCCCTCATTTGGAAACTGAAAAACGGCGTGCCAAATCACAACCGCATACCACCTATGTGGCAATCGGGCGTCATTCGTTCCTTGAAACATATAGGGCTGGCGCCGCCTTCGAGAGGCGGCGCCGAAGAACGATCAGCGGGACAACAAGTACAGTCCTGTACGGCTGATTTTTCCGTCGTCATCTTTACTGGCGCGATTATCCATCCGCTCAAGCGCATCACTGCGCTTGAGTATTTCCTGGGACAGCTGAATCAAATGGTCCTTGGCCGCGTCGCCGGTAAGCGGCTGGCGGGCCAACTTCTTCAGGTCACGGATTTTCAGGCTTGGCCCCCCGCTCCCGTTCTTCAACTCGTCGAAATGCTCAAGCAGCTCGCCGGCCAGTTCCTTGTCGGTCTTGTATTTGAAGTAGTTTTCTCCTTTGATCACCGCGTTCAGGCTGTGCCGGTCGATAAGGCCATCCAGAGCGCCCGTGGAACCGTGCCGGTCCAACGCGGCCATCAGCTCCGGACGCCGTAGCAGCTCATTGGCCAGGCGAATGTTCTCGTTCATGACGGGGTTAGGCGAGTACCCTCTTTTCGCCATCGCAAGAATGCTGTCAACACTGATGGAACGAGGGTTCTTCCGGTCTCTGAAGGCGTTGAAGCTGTCACGCAGTTGCTGCGCCAGCTCTTCACTACCCCTCAGGGAGTACTGTGGATCAGGCCTGCCGGGCGCGGGTGGATACGGTCGACCGGCCGTCGGGTCGGGTCGTGGCGGTGGATTGCTCTCAATGGGATTGGGCCTGGGTGGCGGGTTGCTGCAACCTGGGTTCGGCCGTGGCGGCGGATGCCCACAACCAGGATGCATGGGTGGCCGATGCCCAGAGAACCAGTGGCTGATCCAGTGCTTGAGTTGGCTCAGGAAGTTCTGCATGGCTGGCGGGTTGTGGTGATGCCCAAGCACATCTGCCGCGGTGGTTGGCGACTGGTGATGACTGAATACAGGCCCGGCCTTGCTGTCCCCGGTTTGAAAATTCACATGGGCAGCCTGCTGACCATTGAAGGAAGGCGTAGCAGGCGCCTGGCGGGTATTTTTGATCTCGGCCTTGGCATTGGCCGGTGAGAGGTCAGGCGTTGATGACGCAGAGACGGGTGCATCCGACATCGATACCGACATACGTTTCTCCATGACAGTGGGCGATTTTCAGCTTGTCGCTCCAACGCAATGTCGAAGCCCATCAGCTTTCCCATGTGTGGTTTTGCGTCGGAATCAGTTCCTGATCCAGCAATAATATGTGCGGGGGCGATGTAGGAAACAGAGGGTGGCCTGCCGGTTATCAGTGAACAGAGCGCTTGACCCAGGCAAAAAAATCGCAACCCTGGGGTTGCGATCTTTCCTACCGACAACAGATCAGAACCCCACGCTTGCCTGTACGAAAAACGTGCGAGGCTCACCCAGGTATAACCCGGCATTGTTATCGCTGGAGCGCGTGTAATGCTGCTGGTCGAAAATGTTTTTTACGCCCACCCCCAACTTCAGATTCGATAGTTGCGCGCCAAAGTCATAGCCACTGCGTACGTTGACCGAGACATACCCTGGGATATCACCGTATTGGCCATCCGCAGTGCCTTGGGTGATGTAGGTGGTGCCAGTGCCCGGCGCACGTTGGCCGGACTGGGCATAGACGTCAAGGTTGTGGGTCCAGTGGTTGACGTCGTAACGCAGGCCCAAGGTCGCCACTTGGCGGGAATACAGTGGCAGGTCACGGCCCTTGAACGGCACATCACCTTC
>Ga0308159_1004664_pt1 | contig 12320 bp, 9 predicted proteins | sample PhyCR1_FD_201040 | JGI IMG/M metagenome (GOLD analysis project Ga0308159, IMG submission 201040) | Phyllosphere microbial communities from UC Gill Tract Community Farm, Albany, California, United States - DLSLC.R1 | ecosystem: Host-associated > Plants > Phyllosphere > Unclassified | place: USA...
CGGGTGGAGAAGAACACCCGCACGCGCGGCGAGACGAGCGAGGCCGACTGCTCCATCACCACCCCGACGCGGCCGGAGGCGAGCCGCACCAGCGAGCCCACGGGATAGATGCCGATGCTCTTGACGAAGGCCTGGAAGAGCCGGGCGTCGAAATGCCCGTTCGTCCATTCGGCCATGCGGCGCAGCGACTCGGCCGGATCCCAGCCGCGCTTGTAGGGGCGGTTGGAGGTGATGGCGTCGTAGACGTCGCAGATGGCGGTCATGCGCGCGATCAGGCCGATGTCCTCGCCCGCGAGCCGGTGCGGATAACCGCTGCCGTCCATTTTCTCGTGGTGGTGCAGGCAGGCGTCGAGCACCTCGTCGTCCACGCCGCCGCAGGCCAGCAGCATGCGGTGCCCGTGCTCCGAATGGCCGCGGATGATGCCGAATTCCTCGTCGGTGAGCTTGCCCGGCTTGTTGAGCACCGACAGGGGGATGCGCGCCTTGCCGATGTCGTGCATCAGCCCCGCCATGCCGGCGGTGCGCAGGCGCTCGCCCTCCAGCCCGACCTGCCGGCCCAGCGCGACCATGAGCGCGCACACGGCCACCGAATGCATGTAGGTGTAGTCGTCGGCGCTCTTCAGGCGCGCGAGGCTGATGAGCGCGGAGGGGTTGCGCGTGACCGAATCGGAGATCTCCTCCACCAGGCTGCGCGCCTCGGTGGAATCGACCACCCGGCCCATGCGCGCCTCGGTGAACATCGAGCTCATCGTCTGGCGCGCATGGTGGGTCAGCGCGGCGGCATGGGCCAGCTCCTCGGCCATGCTGGTGGGCGCCGTCCCGTGCGTGCGGGCCTCCGCGCGCGGCCGAGGCTGCGGCGACGGCGGGGGGGCGCTGACCTTGAGCTCCGGCATTTCCTGCAGCTTCTGGAAATCCGTCTCGCGCAGCGCCTCCGCCTCTTCCGGCGTCACGGCCTCCACGCCGGAGGCCACGTCCAGCCCCTTGGACACGTCGATCCAGACTTCCTGGATGGCCGTGCCGTGGATGCGCGACAGATCGGCAGGGTCCTTCAGCACGAACCCCGTGCGCCAGAAGGGATGGTCCATCCACGAGCCGCAGAACTGGTGCAGGTACATGCCCAGGGTGAGGTGCTGTACGCTGATTCGCTTGAGCATGGGAGGACGGGGACGTGTGCGGGCGGGAGAAAGCGGTCGGCCTGCAGACATGTTAGCCTTTCCGCATCCTGCGGTAACGCGACGGTGCTCCGTTTCCATTTTTGCAGGCCTGCCGTTTATTGCCGTCTTCGGCGGGCATCTTCCGTCCGCATTCCCGTCCTGCCGCCGCTCTCTCGTTCCCCGCATGCCCAGCCCCGCGCCCAGTCCCGCCCAGAAAGCCCTGCAGAAGATGGGACTGTCGCGCGACATAGACCTGGCGCTGCACCTGCCGCTGCGCTACGAGGACGAAACGCGCATCACCCCGCTGCGCAACGTGCGCGACGGCGACACCGCGCAGATCGAGGCCACGGTGACGGACAGCGAGGTGCAGCTGCGCCCGCGCCGCCAGCTCGTCGTCACCGTGGACGACGGCACCGGCACCTGCGAGCTGCGCTTCTTCAGCTTCTACCCCTCCCACCAGAAGACCCTGGCCGTGGGCGCACGCCTGCGCATCCGCGGCGAGGTGAAGGGCGGTTTCTGGGGGCGCCAGATGCTGCACCCGGCCTTCCGGCTGGCGGGCGGGGAACTGCCGGCCGCGCTCACGCCGGTCTACCCCACCACCGCCGGCCTGCCGCAGCCCTACCTGCGGCGCGCCGTCGTGGGCGCCCTGCAGCGCGTGGACCTCTCCGAGACCATCCCCCCCGGCCTGGAGCCCCCGATTCCGCGGTTCCTGGGCGAGGGCGGCGGCGGCCGCGCCTGGTGGACGCTGCGCGACGCGCTCGTGTTCCTGCACCACCCCGCCCCCGACGTGGCCCTGGCCACGCTGGAGGACCACAGCCATCCGGCCTGGCAGCGGCTCAAGGCCGAGGAGCTGCTGGCGCAGCAGCTCTCGCAGCTGGAGGCCAAGCGCGAGCGCGACCGGCTGCGCGCCCCGGTGCTGCGGCCCGTGCCGGGCGAAGAGGGCGGGCCCGCGCTGCACGAGCGCCTGCTGGCCGCGCTGCCCTTCGGCCTCACGGCCGCCCAGCAGCGCGTGTGCGCCGAGATCGCGGCCGACCTGGCGCGCCCGGTGCCCATGCACCGGCTGCTGCAGGGCGACGTGGGCTCGGGCAAGACCGTGGTGGCGGCGCTGTCGGCCGCCGTGTGCATGGACGCCGGCTGGCAGTGCGCGCTCATGGCCCCCACCGAGATCCTGGCCGAGCAGCATTTCCGCAAGCTCATCGGCTGGCTGGAGCCGCTGCTGGCCGAAAGCGGCCGGCGCGTGGCCTGGCTGGCGGGCGGGCAGAAGAAAAAGGAGCGCGCGGCGATGCTGGCGCTGGTGGAGAGCGGCGAGGCCGCGCTGGTCGTCGGCACGCACGCCGTGATCCAGGAGCAGGTGCGCTTTCGCAACCTCGCGCTCGCCGTGGTGGACGAGCAGCACCGCTTCGGCGTGGCGCAGCGCCTGGCGCTGCGCCGCAAGCTCGCCGACCAGGGCATGGAGCCGCACCTGCTGATGATGAGCGCGACGCCGATCCCGCGCACGCTCGCCATGAGCTACTACGCCGACCTCGACGTCTCCACCATCGACGAACTGCCGCCCGGCCGCACGCCCATCGTCACCAAGCTCATCGCCGACAGCCGCAAGGACGAGGTCATCGCGCGCATCGGCGCGCAGGTCGCCTCCGGCCGGCAGGTCTACTGGGTCTGCCCGCTGATCGAGGAGAGCGAGGCGCTGGACCTCTCCAACGCCACGGCGACGCACATGGACCTGAGCGAGGCCCTGCAGGGCGACCCGGCGCGCGGGCAGCCGCCGGTCATGGTCGGCCTGCTGCACTCGCGCATGCCGCCCGCCGAGAAGAAGGCCGTCATGGAACTCTTCACCAGCGGAACCATGGGCGTGCTCGTCTCCACCACCGTGATCGAGGTGGGGGTGGACGTGCCCAACGCCTCCCTCATGGTGATCGAGCATGCCGAGCGCTTCGGGCTCTCGCAGCTGCACCAGCTGCGCGGCCGCGTCGGGCGCGGCGCGGCGGCCTCGGCCTGCGTGCTGCTCTATTCCACCAACGAGAGCGGCCGCCTGGGCGAGACAGCGCGCGACCGGCTGCGCGCCATGGCCGAGACGCAGGACGGTTTCGAGATCGCCCGGCGCGACCTGGAGATCCGCGGGCCGGGGGAATTCCTCGGCGCCCGCCAGTCCGGCGCGCCGATGCTGCGCTTCGCCGACCTCGCCACCGACACCGTGCTGCTGGAGTGGGCCCGCGAGACGGCCCCGCGCATGCTCGACGGCCATCCCGAGGAAGCCCGCCGGCACGTCGGCCGCTGGCTCGGGGGCAAGGCCGATTACCTGAAGGCGTGAGCCGGGCCGCACCCGGGGGGCGCTATCCGTGGCAGACTTGGCGGCTGAGCGCGCGGACGCCAGGCCGGCCCTGGAAGAAAGGCCCTGCATGCCCCCTGCCCGGCGCACAATTGCACATTCCGCATCGCCGTCCTTCAGTCATGACCCTCACAGAACTCAAATACATCGTCGCTGTCGCCCGGGAGAAGCACTTCGGGCGCGCTGCGGACGCCTGCTACGTCTCGCAGCCGACGCTGTCGGTGGCCATCAAGAAGCTTGAGGACGAACTCGAGATCAAGCTCTTCGAGCGCAGCGCGGGCGAAGTCTCGGTGACGCCCCTGGGCGAGGAGATCGTCCGCCAGGCGCAGAGCGTGCTGGAGCAGGCCGCGGCGATCAAGGAGATCGCCAAGCGCGGCAAGGACCCGCTGGCGGGCGTGCTCACGCTCGGCGTCATCTACACCATCGGCCCCTACCTGCTGCCCGAGCTGGTGCGCCGCGCCATCGCGCGCACGCCGCAGATGCCGCTCATGCTGCAGGAGAACTTCACCGTCAAGCTGCTGGAGATGCTGCGCACCGGCGAGATCGACTGCGCGATCATGGCCGAGCCGTTCCCGGACACCGGGCTCGCGATGGCGCCGCTCTACGACGAGCCCTTCCTGGCGGCCGTGCCGTCGTCGCATCCGCTCGCCGAGCGCAGCAGCATCTCCGCCGCCGAACTCAAGAGCGAGACCATGCTGCTGCTGGGGGCGGGCCACTGCTTCCGCGACCACGTCCTGGAGGTCTGCCCCGAGTTCGCGCGCTACGCGAGCAACGCCGAGGGCATCCGCCGCACCTTCGAGGGATCGTCGCTGGAGACCATCAAGCACATGGTCTCGGCCGGCATGGGCGTCACGCTGGTGCCGCGCCTGTCCGTGCCGCGCGACGCGCTGCACACCGGCAGCAAGCGCCGCAAGAGCGACGACACGCACATCCGCTACCTGCCCATCGAGGAGGCCGACGGCAGCCCGCCGCCGATGCGCCGCGTGGTGCTGGCCTGGCGCCGCAGCTTCACGCGCTACGAGGCGATCGCGGCACTGCGCAACGCCGTGTACGCCTGCGAGCTGCCGGGCGTGACGCGCCTGTCCTGATCACCGTTGTTTCCAGCCCATCCATCGAAGGAGTCCATCCCATGGCCAAAGCCCCCGGCAAATCCGCAGCCCGCCCGTCCGCCTCCACCGCGCCGCGCATCAACATCGGCATTAGCGACAAGGACCGTGCCGCCATCGCGCAGGGCCTGTCGCGCCTGCTCGCCGACACCTACACGCTGTACCTGACCACGCACAATTTCCACTGGAACGTGACCGGTCCCATGTTCAACACGCTGCACACCATGTTCATGGGCCAGTACACCGAACTGTGGAACGCCGTGGACCCGGTGGCCGAGCGCATCCGCTCGCTGGGCCATCCCGCGCCGGGCTCGTACGCCCAGTTCGGCAAGCTCACCTCGCTGCCCGACGTACCGGCCGAGCCGCCCCATGCGCTGGAGATGGTGCGCATCCTGGTCGAGGGCCACGAGGCCGTCGCCCGCACCGCGCGTGAACTGTTCCCCGTGGCGGACAAGGCGAGCGACGAGCCCACGGCCGACCTGCTCACGCAGCGCCTGACGGTGCATGAGCAGACCGCCTGGATGCTGCGCTCGCTGCTGGAGGATTGAGCGGCTGGCACGCGCCTTCTGGCGCCGTCGCCGCATCGCCCTCGAGGCCACGCCCGCCCGCCGCGGGCGTTTTGCATTCCCGACCCCCCACCCATGCAGAGCACCGCACCGCACATTCCCCCCCGGCCCCCGCGCCTGGCGCTGTACCTCGACCTGATCCGCTGGAGCCGGCCGGCCGGCTGGCTGCTGCTGCTCTGGCCCACCCTGTCGGCGCTGTGGATCGCGGCCGGGGGCTTCCCGGGCTGGCACCTGCTGGCGGTGTTCACGCTCGGCACGGTGCTGATGCGCAGCGCGGGCTGCTGCGTGAACGACGTGGCCGACCGGGATTTCGACCGGCACGTCAAGCGCACCGCGCAGCGCCCCGTGACCAGCGGCGCCGTGTCGGTGCGCGAGGCCCTGGCCGTGGGCGCGGTGCTCGCGCTCGTGTCGTTCGGCCTCGTGCTCACCACCAACGCGGCCACCGTCGCCTGGTCGCTGCCCGCGCTGGCCGTCACCATCGCCTACCCGTTCGCCAAGCGCTTCGTCTCCATGCCCCAGGCCGTGCTCGGCGTGGCCTTCAGCATGGGCATCCCGATGGCCTTCACCGCGGTGGGCGGCAGCGTGCCCCCGCTGGCGGCCTGGCTGGTGCTGGGCAATCTCTGCTGGGTGCTGGCCTACGACACCGAGTACGCCATGGTCGACCGTGACGACGACCTGAAGATCGGCATGAAGACCTCGGCCATCACCCTGGGTCGCCACGACGTGCCGGCCGTGATGGCGTTCTACCTGGCCTTCGTGGCGCTCTGGGCCTGGGCGCTGGCCCCCTTCGCCCTGGGCTGGCCCCTGCATGCCGCCCTGGCGGCGATGCTGGCGCAGGTGGCCTGGCACTGGCGCCTCATCCGCCACCGCACCCGCGAAGGGTGCTTCCGCGCGTTCACGCGCAACCACTGGCTGGGTTTCACCCTGTTCGCGGGCATCGCCGCGGGATTCGCGCTGCGCTGAAGCCGCGCCGATCCACCCTCGTCAGGCCCAGGGTGCCGCCGGCCCCTGGTGCACATGCCGGCCACTGCGCTGCAGCAGCGCGCCGAAGGCGTCCGACATCAGGTAGGCGAACTCCACCGGCCGCTGCGCCCCGATCGCATCGCCGTGCACCACGTCCGCGGCCGGGTGGCACATCAGCAGCCCGCCCTCCGGCAGGTGCGGCACCCAGCGCTCCATCTGCGCGCCGTAGGCCGCGGCATCGGGGGCGTCGAAGCCGTACACCCCGCCGAAGCCCGGGTTCGTCGCCACGCCGGCCCGGTGCCAGCGCCGCGTGGCCGTCCAGCCGCCGAGCAGGGCGATGACGGCCGCCTTCGGTTGGCGCCACAAACCAGGCGCGGGGGCTGTGGAGCGCACCCAGGGCTGCTCGCCGGGTGCATAGCGGGCCTGCAGTTCGGCCAGCAGGGCATCGCGCACCCGGGGCAGCTGGTGCACGTGCTGGTGGCCGTCGATGAAGTCCGGCGGTGTGCCCACGGCCTGCTCGAACGCATCCAGCTGGGCCCGCCACGCGGCGCGCAGCGATGCGCCGGACCACCGCCGCGCATAGGTGCGCAGGATCACGCGGCCCAGCGGATCCGCGGCGTGCGCGCCGCCGTGGCCTTCGGTCAGGTTGAAGTGCAGGCCCACCGCCAGGCGGGGCCGCAGCGCCGGCAGGCGCGCCGCGGCCTCGGCCCAGCGCGGCGACGTCGCCATGCAGCTGGTGGCGGAGAGGCGGCCGGCATGCACGAGGCGCTCGACCGCTTCGTCCACCGCCGGGTGCAGCGCATAGTCGTCCGCGCACAGCACGAGGGCGCGCGAGTTCGGCGCCGCGCGCGCGGCGGGCGGGCGCAACTTTGTCATGGCGTGCGGGCCTTGAACGCCCAGCACTTGCTCAGCACGAAGGTGCCCACGGCCACCAGCACCAGCACACCCGCCAGGCTCCAGAAGTAGTGCCAGTGCAGCCAGTGCAGGGCGATGTAATACAGCGCTTCGTTGGCCGCGAACGACAGGCAGGCCACGGCGAAGTAGCGTGCCGCCACGGCCGGGCCGCGGGCCTGCGTGCGGGCGAAGGTGAGCCGGGCATGGCCGGCATAGCTCACGGTGAAGGCCACCAGGAACGCCAGCACGTTGGCCGCCAGCGGCGGCATGCCGGACAGCGCCACCAGCAGGCCCACCACGGCCAGGTGCGTGGCCGCGGCCGCGCCGCCCACGAGAATGAACTGCAGGCCCTGCGGCAGCCGCTGCAGCAGGGCCCACGGTCCGCGCACCGCCAAGCTCATGGCCGCGGGCCGCCCAGCGGGCTGCGGTCTTCGTCGCGCGCCACCAGGTAGATCGGCCGGCGCTTGACTTCTTCGTAGATGCGTCCGACGTATTCGCCCAGGATGCCGATCGACATCAGCTGCACGCCCGAGAACAGCATGATGCTCACCGCCAGCGTGGGCCAGCCGTCCAGCGGGTTGCCGAACACCAGCGTGTCCACGGCCACCCACAGCCCGTAGGTCAGCGCGGCCAGCGAGATGCAGCCGCCCACCATGCTCCACACGCGCAGCGGCAGCGTGGTGAACGAGGTGAGCCCCGAGAGCGCCAGCGAACCCAGGCGGCGCAGGTTGAAGCTCGACGTGCCCGCGGCCCGGTCGAGCGGCACGAAGGGCAGGGCGGCGGTCTTGAAGCCCACCCAGGCATACAGGCCCTTCATGAAGCGGTTGCGCTCGGGCAGGGCCTTGAGCGCATCGACCACCTTGCGGTCCATCCAGCGGAAGTCGCCCGCGTTGGGCGGGATCTTGACCTGGTTGCCCGCATTCATCAGGCGGTAGAACACGCCGGCGCCCAGGCGCTTGGCACCGCTTTCCGCCCCGCGGTCGGCGATCACGCCATAGACCATGTCATAGCCGGATTGCCACAGCGCATGCATCTCGGGAAGCAGGGCCAGCGGATGCTGGAAGTCCGCATCGATCAGCAGCACCGCATTGCCCCGTGCATGGTCGATCCCCGCGGAGAGGCTGGCCTCCTTGCCGAAATTGCGCGACAGCGCGAGATAGCGCAGCGGCAGCTCCTGCGCCAGCCGCATGGCCACCGCGTGCGTGCCGTCGCGGCTGCCGTCGTTGACGACGACGAGCTCGAATTCCTGCGCCAGCGCGCCGACCGCCTGCGCCAGCGCGCGCAGGAAGCCCTCCAGGTTCTGCTCCTCGTTGTGCGCGGGCACGACGCAGCTCAGCCGCAGGGGCTCGCGCGGCAGCAGCCCCACCGGCGCACCGGGTGCGAACTCGGCGTGGAAGTCCGGGGCCGCATCGGCGGAGGAGGTGGAGTCCGTCATCGGTGGAGGGGTGGCGGTGGTCAAGGTTGGCGGACGCATGCGGCCGGCACGTAGGCGCGCCAGTGCATCGCGAGCGGTTCGGCGGCGCTCCGGTGGGGCCAGCCGATCTTCGCCTGGCCCTGCTGCACACGCATTCCGGGCTGCGCGGCCAGCGCGTCGAGCCCGGCCGGCACCGGCGCGTCGTCGCCCAGGCCGATCCACAGTGTGCCATGCTCGCGCAGGCGCTCGGGGGTGATCCACGGCGAGAAGCGCGGATCGCCCGCGATGTAGACCGAGGGCCGCTGCGGCAGCTGCGCCGCGACCAGCCCCACCGCCCAGTAATCGCCCGAAACCGAATCCAGGGCGCAGCGCGACTGCGCCTGCCATGCCGACAGCGCCTCCTGCGCGATGGCGGCCTGCGGCCAGTCGGTGCGCGACGGCCGGTGGCGCCACTGCGCACCGAAGGCCAGCCAGAGGCCCGTCGCCACCGAGATCAGCACCAGCCACACCGCCAGGCCGCGCAGCAGCCGCGGCTGCAGGGCCGACAGCCAGGGCGCGGGCAGCCACGCCGCCACCAGCAGGCCGCTGAACACCCACATGGGAACGCCCCACATGTCGCGCACCCGCAGCCCGGCCGCCAGGCCCACCAGCACCACCAGCAGGCAGGGACCCAGGGCGACCGTCCACAGATAGGCCGCACGGTCGCCATGCCATTGCCAGCGCCGGCCGGAGAGCGGCGCGGCCCGGCGCTGCCGGCGCGTGCCGGCCCAGGCCGCCAGCACGATCACCGCCAGGGGCAGGTGGTTCACCGCCTGGGTGGCCACGAAGGACAGGGCGTCCCAGCGGCCGTGCGTGCCCGCGCCGGACGCCCGGTCCTGGACGTAGGCCATGGGCAGCCAGTCCGACTGCCACAGCCAGTGCAGGTGCGGCGCGAACAGCGCTGCCATCACCGCCAGGGCCACCCACGGGCCGGCGCCGCGCAGCACCCGCCGCTCGGGCGTCAGCAGCAGATAGAGCGCGAGCGTCGCCAGCAGCAGCCCGACCGAATACTTGGTCAGCAGGCCCAGGCCCGCCGCCATGCCCAGCAGCACCCAGTGGCGCATGCGCCCGTCCTGCAGCGCGGCGAGCAGGCAATACCCGGCCGCCGCCCAGAGCGGCATCTGCGCGATGTTGTGGTTGAACTCCAGCGCCGGACGGGTGTAGTAGGCCACGCCCATGGTCAGCAGCGTGCCGAGGAGGGCCCGCTCGCGCGACATCAGCCGGCAGCCGGTGCGCCAGACCAGCCACAGCGTGGCCACTATGAAGAGCTGGCTCAGCAGGAACGGGCCCACGTGGCCGAAGGCGCGGTAGGACAGCTCCAGCACCCACGGCGCGAGCGGCGGGTGCTTGTAGTAACCCCACTGCCACTCCCGTCCCCAGGACAGGCTTTCGGCGACGTCCAGCGGCAGGCTGGAACTCAGCAGCGGAGGCAGCAGCGACCAGGCCAGCACATAGACGACCGCCGCCAGGGCGATGGCGCGCAGGGAGGTGCGGTACTGCGGCGAAAGGGTGGCGGCGGACATGCAGGGCGGGCCAGTGGCCGTGAGCGGAAGAACCGGCGATTGTAAAAGTCGCAACGGCCCTGCTCATGCATGGCGGAGCCCCGCCGTGCCGCCCGTGCCGTCACTTGCCGTATTCGTCGCCCAGTTCGCGCGCGCGGGCCTGCGCCGCCTTCATCGCGCGGATGAAATGCTCCGGCACGTCCGCCTGCTCCATCGCCTGTACCGCCGCGAAGGTGGTGCCGCCCTTGGAGGTCACGCGCTGGCGCAGCACGGCGGGCGACTCGTCCGACCGGCGCGCCAGTTCGGAGGCGCCCGTGAAGGTGCCCACGGCCAGCTGGTGCGCCTGCTCGGGAGCGAGGCCCATCTCCACGCCCGCGCGCGCCATGGCTTCCAGGAACAGGAACACATAGGCCGGGCCGGAGCCCGACAGCGCGGTCACCGCGTCGAGCTGGGATTCCTCGTCCACCCACAGCAGCTCGCCGGTGGACGACAGCACCTGCTGCACGGCCGCGCGCTGGGCGGGGCTGACCTGCGGACGGGCGTAGAGCGCCGTCATGCCGCGCGCGATCAGGGCCGGCGTGTTGGGCATCGCGCGCACCACGCATTCGGAGCCCAGCCAGGCGGCGATGCTGTCCGAGCGGATGCCGGCGGCCACGCTCAGGTGGACCGCATTCGCCGTATAGGGGCGTGCCTGCCGGGCGGCTTCCTTGAAGGTTTGGGGCTTGACGGCCCACACCACTACCCCGGCGCGCTCCAGGGCCGTGCCGGCCTCGGGGTGCGCCTCGATGCCATGGTGCGCGCGCAGCGCGGCCCGGGCTTCATCCCAGGGCTCGACCACCTCGATCTGCGAGGCCGGCATGCCCTGGCGGATCAGCCCGCCGATGATGGCGCTGGCCATGTTGCCGCCGCCGATGAAGGCGATGGCGGGCTGGTCGGATGCCGAAGCAAGGGGGGAGGCGGTGTCGAGGGGCATGGCTTGCGGTAGTTGGCGAAGGCGCTCGCGGGAAGAAAAAAGTCCGCGGCGGACGTGCCGCAGCGGACCCCGGATGCGCCGGATGGTAGCGTGCCCGTGGCCGCCCCGGGTCGCCCCGGCTGGCGGCCGGGGGATCAGACCACCGTGGTGCTCAACTGCAGGATCCTCATCTGGAGACCGATCTGCAGCATGCGCTGCTGCTGTGCGAATACCTGCATGCTTTCCGCGGCCTGGCCCAGCAGTTCGCGCACGGACGACATCGGGTCCTGCGCGAGTGACTGGCGAAGTCTCGTCTGCTGCAGGTAGTTGGCCAGGATGCTCGCGGCGTGCTGCCCATCCATGGCCTGGGCCGGAGCCTGCGCAGGCTGCGCGCTCTTGAGCACCTTCAGGATCTGCCGCAGCACATCCTGCACGGGGCTGTCGTTGTCGGTGGCCTGATCGGCCGTCGTGCCCCGGGCGGCCGACGGAGATTGCCGCGTGGCCGTGGCCTGCACCAGCGAGAGCAGCGAACTCAGCACCTGCAGCAGTTGCTGGAGCTGTTGCTGCTGCTGGCCCGTTCTGCCGTTTACGCCCGGCACTTCGCCGCGCGCGGCGGCCAGCAGGTTGCCCAGGCCGGAGATGCCGTCGGCGCCGGCCACGTCATGGGTTTCGATGGCGCGGTAGATGTCCGGGTGCTGGAGCATGAATCTGGCGGCATCCGCCACCGGACCCTGGCCCTGGCTCAGCTGGTAGAGGCGGTCGGGCGTCATCGGTGCGGTCGCAGGCGGGGCAGCGTTGCCGACCAGTTGCCGCGCACCCCCGGCCTCGGAGATCATGTAGTCGGCCAGGATGCGCGCGGCGCCCTGCGCGTCCAGCGGCTGCTTCGATGCGGGCGACGGTGCTGCGCCGGCGGGCTGCGACAGGGATTTCAGCAGTTGCAGGAGCAACTGCAATTGCTGCAGCAGTTGGCCCAGCCGGTCCTGCGTACCGCTTCCGGTCGCAGGGACCGCGTTGCCCGCAGGCGCCAGGGTGCGTGAACCGCCCTGCGTGTCGAGCGGCTTCGCGGCGGGGTGGTTCGCTCCGCTGGAGGAGGCGGGCGTACCGTTCAGTACCTGCAGCAGCAACTGCAGCAACTTCAGGATGCTGTTCGTGGTCTGGGAGGACTTGCCGCCCACGCCGGGGATCTCGCCGCGCGCGGCGGCCAGCAGGTTGCCCACGGCGGATTTTCCATCGGCGCCCGGCACGTCGTGGGTTTCGATGGTCCGGTAGATGTCCGGATTCTTGAGCATGAACTTCGCGGCGGCTGCTACCTCGGGTGGGGCCTTGCCGCCCTCGGCGAGGCGGTAGAGCTGATCCACCGTCATGGCCGAGGGAGCGGGGGATGCCGCCGTGCCGGCGGAA
>Ga0308159_1004665_pt1 | contig 12311 bp, 11 predicted proteins | sample PhyCR1_FD_201040 | JGI IMG/M metagenome (GOLD analysis project Ga0308159, IMG submission 201040) | Phyllosphere microbial communities from UC Gill Tract Community Farm, Albany, California, United States - DLSLC.R1 | ecosystem: Host-associated > Plants > Phyllosphere > Unclassified | place: USA...
ACACGCGACATCGGCAATGCCGCGCTATCGAAATGGATGCACAGCTTTGCGGGGGTCTCGCCATCGGCGGGAAGGACATGCGCCTCTTCGACGCCAGGTTTCGCCTTGAGTGTCGCGACAAGCCGGCCAACGCAAGCATCGGCCGCGTCAGGGATCTGCGGCAACAGGACGGGAATATCGAGTTTGAGCTTGTCGGTCATCGCACCGTCTCCGCGCTGTTTTTTGCTTCTGCACGAGCATCGCGCAGGATTTCGATGCCGCCCTTGACCGCGATGAGCGCGGTCGCCAGGCCGACGAGTAGATCGGGCCAATTCGTCCCCAGCCACAACACCAATGCCCCTGCGATCAGGATGCCGCCGTTGGAGATGAAGTCATTGAAGCTGAAGGTCGTGGCGGCGCGAAGGTTCACGTCCTTCTGCTTTAGCCGCTGGAGCATCCGCAGGCAGATATAGTTCACGACCGCAGCAACCGCCGACATGGCCATCATCGTAGGTCCGATCGGCGCGCTGCCGTGAAGATAGCGGCGTCCGACATCGAGAAGAATGCCACCTGCGAAGATCAGCAGCATCACGCCCGATGCGCTCGCCGCCCGTGTTTTCCAGGTTTGTCCGCGGCTCAATGCGATGAGGCTCAAGGCGTAAACGGCCGTATCGGAAAGATTGTCGACACCATTGGCGATCAGCGCGCTGGAATCGCCGAGCAGGCCGGTGGCGAAGAAGCCGATGGCGATCGCTGCGTTGAGCAGCAGGACTATCCATAACGTCCGGCGCTCATCGGGCGCCTGTCGCTCTGAGGGCGTCATACCATGATCTCCTCGATAAGCAGCAGCGCGAGAAACCCGACAAAGAACATGGCGCTGATGAGCGGTGAGTCCGGCTTCTCGTGGGCTTCGACCAGCAGTTCCTCGGTCACGAGGTAGAGCAGTGCCATGAGCCCGAAACTCAGGAACCCGGTGATCCATACCGGCGTCAGCAACGCCACTGGCTGCGCGACGAGGGCGCCGAAAGGCAAAAGCAACGCCAGCGCGCAGGTCAGGCCGATCGCCTTGGCCTTGCGATATTTGCCGGCAAGGTCGTTGGTAAGGGTAAGCGCAAGGAACAGCACCTCTAGTGTTAGCGCGACGGCGAGCAGTGCCCCTGCCTTCTCGCCGGCGATGAAGGCGAGCCCCAGAACCAGGCCGTCTATGGCAAGGTCGAGTCCGATAGCCGCTAGTAGCGCGACAGGTCCCTTGAACCTGCTTTCCGCCGCCTTGAGGCTCAGCATGACGGCGACGCCGAGTGCGCCGCCGATCAGCGTCGCGCTCGGAGAACCACCGTGCTTGACCAGGGGCAGGATTTCCGTGGCAGCGGCTGCGAACACGACACCGGCTGCCAGATGCTGCATGGCCGCGACCAGTTTCTCGCCGGGGGACCGCCACCCGGCCATGAGCGCCCCGACCATGATCGCGACCATCGGGATGAGGGAAAATTTGAGAGCGGCCATCGTCAGCGCTTCCCGATGATGTCTGGACCGGTCACAGGCTCGTCGCCTTCGTGCACACGATGGTTGGCTCATTGGCTTCCCCGATCCTGATCTCGTTACCCGAGAAGGTCGCGCTGGCCGTATCGCCAACATATTGGAGGCCCTGCGCCGGTGCGGTCAGAACAAGGGGCGCCGCATCCGCAGTTCGCCGAATTTCGAGGGTCAATCCCTCATCCTTGAAGTCGATGAGGAGCGGGCGCTTGTCGTCGCACCGATACGGATGGCGGCCAGGAGTGCCGCTTGCGTCCGCGCTGTCATTCGCGTGGATTTCCTGTTCTGTGGGCGCCTTTGTCGCCGGCTGCTCCGAACATGCAGCCAATGCCATTGCGCCCGCGATGATGCCGACCGTCCTTGAACGAAGCGATGTCATGATGGCCTCCGGTTGCTTCTGAAGCCGTTTCGAGGCGGCAAGGTCCGCCCCTTAGCGCTTGGGTGAGCCGCCAAGCGCCGCAGGTGCCGTTCCAGGTTTGCATCCGAGCGGACGAGACTGGCGTGGAACTTGTGGCGCATTATCGCTGCCATGGGAGTACCAAAGAGCCCCGAAAGGTGCAGGCTGTGCCGCAGGCGTGTCCCCGTTGCCTCCATCTCCAGAGTGTAATTCTCCTCGAACAAGAGGAGCTTGGGAACGCCCGCGGTCCAGGCAAACATGCGGGGTTTGTCGATGCAGGTGATGTCCGCCTTGGCGGTTATTTCCTTGTCGAGCTTGCCGATGCGGAAAATGTAGGCGGCCTCACCGCCTTGGACCGCAGCGCCGGTAAGCTGAATGAAGGGCTTCCACCGCGCATGACCGGCAAAGTCGGTAAGAACCGACCAGATGCGCAGCGGCGATGCCTTGAGGCTCGTCACATTTTCGATCACTGACACCTCATGCCTCCTTTCTGGGCGTGGTGGGGAGGACGAATCCTTGCCCTCCCCTGTCCGATCATGTGTGCTGCGGCAGCGGCGCCGCCTCGTCTCTTTCGTCATCCTTCACCGCTTGCTGCCCGAAACGCGCGTAGAGCGTGGGCAGCACGAACAGCGTCAAAAAGGTCGCGGAGATAAGACCGCCGATGACGACGGTCGCGAGCGGCTTTTGCACTTCCGCGCCGGCCCCGCTCGCAAACGCCATAGGCACAAAGCCGAGGCTGGCGACCAAGGCCGTCATCACCACAGGACGGAGCCGCTGGATCGCCCCTGTCCGTGCAGCTTCTGCCCGGTCCATGCCGGACCGGATCAGGTCCTGCACCGAACTCACCATGACGAGGCCGTTGAGGACCGCGATACCCGACAGCGCGATGAAACCGACCGCAGCCGAGATCGAGAAGTCCATGCCCCGGGCAAACAGCAGCAGCACGCCGCCGACCAAGGCGAAGGGCACGCCGGTGAACACGATCGCGGCATCCCGCGCCGATCCCAATGCCCCGTAGAGCAGGAGCAGGATCAAGATGAAGCAGGCCGGGATAACAAGCTGAAGCCGCTGACTAGCGGATTCCAGATTTTCAAACTGCCCGCCCCATTCAAGATAGCTGCCAGCAGGCAAGCGCACGTTCTGCCCGACGGCCGCCTGTGCGTCGGCCACCACGCTGCCGACGTCACGTCCACGCACATTGGCCTGCACGACGACGCGGCGCTTGCCATTCTCGCGACTGATCTGGTTCGGCCCGTCGACGACGCCGATACTGGCGACGCTGGACAGCGGCACATAGCCGCCCCCGGCAATCGGCACCTGCACCTGTTCGAGCTGACGCAAATCCGCGCGCTGCGCGTCCGACAAGCGGATGACCACCGGGAACCGGCGATCACCCTCGAAGATCATGCCGGACTCGCGGCCGCCGATGGTGGCGGTGATCGTGTCCTGCACGTCCTGCGCGGTGACGCCGACCCGCGCCATCGCGTCGCGATTGACGCGAATATCGAGCATAGGAAGACCTGTGGTCTGCTCGACCTTCACGTCCGCCGCCCCTTGCGTCTTGCGCAGAACGCCGGCGATCTGTTCGGCGGTGCGGTTCATGGCAACGAAGTCGTCGCCAAACACCTTGACCGCGATGTCGCCGCGCACGCCGGCGATCAGCTCGTTGAACCGCATCTGGATCGGCTGCGTGATCTCGTAGGCGTTGCCAGGAATCTTGCCGAGCAGGCCTTCCAGTCGCTCGACCAGTTCCTCCTTGGCTAGCTTGGGATCAGGCCATTCATCGCGGGGCTTGAGGATGACGAACATATCGGTCGCGTTGGGCGGCATCGGGTCCGATGCCAGCTCGGCCGTGCCTGTCTTGGAAAAGACGAAGCGCACCTCGGGCTGCTTGGCGACAATACGCTCGATCGGCACCTGCATGGCCTGGCTCTGTTGGACCGAGGTCGCCGGGATACGTAGCGCCTGGATGAGCAGATTGCCCTCATCGAGCTGGGGCAGGAAGACTTGCCCCAGCGTAGTGAAGGCCAGCGCCGCCGCGACGAGGCTCACAACGCTTGCGCCGATCGTGAGCGACGGGCGCTTCATAGCCTTTTCGAGACCCGGTTCGTAACGGGCTTTGAGCCATGAGATGATGCGCCCATCCTTCTCCTCGACCCGCTTGGACAGCCAGATGGCAATCGCCGCCGGCACGAAAGTCAGCGACAAGGCAAAGGCGAAAAGCAGGGCGATGATGACCGTCAGCGCCATCGGCACGAACGTCTTGCCCTCCACGCCCGTGAGCGTGAGCAGCGGGACATAGACGAGGATGATGATCGCCTGCCCGTAGACCGAGGGCCGGATCATCTCGCGCGCCGCCGTGGCAACGGCTTCGAGGCGCTCCTTCATGCTGAGCAGCCGGCCTTCATGGTGCTGTTGCTCGGCAAGGCGGCGCAGCGCGTTCTCGACGATGATGACAGCGCCATCGACGATGAGACCAAAGTCGAGCGCGCCCAGGCTCATCAGATTTGCCGAGACACCCAGACGCAGCATGCCGAACCCGGTGAGCATCATTGTCACCGGAATCACCGCCGCCGCAATCAGCGCGGCGCGGAAATTGCCGAGCAGAAGGAACAGCACGACGATGACGAGCAACGCGCCTTCGGAGAGGTTCTTGGCGACCGTCTTGATCGTCGAATTGACCAGCGCGGTCCGGTCCAGAACGGGTTGCACCACGACATCCGGCGGCAGCGAGGCGTTTATCTCCTTCAGCCGATCCGCGACCGCCGTGGCGACGTTGCGGCTATTCTCTCCAATCCGCATGATCGCGGTGCCCACGACCACTTCGGTGCCGTTCTCCGAGGCCGAGCCCATGCGGATCGCCTGGCCGGTGCGAACGGTGGCAACCTGGTCAAGGGTGATCGGCACCCCTTCGCGGGTTGCTATGACGGTGCGCGACAGTTCGGCCGCGTTGCGCACCAGCGCGTCGGAGCGGACCGCCAGACCCTCGCCGTTGCGGTTGACGAAGCCGCCGCCCACGCTGGTGTTGTTCTTCTCGAGTGCGGTGCCAAGATCGGTGAGCGTGATGTTCAGGGAAGCGAGCTTCTGGGCGTCGGGGACGACCAGATACTGCTTGGCATATCCACCGATGGAGTCGACGCCGGCAAGACCCGGCGTGTTCTTCAAAAGCGGCGTGACGATCCAATCCTGCGCGGTGCGCAGATAGGTTGCCTTGTCTTCTTCGCTCGTCAGCCGTTCGCCTTCCGGCGTGATGTAGCTGCCGTCGGGCTGCTGACCAGGCTCACCGGGGCGATGCTTGTCATCTTGTCGATGATCAAGCCGGACAGTCCACATATAGACTTCGCCCAGCCCCGTCGCGATCGGTCCCATTTCGGGGTTCACGCCGTCAGGCAGGTTCTCCGCGACCCCGGCAAGACGCTCGCCGACCTGTTGGCGAGCGAAATAGATGTCGGTGGACTCGTCGAAGACGGCGGTTATCTGCGCGAACCCATTGCGGCTGAGCGAGCGCGTGTTTTCAAGGCCGGGAATGCCGGCAAGCGCGGTCTCGATCGGAAACGAGACCTGCTTCTCGACCAGCTCGGGCGAGAGCGCCGAGGCACGGACATTGATCTGGACCTGGTTGTTGGTGATGTCCGGCACCGCGTCGATCGGGAGCCGGTAGAGGGAATAGGCGCCGATGGCGGCGGCGACGGCGGTGAGGAGCAGGACGAGCCAGCGCTTCTCGACCGCCCATGTGACAATACGGGCGATCATGGCATCAATCCTCGTGCGCCGCTTCGCCCTTGCCGAGTTCGGCCTTGAGCGTGAAGCTGCCTGTAGTGGCGATCTGTTCGCGGCCGGTGAGGCCAGAGCGGACGATGACGGTGTCGCCGGCAGCATCGCCCAGCGTGACCGGGGTCGCCTGGAAGCCCTTGGCCGTGCGGACAAAGACGACCGATTTGCCTTCGACGGTCTGAATGGCCGTCGTCGGGACGCGGACCGCAGAGCTTCCGGCATTGCCGCTCAGCTGCACCGCCGCAGTGACGGGCTCGCCGACACGCCACTGCGCGCCGCGATTGTCGAGCGTTGCGATGACCGGCACCTGCCGGGTCTGGGGATCAAGCGCGGGCGATACGAAGGTTATGCGGGCGCTCGTCTGCCTGCCTGGCGCCGTCACCGTCACAACGTTGCCGGGCTTCACCCTGCCCGCATCTTCGGGCTTGAGGTTCAGCGCCAGCGATACCCGGCCAAGATTGGCGATACGGTAAAGCTCCGCGTCGGCAGTGACCGTCTGGCCCAGCACGACCGGACGCGAGATGATCTGGCCGGCGATAGGGGCGGTAATGCCGAGGCGGTTGAGGCCGCCACCACCTCCGCCGCCGCCGGCGGCCGAGACCTGGCTTTGGGCCTGGCGGTAGGCAATCCTTGCTTCGGTTGCAGCCGTTCGTGCCGCTATCAGGTCCTGTTCGGGCGACACGCGCTGTGCGAATAGGCGCTGTTCACGCGCAAGGTTGGAATTGGCGAGTGCCAGCCTGGCGCGCGACGCTTCGACTTCACCCTTGAGCTGAGCGGCTTCCCGGCTTTCGATGACCGCGATCGTCTCCCCTCTGCCAACCGACTGGCCCAGATTGCGGGTCAATGCCACAATGCGGCCACCTATCGCGGCCGAAACGACCTGCGTGCCCTGCGGGTCGCCTTCGATAGTCGCTGGGAGTTCGATCGTCCCGGCGCCGCCTGTCATCGGGCGGCCGATCTGGACCCCGGCGGACTTGATCTGGTCGGGCGTCAGCGTCACCGCGCCTTCGTCGGCATGCGCCTCTTCACCGCCGCCTCCGTGAGCATCGGCCGCCGCTTCATTGGTTGCGGGCGTATCCCCGGCTTCAGGACTGCCGCCGCAAGCGGAGAGGATCAAGGCGAGGCCAAGCGGCAGCGCGCCGCCCATAAGGATGGTCTTCATCGGTCGGTATCTCCCGGAAGCGTGGTCGCCGTCGCGGGAGCGGTCAGCCGCTCCAGTTGCGCGCGAGCATTTTGATAATTGGCGAGTGCGTCGATGGCAGCGACGCGCGTCTCGGCAAGAGTGCGTTCGGCATCGAGCAGATCGAGCTGGTCGAACTTGCCTTCACGGTAGCCGATCCGCGCGATCCGGGCAGCTTCCTGCGCCGCTGCCAGCGCCGGTCCCGCTGCAGCGCGAGCGGTCGTGGCCGCGTTCGCGGCCTCCGCCTGCGCATTCGTGATCGCCTGCTCGACATCGAGGGCGGTAACACGCCGCAAGGCTTCTGCCTGCGTGCGCTGCGCGCTCGCCTGCGCGATGGCCGCGCGGCCATTGTTGAACAGCGGAATCGGAATGGAGATCGAAAATACCGCAGCGGTGTCGTTGGTCGCTTCGAGCCGCCGCAGGCCCGGGCCGACGTTGAGGTCCGGCACCCGGTTCGCCCGCGCAAGCCTCACGCCGGCATCGGCGATAGCCAGATCGGCATCGGCGGCGGCGAGCGCCAAGGTGTTTGCCGCTGGCGGCGTCTCGACGGGGCCGAAGGCCGGCGCCGGGAGTTGGTCGAGAAGCGCGGCATCGAGCATCCCGTCGATCGGTCGGCCGATCCGCCGCGCAAGGTTCGCGCGCGCGGCTTCGGCAAGCCGGGTCAGCCGTTCCACATTGGCATCGGCGTTGATCCTCGTGACATCGGCGCGTTGCTGTTCGAGTGGCGAGGCCCGGCCCGCCTGAACCCGCACACCCGCGCCGCGCAGCACTTCGGCGGCAATGCGTGCCTGATCGCGCGCCGTTGCGAGCCGGCGTTCGGCCGCGATCGCCTCGATATAGAGCTGCGTCACTTGCAGGCGAATATCGCTCGCGGTAATCGCCGCCTGCAGCTCGGCACGCGACAACTGTGCGCTGGCGACAGCGACACGCGCACCGCGCTTGCCGCCCAATTCGATCGGGATTGCAACGCCGACGGTCGTCTCTGCACTTTGCAGGCCTTTGTATGGGCCAGAGCCGGCGACGTTTTCGACCTGGCCTTGAACGACGGGATTTGGTCGTAGCCCCGCGACCGTCCGTTCTGCCTGCGCCGCTTCGATCGCGGCCGATGCCGCGTCAGCGGCAGGCGCCGCGCCGCCTGCGGCCAATACAGCCTGATCGAGGGTATAGACGCCAAGCGGCTGCGTCGCCGCAGTCGTTGGCGTTTGCTGCGCCTGCGCCATTGAAGCGCAGGACGCCGCGGCCATCATGGCCACGAACATCTTTTTCATTATCTGGTGATCCTGACAAAACACATCTGGCCGGCGAGCGCCGACCGGCGGTTGGTGTCAGGCGGCGGGCGGCCTTAGCGCAGGGCCGGTCCGATAGGACGCCAAAGCGCTTTGCGCTGCCGGAAACGGACGCAACCCGCCCGCCTCACCCAGAGAATAGAGGTCGCTGGTATCGGGTATGTCCAATGTTGGACCATGACAGGTGCTGTGGTGATGCGGCATCGCCTTGTCGGCGTCGCCCTGAGACTGATCAGCATCGCCATCTTCATGTACGACGCCGGCGCAATCCACCATGATCTGCCCGGAAACCTCGCGCGCATGGATCGTCGCCGACAGCACAAGCGATGACGCGATCATAACCAGCAAGAGTGAGCAGAGCCTGCGCAGCATGTGCCGTGATCTAAACGATATCCCGGCCAGTGTCATCGCGTAACTTGGGGAGGCACAGGCCGCGCGTCGCGCCATGCGGGGATCGCCTCGCCCAGCACGCGCCACGCCGAGCGCAGGAAGATAAGCGCAATCACCGCGCCGACGGCGATGTCGGGCCAGACCGAGCCTGTCGCGGCTACCAGTCCGGCAGCAATCAACACGCCGATGTTGGAGGCCACGTCGTTGCGTGAACATTCGAACGTGCTCGACATATTCACATTTTGGGTGCGGAACCGCCACAGCAGCGCCAGGCAAACGACGTTGGCCACAAGTGCGGCGCTGCCGAACGCGAGCATCAGCGTCGATGAGGGCGCACGCCGTTCACGAGCTTGTCGGCTATCTCCACGACCACCGCGATGCCGAAAACAAGAATGATACCGCCCTTCGCAACCGCGGCCCCTGCCTCCCAGCGCGGCCCCCGGCTCAAGGCGTAAAGGCTCAGTGCATAGACGAGCGCATCGCCAAACATATCGACGGAGTCCGCCATCAGCGCCGATGAGCGTGCCGCCAGGCCGCCGCCGAACTCGGCGATGAACATCAAGAAGTTGATCACCATCACGGCGATCAGAACGAGGCGCTGATCAGCCTTTCGGCCCAGCTCAGCGATCGTATCACTTTTTTTCGAACAGCAGTCGTCCGCCATCTGATGCCTCGATTCGTGCGTCGGACACCCTATATGAACCCTCATCCTACTAGAGGGTCAAGGGACGGCTCATGAAGATCGGTGCCATTGCCAAGCAAACCGGACTGAAAATCGAGACCATCCGCTTCTATGAGGCCGAGGGGTTGATCGAACCGCCAACACGTAGCGGCGGGAATTACCGGCTGTATGGCCAGACCCATCTCGATCGATTGTCTTTCATCAAACGATCGCGCGACCTTGGCTTTACCTTGGATCAGGTTCGCGACCTTTTGCGCTTGGCCGATAATCCTCGTGGATCTTGCGAGGCGGTGGACAGCATCGTGGCACTTCATATCGACGAGATCGACCGCAAGCTTGCCGATCTGACGGCCTTGCGGAGCGAGGTGGTGCGTTGGGGCGGCGACTGCGAGGCAACGACGATCGCGGAATGCAAGGTCATCGACGCTTTGTCTTCGGGCGCACCGGGGCGCCTGTAAACTGATACGCTGATGTGCGGGATCTAAGAACATAGGTACAGGGCGCGGCCCTGGCGGGCACGGCTCTATCGGCGGCAGGCGCCGACCAAGCCACCGTACCGGCGTCTCGGCCCATTTAGGGTAACGATCCTCGCGTGAGGGGGTGTGCCATGTGGCACACCCCCTAATAGCCGCGCGCAGCGCGACATCTTCCCTTGGCGTTTGCGGCCCTCCCCCGGAGGCCCGCGCACGCGGGGAACACCAAGGGCCGCTGCCCTTTCGTTCCCGAAGCAAAATCGACAGCCCCGTGTGGTCCGCCAAGCGCGGCACCCGACACCCTGTTGGGCGTCGGCCGCGCTAGGGCGGCCTGCCCGCGCCAGGCCATCGATTTTTCTCCTCCCTCTCCATCCCGCTCCTCGCCGGAGAGGCAGAGCCGCATGCCGCAGAGCAAGCGGCTTTCAGCCCCGAAGGAAGGAGAACAAGGACAATGGCTTACACACGATACAAGGGCGATCCCTACTGGAAACGGGCCAAAGTGGATGGGACCGGCGCGGACGGCAGCCCCTACCGCAAGGGCGAGCGCGTGTTCTTCTATCCGCGCACCGGCGCGACCTACGCGGGCGACGCCGCCGCGCGTGCTTCCGCCGAATTTGACGAACTCGCAGCCCTCGAAGGCTGACCTCCCCATCATCGACATTACAGATCAGGAGCATTCATCATGGCTATCATCACCGCCAAGCTGTCGCAGCTTCGTCTTTCCCCGCTCAACCAGCGCCGCATCAAGCCATCGGCAATCGAGTCCATGGCCGACGATATTCACGCGCATGGCCTATTGCAGAACCTTGTCGCTTATGAGGAAGACGGCCTGTTGTGGGTATTCGCAGGGGGACGGCGCTATCGCGGCCTCAAGGAACTGGTGAAGCGCAAGAAGGTCAGGAACAGCGATCTTTTCCCTGTCGAGGTACGCAGCAAGGAAGAGGCCATCGAACTGTCGCTGGCAGAGAATTTCCAGCGTGAAGACATGCACCCTGCGGACAGTATCCGCGCCTTTGCGGCTCTGCGCGATACCGGCATGGACGCCGAGGAAATCGCGGCCCGGTTCGGTCAGGCCGTCAGTTTCGTCTACAAGATGCTGCGCCTTTCCGTGCTTGCCCCGGTGCTGATCGACCTGATCGCCAAGGATCAGTTGACCCTTGAAGCCGCCCGCGCGCTTACCTTGACCGACGATCACGACTTCCAAGTGAAGGTGTGCAAGGCGGCGAACGGGCAGGCCCATACCATCCGCCGGATGCTCACCACCGAGAAGGTCGATACGACCAGCGGCATGTTCCTGTTCGTCGGGCGCGAAGCCTACGAAGCCAAGGGCGGTTCCATCACCGTGGACCTGTTCAGCCAAGGAGATGAGGGTTTCGCCGACAGCCCCGAACTGGTGCAGGAATTGGCGGAGGACAAGCTGAAGGCCATCGCTGCTGAATACCGCAGCATCGGGTGGCACGAAGTGCGCGCGGAAATCGAGCGGCCCTATGACCTCTACATGAAGGGCAGCATGTATCCCGCCACGCGCGAGCCGACCGAGGCCGAAGCGGAGCGCATGGCCGTCCTTACCGCCGAAATCGAGGTGATTGCCGATGATGAAGGCGAGGACAGCGAGCGGATCGAACCGCTGGTGGACGAGCAGGAAGCGATCATGGAAAGCCAGCGCGCTTTCACTCCCGAGCAAGTATCGGTGGGCGGCGTGGCGCTATGGATTTCGCGGGACGGGACGCTGTGCAAGAGCATCTATCGCGCCAAGGCCGAACCCAAGCCCAAGGCGAGCCAGAGTGGACCGGCACCGCTCTACAGCAACGCGCTGTTTGCCGAACTGTCGCGGATCAAGACCCGGATTGTGCAGGAAGCAGTTGCCGCAGACCCGGCGCTGGCTCTCGATGTTCTGCTGGACAGCCTTGCCGGGCAGTTGCTTCATGGTGCCCACAGCTACCAGATGGCGGTCGAGGTGCAGGCCAAGGCCATTGCCACCGACGTTGCGGACGAGTTGATGGCGACCAGCGACGTGCAGGCCGTCGAGGAAGTGATGGCTAACCGCTTCGCTTCCATCCCCGAAGAAGGCCGGTTCGATGCGATCCGGGCGATGACGGGCGAGGATAAGATGACGCTGCTGGCGGGCCTTGTTGCGATGATGGTGGACGGCACCGTGTTTTCGGGTGGTTCCCCCGGTCAGCGGCATCACCAGTTCGAGCAGATCGCGCGCGCAAGCGGGGTGGACATCGCGGCTCGCTGGACCGCCCCGATTGCCTTGTTCGACAAGATGCGCCGCGCTGCCTTGATTACTCTTCTGACCGATGAAGTCGGTGCGGCGAGTGCGGAGAACTGCGCAACCATCAAGAAGAAGGCCGACCTCGCCGTCAACGTGTCAGGACGCCTGCCCGCAGGCTGGCTTCCCGCTCCCATGAAGATCGGTGCCTTCGATCAGGCCGACGAGAGCATGGATAAGGAAGGCGACATGATGGAGGAAGAGGATATGGCCGAGAACGAAGACGCCTGACCGAGCGGGGGCTGGTGCGAACCGGCCCCTTCTCTCTCCATATCAAGATCCGGTGCGGTGTGCCCGTCGCCCCGGCGCGCCCGCCATGCCACGGCATGACGGGCGCGCTCG
>Ga0308159_1004668_pt1 | contig 12302 bp, 9 predicted proteins | sample PhyCR1_FD_201040 | JGI IMG/M metagenome (GOLD analysis project Ga0308159, IMG submission 201040) | Phyllosphere microbial communities from UC Gill Tract Community Farm, Albany, California, United States - DLSLC.R1 | ecosystem: Host-associated > Plants > Phyllosphere > Unclassified | place: USA...
GCGTCGACGTGCGCGGCTACTTCTACTGGTCGCTGATGGACAACTTCGAATGGGCGTGGGGCTACGAGAAGCGCTTCGGCATCGTCTACGTCGACTACGCCACGCAGGAGCGCACGATCAAGGACTCCGGGCTCGCGTACGCCCGGGTGATCGCGGATCGCGCACTGGAGCCGGTCGTCGCCCGCTGAGGAGCGGAGTGCAGGCCCGGTCGCGCGCGATGTGCGACCGGGCCTTCGCCGTGCGGCACGCGTGGTCGGCTCCGGACGGCGCGGCGCGGCATCGGAAGGGGTGCGCGTCGGATGCCGATGCGTTCGGCGCCCTCGCCGCAGTACGCTCGCAACAGCGCGCAGCGCACCTGGTCACTCGAAGCGCGGTGCATAACCGCCGTCCCGAAGGAGGGGAGCGATGGATCTCGCATCCGTGCGCGGTGCCGCCACGATCGAAGAGGTTGCGGCGCGCGCCGGAGTCTCGCGATCGACGGTGTCGCGTGTCGTCAACGGTTCCACCGCCGTCTCGCCCTCCGCCCTCGAGGCCGTGCGTCGAGCCATCGACGAGCTGCAGTACGTGCCCAATCGGGCGGCCCGCTCACTCGCCAGCCGACAGACCCGGGCGATCGCCCTGGTGATCCCCGAACAGACCGACCGCTTCTTCGGCGACCCGTTCTTCGCCTCGATCGTCGCGGGGATCGGCGAGGTCATCGGCGAGTCGGACTACATCATGAACATGCTCATCGCGAGCGACGACGCCAGCGCCAAGGCGCTCGGATACCTCCGCGGCGGCAGCGTCGACGGCGCGATCGTCGCTTCGCATCACACGAGCGACACCTTCCTCGACCGCGTGGCGGACGTCGTCCCCGTGGTCTACGGCGGGCGCCCCGCCCGCGTCCGAGCCGAGGACTATTACGTCGACGTCGACAACATCGAGGGCGGCCGCGTGGCCACCGCGTACCTGCTGGCGCGGGGTCACCAAAGCATCGCCACGGTGTCGGGCCCGTCCGACATGCCCGCGGGCATCGACCGTCTGCAGGGTTTCCGCAACGCGATGGCGGAGGCGGGGCTCCAGCCGGTGGCCGTCGAGAACGGGGACTTCACCGAGATGGGTGGTGCGCTCGCGATGAACCGCATCATCTCGAGCGGGATCACCCCCGAGGCCGTGTTCGTCGCGAGCGACCTCATGGCGCGGGGGGTCTACACGGTGCTGCGCGACAAGGGTCTCGAGCCGGGGCGCGACGTCGCCGTCATGGGCTTCGACGATTCCGCGGTGTCGACCGCGGTCACGCCGGCGCTGACGACGGTGCGGCAGCCCTCGCTGACGCAGGGCCGACACATGGCATCCGTTCTGCTCGACATCCTCGCCGGGCGTCCCGCGGCGCACGCGACGATCCTCCCGATCGAGGTCGTGGAGCGTGCCTCGGCGTAGGACCGGAGTCAGGCCCGTCCGGCTGCGGCGGCGGGACGGACATCGAGAGCCTCGACCAGTCGCCGGTAGAGATCGCTGCTGCCCAGCAACTCCGCATGCGTGCCCCGCGCGACGATCCGCGCGGAGTCCATGACGACGATCTGGTCGGCGTCGACCACGGTCGACAGTCGGTGGGCGATCGTCACGACCGCGGCGAGCCGAGCGTGCTCGCGAACCGCTCGATGGATGGCGGACTCGGTGAGCCCGTCCACCTGTGCCGTCGCCTCGTCGAGCAGGAGCACGGCGGGCTGAGCGAGCAGGGCTCGAGCCAGGGCGATGCGCTGACGCTGCCCACCCGACAGGGTCGAGTCGGTCACCACCGTGTCCAGTCCGTCGGGCAGGCTCGCGACCTTCTCTGCGAGCCCCAAGCGGTCCAGCATCCGGTGCAGATCGGCATCCGTCACCCCGCTCGCGATGTACCGCAGGTTCTCGGCGATGGTCCCGGGAACGATGGGGGTCTCCTGCTCGACGTAGGCAAGCGGCCCGCGGATGCGGTCGTTCTCCAACGCCGAATAGGGCGTCCCCCGCAGGCGCAGCGAGCCCGCCTCCGGTTCGAGGAAACGCAGGATGAGCGAGAGGATCGTCGTCTTGCCGGCACCGGAGGTTCCGACGATCGCCACGTGCCCGCGCTCCGGAATGACCAGGTCGATGTCCTGGACGCCGACCGGGGCGCCGGGGGCGTAGCGCGCGGTCACGCCCCGCAGCTCGACCACCGGCGCTCCCGCGACATCGGCACTCGAGGGACGGAGCTGCGGGGCCGACGTCCCCTCCTGCTCGAGGTCGTCGATGTCCAGGATGCGCCCTGCCGCGGCCAAGCCCGACTGGAAGGTCGCGAGGTGCTGGCCCAGGTCCATGACGGGGCCGAGCAGGCCGAATGCGTAGAGCAGGAACGCGATCAGCGTCGGAATGTCGAGGGCGCCCTGGGCCACTCGCCAGGCCCCGAAGCCCAGGATGACGATGACGGCCGCCTGGATGCCGGTGGAGGCGACGGTCCACACCAGGGCCTCGCGACGCACCGCGACCACGCCCTCTCGGCGCGCTTCCGAGGCGGACTCGAGGAGGCGATCGATCTGGCGGCCCTCGGCGGAAGCGACCTTGACGGTCTTGATCGCCCGGATGGATCCGTCGAGTTCTCCGCCGAGCCGCCCGAGCGCGCGCTGCGATCGCTCCTGGGCGTGCCCGATTGCGGGCATGAGCACGAGGAAGGCGAGCAGCACGAGCCCGATGGCCGCGAGGGTGGCCAGGACGAGGGGCACATCGAGCGCGGCCATCAGCACGATGGTGCCGATGAGCATCACGGTCCCGTTGACCAGGCCGATGACGCTCTGGCTCGCCGCCTCGCGCAAGAGCACGGAGTCGCTCGTGACGCGCGTGACGAGCTCTCCGCTGGGGCGGGCGAGGAGGGGGAGGACCTTCGCGCGGAGGAACCGTCGGATCATGCCCTCGCGCACGTCGTAGACGATGTCTTCGGCGAGGGTCCCGAGCAGCGTCCACTGCCACCAGCTCACGATCGCACCGACGACGAGGAGACCGGCGAGCAGAACGATGGGCCGCATGAGAGAGGAACCGTCGCCGAGCGCGCCGAGGACCTCCCGCGTGACGAGGGGGCTCAGCAGTCCCGTCGCCGACGCTCCCAAGCCCAGGACGAGAGCGAAGGCGAGCAGCCCGGCGCGCGGCCGGGCGTACCGCCACAGCAGAGCCAAACGGGCGCGCTGGGACGCGCGGGCAGTGGAGGAGGAGGTCATGAGCTTCCTGTTCTGGCGGGAGGGAGCACCGCGTGTTGTGGCGTCAGGACGCGGGCAGCTGCAGGTCGATTTCGTAGCCGCCGTCGGCGAGAGGGCCGGCGCGGAACGAACCCCCCAGCATGTGCGCGCGTTCCGAGAGCCCGAGGTGACCCAGGCGTGCCGTGGGGGCGGGATCGGGGCGCGGGCCGGGGGAGGCGGCATTGCGCAACACCACCTGCACGCCACCGACGTCGGTGCTCGTCGCGGTCACGGTGACGCGTGCTCCGGGGGCGTGCTTGCGCACGTTCGTGAGGCCTTCCTGGATCGTGCGGTAGACGGCGCGCTGCGTGGCGGGAGGAAGACCCTCGCGCAGGTCGATGCGCGCGTCGACCTCGAGGTCGACGGGATGCAGGATCTCGTCGAGATGATGCAGGGTCGGCTGCGGACCCAGGGGGGCGGCCTCGGGGCCGTCGGCGCGCAGCACGAGCAGCATCTGTCGCAGCTCCGCGAGGGTCGTGGAGGCGAGGGTGCGGATCGTGTCGGCCGTTTCGACCACCTCGGGATCGTCGGCGCGCACCATCAGAGCGCCGGCCTGCACGGTGATCAGGCTCACCTGGTGCGAGACGACGTCGTGCATCTCGCGCGCGAGGTGTGCGCGCTCCTCGGCGACCGCCTCGCGCGCAACCCGCCGGTTCTCGTCCGCCCGGGCTCGGCGGAGTTCGTCGAGGCTGGCGGACAGTCGGCTCTGGTTACGGCGCAGGCGGCCGAGCGCCACGGCGCCGCCCGAGGTCATCGTGGCGTAGACGATCGCGAGGACGTGGTCGTTGACCGAGGTGAACGTGTCCCACGACAGGCCCAGCCCCAGGAAGGTGATGGCGGTCGCCGCGACGAGCCAGATCATCCCTGTCGCCGCGCTCGCGACGGTGTACAAGGCGATGACGGCGGCGATCGGTCCGCCGGTGAGGAAGAGGGCGGGCAGAGCGAGCGCGAGCGAGAGCAGGGGCATCCGCCTGCGCAGGAGCAGACCCGCGGCCCCCACGAGCGTCAGCACCAGCTCGAGCATGTCGGTGGTGTAGAGCCCGAGCACCCCGTCGAGCGCGGCGACCGCGACGAGCCCGAGGTCGATCAGCACACCGCGGCGATTCATCGTGCGCTCTCGTCGCGGAGCAGTCCCGCGCGTTCGGCGACAAGGGCCGCCTGCACGCGACCGTCGACGTCGAGCTTGCCGAGGATCGTGCTGATGTGCGCCTTGACGGTGGCGGGGCTGAGGAACATCGCCGCCCCGATCTGGATGTTCGACAGCCCCCGCCCCAGCTGTACGAGGATCTCGCGCTCGCGCGGACTGAGGGCATCGACGAGGTGGGTGTCTTTGGCGGGCTCGGGCCGCAGGTACCCGGCCACCACCGCGCGGCTGACGGTGGGCGAGAACACCACCCCGCCGCCGTGGAGGGTGCGCACGAGCTGGGGGAGTTGGCGCGGGTCGGTGTCCTTGACCAGGAATCCGGCGGCGCCCGCGTCGAGGGCCGAGGCGATGTGGTCGTCGGAGTCGAAGGTGGTGAGGATCGCCACCGTCATGTCCCACCCCGCCCGGCGGATGTCGCGGAGCACCTCGAGGCCGTTGCGTCCCGGCATCCGGATGTCGAGGAGCACCACATCGGGGCGGGCCTCGGCGAGGACCTCCATGGCGTGGATGCCGTCGGCGGTCGCCACGACCTCGATGTCGGCGGCGGCGCTGAGGATGTGCGAGAAGCCGGAGCGGATGAGCGCCTCGTCATCGATGACGGCGACGCGGATGAGGGGGGAGGCTGAGGGTGCCATGCGACCAGGCTAGGGACTTCGGGCGTCGGCGAGACAGGGCAATCGGCCGGATTACCCGATCGGACGCGGACGGTACCCGGTCAGCCTTTCGTGCACGATGCAGGATTGCGACAGACTGGGGTCCGCCGACAGCTGTCCGTGCGGCTGTCGCCGCCTACCGTGCGATGTCGTCCTCGACCCAGGAGCCTCACCGTGTCTGTCCCTCTGCTCGTCGTCGGTTTCTCCCTCCTGGTGTGGGCTTTGTGGAGCCGGGTCTTCCGCAAGGCGACGGTCAACGGGCCGATCGTGATGACCGCGCTCGGTCTGCTGGGCGGCGCCCTGTTGCCGGTGCAGGGCGAGCTGTTCCTCGAGTCGAAGGCCACCCTCTTCTTCGCGGAGATCGTGCTGGCCTACCTGCTCTTCGTCGATGCCCTCGAGGTGCGGGGGTCGTTCCATTCGCATTTCACCGGGGTGCCGGCGCGGCTGCTGGGAATCGGCCTGCCCCTGTCGCTGATCCTCGTGCTGGCGGTCGGTCTGGTGCTGCCGCTGGGACTGTCGGTCGCGGTGATCCTGGCGATCGCGTGCATCTCGGTGCCCGCGGACTTCTCGCCCGAGACCTCGATCGTGCGCGACGACCGCGTGCCCGCGCGCGTGCGGCGGTGGCTGAGCGTCGAGAGCGGCTACAACGACGGTCTGGTCTCGCCGTTCCTGCTCGGTGCGGTGGCCTTCGCCTCGGCGGGATCGACGAGCGACGCCGGGCGGGCGTTCGCGGTGGCCGCACCCGCGGGCCTCATCGCGATCCTCGTCGGCGCCGTCGCGGGCGCGGCGATCGGGGCCGCGATGCGCTTCGCAGACGGCCGGGGATGGACCGAGGCGCAGAGCATGCGCATCGCGTTCATCGCGACACCGCTGATCGTGTTCGGTCTCGCGCTCGCGCTGCAGGGCAACGGGTTCGTCGCCGTGTTCGTCGCGGGTGTCGCCGTGCGTCTGACGCGGGGGGTGAGCGGCATCCCCGCCGTCGAGATCGCGTTGCTCGACGACCTCTCGTGGCTGCTGAACCTGCTGCTGTGGCTGGCCTTCGGCTTCGCCTCGATCGTGCTGCTGAGCGAGACGTACGACTGGTGGCCCGCGATCGTCCTCGCCCTCGTGGCCCTGACGGTGGGGCGGTTCTTGCCCGTGCTGCTGGCACTGGTCGGCACCGAAGCCACCCGCAAGGAACGGTTCTTCGTCGCCGCCATGGGGCCCCGGGGTGCGGCATCCATCGTCTTCGGCCTCATCGCCGCGAACGCCCTGCCCGGCGAAGAGGGATTCCTCGTGCTGGCGGCGACCTGCATGGTCGTGCTGGGCAGCGTCGTGCTGCACGGCGTCGCCGGGCCGCTCCTGGCGCGCCGGTTCTGGCCCGCGCGGGTCGCCGTGTCCTGACCGATCGGACCACCCGATCGGCCCGCGCACGGGGCCGACCGGCTGATGCGTCGTCTGGGAGCCCTTTGGGAAACTGGACTGGATGCCGGTGGTCGGCATGCGCACGCACGCTCGGGGAGGACCGATGGCCGCGGTGATGGACAAGGCGGAGGCGACTCCGGAGGTGACACCCACCTCGCTACCCGGTCGTCGTGCTCCGCGGTGGGACATCCCCGCGCTGGTGCGCCATCGCATCGGAACGTTGGCGGTCACTCTCGCGATCCTCGTGGCCAGCGCCATCACGATCGCCACGCAGAGCACTTTCGAGGCCGGTCCCTTCGACCTGCGCGACATGCTGCTCGCGCTGGTGCGGGTCGATGACCCTCTCGTGCTCGTGGTCACGGTGCTCCTGACACTGGTGACGTGCGGCCTGGCCGAGGGGCTCATGGGGACGCGCCGACTGCTGGCCGCATTCGTGGGCGGCGGCCTTCTCGTCTGCGCGATCGGCGAGGTCATCGGGTGGTTCGAAGACAACGTCATCCCCGAGGTGTCGCTGAACGTCACACCCGACACCGGGGCGCCGCCCATCGCGGCACTGCTGTGCGTCGCGATCGCCGCGAGCTGTTTCGCCTCGCCGCTGTGGCGCCGTCGGATCCGTATCGGCGGGGTCGTCCTCGCCGTGACCATGTTCCTGTACGCCGCGTCGGCGTCGGACCTCTACACGCTCATCGCGCTGCCCGTGGGCATGGCGACCGGACTCGTGCTCGGCGGGACGCGGGCCGTCGGCATCCCGCGCAGCTCTCTCCGCGAGAAGCGCGTGCTGCTCGCCGCACTCACCGCCGTCACCGCGATCGGGCCGGTCGTCGCGACCCTCTGGGGGTCGGGTGCGGGCGTGCTCTCGGTCTACAGCTGGCTGTCGTACGACCCTCTCAACGTGGCCGATGGGCTCGTCTGCGCGATCGGTTCGACGGGCGCCCCGTGCCCGAGTCTCGTCGCGACGTACACCGAGCTCCAGCCCGCTTCGGGGTGGATCGCCGCGCTGCCCCAGCTGGTGCTGCTGATCGCTGCCTGGGGGATCCTGCGGGGCCGGCGGGGTGCCCTTCACCTGGCCGTGACGGTCAACGCCCTCACCTTCGTCGCGATGAGCATCCTGCTGATGTTGAGCGAGACCGACACGCTCGAGCAGCTCGCGACCGTGCGCGCCGCCTACGACGTCGCCGACGTCTGGCAGACGGTGGTCGGCATGGTCGTGGGCGCTGCCCTCCCGCTCCTCGTCGCCGCGCTGCTCATCCGTTTCCGCTCGGCCGTGCAGGTGCGCTCGACCCCCGCGGTGCGTCGGGCGTTCGTGCGGACCGTCGCGATCGCCGCCGTCGGGGCCTTGGCCGTGGCGCTGGTCGGGATCCTCGTGGCATCCGCCGACTTCCGTCCGTGGCCGAACGTGACGACGGTCCTCGCGACGCTGCCCCTGCGCCTCGTTCCCCCCTCGCTCCTTCCGCCCGAGGCGCTCGTCTTCGTTCCCATGACCGGGTTCGCGCAGGCCGTCTGGTACCTGCCGCCGCTGCTGTTCTGGGTGAGTGTGGTCGCCGCGACCGCCCGCTTCATCGTGCGCTCGGGGGCCGCCGAGGCCGCCCCGGATCGCGAGCGCGCGCGATCGCTCCTCGCCGCGGGCTCAGGCGACACCCTCGGTCACATGACCCTCTGGGAGGGCAACGTGTACTGGTTCGCGGGCGAGGCCGAGGCGGCGATCGCCTACCGGGTACGCGGAGGGTTCGCCGTGACCCTCGGCGGGGCCTTCGGGCCCGACCGGGACGACCCTTCCGTCGGTGCGGGGTTCGTCGCCTTCTGCGAGGAGCAGGGGTGGACGCCGGTCTTCTACAGCGTCGACGACGCCGAGCGCGAGCGGGTCGCCCCCCTCGGCTGGTCGGCGCTGCAGGTGGCCGAGGAAGCGTTCCTCGACCCGCAGACGTGGACGCCCGCGGGGAAGAAGCGTCAGGACGTGCGCACCGCGACCAATCGCGCCGTGCGCGAGGGACTGAGCGCGCGGTGGGCGCGGTGGAGCGAGCTGTCGTTCTTCGATCGCGGGCAGATCCGCGACATCTCCGAGGCCTGGGTCTCGGACAAGACGATCCCCGAGATGGGCTTCACCCTGGGCTCGACGGACCAGCTCGACGACCCCGAGGTCCGTCTGCTGCTCGCGCGCGACGGAGCGGGGCGCATCACGGCGTTCACGAGCTGGATCCCCATCCACCGTGACGGGGCGATCGCGGGATACGCCCTCGACGTCATGCGCCGGCGCGACGACGCCATGCCCGGGGTCATGGAGTTCCTCATCGGCAACGCCGTCGAACGACTGCGCGAGGACGGGATGACGGTGATGAGCCTGTCGGGCTCTCCTCTCGCTCGACACTCGGCCGGCGACGAGGGGGCGCGCGGCCCCCTCGACCGCGGGTTGGACGTGATCAGTGCCCTCCTCGAGCCGGCCTACGGGTTCCGCTCGCTCGCGAACTTCAAGAAGAAGTTCCAGCCCGACTTCGCACCGCTGTGGATGATCTATCCGGATGCCACGCAGATCCCGGCCATCGCCATCGCGCTGGTTCGCTGCTACATCCCGGGGCTCACCCTCCGCTCCGCCGCCTCGCTCGCTGCGCAGCTGCGTCGGCCGCGGGAGGCCGCCTCGCGTTGACGCTGTCCGTCTCGTCACGAGAACAGGGGATGCCACGAGAACAGGCCGTCAGCCGATGAATCGCCCTGTTCTCGGCGCGTGGCCGGTCCCCAGGGCGTCGCGCGGCGAGCTCATTCCCACGCGGCCGTATCGGGGTCGATGCCGTGCGAGCGCGCGCTGGCGTCGATCGCGTCGCGCAGCCAGACGGCGAGGCCCGGATGTACGGCGTCGTAGTGGGCGGCGAATCGCTCGTCGGCGGCGTACATGCGGCCGAGGTGCACCTGCATCTGCCGGGTGACGGGGAAGAACGCCGAGAACACCTCGCGATGCCTCTCGACGAGCGACTGAGCGACGGCATCCCCCGGGACGGCACCCCGATCGACGGCGGCCGCCAGGTCGGCCTCGAAGGCCTCCACCGTTCGCATGACGGCGGCCCAGTCGTCGGCCGAGCGCGACGCCGACCTCTCGGCGTACTGCTGCCATTGCGTCGATCCGCCGTACGCGTCCTTCGCCTCCGAGGGCCATCGGGTGTTCCAGTCCGCGCCGAAAGTCGATCGCTGTTCGTCGTCGGAGAGCAGGATGCCGCGCTCCTGCGCCTCGATCATGCGGCCGAGGTCGTCGTCGAGATCGCGCAGTTGCGCGATGCGTTGCGTGAGCTGGGCGCGCTGGACCTTCAGCTGCTCGGCCACGTCTCCTCCGTGCTCGTCCAGCACCGCGCGGATGGCCTCGAGGTCGAGGCCGAGCTCGCGATAGACCAGGATGCGGCGCAGGCGCTCGAGGTCGTCGCCCGTGTAGAGCCGGTACCCGGCCGTGGAGCGTGCCGCCGGACGGGCGAGGCCGATCTCATCCCAGTGATGCAACGTCCGTACGGTCACGCCCAGGCGCGCCGCGACCTCGCCCACCGGCATCCCTTCCTCAGCCATGGAGCCCATCCTCATCCCGCCCGATGCCGACCGCGCGGAGATTCCGTCCCGCTTCGGACGAGGGATCGAACACCTTCGCGGCCGTGAAGACGACACGCGCGCTCTCGGGCGTGACCACCTCGACGTCTCGAGTGTTCCAGGGAGTGTCCCGAACCTGGGACGGAGCGCCGATATCCCGCAGGGCGTCGACCAGTGCGTCGACCTGGTCGAGCACGCAGGCGAAGCTGACCGCCGCAGCGGCCGGGGCGGCGGTGGGCGTCCCAGCCGTCAGAAGGACGTCTTGGAACGCCCACCGGCGCAGGTGGACCATCTGCCCCGGGATGGAGAACAGCTCGAAGAACCCGAGTCCCCTCGTCCAGAAGTCGACGGACTCGCGGAGGTCGGCCGTGGGAATGCTCACGAACATGGGCATTCCGTAGATGCCGCGATAGAGCGGCGGGGCCACGGCGTCCGGGCCGGGCGGGGGGACGGGACTGACGTCGAAGGCGGTGAAGTTGCTGTCCATGCCCCCACGCTGGCGCCTGACGCGGCGTGAGGGTCAAGTCGGGCGTGAGGCGATGCGCGAGCGGCGCTACATTGAGGGCGGAATGAACGGGCGGCGCGGGGGCGCCGTCGCTTCTCAGAGGGGGACTCGCCGTGCGGAGAGCATCGATGTCGACCGGAGGGCGTGCGCCGATCAGAGGGGCGCTCGCCGCGGTTCTCGCCGCGACGATCGGCGTCGCGCTGTCGGGCTGCTTCATGATCCCCCTCGTCGACGGGCGATCCCCGTTCGACGACCCCTTCGGCTCGAGCGAGAGCGACATCGAAAAGGCAATCCCCCCGATTCAGGCCGCGCTCGACGAGAGCGGTGCGGACGCCGGCGGTCTCTGGCGGGTCGTTGCCGAAAAGGGGAGCGACGATTGCGAAGGCGCGTGCCAGTTGCGCGTCGAGGTGAGCATCGAGCCGGCAGACGAGTCCGGAATGACGTCGATCGTGTCGGAAGAGGTGTTGCGCACGGTTCTGGTAACGGCGGTCCCCGTCGCCGAGCAGCACCACGTCGACCTGTCGGTGGTACCCGGGTACGCTGACGCCGGTTACGGACGATCCGCCGACTTGTCGTCGGCCGTCGAGGCGCTCTTCGGAGACCACGTGTCGACAAAGGACTTCAGCGCGTCCACCGACAGGAAGTACCGCGAGGCGGAGGTGCGGGCGAACACCCGCGAGCGCTCGAACGTGCTGCAGGCGATGGGGCTCGGCTGAGGCGCCGTTACGCTCCGCCTCCCGAACGGCGGATGCCGCGAGAGCAGGCCGTCACCGCGGTGCGGATCGCCCTGTTCTCGGGGCTCAGCCCATTCTTGTGACCGCGTCCCGCTCAGCGGGCGTCGGGCCGCTGGTACACGTCGGGGACGTCGTCGCCATCGGCATCCACCTCTTCGTCCTGCGCGAGCTGCTTGTAGCGGCGGTTGCGCACCAGGAGCACAGCGGAAGCGAGGACGGATGCCAGGAGGGACGCCGCCATGATCGCGATCTTCGCGTCGTCGGTGTGCGGGGAGCCCTCGGGGAAGCTCAGCTCGGCGACCAGCAGCGAGACGGTGAATCCGATGCCGGCGAGCAGCCCGACCCCGGCGAGGTCGACCCACTTCAGGGCGGGGTCGAGCCGCACCTTCGTCACGAGGGTCAGCACCCGCACCCCGAGCAGGATGCCGATCGGCTTTCCGAGAACGAGACCCGCGACGACGCCGATGGTCACCGGGTCGGTGAGCGCCCGCAGGACGCCCTCGCCCCCGCCGACGGCGACACCCGCGGCGAAGAACGCGAAGATCGGGACCGCGATGCCGCTCGACAGCGGGCGGAAGCGGTGCTCGAACTGCTCGGCGAGATCCATGCCGTGGTGCTCAGGCTGGCGGCGCGATGCGGCCACGGGAATGGTGAAGGCGAGGGCGACACCGGCGATCGTGGCGTGAACGCCCGACGCGTGGAGGAAGGCCCACGCGGCGAAGCCGATCGGCAGCAGCACGACCCACGCGCCCCACGCGTTGCGTGAGAACCACGCCCGCGCCCGGTGCGCGATCACGCCGTAGATCACGACGAGCACCGCGAACACGGCCAGAGGCAGCAGCGAGATGTCGCTGGTGTAGAAGATCGCGATGATCGCGATGGCGATGAGGTCGTCGACCACCGCGAGGGTCAACAGGAAGATGCGCAGGGGCCCGGGCAGGTGCGAGCCGACGAGGGCGAGCACGGCGACGGCGAACGCGATGTCGGTCGCCGTGGGGATCGCCCACCCGGCCAGCAGGCTCGGCTGCGTGTGCACGATCGCCACGTAGATGAGCGCCGGAACGGCGACGCCCGCGATTG
>Ga0308159_1004669_pt1 | contig 12297 bp, 6 predicted proteins | sample PhyCR1_FD_201040 | JGI IMG/M metagenome (GOLD analysis project Ga0308159, IMG submission 201040) | Phyllosphere microbial communities from UC Gill Tract Community Farm, Albany, California, United States - DLSLC.R1 | ecosystem: Host-associated > Plants > Phyllosphere > Unclassified | place: USA...
CGAAAGGCTGGCTGCCGACCACCGCGCCGATCATCGAGCGGTTGATGTACAGGTTGCCGACCGCTGCTTCCGCCTCGATCACCTCGCCAGCGCGGGCGATGCGGCTGTGCAGGCCCATGGTCAGGCCGTAACCCTTGGCGTTCACCTTTGCGATCGTCTCCGACAGCGTGCCCGCTTCCCAGGTCGCGACGTGCAGGATCGGGCCGAACCATTCCTGAGTCAGGTCCTCCACGCGGTCGAGCCGGATCAGCGTCGGTGGGACGAACAGGCCATCGGCAGGCGCGTCGAGCGTCTTGATCGTCTGCGTCACCATCGACGCGCGGTACGCCATCAGCTTGTCATAGGCGGCCTGGTCGATGACCGGACCGACATCGGTCGCCGGATTGCCGGTCGCGCCGAGCACCAGCGTCTCCATCGCGCCCTTGAGCATTTCGATGACATTGTCGGCGACATCCGCCTGCACCAGCAACAGCCGCAGCGCCGAGCAACGCTGCCCCGCCGAGCGGAAGGACGAGGTGATGACGTCCGCCACCACCTGTTCGGGCAGCGCGGTCGAGTCGACGATCATCGCGTTGATACCGCCGGTCTCGGCGATCAACGGCACGATCGGGCGATCGTCGTCCGCCACGAGCGTGCGCGCGATCCGCTTGGCGGTGGCGGTCGATCCGGTGAAGGCGACGCCCGCGATCCGGTGATCCTCGGTCAGCGTCTGGCCGACCTCCGGCCCACCGACCGCGAGCAGCAGCGCGTCGCGCGGCACGCCCGCACGGTAGGCCAGCTCGATGGCGGCCTGTGCGATGGCGGGCGTCTGCGGCGCGGGCTTGGCGACGACGGTGTTGCCGGTAACAAGCGCCGCAACCGTCTGGCCCAGGAAGATCGCCAGCGGAAAGTTCCACGGCGCGACCGTCGCCCAGACGCCGCGTCCTTCCAGGTGCAGCGTGTTGCGCTCGCCCGTCGGCCCGGGCAGCTCGACCGAACCGAGCCGCGCCCGCGCCTGCTGCGCATAGTAACGACAGAAATCGGCGGCCTCGCGAACTTCGCCGATCGCGTCGGGGATCGTCTTGAACGCCTCCTGCACCAGGATCGCCATCAGCCGTTCGCGATCCTGCTCCAGCAGATCGGCCAGCTTCTCCAGCACGGTCGCGCGGGTATGGAGCGGCGTCGCGTTCCAGGCCGGGAAGGCCGCATGGGCGCGTGATACCAGCGATGCGACATCGGCGGTGGCAGCGACCGGCTGCACGGCAGGGGCGTTGACCGCCTTCACCGTGGCGTCCAGCGTCGCGATGTCGCTCAGGTCGATGCCGGTCGAGTTGCGATGGCCCGGCGCGAACAGGTCGATGGGTAGCGGGATGCTCGGGTGACGCGCGCCGCCGACGGCCGCGATCTTGGCGACCGGATCGGCGAGGATCTCCGCCTCGGTCAGCCGCGCATCGGCGAGCTGGTGCACGAAGCTGGAATTCGCGCCATTCTCCAGCAAGCGGCGGACCAGATAGGCCAGCAGATCGCGATGCCCGCCGACCGGCGCGTAGATGCGGCACTTGTGACCATGTTCGCGCACCAGCCGCTCGTACAGGCCATCGCCCATGCCATGCAGCCGCTGGAACTCGAAGTCGTGGCTGTTGCCCGCCCATTCCAGGATGGTCGCGACGGTCAGCGCATTGTGGCTGGCAAAGGCCGGGCGGATATTCTCCGCCGCCAGCATGTCCTTGGCGACCGCCAGATAGGACACATCGGTCGCTGCCTTGCGGGTGAAGAGCGGATAGTCGGCCAGCCCCTCGACCTGGGTGCGCTTGATCTCGCTGTCCCAATACGCGCCCTTGACCAGCCGGACGTTCATGATCCGGTCGAGGCCATTGGCCCAGCCGATGACCGCGCGCGCCCGCTTGCCATAAGCCTGCACCGCCATCCCGAACCCGTCCCAGCCCTTCAGCGCTGGGAGCGCCGCGACGCCGCCGATGATGTCCAGGCTCATCTCCAGCCGCTCGGACTCCTCGGCATCGACAGTGAGGGCAATGCCCTTGTCCGCCGCCTGCCGCGCCAGCTGCGCCAGCATGTCGGTGAGCGCGGGCACGCACTCATAGGCGCGCGGCAGTTCGTAGCGCGGGTGGAGCGCCGACAGTTTGACCGAGATCGAATGGCCCGCCGCCGGGTCCGACCCCACCGCATCGATCGCCTTCACATAGGCCTGGAAATAACGCTCGGCATCCTCATGCGTCCGCGCCGCCTCGCCCAGCATGTCGAAGCTGGCGGTGAAGCCCTTGTTCTCGGGCTTCTTCATGCGGCGCATCGCTTCCTCGATGGTGCGGCCCATCACGAAGATCTCGCCCATCATCCGCATCGCGGCGCCGACCGCCTGGCGCACGAACGGCTCGCCCGCGCGCGACAGCAGGCGCTTGAGCGGCCCCGCCTCGCCCTCACCGACCAGCGCGCGGCCGACGACCAGGCCCCAGGTGGCCGAGTTGACCAGCTTCGATGCCGAACGCCCGGTATGCGCGCGCCAGTCCGCCTCGCCCAGCTTGTCGGCGATCAGCAGGTCGGCGGTCTCGGGATCTGGCACGCGCAGGAACGCCTCGGCGAGACTCAGCAGCGCCACGCCCTCGGACGAGTTGAGGCGATATTCCTGGAGGAACTGGTTCACCCAGCCGCGATTCTGCGCGGCACGCAGGTCGGCGAGCAGGCCCGAGGCATGGCCCATGATCCGCTCGCGCATCTCCGGCGTCGCGGCGGCGCGGTCGAGCAGCGGCTTCAGGACATCGGGTTCGGGCGCACGATACAGCGATTTCATGGTCTTGCGCGCATCGGCGGTAACGGCAGAGGTCATAGGTCTTCGTCCGGTCGGGCGGCCCGGCGTGCGGCTGAGCGCTTGGCGGGTCGCATGGCTATGCTGTGATGGACCAGCGCTTAGCGGGAAATATGGGGATTGGGTATCGTTTGATACGAGATGAAGCGCGCTTCGCGACTGCCATCAGAATTGAAATTTTGACGTCGTTGGCGTATATGACTCGCAGGCGAGGACATCCGCCTTTCTGTAGAGCCCCGGTCGCTGCTACGGCCGGGGCTCAAATCCTTTGGGGCTCAGGCTGCTACCCGAGCCCCGCCGGGCACCTTACCTGTTGCGAACCTCAACGATCTTCACGACCAAGGTCGCGAAGGCGATGATGACGCCCAGGATCAGGCACAGATCGGCTACGGACATCCGTGGTCCTTTCTGTGATTGACGGCGGAATTGCCGTCGAGCGATCGCTAACTCGAACGGCCATACAAGATCATGTCAAATCCGCGTTCGATTACGTGAGATCTTATTCGCAACCATCCCCGCCTCCGCGTCGTTCTCCCGCCAAACCCTTGAAAGGAGAGCCACGATGGCCGACGACAGCCCCCAGGAAATCGCCGCCAAGTTCCTCGACAAGCTGAAGAGCAGCCCGTTCGTCATGATCGGCCTGAACGACGGCCAGCATTCCGAACCGATGACCGCGCAGATCGATGACGATCAGCCGAACACGCTGTTCTTCTTCGCCGGTCGCGACAACCGCATCGCGGGCGGTGGCGAGGCTATGGCGCAGTTTGTCGGCAAGGGTCACGACTTCTTCGCCTGCCTGGCGGGCCGTGTGTCGAAGGACAATGATCCGGCGCAGATCGACAAGCTGTGGAGCAATCAGGTCGAGGCCTGGTTCCCGGAAGGCAAGTCGGACCCCAACCTGACGCTGCTGCGCTTCGACATCAGCTCGGCCGAGCTGTGGGAAACCGACATCTCTCTGTCGGGCCGGGTGAAGATGCTGTTCGGCGGCACGATCCACTCGGACGAGTCGTCCAGCCATGCGGTGGTCGGCTCGGTCGCGTAATCCGCGATTGCTGGAACGTGAAACGCCCGGAGGCCGAAACCTCCGGGCGTTTTCTATTTCCCCCATCCCCGTCCCGTTCCGCCTGAGCGAAGTCGAAGGCCAAGGGAAACAGCTCGCCACACGCTTCTGGCCAGTGGCCCCCGTGGCCTTCGACTTCGCTCAGGCTGAACGGAGTGCGGGAGCAGCCTCCTCACCCGTTCGCCTTGATCCACTCCTCGACCACCGGCGCGATGCGGTTGCGCCATTTCGAGCCGTTGAAGATGCCGTAATGGCCGACCTTCTCGGCCATGTAATAGCGCTTCTTCTCCTCCGGCAGATTGGTCGCCAGCGTCAGTGCGGCGCGGGTCTGGCCCAGCCCGGAGATATCGTCCCGCTCGCCCTCGATCGCCAATATGCCGATATCGGTGATCGCGCCCGGATCGACGCGCTTGCCATGGTGCAGCATCTCGCCCTTGGGCAGCGCGTGACGCTGGAACACCAGCTCGACGGTCTGGAGATAGAATTCCGCCGTCATATCGCAGACCGCGCGATATTCGTCATAGAATCGCTTGGTGGAGTCGGCGCTTTCGCCGTCGCCCTGGACCAGATGCTTGAACATCTCCCAATGCGAAATCATGTGGTTGCCCAAGTTCATCGACATGAACCCGGCAAGTTGCAGAAAGCCCGGATAGACCCGCCGCCCGGCACCCGGATAGGTCATGGGCACGGTGGCGATCGCATTCTGCTCGAACCAGGCGTGCGGGCGATCGGTCGCCAGCAGATTGACCGCCGTCGGCGCCTCGCGCGTGTCGACCGGCCCGCCCATCAGCGTCAGGGTGCGCGGGGTGCAGGGATGCTTGTCCGCGCTCATCACCGCCGCGGCAACATAGGACGGCACCGAAGGCTGGCACACCGCCAGCGCATGAGCGCCCGGCCCGATCTCGGTCAGGAAGTCGATGATGTAATCGACATAATCGTCGAAATCGAACCGCCCGTCCGACAGCGGCACCAGCTTCGCGTCGCGCCAGTCCGTGATGTACACCTCGCAGGTCGGCAGCATCCGCTGCACCGTGCCGCGCAGGAGCGTCGCATAATGGCCCGACATCGGCGCGACGATCAACAGCTTGGGGCTGTCCTCCACGCCCTCACGGCGGAAGCGCTTCAACTGGCCGAAGGGCTTGCGCAGCACGATCTCTTCGTGGACCACCACCTCGCGCCCGTCGATCTCGGTCTTGGTCAGGCCGAAAGCGGGCTTGCCGCGCGGCGCGGCGGCATGGGCGAACACCTCCAGCGCGGATCCCATGATCGCGCCGCCGCCCAGATAGGCGAAGGGATTGGCAGGATTCTGGAGCAGCCCCGCACCGAAATTGGCCAGCGCGCTTGCGCCCGCCAGCATCGAGCGCTGCATTTCATAGGCGTCGTACAACATCGTCGATTCCCCTGCGCTCCGCCGGACGGAGCCGTGATTGGCATTTGTCTATCACGAAACCGTTTGCGCATGATGACCAGAATATGGCCGATCGGTCATAGTGCCGAACCGATGACAGGTTCATGATCTCCATCACATCCCCTGAACGCACCAAAGCGCCCAAACGATGCGTCGAGCCCATAGCCCGGCGTTGAGCCGATGCGCCCACGCTGCTAGGTCCCCGGCATGGCCAGATCCGCCGCGTCCCGCAAATCCGCCGAGCCCCCCGTCCCGGCCAGCCGCCGCCTGAGCAACCTGAAAATGGTCTGGCGCTATACGCTGCGCTATCCGGGGCATCTGGCCGCCGCCACCGTGTCGCTGGCGGTCGCGGCACTGGCCACGCTGTTCATCCCGCGCACCTTCCAGAAGGTGATCGACCACGGCTTCGGCAACATCGCCGACACCGGCGATATCGCGCCCTATTTCCAGGGGCTGCTGGCGGTCGTCGTGGTGCTGGCGATCGCCACCGCGTTCCGATTCTATTTCGTGTCGTGGCTGGGCGAGCGGACGGTCGCCGATATCCGCATCGCGGTGCAGGCCAACCTCCTGCGCCTGGCACCCCGTTATTTCGAGGAGAACCGTCCGTCCGAGATCGCCAGCCGGTTGACCGCCGACACCGCGATCATCGAGCAGGTGGTGGGCTCGACCGTGTCGATCGCGCTGCGCAACACGGTGATCGGGATCGGCGGCACCATCTATCTGTTCGCGTTGTCGCCCAAGCTGACCCTGTCGCTGCTGGTGTGCATCCCGCTGATCGTCCTGCCCATCGTCGTGCTGGGCAAGAAGGTCCGCAGCTATTCGCGCGACAGCCAGGACCGGCTCGCCGATATCGGCGCGACGGCCGTGGAGACGCTGGGCGCGATGAAGGTCGTCCAGGCGTTCGGCCAGGAACGCCGCGAGGCCGAGCGGTTCGAACTGGCGGTCAGCAACGGCTTCGCCACCTCGCGCAAACGCTTCCTGCTGCGTGCGGTGATGACCGCGATGGTGATCGGATTGTTCTTCGGCGGCCTGACGCTGCTGCTGTGGGAAGCGGTCGCCGATGTCGCCAGCGGGCGGCTGTCGGGCGGGTCGCTGACCGCGTTCGTCGTGACGGGCATGCTAGTTGCTGGCTCGTTCCAGGCGCTGACCGAAGTTTGGGGCGACATATTGCGCGCATCGGGCGCGGCGCAGCGTCTAGCCGAGCTGCTGGCCGAAGAACCCGAGATCGCGCCGCCCCCCGCCCCCGCCGTCATGCCGGTCATCCCGATGGGTGCGCTGCGTTTCGAGAATGTCGTGTTCCACTATCCGACCCGGCCCGAGGTCGCGGCGCTGAACGACTTCTCGCTCGACATCCGGCCGGGCGAGACGGTGGCGGTGGTCGGCCCCTCGGGCGCGGGCAAATCGACCCTGTTCCAGCTGGCCGAGCGATTCTACGATCCGCAGGGCGGCCATATCTCGCTCGACGGCGTGTCGTTGCGCGATGCCGATCCGGCGGCGATCCGCGCGCGCATCGCGATGGTGCCGCAGGAGACGGTGATCTTCGGCGCCTCGGCGCGCGACAATCTGCGCTATGGCCGGTGGGAGGCGAGCGACGACGAGCTTTGGGCCGCCGCCGAGGCCGCCAATGCCGCCGACTTCCTGCGCGCGCTGCCGCAGGGGCTGGACACCTTCCTGGGCGAAGGCGGTGCGCGGCTGTCGGGTGGCCAGCGTCAGCGGATCACCATCGCCCGCGCGCTGCTGCGCGATGCGCCGATCCTGTTGCTGGACGAGGCGACGAGCGCGCTGGATGCCGAGAGCGAGCAACTGGTCCAACAGGCGCTCGAACGGTTGATGGCGAACCGGACGACGCTGGTCATCGCCCACCGGCTGGCGACGGTCCGTGCGGCCGAGCGGATCGTGGTGATGGATGGCGGACGGATCGTCGAACAGGGGCGGCATGGGGAGCTGATCGCGGGCGGCGGTCTCTATGCCCGGTTGGCGAGCCTGCAATTTCACGATTGATGGGGCCGGTCTAATACCACTTGGCGAGGGGATGCCCTTGGCCTTCGACTTCGCTCATGCTGAACGGGGGTTTGGCAGGACCCTACCTCCTCGCTCCGTTCAGCCTGAGCGAAGTCGGAGGCCACGCCCCAACCCATTGAAATCCAACCCGCAATCGCGCTTGCAGCCCGCCCCCCACTCCCCTAGGCTCCGACAATACCAGTTCAATACCGGAGATTGAGGATGACGCGGGCGGCAAACAGAGGAATGGGTGCGGCCCTGGCGGCGATCGTGCTGGCGACGCTGACCCCGGCAGCACAGGCGAGCCCTGCCACCCTGCCCGCGATCTTCCCCGCCCCCGCCGCGATGACGCTGGGCGATGGCACAGTGACGCTGGGCCGCGCGGTCACGCTGATCGTCGCACCCGGCACCGAGCCGGAGACCGCCGCGCTGGTGCGCGACCTGCTGTCAAAGGCCGGTGTCACCGAGATCGCCACGGCCAAGCGCCTGCCCGCCTCGCCCGACCGTCCGACCATCGTGATCGGCCCGGACAGCGCCGCCCCGGTCCGTGAGGCCCTGTCACGCAGCAACGCCAGCCCCGACGATGCCCGCGAAGGCTATACGCTGACCGTCCTCGCCGCCGGTCGCAGTGGGCTCATCACGCTGGCCGGGCATGACGCGGACGGACTGTTCCACGCCGCCCAGACGCTGCGCCAGTTGCTGGCCCGCCAGACCATCCCGGCGCTGACCATCCGCGACCATCCCGCCATGCCGATCCGCGGCACGATCGAAGGTTTCTACGGCAAGCCCTGGTCGATGACCGACCGGACCAAGCATCTCGACTTCCTCGGCCAGATGAAGGCCAACACCTATGTCTACAGCCCGAAGGACGATCCCTTCGCCCGCGACAAGTGGCGCGATCCCTATCCCGCCGCGACGCTGAGCGCGCTGGGTACGCTCGCGGCGCGCGCCAGGGCGAACCATGTCGATTTCGTCTATGCCATCTCGCCGGGGCCGAGCATCTGCTTCTCCGATCCGGCGGACGAGCAGGCGCTGCTGCGCAAGTTCGCGGCGTTGCGCGGGATCGGCGTACACAGCTTCTATGTCGCGCTGGACGACATCGAATATCAGAAGTGGAATTGCGAGGCCGACAAGACGGCGTTCGGCCCCTCGGGCGCACAGGCGGCGGGCGTCGCCCAGTCCAAGCTGCTGAACGCGGTCCAGGCCGATCTGCTCAAACAGGACCCTGCCTCGCGTCCGCTGATCATGGTGCCGACCGAATATTATGATGCGAAGGAAAGCCCGTACAAGGCGGCCCTCCGCGCCAATCTGAACCCGCGCATCGTCGTGCAGTGGACCGGCACCGATGTCGTGCCGCCCGCCATCTCCATTCCCGATGCCAAGGCCGCGACCAAGGCGTTCGGACGCAAGACGCTGCTGTGGGACAATTACCCGGTCAACGATTATGCCAGTTCGGCCGGGCGTCTGCTGCTTGCCCCCTATGCCAAGCGCGAGGCGGGGCTGTCTTCCGAGCTGACCGGTATCCTCTCCAACCCGATGAACCAGGAAGCGCCCAGCCGGGTCGCGGTGACGGGGGTGCTGGCCTTCGGGTGGAACGACAAGGGCTATGACGCCGACCGCAGCTGGCATTACGCCGCTCGCGATCTGGCTGGAGGAGATGCCCGCGCAACGGCGGCACTGCTGGAGCTGTTCGACACCCAGCATCTCGCCCCCACCTTCGGCAGCCAGCCCTGGCAGGAACAGGCGCCCAAGCTGAAGGCGCTGCTCGACCATGTTCGCGAGGCGTTGGCGAACGGTGACGCGGGCGAACGCCGTGCGGCATTGGCCGAACTCCATGCCAAGGCCGATGCGCTGGCCGATGCGCCCGACACGATCCGCGCGGGCGTGGTCGATCCGGCCTTTGCCGAACAGGCCGCCCCCTGGCTGGAGGCGATGCAGCTCTGGGGCCGCGCACTGGGGCAGACCGCCGCCGGACTAGACGCCGCCGAGCAAGGCAATACGGCGGCGACGCGCTACTTCGCCGATGCCAATCGGATCGCCGCTCAGGCCGCCGCCGTGCAAAGCATCAAGGGCGCGGTGCGCTTCGACGGACCGATCAAGATCGCCGATGGCGTGCTCGACCGCTTCATCGCCGATGCACCCAGCCTGATCGCGGTTACGGCGAAACCGTAACCGTCCGACTGGCGCGGCGGCCATCGGGGGTGCGGGTGCGAAGCTCGACCACCCCCGTCACCGCCACCGGCCCGTTATAGCGGGTCCAGGCCGAGCCGCCGGTGCGATACTCGATCGGCGTTCCGGCGAACTCGGTGTTCGCCTCCAGCCTGCCATTCACGATCCGCGCACCCGGCGGGGCGAGGCGATAGGTCACGCCCGCCCGGTCGAGCAGTCGCATCTGCGCACCCATCCGGCCCGCGAAATCCCGCCACCCGGCGAGCAGCTTAGCCCGATCGACACGAGCGTCGTTCGGCTGATAGCCGGTGCCCGCAACATAAGCGGGCTCCCAATCCGGCTTGCTCCACGCCCGCTCGGCCAAAGCCAGCAGGCGCGGGAAGAGCATGTAATCGACCTGGCTGTCGCGCCGCACCGTCTCGCTCCACAACTGTGCCTGGAGCCCGGCGATGCTGCGGCCCGGCTGGAGCGGCACGGTGTCGGCAATCGCCTTGGGCTGGGCCAGGATATTGGGGATCAGCGCGGCGTTGGCGGCCAGATTGCCCGGCATGAAACCGAACACCTGGAAACTGTCCACCCCGCGCGACGCCCAGTCATAGCCGGTCTCGTTCGGGTCGGCGGCATAGGGCATGTCGAAATAGCCGAGATCGGGGATCGACAGCACCGTCTTCCACCCGCGATTGGCCTGGCCATGCGCCTCGGCCACGCCGCCCGCGTGCAGGTTGCTCCAGATGTTGGTCTGGACCTTGGGCGGCATCTTGGCGGGGTCGGTATGGCCCAGGCCGTCGCTCCACCCGGCGACCGCGATGCCGCGCTGGGCGAGGTCGGCGGAAATGCGCTCGATGAAATAGGCGCCCAGTTGCTTGGGCTGCATGCCCGTCTGGCCCATCATCACCTTGCAGGCGGGTGACTCGACCCAGGCCCCCGCCGTCTCGTCCGCGCCGATGTGATAGGTGGTCAGCGGCACGCCTGCCGCCTTGTGCAGGGCGGCGATGTCGTCGATCACCGTCTCGATGAAGCGATAGGTGCTGGGAATACAGACGTTCAGCGTGTTGTCGTCATAATGTTGGACGCTGGAATAGCGGGTGGTATCGCCCGGCTCGACCAGCCGGAAACGCTCGGCCCCAGCGCGGTCGCCCTTCGCCATCAGCCGCTGATAGCGCACCTCCATCGACCGGATCGCCGCGCGCGAATGGCCGGGCATGTCGAAGGAGGGGATGACGTCGATCTGCCGCGCGGCGGCGGCACGCAGGATTTCAGTATAGTCGGCCGCGGTCAGATAGCCGTTGGTGGCTGCATCCCTGGCCGGGTCTGCCCCCAGTTGCGGCGACAGGCAGCTCTTCTCCGACAGGTCGGTGCAGCGATACGCCCCCACCTCGGTCAGTTCGGGCAGGCCTGCGATCTGCAAGCGCCAGCCCTCGTCATCGCCGAGATGCAGGTGCAGCGTGTTCAGCTTGTACACCGCGATCTGCTCGATCAGCTTCAGGATCTCGGCCTTGCTGTGAAAGTTGCGCGCCAGATCGATATGCAGCCCGCGAAAGCCGTAGCGCGGTGCATCCTCGACGATCAGCGGGCGGAGCGTCATCCCCTCCGCCGCCATCTGCTGCGCCAGCGAGCGAAGTGCATAGGACGCCCCTGCCGCATCCGCCGCCGCAATGGTGACACCGCCCTGTGCCACGGTCAGGCGATAACCCTCGGCGGCGATTCCCGCCTGCTTGCGGATGGTCAGCGGCACCGTTCCCACCGGCAATCCGGCCAGCGCGGGCGCGATGGCGGCGCGAGTGAAACCCTGGGTGGTGACGCGCAATCCCTTGGCCAGATCGACCGGCGCACCGGCCGGGCGCGTGACCTTCGCAGGCCGGGGCAGGATCGCGACGTCGACCGGCGTCGCCGCCCCCCGCTCGGCATAAAGAGCAAAGGCGCGCTCGGGCGTCCGCCAGACCGTCTGATCGTCGGGGGCGCTGCGGGCGAGCGCGGCCTCATCGGTCATCGGGGCTACGAAAGGCAGGGTCTCCAGCCCCGTCTCGGCATCGGTCCCCGTCCGGGTCGCGGCGATCACACGCGGGGTAAGGCCCTCGGCCGCCAGCATCGCGTTGGGCATCATGTGATTGCGCGAGAAAAAGGCGCCCAGGCCGGTCAGCTTCACATGATAGGTCTGGCCCGGCTTCAATTGCCGGCGGGGCTTCAGTGTCAGGACGTTCAGATCGCCGTTGATCGTGCGGTTGTCGAAGGTGTCGCTGTCGATCTTCAGCACCGGGTTGACCAGGCTGTAGCGGATTTCGACCGGCAGGCTCGGCGCGCCCTCCGGCACGACGATGGCGATATCCGCCTCGAAACAGCGCGGCGTGCCGGTCGGGCAGGATGCGGGACGGTTCGTCAGGATGGTGTAGTGATAGCCGAGCGTCGCCGCGAGCCGGTCGAGATCGACCTGCGCCGCCGGAGCCGCCGCCAGGATCGCGGCCGAAGCCCATAATGTCATCATATTCATCGGTCCCGCTACGCCATACTGGTATTACATTGGATCATGTCGTTATTAATCCTCCCCTGCAAGGGGAGGGGGACCATGCGAAGCATGGTGGAGGGGGCGTTCCAGCAAGCGAACCCTATGTGGCGAACCCCCTCCACCACCGCTTCGCGGCGGTCCCCCTCCCCGTGCCGGGGAGGATCAGCTTCGGGGGTGACGCCGCCTCCCCTACCCCCTATCTCCATCTCATGAAAAAACCCCAGCCGGGTCTGCCGACCCGTGAGCAAATCCTCGCCTTCATCGAACAGTCGGAGCAGCCGGCGGGCAAGCGCGAGATCGCACGCGCTTTCGGTCTCTCCGCGCAGGAGAAGATCGGGCTGAAGGCGCTGCTCAAG
>Ga0308159_1004672_pt1 | contig 12286 bp, 8 predicted proteins | sample PhyCR1_FD_201040 | JGI IMG/M metagenome (GOLD analysis project Ga0308159, IMG submission 201040) | Phyllosphere microbial communities from UC Gill Tract Community Farm, Albany, California, United States - DLSLC.R1 | ecosystem: Host-associated > Plants > Phyllosphere > Unclassified | place: USA...
CACCGCCCGCCGCGAAGCCCCGGCCCCGCAACCGAGCCTGTGGCAACGCTGGCTGCAAGCCTGCCAACGGCCACGCTGGCAAATGGCATTCGCCACCGTCGCAGGCTTGGCGCTGATGATCGGCGTAGTCATGCGCGAGCCTGTGCCACAACCCCAAATCGCCAACGCGACCTTCTCCGCGCTCCATGAGGAAGCCGCGCGCCCCGCGCCACCAGCCATGTCTGCACCGGCCCCCGTGGCCCGATCGGCCATCGCACCCCAGGCAGAGAACGCGCAAGTCATGGGCTCGATGGCAGATGAATCAACCGCCAAGCTCAGCAAGCGCGCGCCGGTGGCGTTGCCGGAGTTGGAGGAGGGGTTGCAGGAGATTGTGCGGTTGCGTGCGGCTGGGGAAAGCAAGGCGGCGGATGAGAAGCTGCTGGCGTTGCACAAACGCTTTCCTGGGGAAGATTTGCCGGCGCTGTTGGAGGCGTTGCGGAAGCGTTGAATCGCTGTGTACAAAAAAAGCCCTAGGTCTTTTGAGCTGGGGCTTTTTTATCGTATTTGGTGGCCCGGCGTCGTTTGAACTGGACAGTAATAGGCCCGTATTCATTGGGTATGCTTGGTGTTGCTTCGGTTAGGCATACACGTGGGCATACACGGCGCTTCCTTCTGGCCTCTTTTTCGAAGTGTCCCCGCAGGGTAAAGCAACACCCAATGGCGGCTGATGTATTGCCATCCAGCTGAGTAGTTACTTCTTCGTTCGACCTTCTGCCGCCAGTGAGGCGAGCGCAAGTGTGATGAATCCTGCATTTTCATCCAGGATATCCAGGCATTCGACTTGACCAGTCGTTTGCATCGGATCTGACCATCACACTGAGTGGCCTTGGTCGGCAACAAACGGCCAAAAGCGGACGTTCGACTAGGTCCGCTCTCGCCCCCAAAGCAAACGCCGCTCATAGTTCTGTTTTCGGTGCTGCCCTTATTGCCACAACGCTGGCGCTGACAGAAGAGTTTCGGAGTTTTGCAACTGCTGCAACAGCGACGCTGTGGACGTCAGCGTTGTCGATCAGGCCGCGCATATCGGGCAGGTTGTTGTACCAGGCCATCTTGCCGCGCAGTACGTAAATGGTTTACTGCGAAAGGCCGAGGCTTTACTTGAAAAGTTGTCCATCCTGCCGTACTGCGCGGTGACTTAGTCGAGACCGGCTTTAAGGTTGCGTATGCGGCGGGCCCGGCCGAATAAGCAGGGACCGATGTAGGCTCTGGTCGACAAACGGCAGGACTTGTTATTGCGGGGACATGAGTTGGATTGCGATCAGGTGAGCCTGTCGGCCCAGTGATCGCCCGAAGGCCAAGCCACTCGCGAATGCCAGTGGCTTGAAGGGCTACAGAACCCGAGCCAACACCCCTGCTGCGATGGTCGTCGTAATGATGACCAGTATGACCAGTATGAGCACGGTGCGACGGTTGGCGAATGATGCTTCTAAGGCATCGACCTTTTTCTTGACTACGTCCAGTTGAGCGCTATTGGGGTCTGCTGCATGATCCTTTTTGTCGGATGCACGTTGCAGACTGTGAATAGCTTCTCTTAGATCCCTAATCGAGTCGTCCAATTCCTGGGCTTTAATTTTCGCTGCCTTTGAAGACTCGTTCTTGACTCTGATCTCTCCCGTGACTTTGATAAGCCTCAAGGCCACCGCAACGATCAGCGATATAAACGCTAGGTATTTAGCGAACTCTGCAGTGGCCTTGTTCTCTTTGAGGGCGCCATCAATCTTTTTGACCTTGCAATCCTGTTCCACGTAGGCCTGGTACCTGATCGAAAGCTGCTCTGCCTTCCGCTGTATTACCTCGCTCGTGAACTTTGGAACGCTTTGTTTTGAAAGGTAATCCACCACTCGGCTGTCAGCGATGACGGAAAAGCGTAGTGCCGGTCTAATGGTGGTGAAATAGGTGCAGGCGTCGTCGAGTTCCTTGATCTGTTCTGGGGAGCGCTCCTTGCGAACAGCGGACGTAGCGGGCAAGCAGATGGCAGGGCCGCTGAGGTCGGCTGCGGCTATATTGAGGTTCTGATTGATCGCCCGAGCAATGCTTTCCTCCATCGACAGGCTAGCCGTGTCCAGGCTGATGTTGACCTGGAAAAACTGTATGAACAGCGCAAATGTGCCAATGCCGATCCACCAGTAATCCACTTTTTTCCAGCCTTGATCGTCCAGCTTGCGTATCAATCCCTTGACGTACATGAGGTGGAAGATGAGATAAAAGAAAAGTATGCCGCCTGGAATGGCCAGTGACTTAAGGATCATTTCCATTGAGTATTCCGAGTTCCTGAGTGCCGGGAGCGTTGGTGCGCGACTTCAACCGATATCTATCGGCCGCACCGGAGGACACTTGAGTTTCTCGCCGGCGATCCTACGGATAGCGCCTGGGCGTTGCAGGCAATCCGACCATTCAATGCGAGAGAACCGGATTTCTGACTATTCATAGCCAGCCCTCCCAGGCAGTTATTGGTTAGTTGCAGGCGTACCTGAGGGCAGCTCTGGGTCGACTTCTGCCAATCAGGGCCAGCCAGTGTGCTGGTCAAGTCCGATGCGAACGACTTGCCAAGTCGAATGCAAATGAGTGGGCAAGTGCAATGCGAATGGGTGGTCAGGTTGAGTGCAATTACCCACCCTAGAGGCCACCAACAATGTGGCATAGGGCCACTTTGGAAAGGCAGCATGAGAGCACATATCCAGCCCCCCTCCAAAACTGGTGTAACCGGTGTTACGAGTGTAACGCCCTTCACCAAACGCCCGTTTTCATTGGCTTTCATGCCTGTTACACAGTTGAGCGACATAGCGTACCCCCGATGTAACGCTGCCCCTGCGTGTAACGCTAAAGTCAGCATCCGGGTGTTGTGGGCAGGCGCGTTGCGCTCGAGCCTACCAAGCGAATTTCGCGGGCTCCGCCTTTCGATGAGAGGAAATCACGCTGGGGACCCTGAGAGCTTTAGCTTCACACGGGGCATGAAACCCGCGGGACCGCGTTAGCGGCAGCCGTGCCAGCTTACTGAAATTTCAATGTTGAAATTGAAAGGATCTTGAAGAAAAGCGGACATCGTTATCGTATTGGTAATGGTGCTCGCAGAGGGCCCAAACGGTAGCGCAAATGCACAGGTGAGCTGGAGTTCACCGGGTTCACCTGTTCACTAAGCTGGGTGACTTTCCGCTAACACGATCCTGCGGGTTCTATGCCCCGTGTCTATCCGAAATGCCCAGGGTCCCCAGCGGGGTTTCGATTCATAGGGCAAATGCACTGGCGAACAGCAGTTCACTAAGCTGGGTGCCTTTCCGCTGACACGATCACGGGGGCCTATCCCGTGTCCGGAGGAAAAGCCCTGGGGGGCCACCGTTTTATGAGGAGGTCTCACCTATCCTCGCTGGAGGAGCTACCCTTTCCGGGGAAGCGGGGAGCATGCCCTGTCTCAAACTCGTGTTACTCGTGTTACTCGTGTTGCAGGTGTAACAGTTTGTCCTAATGCACTGTATTTGTAGTATTTTTTTCGTGTAACAGGATCTTGGTGCTTCGGATTTGAAGGATGTTACGTGGGAGACCCGTGTTACGTAATTGAGTGGCGGCCGGTACTAGACAATCTGATGGCTCATCAGCGGGTGGTTCATATAAACGCTCGTGTTTGGCTCAGAGTTGAATGCGGTATGATGCCGAGCTAGAAACCAACACGCGGGCAGAGCTCACGGACCGTGTGGCTAGGCGTTAGACCAGAACATGGGGAGTAAAAGGCCTGAATTTTTACGATTTTTTTAGTGGATGTGGTGGCACCAGTCGCGGCATGAGTGCTGCGGGTATGGCGGTGCGCTTAGGTCTCGATATTGATCCTGATGCTGCCAGTACATTCCGCGCCAATTTCCCAGGCTCTGAGTTCATTTGCCAGGACATTCGATCGTTAAAAACTTCGGATGTGTCTCACCTAGTGATTAGAGACAATCAGCCGACAGTATTCGGCGCCTGTGCGCCATGTCAGCCTTTCTCTAGACAGAATCGCCAGAAGAAAGGGGATGACGTTAGGAAAACTTTGCTGCCTGAGTTTCATCGCTTCGTCAGAGAGTTTAGACCAGAGTATATATTTATTGAAAATGTACCTGGGATGCAGTCTATGGACAAGGTAGAAGGGCCGTTCACTGAGTTTATAAAGTTTCTTAAGAAACTAAATTATTGGTATGACTACAAAGTTGTAATGGCTTATCACTATGGTGTGCCTCAGCGACGGCGGCGCCTAGTACTAATAGCAAGTTTGCTCGGTCCAATAAAAATCCCTCAACCTACTCATGGCCCAGGTACAGAACAGCTTAATCTTCCAACAGTCGGAGAGTGGATATCTGGACTGCCGGTGTTGAGTGCGGGAGAAACTTGCGAGGAGGATCCTATTCATCGCTCTGCACTCTTGTCTGAGCTAAACTTGGAACGAATATCAAAAACTCCTGTTGGGGGAGGGCGAGAGGATTGGCCTGATCATCTATGGTTAGACTGTCACCGGGATCATGGTGGACATTCAGACGTTTACGGCCGCATGTCATGGGATAAGCCATCCTCTGCGCTCACTACAAGATGCATCAGTTTATCAAACGGTAGATTCGGTCATCCCGAGCAAAATAGGGCTATAAGTGTTCGTGAGGCGGCGTGTATACAAACTTTCCCGCGAGACTTCGTTTTTCATGGGAACTTAAATTCAATGGCCCGACAAGTCGGGAATGCAGTCCCTGTTAGGATGGCAGAGGTGTTTGGAATGGAATTTCAAAGGCATTATGCGAATTACCTGCAAGAGCAGGTGGCCTAAATGGCTAGATTTAAAGTAAGGGCGAGAACTGTAGATATGTTAGGTCGGCAGCAAATTGCCGGCATTCCAACTGCTATTAGCGAACTTTTTAAGAACGCACATGATGCATATGCGAGAAATGCTGAGGTTGACTTTTTCAGAAGTGAAAGTCTTTTAGTCCTTCGGGATGATGGCCTAGGGATGACGAGGGAAGACTTTGAGAAAAGATGGTTGACTCTAGGGACCGATAGTAAGGTCGGAGCCAAAGGTCTCGCGCGTCCACCGAAGGATCCTAGTCAAGAAGAACGACCAATATTGGGTGAGAAAGGAATTGGCCGTCTTGCCATTGCGGTGCTTGGTCCGCAAGTTTTGATCGTATCTAGGGCAAAAAGAGATGATCTACTTCCAGTAAGTACGGTGGTTGCTTATCTGAATTGGGGCATGTTTGAGCTGCCAGGCTTGGATCTAGAGGAGGTAGTTGTTCCGATAAGAGAAATAGATTCAGGTTCAATGCCAGATGCAAAATTGGTTGAATCTATGTTGGTGGAAGTAATTGATTCCCTCACCGAAATTAAGCAACGGATTGACCCAGTCGCTCTTGAAATTCTAATTCGGCAGGTGAGAGCCTTTAAAGTGGATCCTGAGCTCCTCTCATCAGAATTGGGGCAACCCTCTCTCAAAGGAGAAGGGTTTGGTACTCATTTCTATATTACTCCAACTGATGATTTGATTAAGGACGATATAGACAACAGGGCAGATGAACGAAAGGCTACTCGATTTGAGAAAAATCTGATCGGTTTTACCAATACGATGACCCCTGGCTCTAAGACGCCCCCAATTGTTACGAAGTTTAGAGATTACGTCGACGAAGGGGCTCCAATCGAGCGTATTGGTGACAAAGCTTTTTTTTCTCCTCAAGAATTTGAGGAGGTTGATCACCATGTTATTGGAACGTTTGATGAGTATGGGCAGTTTCAGGGGAAGATTGGTATTTATCAAAAAGAACCAGAGCCGTACGTATTAAACTGGGATAAGTCTGATGGTACTCCAACAGCTTGTGGGAAGTTCTCTTTGTCATTTGCATATCTGCAGGGTGCAGAGAAAGACTCCCTTCTATCAAGCGAAGAGTATGCGAAATTAAAGACAAAATTAGATCGGCATGGTGGCATCTATATCTACCGTGACGGAGTTCGAGTTCAGCCTTATGGTGACTCGGATTACGACTTTCTGGATATTGAAAGGAGGCGAACTTTAGGTGCTGGTTATTACTTCTATTCTTATCGTCGCTTATTCGGTGTTGTCGAGTTAAATGGTATAGAAAATAGCCGTTTGACAGAAAAGGCAGGTCGGGAGGGGTTTAGGGAGAATAAGGCGTACCGTGATTTTCGCTCTATCCTGATGAATTTTTTTATTCAGTCCGCTGCGGATTTTTTTCGAGAGGATGGTCGCTACTCTGAGCAATGGCAAGAAACCAAGTTAGAGCTTAATAATAGTGCGGATATTCGGAAAAAGAAAGCTGCGCAAGTTAACTTAAAGAGAAATGATTTAAAATCCGAGTTGGAAGTGTTTTTTCATAAGGTTGATGAGCGCGAGCCAGAGGTGAGTCTGCAGTCTTTAGTGCGAAGCGCTAAGACTAAGGTAGAACAAATTCTACAAAGTGATCATTCCAGTAGTTTCAAAGCTGCTTCAATAATGCAGGTAGAGAAGGAAACTCTCAACTCTATAAGGAGCGAGAGGAGATCAATGACAATCGCAAAACCCCGAGGGGTTGGGTTGTCTAAGATATTAAGTAATCAGTGGGCAGGTTATGTAGAGCAATATGCAAGGCTCGAAAGTGAAGTTTTTCAACAGGCTGAAGTTGAGATAGAGCAACTTATTTCAAATGTCTCAAATAATGATGGCATTCCTATTGATAACGCTGCAAGGCTGGAGGAGTCAATAAGAGGTAAGTCCGACTCTATTCTGAAAGACACTCGAAAGTTAAGGTCTGAAGCCGAGGAGTTAGTGGCTAATGTGGCTAATCAAGTTAGGACTGCTGCTAGGGACTGTTTTCGAGCTGTAAATCATGCTGTAGATGATGCGCTCGCAGAATTAACTAATTATCAGCGTTCCGATTCTGATGCTCCTGATCATTCGACTATTCGACAGTCACTTGAAGAGAAAATAGAAGCCGTTTTTTCTCATGAAACAAAAAAACTGTCTCGTTTGAAGGATCAGTTGAGCACTGTCCAAGCACTTCAAAATGTTGATGCTTACGATACTGCGGAGCTTGCTGAAGCCTTAGAAGAAGAACTCGATGCTCTTCAGGAAAGACGTGACGCGGATCTGGAATTAGCACAAATCGGTATGGCGTTGAGCACCGTTACTCATGAGTTCGAAAAAACTGTTGGGTCTCTAAGGGATGGTTTTAGGAGACTGAAGGCATGGGCTGCCGAAAATCCCGCGTTAAATCAGCTCTATGTAGATATGAGAAGTAGCTTTGATCATCTTGATGGCTATCTTACGTTGTTTACTCCTCTGGATCGTCGTTTATATAGGAAGCCAACAGAGATAACCGGAAAACATATATATGATTTTTTGGTTAATTTATTTTCCGACAGGCTCAAAGCAAATGATATTACCCTGTCTGCGACTCCTGCGTTTATGGAAAGCTTTGTCGAAGGGTATACATCGTCCTTCTATCCGGTTTTTGTAAATCTAATCGATAACTCAATTTTTTGGCTCGAGCGGGTTCACGGTCGTAAAAGAGAGATTTTACTCTCTTCAGAGAATGATGAATGGGTTGTAAGTGACACAGGCCCCGGTATTAACTCTGGGGATAGAAAAAATATATTCGCTTTGAATTTCTCGCGGCGTCCGGGTGGGCGTGGCATGGGACTTTACATCTCTCGACAATCGCTTCAGAAAGTCGGCTACGATTTGACGTTGATTGACTCTACTGTCGGTGCGGCCTTTAAATTGAAACCAAAAGAAGAATTTGTCGGTAAGGAAATCGATTAATATGGAAGCTACCAATTTTAGTGCCGATAGATTAGCCGCTGCGAAAGAGTTCGCACAGACAATGATTGTTGTAGATGATGAAGCCAAAGGTACACCAACAGTCGAACAGGTAACCACCCTTACTGCCCCAAGAAGGGCAGCAGCAAGAGCCGCCGGTGAGGGTCGGGATGAGGTCAGCAAAGGATCTACAATCGTCCATCAGCTGGATTCCAAGCTTCTGATTGACACCGCAATGGAGTTGGGGCTGATTTGTTCTATTCTTTGTCCTGCGACAAAGGATGAGGATATCGTCAGTCGTGTAGTAAAGGCTGCTGAACGTGTCGATATCGTTAGCCTTGATTGGGAAATGTTCGGCGATTCAGGAAAGACAGCGATAAGCTTGATACGCGGAATTGTTTTGTCTGATCTGAAAAAAATGGGTCGATTAAGGCTTATTTCTATATACACTGGAGATAAGCGTCTAAGTGATATTCTTGCCAGTATTTTCAGCTCTTTTGATGATCTGGAAAAGTCTAACTTGAAGCTGGCTATGAATGGAACTTACTTGTCTGGCAAGGACGGTCTAAAAATAATTTGCTTGTTCAAAAAGCATGGCACGCAGGTCCCGCCCCAGTTTGGAGAGTTTCAGGTTTCTGAGAGTGAGCTTCCTAGTCGTTTGTTAAATGAATTTGCTTCAATTGCTGAAGGATTATTATCAAACGTCGCACTAGCGACTGTGGCATCAATTAGAAGTGTTGCACATCATCTGATATCTAGATTTAATGGGAGGATGGACGGGCCATATTTTTTACATCGAGCCTCTATTGGTACGGCGGAAGATGCTGAGCAATACGCTTTAGATATTGTTTTAAGTGAACTGAAGAGCGTGGTAGATAGAGATGGAGTAGCTCGGCGCTGGGCAGGTGGTGAGGCGATTATCAATCGAATAGATGCTATGGCTAATAATGGTGAGTCTCTGGATTTTCACTTTGAACGTGAGGGTAAAGCACTCATAGCTAAAGCCCCCATAGCAGAGGTTAAAGATTTCGTTATCTCAGGGAGGAATGCCCGGCCTTTTACATTCAAAGATGAGCCTAAGCCTTCGAAGAAGGACTATGACCAAAGTTTTCCGACGGTGTTCTCTACCAGTTTAAAAGAATCGCAGGAAAGTATGTACGAGTTTGCTTGCTTGACTGGGATTCGAAGCTTTCCAGGGAGCAGGGTCTTTAATGATGGTAGTGGAGCGCTTCCGGTCCTACGCTTGGGAACAGTTATTAAAAACTCGCGTTCTGAGTATTGGTTGTGCTTGCAGGCAGCATGCGATAGCGTGCGAATTAAAACTAATACTGCTTTCTTTTTTGTTCCAATGGAAGTTGTTGAGGTTCAACCGGAACATGTGGTTCCCATAGTGGATGCGAAAGGGAAAGTAACCTATGTAGGTTTAAAGCTGGTTTCGAAAGCTTATACCAAGTCGGTCTCGTTTGTTTTTGAACCCGTTCTTTGTGATACGTCTTTACGAGTCTCTGGTGCCAAGCGTGGGAGTGGCGCTTTTTCCTTTACTGATGCTAAAGGAAATATTTTTCTTTGGGTGGCTGATCTCAAACAGCGCAGAGCGCTGCGAGTGTCGCAAAAAGTTGGCGCTGAATTGGCACGAATTGGATTTGATGAGTTTGAACCATTCAGAACATCTAACTGAGCTGGTTGAATTACGGATTAAATATTGAGGTGGCTCAGCTTTTGCGGATGTTTTTTTGCATAGAAGCTAAGCGAGAAGGCGGAAGTATGTTTGGTTCCGAAGAGCAATGTACACCAGCTGAGTAAAGAAACTAGGGCCTTAAAATGAGGCCCTTTTTCTGTATGCATTTTTAGATGTCTAGCTTAATAGCATCAAAGCTGAAAAGTTCATTATTATGGTAGTCCTTTCAGCTTACTTTCCACGTGGCTCATTTCATTCTTGATCAGATTGATGGTGAGTGACTGGACCGTTGTGGTCTTCCCGGTTTTGATGTCGACAATTTTCAGCAAGGCGGCTAAATGCTCTTTCCGCGCCTTCAGTGTATCGCTCCAACTCGCGCTGTTTCGGAATTGAGTGATCATGGTCTTTGTCCTGATAGAGTTATAAACAGCCCGCGTCCGCAGGCTGTTTAAGATGGCGCTGCGTTACAGCGAGAGGATGTCTTCTACGGTGAACTTGTACGAGCGGTCAGAGAGCTCACGACTACCCCATGTGTCGAAGCCTTCGCCTTCTTTAGGTAGCACCAACCTTCTCAGGCTGATTTGATCTTCACTCAGCAAACGTTGGGCAGCCCACAGCTTGGCGCCCATATCCATCAGTGCCTGGGCTTCTTCGTTCCACTGCTCTTCCAATACTTTTTTGGCTAGCAACAAGGCCGTTCTCTGGATGGCAAGGTGTTCCCTTTGCGCCTCGGCAATGTGTTCGTTGACGATGACCAGCTCCTGCTCCAGCGCGGCAATGATGAGGCGCTGGCGACGATTGTGTTCGATGGCCGTCGTAAGGTTTTTCGCAGCTTTTTGCGCGTCTGTATTGGCGTTCTTTTCGCCATCGGTGTCGCCCCAAGCGACTGCCTGTGCGTAGGCGGTGGCTGCATCGGTTTCGGCTTGCCGGGCCTTGGCCAAGTCTTCTACCGCTTGTTGCTGGATCTGCTCCAAGCGGGTGCTGAGACTCTCGCGTTTTTCTTTGAGCTCTTGCTCGTCGGCTTTCCAGTTCACCATCGATTCGGTGTAACCGGTCATCAAGGTTTCGTGATTGAGCAGTTGCTCGCGTCGAGTGATCTGAGCATCTAAGATCCAGGCATGGTGTTTATTGGAGTCGTACGGAAGTTTCAGCGTGTTGTACTCACTGCGGACTTCACGCAGACGATTCGCGTCTAATTCTTCGTCGCCCTCCAGTAAGGCTTCCAACGGTGCCATCTCGGCGTAGTGCTCTTCAGCCGCCCTCAGGTATTTATCACGGCGGGTGGTCAGTTGGTCGATCTCATCGATCATTCGTTGCTTCTTCTCGCAGTTAGCGGTCGCGTGAGTACTATCCGAGTTCTGCAGTGCAAGTAAGGTGGTCTCGCTGCAGTCCAGTTCGCTGGCCAGCAGTTCGTGTTTTTCGGTAGAAGCTTGGAATTCGTTCATCTTTCTTGTTCCTTCAAATTGGCTTTGGGTTGAATGAGCGGCTGGCGAGGCCGGGAGAATAAGCCGGCTCTACCTCGATCAGCAGAGAGGCCATCAAGCAGCCCGAGCCTCGCGGTCATCCGTTCCCGGAATCGTCTTTACGACGTAGCAGCGTTGCGGACCGAGGCCGGGCAAACGGACCAGACTCGATGCCTTACCGTCGCTGGCCGGCTCCAGCACGCCACGCTGCAGTAGTTCCTTGTTCACGGCGTTGATGTTCATGCCTCGGAAGATCTCGGAGCGCCATGCCTCGGGGAGCACGTAATAGGTGTTGGTGGTGTGCAGTGCGTCACCCATGCCGTGCTCCATCGTTTTGCGAAAGCCCAACCGATCAATCGTGCGTGGGCCGTGCTCATCGATCTTGGCGGCGGCAGATTCCCAGCGGGTAAAGCGACTTTCTCCAAAGCGCTCGATGACCTGTCTCAGCCGCGCCAAAATCGCATCGCTCTCGAAGTTTCCGGCGCCGCCACGCTCAGCCAGCCATGCATGTAGGCAAACCCGCGCAGCAGTCGTGGCCGTACCATCAGGCCAACCGGTGACGCCAAAGGCGGTGGCCAACTCTCCGGCCGCTGCTGCGAGGCCAAAGCGAAGGGCGGCACGCTGGGCCTGACCACTGGCCGACACGGGCAGGTTTTGGGTGATGAACTGTTCCACCGTGCGGCGCACGATCACTGTCCACCTGAGCATTTCCCCAGGCGCACACAATGCATGCAGGAAAGCGGTGAGGGGCGTGCCGTAATATTTGGCTACTCGGGCCTTGAGCGCATCGGAGAGAGCGGCAGCGTCCTCAAAACCATTCAGCACATCGAACATGCCCAGGCCTTTGCTGGCATCCGCTAGCACGGCGAGCATGTGCACCGTTTCGCCAATAACGCGCGGGTCGCACATGCCGATTTCATCCAGCACCAAAATGCGGTTTGAATGCGCGGCGGCGATGAACTCCAGGGCGCTATCCCGTAGCGCGCCACGGACGCACTAGACGCGGCCCGACTTATGCCTTTGCAGGTCCAGCAGAGGCCCGGCAAACGCCATGCGATCGTTACCGACGCACAGTGCGCCGATTGGCAGTTGCCACTGTTCCAGAGAGCCAGCCTCATTTACACGTGGGCATACGCGACGGGAAGTTATAGGAGTGGACAGGGACGGATAGCCAGAAACAAGAAAGCCCGCACAGGGCGGGCTTCTTGGGGTGTTTCGTAGACCGTCTGAGACAGCCAGAAACCAGTATGTGGTGCACCCGGCGGGATTCGAACCCACGACCCCTGCCTTCGGAGGGCAGTACTCTATCCAGCTGAGCTACGGATGCTTGTGCGGGCGACATCATACCCA
>Ga0308159_1004674_pt1 | contig 12281 bp, 12 predicted proteins | sample PhyCR1_FD_201040 | JGI IMG/M metagenome (GOLD analysis project Ga0308159, IMG submission 201040) | Phyllosphere microbial communities from UC Gill Tract Community Farm, Albany, California, United States - DLSLC.R1 | ecosystem: Host-associated > Plants > Phyllosphere > Unclassified | place: USA...
CGGCTTTCGTCATGCGGTTCTGGCTGGGAGCGTGGTTTGGGCTGCGCTCGCCTTCCCCGTGGTGATCGGATGGATGAAGGATGAAGCGAAGAAATAACCCGCACAATAGGCAGGGTACTGAGATGCCGGTTCGGAAATACAGTGCCGAAATCGGCACGTCAGTTCCGCTTTTCATGCCCTGCCACGTGGATTTTACCGTCTTGTCTGTGGGAGCGCCGTCGCACGACGGTTCGCTTCGATTGCGAATCAGCCAGGGAGCCTCGGCATGAGGACTTCGAGAACATACAAGCTGCAGCTCTCAGGGCAGGGCATCGACCAGTTCCTCGCCTGCCATTGTCGGGTCGCACGCCTGGCGAAGGAATTCATCCCCTATGGCATGACGCTCTATGTCGCCATGAGCCTGCTCGATGCGAGTGATCCGGCGGATATCGCTGCCGAACTGGAATCCCCGGTGTGCAATGCGCTGGGTGGTTCCTCGAACCGCTTCGTGGGGACGACATCACACCTTGCCGATCTCGTTGAGCAGGTTGGCGCGCGCCTTGCCGATAGTGGCCACTGTGGTCGATCCATAGCGACATGGCGCCTTTATAATGCCGGTCTCAGTCTGCTGCTGAGTTCCGAGGACGGAGAGGTCCAGGCCGCCTATCGAAGAGCCGCCCAGACCATTCCGGTCTGGCGATCGCGCTGATACCGACTATCCGTAGTGATTATTTGAATAATGCTTTCACCATGCAAGCGTTACCGGATTGACGTTTGGCGTAACGAACAACATTTTCTCCGAACTGGGCTGAGCACGGGAGCTTTGAGCCATTGGCAGGGAGATCTTGTCATGCCGCTTCAGGCGATGCCCACTGCACGCGATCCCTCGGTGCTTGCGACGATCAAGCTGATGTCGGGGAGACGGATAGAAATGCAACGGCGTACCGAAAAGATTACGCAGGAAGACTTCGCGGCCCGCGTCGGCATCGGCGCGCGCTGGCTGCGCGAGATCGAGGCCGGCAACCCCAAGTCGCGGCTCGACGATCACTTCCGCTGCGCGCATGCCCTCGGACTTTCGACCGGGCATCTCGTTATCCCGCTGCTGTTCATGGAACATCAGCGGGTCTTTCCCCGCGGCCTACTCGAAGGAGATCTCTCGAAGCTCGAAACCGTCTGCATAGATGCCATTGCCCGGCATAACCTCGACACGCTCTCGCACCAGCTCTTCGCACGCGATGCCGACTACACGCCCGACGACTGAACGATGATGTCGCCGGGAACGCGCCAGGGTGAGAAAGTCTATGCGGACCTCAAGGAAGCCGTGCTCTCGGGGCGCTATGCGTCCGACACGGAGCTATCCATCGCGGCTATCGCCGAGGATATCGGGGCCAGCGGCTCACCGGTCCGCGATGGTCTTCATCGACTTTACGGCGAGGGCCTCTTGCAGACGGGCCCGCATCGGGGATTTAAAGTGCCCAGCTGGAGTGCCGATGCGCTGCGGGACTGCTACACATGGCATGGTCATCTCATGCGCATGGCCATCAAGGCGATCGGACCAAAGGCACTCCGGGAACCGGTGGCGCCCGAGGGATGGCTGACCGATTACAGCACTCCCGATCGCATCGTAGCGACCGCGGAGCGCATGTTTCTCACGCTGGCGAACAGGTCCTCTTCCAACGAGCTCGTGGCCGCTGTCGCCAATGCGGGTGAGCGTTTGCGCACTATCCGACTCGTCGAAACAGAACGCTGGTTGGACTGCGGCGACGAGCTTGTCTCTGCCAATGTATTGGCAAGATTTGAGCCCGGAAGCAGGCTTCTGGAGGCCCTCTGGAACTATCACCGTCGCCGAATTCGCGCTGCCAATATGCTTTCTGAATCGCTGAAATCGCGATTACAAAGCTGAAATCACGGCATAAAATGGCAAAGCTGGCTGTGGAATATTCTTTCGCAATATTGGTCGTTTATTAGTTTCACCATGAAAGCAAAAGTGGCTGAATATATTAGGGTTCCGGCATAGCCTTTCTGTTGCCACGAACAGTGTGGCGAATAGAAGGAGGCAAATATGGAACGCGAATATGAAGCTGCCGACGATGGTGTGATCGAACTGGGTGTCGCCAGCAAGGTGACGAACGGCTTTGGCGAGGGCAACACCGACAATCCCGACCGGCAGTCCCAACTCGGAAGTCTTGAGAACTGATATCAACTGTCTGTCCCGGCCCACTGAGCCGGGGCAGGCATTTTCTTTAGGTGCGAGGATGCCCATCATCCGCCCAAAAGCTGATGTCGGCTATTGTGAGCTTGACAGAAGGCTGATCTTTCTCGACGTGAGGCGCGACCGCTATTTGCAGATCGCCCCTGACCTGGAGATGTCGTTTAAGCGTATTTGCGCTTCGAACGAAAATGTCGACCCAAAGCTTGCTTCGTCACTGCTGCAAACGGGCTTGTTTGAGACTGTTCCAGAAGATTGTCCTGCGCGATGTACGGGCCATTTGATCCGCCCTACGCGAGCAATTGTCGCGGACTTACGCAAAGCGACAACCTCGAAATCCATAGGTCATTGGATCCGCGCAGTCGCATTGCTCGCCGTGTTCCATGGGTTCGCCAGGCGGAAATCGCTCAAGAGCTTGATCAGCCTGGCAACATTTCTGTCAAAAAATCGCATATTGCGCGTCAGGAGTGGCAATAGAGATACCCTGCTTGCCGAATTCGGTTGCGCGATGCTTCTGTTCCGAAGGAAGGATCGTTGCCTGCCGGATGCCTTGGCTCTGTATAGCTTTCTTGCGGCGGCCGGTTATCGCGTCCAGATCACCTTTGGCGTCCAACGCTTCCCATTTCAAGCGCACTGCTGGGTGCAGCAAGATGACATTGTGCTCGGACAGGATATTGAAAATGTGCAGGCCTTCTGCCCGATCTTGGCTGTGCCATGAATACAGCGTTCTCGGTCGTCCTGCGTAGAGGCAAGTGTGAGGATTCAAACTCGGAACATGACCCTGCATGTGAGGAGTGGATGATCTCGGCTAGTCCAGATCTATTGGTTCAATGGATTCATCAGGATCGATGCCTGGTGATAGGCGACTGCTTCCCGTCCTTGGATGAGCCGCCAACGATTGGTGAAGATGCGATCCAGGCAGTACGCTCTATGGCTGGAACACGCTGGGGGCGCTTCATTTTCATTGGGTGGAACCATCTGACGGGTGCAATCACCATCTATCGTGATCCGTCTGGAATGGTTCCCTGTTATTATAGCTTCAACAGCGAAACCGTGGCCATCGGCACCGATGTTCGATCCCTTGATGCCGTCGGAGCCAAACAACACCGCATCGATTGGGACGAGATCACAAATTCGCTCATAATGCCAAATCTGAGGCACCATCAAACATGTCTGAGTGGTGTCTTCGAAGTTGCTCCCGGCGAGATGGTCGTCATAGATGGCAATAGTGCTCACCGTGACCAGATATGGAATCCGGGCGCCTTTATAGGCCAAAACCGGCTATGCTCCTTCGAAGAAGCCGCCGAACTGCTGGAAGCCACCATGATCCAAACGCTGGATACGTGGTGCAATCGGTACTCCCGCCCCTTGGTGTCAGTGTCGGGTGGCTTCGACTCTTCGGCGATCTCGGCCCTTGCAGGTGCGGGCGGGCCGATTGAGCTTCTCCATTTCTACACGACATCACCGCGCGGCGATGAAAGGCAGTATGCCGCGATACTTGCTGAGCACCTTGGCGGCAAAATGCATGCCGTACTGTGCGAAGCAGGCGCTATCGCAATCCGCAAGAATCTGTCGTCTGCACGACCTCGACCATCTGCAAGGGTATTCACGCAAGTCTTCGATGCGGTTTCCGCAGGCTACGCGACCAAGATCGGAGCCGACGCCCATTTCAGCGGAGGTGGTGGGGACAATGTCTTTGGGAAATTGCACTCGGCCTATCCGTTGGTGGACCGATATCGTAGGGAAGGATTCGGAAAAGAGCTGATTACGACAGCTCTTGATATCTGCCATGTCACGGGAGCGTCGATGCCAGCCGTCTTGCGTCAGGCCTTGCGAGGACTGCGAAGTGGTTCAACTCCCAAAGCGTGGAATGTCCACTCGGACTTGCTAACGCCGACGGCCATGAAGACCCTGAAGCCCGAACTGCATCCTTGGCTTGCCCGGTGCATGCATGTCATGCCAGGCGAATGGCAACTGATCCGGAACATCGCTCGCGCCGTAGCGCTGACCGACCATCTCAATATTGAAGACGAGTTGCCAACGATTTATCCGCTATTGTCTCAACCGATTGTCGAGCAATGTCTCTCATTTCCTACATGGTACTGGTTTTCAGACGGAAGGGACCGCGCTCTCGCACGGGCGGCGTTACGCTCATTTCTTCCGGCATCCCTGCTCGATCGCAGAGGCAAGGGTGCATTTAATGGACTGTTGGCCGCCGTTCTCTACAACAATTGGGAGAAAATTTATAGTGATCTACAAGAAGGGCTGCTCGCGCAGCAGGGGCTTCTAGATTTTGCTGCGATCCAAAAATCAAAGAATCGGAGCGCCAATGGCAGCACAATCTTCTCAGTGCTCTACCTTCATGAAACAGAGATGTGGTGTAGGAACTGGCAATAGACGCACGGATCACGCCATTTTACGCGCCGAGATGTTTCGCGAGCCAATCAATATTAGATTGATAAATGGACATGCGATGACCCGGCCATATTTTTATGTGACCTTCATCAGGATAGACGTACATCTCGATCGGCCAGCCTTGGTGAAGCAATTCCCGATATGTGCCTAATGCCATACGATATTCTGCGGATGAAGCGTGAATGAGAAGGGGGATAGCTTTGGCATGAGGCGCATCAGCCAACGAACCCACACGCCAAAATTCTTGTCCACCGCGACGGGTGCCGGGGTAGCCGGCCGAGATATACTGATCGTCCAAGGCCATTCCCGCGATCTCTAAACCGAACGGCCCCTCACAACATGTGCTCAGGATGGCAGCCGAAAACAGCGACGAATTTGCCAAGGCAAAAGTGGCGGTAACCGCGCCATCGCTCATTCCGGTGATCGCTACACGTGTGGGGTCAATCGTCCCGGCAGCGGCAAGGTTATGGATGATCGTTTCGATGGAGGAAAGGTTACTTCTACGGTCGGCGAAGTCCTGGTTGTTGAGTTGATCGAACTCCGCGCTGTTGTGAGGTGTCCGGGTAAGTGCGAACCAGGGCGGCCGATTGAAGCTGAGAACAGCAAATCCGCGCGCAGCTAGCGCATGAATCGGATATTCGTCGCCGGTTCCACCACGCAGGAAGCCTTTTGATTCATATTGGATGATTACCAGAGGGAGCCGGTGATCATGTCGAAAACCTGGCGGCAGCACGAGATCACCAAAGGTGCTAATTCCAAAGGCATTCGCCCACTCCAACCGCTGAACTTTTCCTAATAGGCGTGTGGAAAACTCCGGATTGGGATCGAATATTTCATGTTGTGTGCCATCCTTTATCGAGATGGCGACCAGCGACCGAGGTTTTGTTGCCGTTTCCTTCGCGCAGAAAAGACTGTTGCTCGCGAGCTCGCAGCCGAAAACCGCATCCTCTGTACTGAGCAATGCACGTGGAGGCACGGGACCGGGTTTCCACGTATAGAATTCGGTACGACTATCAGCCACGCCCGCGCGGCGCTCGAAAATCAATGTCCGCCCATCGCCCGACCACCAAATGCCCTGGACATTCGTACATACGACATTCTCGCAACCAATCGCTCGTCCGTTCATACGGACATTCAGTACCGGTTTGCTGCGGTAAACATTTCCCGTTGGTGCCGCCCACGCAAAGTTGTTGTGGGAAGATGCATAAGCTACAGTCTTTTCGGGCCATGCGGTTATGGGAGTGAGCCGTTGTCCTTCACCTGGTGGAAATGGAATCGCCTTGCCATTAATCGCGTTTATGGCTCGCTCAATAAGCGGAACGTCAGCAGATATAAGTGGACGGTCACTGTATAACGGTCGAAATCGCTCGTCGTATCGGTACCCGGTTCGTCCCTCCGTCATGATATTTTTCAACGCTTCGATCCGTCCGGGGCGACTGGAATAAAGAAGTGCCGAGCCGTCAGATGACCATGCAAGAGCCTCAATATCGACCGGGATTGTCATGAGCCGGCTGATGGAACGGCCCTGCAGGTCGAATCTCCATAGTTCCGAATGATCGGGGAACGACTTCGTATAGGCCAGTGATCGACCATCAGGCGACCATCGAAGCAGTGAACTTTTCGGGGCACCCTTAGGAACCTCGGCAGCCCCGTACGCAGTGCTATACGTGGCAACAACCTCCCCCCCGTCATCGATTACGACCGGCCTTTTCCGTCGATCCGTGGGAACAAGAACAACTCCTGTACAATAGCTGTTCGAAGCCGGATCAGCTTGGCGCATTTGCAATGCTATCAAGGCCCCGTTGGGTGCAAGTTCGAATGGCTGAGATGCGATGGCAACACCCAGCTCTCCAAAGTCCCTGAGCCGCAGAAGATCTTCAGGTACGACGCGTTTCGAACGTGCCTTGCCCACAATGGGGTTCATCGGCAATTTGCAGACGAGCTCTTGTGATTGAGCATGGGCGGCGCGCGAGTTGGATAGCGCAAACAGCCCGTAACTCGCAAAGGCCGCGAGACGGAGAAATTTCATATGAGGAAACTCGCAAAGGGAGGCAGCAAAGGCCGCCGCAGGCTCACCAATCTTTTGAAACCGTCAGGCTAATGAAGCGGCCAATGGGCGAGAAATTGGTGGAATCGTAGTTCACGTAGTCGAGACCACCGCTCGTCGGTGCCGCATATGGCGGCCGCTGATTGAATATGTTCTGTACATTGAGGATCAGGCTCAACTGTGCGAAAGGACCGGACTTGTTGGGCAATTTATAGCGGACCGAGCCATCGAATGTCGTTTGCGAGGCGACTTTCGCTGCCGGCGTCGAGCGGGTATCCTTCAAGCTGCTTATGTGATTGCCGTAAAGCATCGAAGTGAAGTGCCCACTGGTCCAGCCGATGCTGGCGCGCGCTTTGAAGCGTGGTGGATTGAAGATGATGCCGGCCATGTTCACATATGCGCTGGATGACGACAGTCTCTGCTTCGACCACAACCATGCGCCGGTGACGTTTAGAAGGATGGAAGAGCGGTCACCGATCGCAATTTTGTAGTCAACCGTCAAATCCATGCCGTCAATTTTCTGTTTGGCGGCATTCATGTAGCTGTTGTTTAGAATGGCGACGACGTTATTGAGCCCATCGGCTCCCGCATAATTATAGTACAAGTCCGCATCTGCTACCGTTTGATCGATAAGCGACTGGCTGGGGCTGTACGTTACGTACTGGGCATAAGCAGCGTTCGACAGTGCCTGATAAACCGTTGTGCCGGCCAGTGGTTGGACAACCCTATCTTTATATTTGACGTTGAAATAGGTCGCGTGGATATTTAGGTTACTCATGAATTGCGGATGGAGCGCCATCGATGCTGACCACGACGTTGCCTTTTCAGGCTTCAAGTCCGGATTGCCTCCAGATGCGATCAGAAGGGTTGATCCTGTTGGGAAACGCTGCCCACCGTAGTCCGCCGCCGAATACAGCTGGGCGTAGGTGGATGCGCCCGACTGATTTAGCGTCGGTGCCTTGAAGGACTTCCCCCAGGTCGCCTTTATGTCGAGTGCTGGCGAAATGCCGTAAAGGAGACCGAATTTGGGAACGGCGACTGCGGCAATCCCTGGATAGCGTTCATATCTGACAGCAGCATTGGCCGCTAGGCGATAGATGAATTTGCCGCCTTGACCAGGCTCAACAAAGGGCAAGGATAGCTCCGAAAAGCCGTAATAGCTTTCAGATGTGCCGTTGGAATCGGTTCTCGTTGCTGAATATCGAACCGAGGTCAGGTGATTATATCGGTATCCCCCTCCGAAAGCGATTCCGATGGGATTGGACATCAGTCCAAAAATTTTTCCGGAACCGAATGCCTCCAAATTGACCAACTCATTGCAGTAGCATCCTGAGGAATGGCTGGTCTGTGAGCCGTTATAAAGCCCGATTTGATCAAAATGTGTATCGCTTTTCGCGTATGTACCCATGAAGTTGAGGCGCCAATTCGGTGCCATGGCGATATTGACTGACGGAGAGATGGAATACGAGGTCGTTTTTGGGCGGTTTTCGTAGATATAACCGGAAACGAGTTCCTGTGTTCGAAACGATGTCATTCGACTGTAAGTCGCATCTAAGGAGGCATCAATCGAATGTCCGAGAGATTGGTGCCCATAGAGAACAGCACTTGTCTGGATGATCTTCGGATAGAGCGTGTTCTCGGTTGGCATGTATTGGGTATAAGCGCGGTCGCCGCTATAAATTGCCGAATTGTAGTCATGGCTGACCGCTGCCAGTATGCTGCCGTCCTGCCAGGTTTTTCCCGCAACGAGGCTGTACTGTTGCTGAAAATCACCGCCCGACGTGGCGCTACCCAATCTTCCTGTGAGCGATGCCCCATCATAATCGTGCTTGAGGACGACGTTGATGACCCCGCCAACCGCATCGGATCCGTAAATCGCAGATGCCCCATCGGGTACAATGTCAATGCGATCCACCGCCGCCAGGGGAATGGAACTGATGTCCACTGCTTGCACGGTGGATCCATAGGAGAGACGGTGGCCGTTCATTAACGTAAGTGTCGCATCGGCACCCAGGCCTCGCAGATTTGGAGACGACCCTGAGGTTAGATTGACGCCGCCACTGCTTGCCACGCCTCTCACGACGCCAGGGTTTTGGCCGCTGGCAAAATTCTGTGGCAGTGAGCGCATGGCTTCACCAAGTCCCATCTGACCAGCCAATTCAATGGAATCAGCGGTAATCCTGATCGTTGGCGAGGGTGATTCTACTGATGGGATGCGCGATCCTGTCACAATGATATCATCGCCGTTTCCCGATGCGCTCGCAGCCGTCGATGTGTCCGCTGCCCGAATGATCAATGCACCGTCAATGACCTCGGCGGTAAGTTTGGTGCCCTGAAGAAGGCGATTTGCAGCTTGTGCCGGCAGGAAATGACCCTTCAGGGGTTTTGAGGTTTTGCCGCGCAACGGGTCCGCCGGGGCTGAGAATTCCAACCCACTTTGACGGGCAATCGTCCGTAATGCTTCGGTTAGAGACTGGGCGGGTAAATCGAAGTTCTGAACCTGATCGGCTTGCGCCATTGCAGATGTAGCGCTGATCAACGCGCAAGCGCAAACACCGACGAAAAAGCCGTTACGAACCACTCGCATTTCATCCCCCATTGCCTGGATGGCGCGTTGCGTGACGCGCATACAAAGCTTGACGGGAGAAATTCGGCGGCGAGCATTCCGCCAATTATTTTGTCAGTACGAGCCTGTCCGACCCTTGATTTTCAACGGTAAGCCCAAGCGCGCGAGCAAGATGTTTCGCCACACTTTCGGGATTGCGGATGTGGAGTTCCGCACTCGCCCGCATCGCGGCAATTTCTGGAGAACCTGCCACCAGCTTGACGTCGGAATAGAGGTTCACCTCGGCGAGGATCACACTCACGGCTTCATCGTCGTAGCTCTTCACGCCGGTTGTCCATTGCTCGTCGTTAGCCGGCGCCGGTTCGGTGATAGCATTGCCGGTTACCGTGGGTGTGCCAGAGTAGCGTATCCGTTCGCCTGGTTGAAGGTAGCTCTTCGCTGCCGGCACGGAGGGCTTGCGTGCCTCGCATGGCGGTGTGACTGCGACATGCCCTTCGTACAATACCACATTCATCTGGCAATGCGTGCGCCGTTCCACACCGAACCGCGTGCCGAGCGCTGTGGTAGTGCCGCCATCCGCGGTAACGGTGAAAGGGCGCGAAGCGTCATGAGCAACAGCGAAGATGGCGCGGCCATGATCGAGCGTGACGTCCCGGCGCTCTTCATGCAACCAGACAAGCAAGCGGCTATCGGTATCGAGCGTTACGACCGACCCATCGGCAAGCGTGATCGTTCTCACCTCGCCCTTCCGGGTCGTGAAGATTAGCGGCGCGTGGTCACGCTTCCCGTCGGAGGATGCAATCGGCGTAGGTGCGGAGGGCGAACGCAAATTCTGGCCGAGCACAAAATGTGCTCCCAGCAGAAGGATGGCGGCGAGCGAGGCAGCGATCGCCAACTTTGCCCAGCGCCTTCGGGGACGGCTGTCGCTTTTGTGGCTGTTTTGACGTTCGCGAAATCTCACAGATGCGGGATCAACGATGTTCGATATCGCGGCATCGGCGATGTCGAATGCGGTCTGGTGCTCGGGCGACTGAGCGCACCAACTCCTGGCAGCAGGCTTTCGTGCCGGGTTCTCGCGAACCGCCATCGCCCAGCGGCGTGCCTGCTGACTGAGGGTGAGCAAGCCCGGTTCTTCGTCGGTCATTGCCCTTCCATCCCGTCCAGCAGATGGTCCAACACCTTGAATATCTTTCTCTTCACCGCCCACTCATTCAGCCCCTTGCGCCGCCCGATCTCGCGAAAACTATACCCTTCCACTCGGTTGAGAAGAAACAGTTCGCGATCGAAGGGTTCAAGTTCCTCCAACAGCCTCTCACAAAGAGCGATGTCCTGGCGAGCAGTCAAAATTCGAAGCGGATCGAATGGGGCAGGGATGTCGTCAGCATCCGACAAAGGACTTTTCCTATTATCCACGCGGGTTGCAGAGAGATCTGCGCGGTCGCGCAGCAGGTTGATGGCGATACGGCGTAGATAGGCTTGGGGCGTCGTGAGAATTTTAACTGCGCCACTTCGAATAAACCGAACGAACGTCTCTTGAGTAAGCTCATCGGCTTCCGCTGCGGATACTGAATTGCGATAGAAGTACCGTGTTAGCCACCGGCTTTCTTCATAGTAGAGTTGGACGATTACATCGTGGCTTGCGCTATCAATCGTACCATCTGTTCCATCTGCGCCGCTAAGAGATTGACCGTCATCCACTTCCACCGCCTCACGCTGGGAAGCTTTTGAGTTGCAAGCGACTGGACCCGCTTTTGGCGCTCAAATGCCTCCTTATCGTTACATGATAACCGCCTAGCAGCCCATGACGCAATCACAAATGGCACGATTAAGGGACAGACATGGGTTGGCGAGTATCGCCATTTCCATTTCATGGAGTTGGTTCGTATCCTCGCCCGAAATGTGAAGCATCATCGCAAGCTGCTGGGAATGACCCAGGAGCAGCTTGCCTTATCGATCGAAATGAAGCGGAGCTATGTCAGCGGGATTGAATGCGCAAATCGTAACCCGTCAGTGAAAGCGCTGGAGCGGCTGGCGAGCGCCTTAAATATCAACCCAAGTGAGCTCTTTGTCCATCTGGATGAATATCCTGATGATCAATACCCGCCTATCCCAAGGGGCCGACGGGTTTGATATTCGTCGCTTGCGTCCCAGTCAGTTTTTCAAAATATCTCCCAACTCATCCATAATGTGATCCATCCGGCACCGGGTCCTGTCCGATAGCGAAACAAGGCTTCGCCTCCGGTCCTCTGGATCGGCCTTCCGGTCCAACATGCCCGCATCGATCATCTCCACCGTGCGGCGGAAGGCCGTCGCGGTTGAGAGCCCGGATGTCGCGGCGAGTGCCTTGAATCCCTCTCTCATTCCCTGCTCCCTCGCGCGATAGAGATCGATCACCATGAGCCATTCGGGCCATTGCCGCCTTTCGAGCCCGAGCTTGAGCTCAGCGAGGCGGTGCTGCTGCTTGAGCGCTTCGCAGATGCGCTGTCGCTGATCCATGGCGCTTACCCAGCCTTGGTCCGAAGCGGGACGGGAGCGACCGGCAGGAGCCCCGACCGATAGTCGGCGATCAGCGCCTCCTGATCCGGGCGAAGCATGTCGATTGCGCCGACCGGACCGTTCTGCGCTTCATCCAGCAGCAGCGAGGGGCAGCGCCCCTCGTAAGTGCCAAGGTTGGGCCGATGGGCGCGGTAGCCGGCAAGGCCCATCACATCACGCGGCAGTGTCCGGGCGACATGTGGCGGATAGGCAAGCCACGGCAGCTCGTAAGGCTTGAGCCATCCGAGACTGTAACTGATAATCATCCCGCGCCGCGGCGTTGCGGTCACGTTCGCTCCGCCTGCATGAAGGGTGGATCCGAGGAACATCAGGGCATCACCCGGCTCCATTTCGGCAGGGACTGCCTCCTCCATGCCGATGAAGATTTCGCCCTGGCGCCGGTGACTGCCAGGCCATACCAGCGTTGCGCCATTCTCGGCCGTGTAAGCGGAAAACGGCCACATGACGTTGAGAAGATATTCGACGCCGGGCGCATGGATGGGCCACATGTCCTGGTCCCGGTGTGGCGG
>Ga0308159_1004675_pt1 | contig 12278 bp, 10 predicted proteins | sample PhyCR1_FD_201040 | JGI IMG/M metagenome (GOLD analysis project Ga0308159, IMG submission 201040) | Phyllosphere microbial communities from UC Gill Tract Community Farm, Albany, California, United States - DLSLC.R1 | ecosystem: Host-associated > Plants > Phyllosphere > Unclassified | place: USA...
GGCTTGAGTATTTCTCAAGTTCGCTTAGAAACTTCAAAATAATAATTAAGGGAGAGGCCTGATTTTTTCAGGCCTTTCTTTAGACCAAACAATATGCCTAAGAGCTACTCAAATAATTTAATAATGGCTACCGCTCAATTAACATTAAAATAAATAACTCGTTATAATCCAGCCCAAAATCTGATAGACATTATCTTCCGATGCTGACCCAATCATCTTTCTGGCGTAGTCTTTACCGTTTAATTCATATTTATGCTGGTATTTTTATTGCGCCATTTATCTTGTTCGCAGCAATCACTGGTTTACTCTATGCCATTACGCCTCAAATAGAGCAAGCGATTTATAAAGATGTTCTATATGTTGAGCCACTGAAGCAGCCACCACATATGCTGAGCCAGCAAATTGAAGCCGCAAAGCAAGTAATGCCTAAGTCTGCACAGGTGATTGAAGTTAGACCAGCCCCAAGTGCTGACCAAACAACTCGTGTAATTTTCTCAGATCCTATACATGATTTTACGAGTGAAGCCGTTTTTATTGATCCTTTTACACTTCAAGCCAAAGGCCATCTAGCGGTTTATGGTACCAGTGGGGTTCTGCCATTTCGGACTACACTCGACCAACTACATAGCAATTTATTACTAGGAAAATGGGGTCGCTTTTATAGTGAACTGGCAGCAAGCTGGTTAGCCATTTTGACTTTAACTGGGCTATATAATTGGTGGAAACGTCGTCAAAATCTTAAAATTAGACAAACAGCAAAAAATAACTTACTGAAATGGCATAGCACGTTGGGTTTAGCGTTATTCCCTCTTTTATTAATCATCGCCATTACGGGTCTTACATGGTCCGAGTGGGCCGGAGATAATATTCGAGTTGCTCGTCAATGGCTTAACTGGCAAACCCCAACATTGGCAACTTCGCTTCAAGAAGATAATTTACCTACAGTAATGCACCATGAGCATCACGAAATGCCACATAGTGAAAACCTGAATTTAAATATTATTTCAAGTGAATACGATAGCGCTCTTTCAATAGCCAGAGCACATGGCATTGATGCAGCACAAATACAAATCAAGCCACCAACCAGTGGAAATCAAGCTTGGACGATAGCCGAGATCCAGCGTAAATGGCCAACTCAAGCAGACAGTATCGCAATTGATATGGAACAACATAAAGTCATCGATCAACTTGCTTTTAAAGACTATTCACTGGTGGCAAAGCTCACTCGTTGGGGAGTTGATGCGCATATTGGTGTTTTATTTGGCTGGATAAATCAATTAGTACTGGCACTTTATGCTTTCGCACTGTGCATTATGATTATTTATGCATATAGGGCTGCATTTAAAAACTCGAATTTAAAACTCATGACAACTCACTTTGTTGGGCAAAGCTTATTAGTTTGGAACCGTGCAACTGGCCCACAGAAAATAGGGTTAATATTGGTGGGTCTCGTGTTAGGGCTAAGCTTACCTGTTTTTGGTTTCAGTATTTTATTTACGCTATTTATCTTTGCTATGCGTAAATACATTCCTTCTAAATCATAACACTCACATTGGTATTAAACTTTTGAGCTGTGCACACTACGCATAGTATGCACAGCCGAAGTGATTACTAAATTAATCTTCAGAGAGTGTTTTCATATCAATCACAAAACGATACTTCACGTCGCTCTTTAGCATACGTTCAAAAGCTTCATTAATGTTTTGCATGTCAATCATCTCTACTTCAGACACAATATTATGCTCACCACAAAAATCAAGTAGCTCTTGTGTTTCCTTAATTCCGCCAATGACCGACCCTGCAATTGATTTTCTTCCTAAAATCATAGGTACTGAATTTGCGCTAATTTCACCTAAATATCCAACTAACACAATTGTTCCATTTAAAGCTAGTGTTGGAATATAAGGCTTCAAGTCATGGTTATAAGGCACCGTATCAATAATCAAATCAAATTGATTTAACACTGATTCCATTTGAGCTTCATCTGTTGATAACACAACATGATGCGCTCCGAGTTGTTTTGCATCCTGTTCTTTATTTGCTGAGCGGGTGAATAATGTCACTTCAGCACCTAGAGCATTGGCAAGTTTAATCGCCATGTGCCCTAAACCACCTAAACCAACTACAGCAACTTTACTACCCTTTCCAACATTCCAGTGACGTAGCGGCGACCAAGTCGTAATACCAGCACACAGTAGTGGTGGTACAGCTTGGGCATCCAGATTTTCAGGTACTTTTAATACAAAATCTTGGCTACACGTAATGCTTTGTGAATATCCACCATAAGTTGGTCGTTGATCATGGCGATCTACGCCGCCATAAGTTTGTATGTTACCTTCCTCACAATATTGCTCTAGCCCTGAATGACAAGCAGAACAAGTACGGCATGAATCGACCATACAACCAATGCCGACTAAATCACCGACCTTATATTTTGTGACTTTAGGACCAATTGAGGTGACACGCCCGACAATTTCATGGCCTGGAACGATCGGATAAGCACTAAATCCCCAATCATTTTTAGCTTGATGTAGATCGGAATGGCAAACACCACAATATTCAATTTGAATGACAACATCATCTTCACGTGGGGTTCTACGTTCAAACTTAAACGGAACTAAAGGAGTTTCTGATGACAGCGCGGCATAACCTAAAACTTCAATTGTCATATTTTTTCTCTCATGTTTAATGTTTAAATAAAGACGATTTCTTTGCTGGACATTCATTGATGGCTATAGATTTTGAAAATCTATAAATAGGTTTTGGAACATTTTGGTTCACTAAGTTCCAACTCATAGACTTTGTGCCATGTTGATCAGTATAAAAATGAAAATCGTAAGCTGTTGTTCTATTCCTCTCACAGATTTGCCTAATCCTCCGAATTGTTGCACTTCTCACTATTTTTCTTATTTGAAATGCCTACAATAAAAATACAGAGGGTAATCGGTGGAATCTGAATGGCGAATAAGTCTTCTCTAGACAGTAATCAAGAATTAGCTCAACTTGTCGATCAATGGACCCGAGAAAAAGGTACATTCGAAACAGCTATTACGGGGCTGACTTTATATCGTGCAGAAACATTGACTCAACCAAGTAGCAGCATGATGGATGCAAGTCTATGTATGATTGCTCAAGGTAAAAAACAGGTGATTCTTAGCGAAGAAACCTATTCGTACGACTCTAACCATTTCCTTTTTACTGCAATTGACCTGCCTGTAATTGCCCAAGTTCTTGAAGCTTCAGTTGAACGACCTTATCTTTCAATAGTTTTACGTCTAGACCCGTATGTACTCGCCCAAATCATGCTTGAAGCGCATATTCCTTTTAAAGATGTAAATACTGAGAAAAAAGGAATGGCTGTTGGAGTAGTCAATTCAGAGCTAAATGATGCTTTTATACGGTTAATAAAACTACTGGATACACCACAAGACATCCCCATCTTGTCCCCCCTTATTATTAAGGAAATTTTTTATCGTTTATTGATGAGTCCACAAGGTGATCGACTTAAACGCATTGTGGCGGCCGGAACTACCGGCCATCGAATTGTGAAAGCGATTGAATGGCTGAAAACAAATTTTGCAAAATCCTTTAGCGTTGAAGAACTGGCAAGCACAATGGGTATGAGTGCTTCTAGTTTTCATCAACATTTTAGGGATATCACTTCAATGAGTCCCTTACAGTATCAAAAGAGAATGAAGTTAACCGAGGCACGGCGTTTATTAATGACCGAAGAATATGATATTTCAACGACCAGTATTCAAGTCGGATATGAAAGTTTGTCGCAATTTTCCCGTGAATATAAACGTTTTTTTGGAGTTTCTCCGTCAGTAGATATTAAGAATATATAAAAGTAATAACCGTGGACCATTAAAAAATTAAGACCAGAAAAAAGCAGTATTTGATTATGTCTATTCATCAAATACCGCTAAATTTAATCATTTAAATAGAAATATAAAAAATACTCTATCAACTTTGAGCAAAGCAATTACCCCTGATTCATTCGCTCAAGCTCACGAATTAAACCAGAATGATCTAACTCACCGTCTCCAGCAGCAAGCATATTTTCAAATAATTGGCTGACTTGTTGAGCAATTGGCAAATTTAACTCTAGTGATTTGGCATAGCTAACGGCTGTATGAATATCTTTATGCTGGTTTCGAGCAGTGCCACCTGGTTTAAAATCTCGATTTAGCATACGTTCACCATGCTGCTGTAAAATTGGAGAATCGGCAAAGCCTCCTGTGAGTGCCTGTTTTAGTTTAATAGGATCAGCGCCTGCTTTACTGGCCAGTAATAAGCCCTCGCTTACAGTTGCAATGGTAGTTGCTACAATCATTTGATTCACAAGTTTTGCGAGCATTCCACAGCCAACACCACCAACTAAAATTGGGCGCCCCATTGCACGTAAAATAGTTTCAGCCTGTGAAAATGTTTTAGCTTCACCGCCTACCATAATAGCAAGACTTGCATTTTGGGCGCCTTTTTCTCCACCAGAAACAGGAGCATCTAAATATTTAAACCCTCTTTCTCTGCATTTTTCACTTTGTGCTTGTGCAACTTCCACAGGTATTGAACTCATGACAATGACCGTACTTTCAGGTTTTAGCTGTGAAGTCGCGCCGTGTTCTTTAAACAGGATTTCATCACAGGTTTTTCCATCGCTCAGCATACAAATCAAAAAATCTACATCTTTTCCGACTTGTTCAAGGTCAGAGCAAACTTGGGCACCAGCTTCTTTTAAACTATCTGCTTTAGATAAAGTTCTATTCCAAACCTTAATGTGATGGCCTGCTTTTAGTAAATGCATAGCCATCGGTAGTCCCATAATACCTGTACCCACAAACCCGATGGTCGCCATTATTTTATCTCCGCAGCAGTTCGAACTTTAAGTTGCTGCTGTTCTACTTTTAAACAATTCGATTTTAACTTTGCTAATAACAACAAGCCCAAACCACCCATCGCTACAAAGCCTGCAATGGCAAGGAATGCGACTGTATAAGTGCCTGTGGTCGTATATAAATATCCAGTTAAATATGGGCCAGTAAAACCACTTAAATTACCCACCGAGTTAATTAATCCAATTCCAGCAGCGGCTCCCACCCCCGTTAGAGTTTGCCCAGGAATAGTCCAGAAAATGTTAATTGCGCTAAATACACCAATCGCGAGCAGAATAAAGCCCACAATAATTGCCCAAGGTTGATTTACAATTAGTGCAATCGCAATTGCAAAAGCCGCCATAAGTGCAGCACAAGCACCGTGTTTATACCGCTCTTGTTTACGGTCAGAACGGCGGCTCCATAAAACCATACCAACAGCTGCAAATGCATATGGAATTGCTGTAAGTAAACCATTTTGAATAAGGCTAATTTGCATACCAAATGTATTACGGAATGACTCTAAAACACTTGGTAAGAAGAAAAACATTGCATTTGAACCAGAGGTGATTCCAAAGTAAACAATTGCCATAATCCACACTAAAGGATTTTTAAACACTTGTTTGATCATTTCTCCTTTTGTTAAAGCAGCTTCACTCGACTGCTCTTTTTCTCTTTCTTCGCGCTCTAGTGTAGACATTAACCATTGGCGCTGCTCAGCCGTTAACCATTCTGCTTCTTTTGGGTTATTGGTTAAATATTTTAGACAGATTAATCCCAAAATAATGGATGGAATACCTTCTAGGATATACATCAAACGCCAACCTTCATAACCAATGGTATTGCCCCATTGCATAAGACCGACTGAAATTGGTGCTCCAATAATTTGAGCAATTGGTAATCCAAGATAGAACGTGGCAAAAACACGAGCGCGATATTTTGCAGGAAACCACAAGGTTAAATAAAAGATCACACCCGGAAAGAAGCCCGCTTCAGCAATTCCAAGTAAAAACCGTAAAACAATAAACTGCGTACCGCTATGAATAAAACCCATGAGTCCAGCAATAATTCCCCAAGTAATCATGATTCGAGCAATCCAAATTCGTGCTCCAAAACGATGAAGCAAGATATTACTTGGTACTTCGGCAATAAAATAACCTAGAAAAAAAACTCCCGCACCTAGACCAAAAATGGTTTGAGTAATTCCAAGTGCATCATTCATGTGTAGCGCAGCAAAACCAATATTGGTTCTGTCTAGAAATGCCATAATGAATAGAATAATGAGAAACGGGATAATTCGATTCGAAATACGTTTGATTGTCTGCTCTTCGAGAGCACTTACATTTTTGATATCTTCCATAATAACTCTCACATCAATTGGCGATCACTGCCATTAATTTTGGGTATCTTCTATATGTGCCTGAATCACGCTTTCAAAATTTTCGTCTGCTTGGAAACCTAAAGATTCAGCATATTCAGCTTTCACCTGAACAGGCCAACTTTGAACAATACGTTGAATGGTTTTGTCTTCTTGCCATTGCACTAAATCAGTTGCTTTTTTGCCTGCGACTTTTTCAAGTGCCTCAAGCATTTGTTTAACGGTGACTGTTAATCCCGGTAGAGGAATAATTCGGTTATCTTGAAGTACATCTGAAGAAATTGATGCAGCTTTAATCATTGATTCAACACAACGTCGTGGTGAAGTAACAAAAACAGGTGTATCTGACTGGACTGGGCAAACAGCCGTTTCACCTTTTAACGGTTCGCGGATGATTGAACTAAAAAATGTTGATGCAGCTTTATTAGGTTTACCTGGACGAACCACAATAGTCGGTAATCTTAAAATACGGCCATCAATAAAGCCTTTTCTTGAGTAATCCGAGACCAGCAATTCTCCTACTGCTTTTTGCATGCCGTAAGAAGACTTTGGTGTAACCACTGTCTCATCTGTCACAACTTCTGGTAATTGGCCACCAAATACAGCACAGCCGCTAGCAAAAATAACCCGAGGCGTGGTTTGTTTCTTTCTTAATTCTTCTAATAAATTTAAGAGTCCATACAAATTAACATCCATACCTAAATCAAAATCGGCCTCTGCTGCTGAGCTCACCACAGCAGCCAAATGCCAAACGACATCAATATTTTCTGTAATATGGGCAACTGTAGTTTTATCGGTAATATCACCGACAATCACTTCAATTCTGGGGTCTTGCGGCACATCATCGCCAACAAATGCATCAAACAGAATAATTTTATCGATGGGTTCAGGTTTATTGTCATCTAAAGTCAAACTGCCAGATTTTAAGATCTCTTTAGCAATTTGTTTTCCAATAAAACCTGTTCCACCAGTGATTAGCACATTCATACAGAGGTCCTTTCCTAGTTTTTATTCACTTAAAAACTTTTGTAATTGTCGTGAATTAAACGATAAGGACTCCTTTCAATAATTTCCAATGAATAATTTCTAAATATTGATAACTTTTTAATATCAGTTTTATCTTTATAAAATTACTAAACAAAGTAGGTTTTTCTTTTAATTTTAAAGCCTCAAATCTCATCATGGTTTGAGGCTCGGTCGTTTATTTACGTTTCGCATTTTTAAGCAAGATATTAATAAATGCCGATGCAATATCAGAAACTGGTTCATTTTTACGCGTCAAAATACCATAATCCTGTGCATCTAAAATTAGATCTGTTTCTAAAATCTGTAATTGCCCTTCTTTTACCTGATCAATCACCATCGCTTCGGGCAACATCCCCACCATAGGTGCCCCTTTTAATATCTGTAAGAAGGTCTGCATCGACATGGTATTAACCGTATTTAAAGGAATTTTGACTTTTGCTCGGGCAAATGCGCCTTCCATACGTTGTCGAATTGGCGTGCCTTTAGGATAGAGTACCCATGGCCAATTTAATAATTCTTCTAATGTACAAAACTTTTTCTTGGCACATGGATGAGCATTATTAACAACAATACAAAACGGCTCCGGGCCTAAAGGTTGGAAATCAAAAAACTGGCTTTGCGTCACATCTGTAAAACGGCCAATAGCTAAATCTAAAGTGTGTTCACTTAGCATTTCCATTAAATGGTCGCTGGTCTGTTCAACAACATCAATAGAAAGTAACGGCCATTGTTTTTTAATCTCAATAATTGAATTTGGTATCACCACCGCGGTTGCTGCAAAGATACCACCTACTTTTAAAAACCCGTGACCGCCTAACCGTAAAATTTCAATATCTTCGACAAAATGCTTTGCATCGTTTAATACACGCTGAGCATATCGAATTACATGTTCGCCTAAAGCCGTTACTGGCATATTTCGAGGTAGTCGTTCAAAAACAGGAAAACCCAGTAAACCTTCTATTTCCTTTAGCATTTTACTCACCGCGGGCTGACTTAGGTTCATCTGCTCGGCTGCCAAATGCATGTTATTGGTCCTCGCCAAAGTTTCTAACAACACCAGATGTTTGAATTTCAACCAATTATTTAAACTTGCGTAAGTTAAATCCGCCATTTTCAAAAATCCTTTTTGATAACTTTTCGTTATTAATAATTAAATTATTACGATTGGTGTTTATTAAATAAGAAACATATCATGATTTCAAGTAAAAGAAGGATGCTTTAAATGAACTTTACGTTAAATTCCCAGAACTCATTGCCGGAAGACGCTACCCAAGGATGTTTAATTGGTCGTGCATGGATTCCAAATCAAATTTCTGGTCCATCTCCGATTCTTTTAAAAGGCGATCAGGTTTTTGATATTTCTGAAAAGTTCCACACTATTTCTCAGTTACTTGAAAGTTCGGATCCTTTAAAAGCTTTAGTTGAAATTGAAGGAAAATTAGTTGGGTCAATTGATGAGTTATTTGCTAACACAGTCGCTGAGCCAGATACAAACAAGGCATATTTTTTAGCTCCTATTGATTTACAAGTGATTAAAGCAGCTGGTGTGACCTTTGCAGCAAGCATGTTAGAGCGTGTGATTGAAGAACAAGCGGGCGGCGATGCACAAAAAGCTCAATCAATCCGTGAAGTTGTACAAGGCGTAATTGGTGATAATTTAAAAACAATTGAACCTGGTTCTGAAAAAGCACTTCAACTTAAAGAATATCTAATTGAACAAAAAATGTGGTCTCAATATCTTGAGGTAGGTATTGGTACCGACGCTGAAATTTTTACCAAAGCACCTGTTTTAGCAGCTGTGGGAACAGGCCAAAATATTGGTATTCACCCAAAGTCTGAGTGGAATAATCCAGAACCGGAAGTCGTATTAGTTGCAAATAGCCAAGGTAAAATTTTAGGCGCTACTTTAGGTAATGACGTTAATTTACGGGACTTTGAAGGTCGTAGTGCCCTACTGTTGAGTAAAGCAAAAGATAACAACGCATCTTGTGCAATTGGACCGTTTATTCGTCTTTTTGATCATACTTTTACTTTAAATGATATCCGCGCTTGTGATGTTGAACTGCAAATTCAAGGTACAGATAACTTTGTGCTCAATGGCATTAGCTCTATGTCTCAAATTAGCCGTGACCCGGAAGATTTAATTCAACAAACCCTTAATGAAAATCATCAATATCCAGACGGTTTTGTTTTGTTCTTGGGTACTTTATTTGCACCTACCCAAGACCGTGAACAAGCTGGTGCAGGCTTTACCCATAAAGTGGGAGATGTCGTTCATATCCATACACCAAAGCTCGGCACTTTATACAATACGGTGATGACCAGTGATAAAGCGATGCCGTGGAATTTTGGCATAAATGCTTTGATGCACAATTTAAAACAACGTGAATTACTATAAATTTCACGTATTATCGACCAGTTCAATCGTAATATTCATCACTTGAAAAATTAAATTGCTGAGCGAGATCAGTAGAAGGATCTAAAAATGAATGATCAAGATAAACGGATTTTTTTACGCAGCCAAGAATGGTTTGATGATCCTACACATGCTGACATGACAGCACTCTATGTTGAGCGTTACATGAATTATGGCCTGACCCGTGCCGAGCTACAATCAGGCCGGCCTATTATTGGTATCGCACAAACTGGTAGTGATTTGACCCCGTGTAACCGTCACCACAAAGAGCTTGCTGAACGTGTGAAAGCAGGTATTCGAGATGCGGGCGGTATTCCTATGGAATTTCCCGTTCACCCAATTGCTGAACAGTCTCGACGCCCTACAGCTGCACTCGATAGAAATCTAGCTTACTTAGGTTTAGTTGAAATATTACATGGCTATCCACTTGATGGTGTGGTACTAACCACAGGTTGTGACAAAACTACCCCTGCCTGTTTAATGGCGGCGGCAACAACAGATTTACCAGCCATTGTTTTATCTGGTGGGCCAATGCTAGATGGTCATTTTAAAGGTGAGTTAATTGGTTCCGGCACGGTGCTTTGGCATGCAAGAAACTTACTTGCCACTGGTGAAATTGACTATGAAGGGTTCATGGAAATGACCACTTCTGCTTCACCTTCAGTCGGGCATTGCAACACCATGGGCACAGCACTTTCCATGAATGCATTAGCAGAAGCTTTAGGTATGTCTTTACCGACATGTGCAAGCATTCCAGCGCCTTATCGCGAACGTGGGCAAATGGCCTATATGACTGGCAAAAGAATATGTGAAATGGTTTTGGAAGATTTACGACCATCTAAAATCATGAATAAACAATCATTTGAAAACGCCATTGCTGTAGCCTCAGCATTAGGTGCATCAAGTAACTGCCCTCCTCATTTAATTGCAATTGCTCGTCATATGGGGATTGAGCTGAGTTTAGAAGACTGGCAACGTGTTGGAGAAAATATTCCGCTCATTGTGAACTGCATGCCTGCGGGTAAATATTTGGGTGAAGGTTTTCACCGTGCTGGCGGTGTTCCTGCTGTTTTACATGAATTACAAAAAGCAGGTGTTTTACATGAAGACTGTGCATCAGTCAGCGGCAAAACAGTAGGAGAAATTGCTAAAAATGCAAAAACTTCAAATGCAGATGTCATTTTTCCTTATGAACAACCATTGAAACATGGCGCAGGTTTTATCGTGCTGAGTGGTAATTTCTTTGACAGCGCCATTATGAAAATGTCTGTTGTGGGTGAAGCATTTAAGAAAACCTATTTATCTGACCCAAGTAGTGAAAATAGCTTCGAAGCCCGTGCAATCGTTTTTGAAGGTCCCGAAGACTACCATGCCCGAATTAATGATCCTGATTTAAACATTGATGAGCATTGTATTTTAGTCATTCGAGGTGCTGGTACAGTTGGTTATCCGGGCAGTGCGGAAGTGGTAAACATGGCTCCTCCAGCGGAATTAATTAAAAAGGGAATTGACTCTTTGCCTTGTCTAGGTGATGGCCGTCAAAGCGGAACATCTGCTAGCCCTTCTATATTAAATATGTCACCTGAAGCCGCGGTAGGCGGCGGCATTGCTTTATTAAAAACTAATGACCGTTTACGTATTGATCTAAATAAACGTTCCGTAAATGTCCTCATTTCAGACGAAGAGTTAGACAAACGCCGCGAGGAATGGAAACCAACTGTATCTACATCTCAAACGCCTTGGCAAGAAATGTATCGCAACATGGTTGGCCAATTATCAACGGGTGGCTGTTTAGAGCCTGCAACGTTATACATGCGTGTGGTCAATCAAAATAACCTTCCACGGCATTCTCATTAATTTCAGGATTTTATTATGACCATTATCGGACACAATTTTATTGGCGGTTCACGTAGTGCACAAAGTTCCACTTTACTAAAAAGTGTCAATGCAACGACTGGCGAAACTTTGCCTTATGAATTTCACCATGCAACCGAGCAAGAGGTCAATCAGGCCTGTGAAGTAGCCAGTCAAGCGTTTAAGACTTACCGCCATACTTCACCTGAACAGCGTGCTACCTTTTTAGAAAATATTGCCGATGAGCTCGATGCTTTGGGTACAGATTTTCTAGAAATCGTCTCACAGGAAACGGCTTTGCCACTTGCACGCTTACAAGGTGAACGTGGCCGTACCAGTGGACAAATGCGCCTGTTTGCCAAAGTGTTACGCCGTGGTGATTTTTTAGGTGCCCGTATTGATACCGCTTTACCTGAGCGTCAGCCTTTACCTCGCCCAGATTTGCGCCAGATTAAAATCGGTGTTGGTCCTGTGGCAGTCTTTGGGGCAAGTAACTTTCCTTTAGCATTCTCAACTGCAGGTGGTGACACAGCTTCGGCACTGGCAGCAGGTTGCTCTGTAGTTGTGAAAGCCCATAGTGGACATATGGCCACAGCAGACTTCGTAGCTCAGGCTATTGAGCGTGCCGTAGAAAAATCAAATATGCCTAAAGGCGTATTTAACATGATCTATGGTAATGGCGTAGGTGAACCTTTAGTGAAACATCCTTTAATACAAGCTGTAGGTTTTA
>Ga0308159_1004677_pt1 | contig 12274 bp, 11 predicted proteins | sample PhyCR1_FD_201040 | JGI IMG/M metagenome (GOLD analysis project Ga0308159, IMG submission 201040) | Phyllosphere microbial communities from UC Gill Tract Community Farm, Albany, California, United States - DLSLC.R1 | ecosystem: Host-associated > Plants > Phyllosphere > Unclassified | place: USA...
GCCAGCGCCAGCGCATCGGCATCGCCCGCGCGCTGGCGGTGCAGCCGGAATTCATCGTCTGCGACGAGTCCGTCGCGGCGCTGGACGTGTCCATCCAGGCGCAGATCCTGAACCTGTTCATGGACCTGCGGCGCGACCTGAACCTGACCTACCTGTTCATCAGCCATGACCTCGGCGTGGTGGAGCATCTCTCCGACCGCGTCGTCATCATGTATCTGGGCCGGGTGGTCGAGGAAGCGCCGTCCGAGGAGATCTTCGCCCGCCCCAACCATCCGTACACCCAGGCCCTGCTGTCCGAGGTGCCGCGGATCGATGCGCGCAAGAAGAGCTTCGCCGGCGTGAAGGGCGAGATCCCCTCTCCCCTCAACCCGCCGCCGGGCTGCCACTTCCACCCGCGCTGCCCCTTCGCCTTCGACCGCTGCAAGGTGGAGCGGCCGATGCTGAAGACCGTGGCTTCCGGCCACCGCAGCGCCTGCCACCTGAACGACAAGGTGGCCTGAAAGCCCGCTGCCACGTCGTGTTGGAAAACCCCGCTTCGGCGGGGTTTTTTTCATGGGCATCGTTCTGGTGGAGGCTTGGCCGGGCGGAGGGTGCCCGCCTGCAGGACGAAGCGCCACGCCCACGCCCGCTCAAGCTTCGGACGCGCGCCCCGCAGGCGCCGGCACTCGGCGACCCTGGTGTCGAAGCCTGCGTCGTCGCCATCTGCCCCCTCGAAATCGACGGTAAGACCCGATAAAGACCGTTACCAAGACGCGGGTTGAACGACTTCGCGCAGTCTTCAGCCAACAAGGTCGCAAATGCTGAATATCGTGGTCCCCATGGCCGGGCTTGGTAGCCGCTTCAGCCAGGCCGGCTATACCGACCCCAAGCCCCTCATCCCGGTGCATGGCGTGCCGATGATCCGGCTGGTGATCGGCAATATCCGGCCCAGCCAGCCGCACCGCTTCATCTTCATCTGCCAGCGCGCGCATGTGGCGGCCTATGGCCTGGCGGAGAAGCTGGCGGAATGGGCGCCGGGCTGCGCCATCGTCGAGCTGGATGGTGTCACCCAGGGCGCCGCCTGCACGGTGCTGACCGCCGCGGCGGAGATCGACCCCGAGGCGCCGATGATGATCGCCAACAGCGACCAGTATGTCGAAGCCGATATCGACGCCTACCTCGCCACCCAGGACACCGCCGGCGCCGACGGGCTGATCATGACCATGTGGGCGGACGACCCGAAATGGTCCTTCGTCGCCCTGGAGAATGACCAGGTGACCCGCGTGGTCGAGAAGCAGGTGATCTCCAACGAGGCCACTGTGGGCATCTATAATTTCCGCCGTGGCGGCGATTTCCTCGATGCGGCCCGCGCCATGATCGCGGACGACGAGCGGGTGAATGGCGAGTTCTACGTCGCCCCGGTCTACAACCGCATGATCGCCGCCGGGCAGCGCGTGGTGATCCATAATGTCGGTCAGGAATTCGCCGGCATGCACGGCCTCGGCACCCCGGCGGACCTCGATGCCTTCCTGGCGCGGGACCTGTCCCGCCAGGTGACGGAGCGACTGGCGTGATCATCCTGTCCCATCGCGGCTACTGGACCAGCCGGGAAGAGCGGAACACCCGCGAAGCCTTCCTGCGCTCCTTCTCCCTCGGCTTCGGCACCGAGACGGATGTGCGCGACAGCAACGGCACCCTCGTGATCTCGCACGACCCGCCGACGGGTGGCGAAATGCCGCTGGCGGAATTCCTGGCGCTGCCGGGCCTGGCCGGCCTGCCGCTGGCGATGAACGTCAAGGCGGACGGGCTGGCCGAGCCGCTGGCCGCGGCGATGCGCGCCGCCGGCCACGACAACTGGTTCGCCTTCGACATGTCGGTGCCCGACCTGCTGCAGCACCTGCGCGTCGGTGCCCCGGTCTATACCAGGCTCAGCGAGTACGAGACGGTGCCGTCCTGCCTGGACCGGGCCCAGGGCATCTGGCTCGATGCCTTCGAGGGCGAGTGGTTCACCGCCGCGGACGTGACGCGGCTGCTGGCTTCCGGCCAAAAGGTCTGCGTGGTCTCCTCCGAGCTGCATGGGCGGGACCCGGCGGCGCTGTGGGCGCTGCTGCGGCCGCTGGCGGCGGAGGCAGGGCTGATGCTCTGCACCGACATCCCCGAACAGGCGCGCGAGTTTTTTGGAGCAGCGGCATGATTCGCGGCGTGATCTTCGACATGGACGGCGTCCTGATCGAGGCGAAGGACTGGCATTACGAGGCGCTGAACCGCGCTCTTGGCCTGTTTGGCTTCGAGATCAGCCGCTACGAACACCTGACCACGTATGACGGGCTGCCGACCAAGCGGAAGCTGGAGATGCTGAGCATCGGCAGCGGCCTGCCGCTTGAGCTGCATCGCTTCATCAACGAGATGAAGCAGGTCTACACGATGGAACTGGTGCACGCCCGCTGCCGCCCGCAATTCGTGCACGAATATGCCCTGTCCAACCTGAAGGCGTCCGGGCTGCGGCTCGGCGTCGCCTCCAACTCCATCCGCTCCACGGTCGAGCTGATGATGGAGAAAGCGAGCCTGACGCCGTATCTCGACGTCATGCTCTCCAACGAGGACGTGCCCCGCGCCAAGCCGGACCCGGACATCTATCTGGAGGCGATGCGCCGGCTGGACCTGACGCCTGCCGAATGCCTGATCGTCGAGGACAATGAGAACGGCATCCGTGCCGCCCGGGCTTCCGGCGCGCATGTGATGGTGGTGGCCGAGGTCACGGACGTGAATCTGAGCAACATCCGCCAACGAATCGCCGAGTGCGAGATGCAGAGGCAGCCGGTATGAACATCCTGCTGTTGGGCGCCGGCCCCGTCGAGGCCGATGCGGGCCAGTACCCGATCTGGCTGACCGAGCATGCGGGCGAATTGCTGATCGAGCGCATCGTCCGTGCCTGCAGCGCCATGGCGGGCGCCAGCCTGATCTTCGCGGTGCGCGAGCAGGATGTGCGGCGCCACCATATCGACAACGTCATCGCCCTGGCGGCACCGGGCGCCGAGATCGTCCGCGTCCGTGGCAGCACCGCCGGTGCCGCCTGCACGGCGCTGCTCGCGATCGGCCATATCGATGCCGAGAAAGAGCTGCTGATCCTCAACGCGAACGAGTTCATCGACGAGGATTACGACCAGATCCTCGCCGGCTTCCGCGCGCGCAACCTGGATGGCGGCGTGGCGGTATTCCCCTCCCTGCACCCCCGCTACTCCTACGTGCGGCTGGACGAGAACGACCTGGTGGTGGAAGCCGCCGAGAAGAAACCGATCAGCCGCAACGCCACGGCGGGCTTCTACTGGTACCGCCAGGGCAAGGATTTCATCCGCTCCGTCCAGCAGATGATCCGCAAGGACGCGCATACCGACAACGTCTTCTACATCTGCCCGGCCTTCAACGAGATGGTGCTGCAGCAGGCCCGCATCGGCATCCATCGCTTGCCGGCCGAGCGGTACCATCCGGTCAAGTCGACGCGGCAGATCGGCCAGTACGCGGGTACGGGCCAGGAGTCCCAGGCATGAGGCACGCGCGGCTGGACGCGATGACACGCGGCTGGTTCGTCGGCGCCTTCCAGCCGACGGCCTTGCATAGCGATGCCTGCGAAGTGGCCGTGCAGCACTTCAAGGCCGGGGACCGGGAGGCGGAACATTTCCACAAGCTCGCCACCGAGGTGACGCTGATCCTCTCCGGCCGCGCCCGCATGGCGGGGCGGGAGTGTGAGGCCGGCGACATCATCGTGCTGGAGCCGGGCGAGGTCACTGGCTTCGAGGCGCTGACCGATTGCGTGAACGTGGTGGTGAAGGTGCCAGGCGCCCTGGGCGACAAATACCTGGCCTGACGGGCTGGGAGGCAGCGCCTGGCGCTGCCGTCAGCGGAGCCCGGCGGGGGGCGGGCCATGCGACAGCATTGGTGCGGCCGCCGCCATCCTGGCACCGGCCAGGGCCCCTTCAGCCTGGCGTACTGGTTTTCCCAGCTAGGCCAGCGCGGCGGCAGGCGCGGCGTTGCGGGCCAGGAAGTCATCCAGGGCGGCCCGAAGCGCACCGTCCGCCAAGACCGGCCGGCGGGCCAACAGCACGTCCAGCAACGCTGTCTCGATCGCGACCGGATCATCCGCGTCGACCGCCAAGGCCGGGTTCAGATTGATCTCGGCGCAGGACGACGTGTCGGAGCTGACCACCGGCACCCCGGCCGCCTGGGCTTCCAGGATGGGCAGGCCGAGCCCTTCGTAGAGCGAGGGGAACAGCAGTACACCGGCCTGATCGTAGAGCAGTTCCAGCTGCGGATCGCTGGCATCCCGGTGCCAGTGCACCTCCAGCCCCGCATCCGCCAGGGCGTTCAGCGTGCCGAGCACCGCTTCCAGCGCCATCCGCTCCCGCCCCACGATATGCACCTTGAACGGGGCGTGCCGCGCCGCCGCCAGCAGCGCCTTGGTGGCATGGGCGATGTTCTTGCGCGGGTCGAAGGCATTCACCAGCAGGACCATGCCGGCATCCCGCAGGCCCGCCACCGGACGGTCCGGCGCCTTGTAGGGAATGTCGACCCGCGTTTCGGGCGCCGCCGGGTCCAGCCGGTACAGCCGGCGGAAATCCTGCTCGGTCGACGCACTGATGCACAGGATGCGCCGGCCGTGATCCAGCAGGTGTTGGTAACCCAGGTGATGTTCATGCGCGAAGCAGTGCACATGGGCGAAGAGCGGCATGCGCAGGATGCCGAGGCTGAGCAGGTTCGGCACCATGTCGTAGACGATGCCGGTCAGGTTGGGCGTCGGCGGTACCGGCATGGCGCAGAGCCAGGGCACGGTCAGCAGAGAGTGATCGCAGTCATCCGGGCGGACGGACTGCTCCGTCCAGCGGATGGGGATGCGTTGATGCGCGGTCTCATCCCCCGTCTCCCGCGGGCGGTACACCCGGTCCGTGGAGGACCAGGCCGGCTGCAGCAGCACGGGCGATACGGTGCGGCCATCGCCGGTGGCAGTGGACCGCAGATCGGCCAGGCCTTCGACCAAGCCGCCTTTGCCGTCCGGCGCAGCCAGGATCAGCGTATCGCCCCGCTCCAGCAAGGCACGCGCATAATGCAGGATCACCCGCCGGACACCGACATGCGCGGACAGGAAATCCCGCTGCACCAGGAGAAGCGTGCGCCCACCGCCCGAAAGCGTGGCGGCGCTGCCGGGCGCCGCGTTCATGCCCGGCGCACCAGCAAGCTGCGCAGGCCGATGCCCAAGTGGCGGTCATCGTCCCCCAGGCCGTGCGTCAGGATGCTGCCGGCGCTCTTCAGGTGGAAGGTCAGGCGTAGCGTCCTTTCCCGGCCGATCAGCCAGTGCGGGATGCGGATCGCATGGGTAGCCTGCACGATGATGCCATGCGGGCTGGGTGCGAAGCAGGCGTGGCCCACTGGAATATCGTTGACGGCCACGCCCACGATGCGACCGCCGCCGCCGACACCCATGAACGCCGAGGCCTCGAATTCCAGCAGCAGATCCTCCAGCGGCGCGTGCTCCAACGTCAGGGACAATTCGCTGGCCGGGGCGTCCGACCAGACCCCCCAGTCTTCCGGCGGCGACCAGCCCGAGCGCAGCGACACGCATCCCGGCCGGCCGGCGGCGAAGGACAGCGGCGCATCCAGCGCCAGGGTGACCGGGTCACTCTGTTCAGTAAGCAGCACGGAGGTGAGACGCACCGGCACGGCCGAGCGGAACGACAGATGCAGCAGGTTGCCCGGCAACAATGCGTCGGGAGCGATCAGGGCGCGCAACTGCCCTTTCGCGTCCCGCCACAGTTCGAGCGGCTTGCCGTTTGCCACCACCGTCGGCGTCGCCGCCGCCGGCACGCCGAGGACGAGATCGAGCGGAGTCGCAACCGCCTTTTCCAGCCGCAACGACAGGTCGCCGCTGCCGCTGCCGTCCCAGACCAGGGCATCATGCTCGGGCTTCCAGGCGGAAGAGGGCCGCACGCCGCGCAGCCAGGCCTGCGGACCCAGGGCAACCGGGGTATTGAGCGGAAAGTCGGGGTAGAGGGTCACGCCGCGGTCGCCGAGGGTGCCGGTCAACGGCGTGACATGGTCCAGCCGCGGCAGGATCTCGAAATTCGCCATGTAGTCCGCGCGCGCATGCGCAGTCTCGGCCACCACATGCCGGGCGAGGCGCGGCGTGATGCCGCGCTGCTGCATCCGCCGCGTCAGCTCGACATCCTCGGCCTGCTGCCAGAACAGCAGGTCGTTCCACGGCAGCTCCAGCAGCGTCTCGCGCTTGGCGATGATGATGCCGCCATTGATATAGCCGTGGCGGCAGTAATCGTCGTAGTCCAGCAGCGCCGAGCGGCTCCAGCTCCAGTCGGAGCTGAGCGTCACCCAGTCCGCGAAACGGGCGCCATCGGGCGTACGCTGGGCGCAGGTCAGCACGTTGAAGTCCGCGCCGAAGGCCTGCATCTGGGAGAGGAATTCCGGCGGCAGGGTGTACCGGTCATGCGCGATCACGATGTTCTCGTGCGTCGCGGCCTGGACCAGCTGGTTCTTCTTGCGGGTGATCCAGCCTTCCTGCTCGAAGCCCTTCGCTTGCAATACGGTGCGCAGGCCCGGCTCGCCCGCCAGCCGCGCGCACTCCGCCTCCGGCGCGCAGACCAGGATCTCGTACTCGATCTTCTCCACCCCATGCAGCGCCCGCACGCTGGCAATGAAGCGATCGACCGCCTCGGGGCGCCGCCCATCGGCGATCAGGCCGAAGCTGTAGCTGCTGAGATCGGGCGCCTTGCGGGCGGCACCGGTCAGGCGGAAGGAGGCCTGAGTGATGTTGCCTTCGTACCGCCGCTCCATCACCGGCACGATGCCACCCTGCGTCCAGGCCATGAGCTGGTTCTTGAGCGCGAAGTTGGTGAGCAGCGGGCTTTCGGAATAGCGCAGCAGCAGGGTGCCGCCGGGGGCCAGCAGGCGCAGCGCCTCGTCCACCACCAGAGGCCAGGCCTTCACGCCGGCCAGGTCGCGCTCGACCAGCATGACGAGGTCGAACTGCCGGTGCATCGCAGGCGGCAGGCGGAAATCCCGGGACGGGTCGTAGATGTCTTCGGAATGCTTCAACCGGCCCAGGGGGGGATGTTTACCGCCCCAGAAGATACGCTCGGATCGATTGATGAGGTCAAAGAAGTCGCGATCAAAGGAAGCCGTCATGACCTGTCCGATACATCGTCAGCTACGCAGCGGGTTTGGCGGGCGAATCAACGGCGGACAAGGCGCGTGAGGCGCCGCAGCGGCCCGGTAAGCCGCCAGCTGCTGGACCGATGCAAGGCCGCCATCCGTTCGAGCACCTGTTGGGTTTCCGCCTGCGCATGGGCCATCGCCTGCCGGGCTTCCCCGGCGTCCCGCCGCGCATAGGCGGCGTCCGCCCTCGCCTCGCCCGCATCGCGGCGCGCGTCCTCGGCATTCCGGTGAGCCTCCCCGGCATTCCGATGCGCGGCGGCCGCATCCTGATGCGCCGCGGCGGCATCCCGCCGCAGCACATCCAGTTGTTGGCGGGCGTCCTCCAACGTGGCACGCAGCCCGGCATTGGCGCTCTGCAAATGGTCCTTCGCCGTTTCCAGCCGGCTTACCTCGCGCTGGGTTTCCAGCGCGGCCGCGTAACCACGGGCGCAGGCCTCCAGGCTATTGGCCACATCCTGGTGCAGGGCGTCGGTCTTGTGGTGCTGCGCGACTTCCGCTGCCCGTAGCTGGTTGATCTCCTGCCGCAGCGCCTCGACGTCACCGTGCAATGCGGCGTTCTGCTGGCGCAGCTCGGCCTCCGCCTGCTGCAGGCGTGGCACCGCCGCCAGTTCGGCTTCCGGGTGCAGCAGGCGGCTGGAAGGCAGGTGCCAGAAATGCTTGCCATCGTACAGGTGCAGGCCGCGGAGCTTCAGGGCCCGCTCCATGCCGCGCCAATCCTCGCCCCGGCGGTGGAACAGGACGTTGAACTCGTTTGCAGCCGGGTCGTTCGGCTTCAGCGCATGCACATCGAAGCCACTCTCGCGCAGGAACAGCAAGGCGGCGAGCAGGTCCACGTCCTCTTCCGCATAGAGGCGGGTCAGCCGGGTGGCAGGCACTTCCAGCATGCCGGCATCCACCCGCGCCAGCAGGCCACCGAGCGAGCGCAGCACGTTGAGGTCGACGCCCTGGGCATCGACCTTGATGAAGCGGATGCGCGCCGGCGGCTCCGGCTGTAACAGGGCATCAAGCCGGCAGACCTGCACTTGCAGGTCGTTGGTAAAATGCAGGTCCGGGCGGTCCCGCCAGTAATCGTTCTGGTCGATCCCGGTACGGTCGAAGGTCAGCAGGCTCGACACACCACGGTCGTAGTGATCGGCGACATGGAAGGTGGCCATGCGTGGCGCTTCGTCGATCGCCAGTTCCAGGCAGGTCAAGTTCCGCAGCCCGAGGCTTGCGGCACGCTCCCGGATGGCGGCAGCCAGGCTCGGGATCGGTTCGAAAGCCAGGACGGGTATCTGGGGATGGTTCTGCGCCATGGCGAGCGCGAACTCGCCCTCGTTGGCACCGACATCTAGGATGAGGTCCCCGCCGGCAAAGCCTCGCGCAGCCAGCGGCAAAAGATCTTCGCTCACGTCACACTCACTTCCGAATCATGCCTGCCGCGAACGGAAAGCCGATGATCTCCACCCATCCAGGACGCCTGCCTGCCACCGGCCAAGGCGTCATTCGAGGGCCATGGGACACACGCCACGACCGGGAGCACTAACCGGAATAACGCAGCCGAGCCATGTATGGCCGTCACAAAAATCAATACCCCGCTCGAATTTTTTATGTTGCCCATCAAAAAATCTGGTGTTACTCGGTAAATTTATAGTGTGAAAATAAGGCGCTTGCCATGAGGCGTATCGACACTCTCGATGGTGCCCGGGGACTTGCCGCCCTTATTGTCTGCCTCGGTCATTTCTTTATCGATGTCGCGGGCGCCCCACGCGACGGATGGGGATTTTACGCGGCCTCTTTTACCGGTTCCGCTTCGGTGGGGTTGTTCTTCATCCTTAGTGGCTTCGTTATTCCGGCGAACCTGGAGCGTGTCAGCTACCGCACCTTCATCATCCGTCGCCTTCTCAGGATCTATCCGGTCGTTATCGTTGCCGCGTTGGTGAAGTTCGCGATCCTGCTGCATTACTCGGCGCTGTCGCTGAACGAAGAAGCCCTGCAATTGCTGGCCGGCGCCATGAGCCTGTTTGGCAATGCCTTCTTCTGGAACGAGAAAGGCATCGAGCCGATCTTCTGGACCCTGGCGATCGAGGTGAAATTCTACATCCTCGCCGTCCTGGTCTTCCTCCTGGCACGGCGCCGGAAAGAACATTTCTTCCCCTGCCTGCTGGGCCTGTTGCTGGGCATTGGCGCCCTGGCCCATCACCTGCCGGTCCCCATCCGCCCCTGGATCTCTGATCTGGGCGTGCTGGTCAGCACGCTGCCGATGCTGGTGCTCGGCTGGTGCGGCTGGCTCTGGTATTCCGGCCAGATCAGCCGTTGGAGTCTGATCCTAGGCGCCTGCTCCGTGGCGCTGGCGCTCAGCATGACACCCTACCCGATCTATGTCTCGTGGAGCCGGGGCGCGCCGAGCTGGATGCTAGCCGCGGTGCTCTTCCTCGCCATCCTGATGCAGCCGCGCTTCTTCACGCTTCTCTCCGGCCGGGCCGGGCACTTCCTGGGGCAGATCTCCTTCCCGCTCTACGCGATCCACCCCGCCATGTTGTGGGTGATGCAGGACCTGCGCACAGGCGTGGTCGCTGTGGACCTCCCGGTCTTCCTGGCCCTCACCCTGGCTGCCTCATGGCTGATCCACCAGTTGTTCGAGGCGCCGGCGATCGAGTTCTCCAAGCGCCTGACATCTCGCCCGGCCCTGCCCCAGGCGATTCAGCCGGTCCCGGTGGGCTGACCGGGGGGCTGCAGGCGCAAGCGCCATGAGTGCCGGGGCGGATGGACATTCAGGCTGAGGCGGGAAGGCCGGGGAAGAATTCCCCGGACCCCTTCTTTTTTCCTGCGAGTCTTTCGGGCGTGACTGAGGGGGCGCCAGCCCTTCTGGCCCATGGTCTGCGCCGGAGGCGCCATGACCGTTGCAGGCTGACGGTCCAACCCGCGTGGCCCAGACCAATCCGCATGGCTCCCCCTGCCAGTCCCAAAGCTCCAACGCCAACTGACAGAAAAAAGAAGGGGTTTCAGGGGAATTCATTCCCCTGACCTTCCTTTCCCAGCTCAGCCTGAATGTCGATCGGCTCTAGGCTACCCTATCGCGACGGCATGGCAGCACATGGCCGGCCAGGACTCGGCGGACCAAGGACGGCAGTCGCACGCCTCCGACTGTGCCACCCCAGCCTGGACCTGCGCCCAGGCTGAGCGGCCGCCAGCCCTGTCGTTACCCCTGCGGCAGCTTCGGCGCCGCCGGCGGGTGGGATTCCTCCTCCGGCCCGGCATCGATCGCCAGGGCGCGCTGGAAGGCCGGGCGGGCCTCGCAGCGGGATACGTAGGCGGTGCGGACCGGCGTCGCTTCAATAATGCCGAACATCACGCCCCAGCGCAGCGCGGAGCCGATGACGACGTCCGCCGCGCTGAACTGCTGGCCCAGCAGCCAGGGGCCGGTTTCCAGCCCGGAATCCAGCGTGGCCATCACGCGGCCGTAGTCACCCCAGGCATGGGCGATGGTGTTGGGCGTCCAGCCCCCCAGCTTCTCGGCCAGGGCGGGCTCGATATAGCCGCCGGAGAACATCAGCCACTGCAGGTAGCGGCCGCGATCCGTGTGGTTCAGCGGCGGGGCCAGGCCGGCCTCGGGCATGCGGTCGGCCAGCCAGCCGCAGATGGCGCTGGAATCGGCGATCACGATGGCGCCTTGCTGCAAGACCGGCACCTTGCCCATCGGGCTCAAGGCCAGGAAGGCCGGGTCCTTCTGCTGCCCACCATGGATATCCACCAGCACCCGCTCATAGGCCGCGCCGGCCTCTTCCAACATCCAGAGCGCGCGCAGCGAGCGGGTCCTCGGGCACCAGTACAGTTTCATTTCCAGCGTTTCCTCGGCGATCAGACAGTGAACTGCTCAGCGATAATGCGCTCGGACAGGCCATGGTCGGGGTCAAACAGCAAAGTGAGGCGTTTGCTGCGATCCTCCCGGACCTCGACCGAACGGACGTCGCGGACTTCGACATAGTCGGCGACAGCGGCCACCGGCCGCTTGGTGGGCTCCAGCACCTCGAACACCACCTGGGCTTCGGAGGGGAGCAGCGCGCCGCGCCAGCGGCGGGGACGGAAGGCGGAGATCGGCGTCATCGGCAGCAGGTTGGTCCCCAACGGCACGATCGGGCCGTGGGCGGAAAGGTTGTAGGCCGTGCTGCCGGCGGGGGTGGAGACCAGGATGCCGTCGCAAATCAGCTCCGGCAGCCGCTCCTTGCCATCCACCAGGATGCGCAACTTGGCGGCCTGCCGGGTCTCCCGCAGCAGCGAGACCTCGTTGATGGCCAGTGCCTCATGCAGGGTGCCGTCGCCATCCCAGGTGCGCATCCGCAGCGGGTGCAGCGTCGCCGCCTGGGCGGCGGCCAAGCGGGCCAGCAGGTCATCCTCGTGGAAGGCATTCATCAGGAAGCCGACGCTGCCACAATTCATGCCGTAGGTCGGCATGTTGTGGCCGAGGAAGCGATGCTGGGTCTCCAGCATGAAGCCATCGCCACCGAGAGCCACCACCACCACAGCGTCATCCGGCCCGGCATCGCCATGCAGGGCGACCAGCCGTTCCCGCGCCGCTTCCGCGACCTCGGTCGGCGCGGCGAGGAAGGTGATGCGGCCATGCAGATCGGCGGGCAGGTCCGGTGTATCGGTCCCCTGGCCGGAATCGCCCATCAAAGCGGCCGTCATGGCAGTGGAGGCGGCAGGGCGGGGGCGTGCATGAAACAAAGTGTCTCCCGCCGCCCGCACGCCATCAAGTCTGACAGCATGACATTCGGCGCCGGGACAAAGAAAAAGGGCGGATGGTTGCCCATCCGCCCCTGATCCTGTGCCTTGCATGGTCCGCGCCGGCGGTGAAGCCACCGCGGCTCATGCCTGGCTGCGGGAAACGGCTTACGCCGCGTCCTGCTGGCCTTCGGACTCGGCTTCCAGCTTCGGGCCGGAATCCAGGCCCTTGGCGGCCACGTCGCGCTCGACCAGCTCGATCACCGCCATGTCGGCGGCGTCGCCGTAGCGGACTCCGGCCTTCAGGACGCGGGTGTAGCCACCCGTGCGGGTCTTGTACCGCTCGGCGATGGTGGTGAAGAGCTTGGCCACC
>Ga0308159_1004678_pt1 | contig 12270 bp, 10 predicted proteins | sample PhyCR1_FD_201040 | JGI IMG/M metagenome (GOLD analysis project Ga0308159, IMG submission 201040) | Phyllosphere microbial communities from UC Gill Tract Community Farm, Albany, California, United States - DLSLC.R1 | ecosystem: Host-associated > Plants > Phyllosphere > Unclassified | place: USA...
AGAGCCACGGAGGACTTGCCCGAATGACCTTCGGCCGACGTGATGTAGATGCTCTGCGTCACGGAGCCAGCCTATTGCGGGCCTCCGACACCGCCGCGGGGTTGCTTCGGCGTCGAGTGATCAGGAGGCGCGCGCGGGCAGGATGCGCGCGCCCACCGAGCGGAGGTCCCCGGCGAGCGCCGCGTCGGGGTCGAGGTCGGCGATGATCCCGGAAACCCCGTCGAGCGGGAGGATGCCGAAGCGGGACGCCGCACCGAGCTTCTCTTCGCTCGCGAGGACGAAGGTCTCGGCCGCGCGGCCGGCGAGCGCGCGCTTCATGGCCGCCTCTTCGGCATCCCCCGTCGACAGCCCCGTTTCGGGGTGCACGCCGGTCACGCCCAGGAAGAAGAGGTCGGCGCTGACGTTCTGGGCCGCTTCCATCGCCGCGGCTCCGCAGGCGACGGCGGAGTGCTTGAAGAGGCGCCCGCCGAGGACGATGACCTCGGTGTCGTGGTCGAGGAGCGCGGCGGCGATGGTCGGCGAGTGGGTGATGATCGTGCCGCCGAAGGAGCGTGGCAGCAGGTCGACCATCGCCAGGGCCGTCGTGCCCCCGTCGAGCAGGACGGTGGAGCCGGGCTCGATGAGGGCGACCGCTGCGCCGGCCACGCGCTCTTTACTCTCCCGCGCAACCTCGCGACGAGCGGAGTAGTCGGCGACCGCGGGTGAGGCCGGGAGCGCCCCGCCGTAGACGCGGACGGCGAGGCCCGCGGCATCCAATTCCCGAAGATCTCGGCGGATGCTGTCTTCGGAGAGTCCCAGCTCGACGGCGATGTCCTTCACGACGAGACGCCCGTCGCGCCGGAGCCGGTCGAGCAGAGCGTCTTTGCGGGCGGCGGCGAGCATGGTTCACATTGTTGCACGTTTCTGCACTATCGTTCCGAATCATGACCGACCCTCGCCCCGGCACCACCGTCCCCGATCACCGCGGCCGCACCGGACTGCATCTCACCGGCCGAGACCTCGACCGCAACCCGCGAGTGGAGGTCACCGACGTCGACCTCCTCGCGACCGGCTGGCACGTGCTGCGAGCGACGACGTTCCGCTACCGCGGCGACGACGGCGAGTGGACCACGCTTACGCGCGAGACCTACGACCGGGGCAACGGTGCGACGATCCTGCTCTACGACCCCGACCGGCGCACCGTCCTGCTCACCCGGCAGTTCCGCTATCCCGCCTACGTCAACGACCACCCCGACGGCATGCTCATCGAGACCGCCGCGGGCCTGCTCGACGACGACGACCCGGTCACCGCGATCCGCCGCGAGGCGGAAGAGGAGACGCGGGTGCGGGTCGACGAGGTGCAGCACGTGTTCGACGTCTATATGAGCCCGGGTTCGGTCACCGAGCGCCTGCACTTCTTCGCCGCGGCCTACGACGGCGCCGAGCGTGAGGGCGATCGCGGCGGCCTGGCCGACGAGGACGAGGAGATCGAGATCCTCGAGTACGACATCGACGTCGCGCTGGCGAAGATCCGAGACGGATCGATTCAGGATGCCAAGACCATCATGCTGTTGCAGTGGGCGGTGCTCGACGGGCCGTTCGCCCGGCACTGAGGCACGGCATCCGAAATCGGGCTCCGGGCTCCGGGCTCCGGGCTCCGGGCTCCGGGCTCCGGGCTCCGGGCTCCGGGCTCCGGGCTCCGGGCAAAGAAAAGACCCTCCGCGCACCCGGTAGAGCCTGGTTACCCTTGCTACGTTTCCGTCCTGGGGGAGTTGGCCGGGATACCGCCACGCGGAGAGCCGTGTACAGCCTACCCGACGCGAACGGGCACTCGTGGTCACCGGAGTCCCCCGGGCCCTGCCCTCAGCGCGGCCGCACGACCACCGGATACCCCGCAAACCCCAGCCGCACGGCCTCGTCGGGTTCGCGCCGGTCGGAGGCGTCGTGCTGCACCGCGAGGATGGTCCCGTCGGTCAGACGCACCGAGGTGCGCCGGAGCGATCCGAGGAAACTGGACGCCACCACCGTGGCATCCACTCCCCCGGGATCGAGCGTGAACGCGATGTCCTCGGGGCGCACGTACACCGAGACCTCCCCCTCGACGGGCGGACCCAGCACGGGCAGGACCCGCCCGTGGACATCGACCTCGGTGCCTCGGGCGACGCCCTCGAGGACGTTGCTGAGACCCACGAAATCCGCGACGAAGGGCGAGACCGGGCGACGGTAGAGCTCCTCAGGGGTGCCGATCTGCTCGATGACACCGTCGTGCATCACGGCGACGCGGTCGGCGACCGCGAGAGCCTCTTCCTGATCGTGCGTGACGAACACCGTCGTGATGCCGAGATCGCGCTGGATGCGACGGATCTGCTCACGGAGCTTCACGCGCACCTTCGCGTCGAGAGCCGACAACGGCTCGTCGAGCAGGAGGACGCGAGGGCGCGTGACCAGCGCGCGGGCGAGGGCGACGCGCTGTTGCTGACCACCCGAGAGCTCGTGCGCGTAGCGACCACCGCGGTCGCCGAGGCCGACCATGTCGAGTGCCTCCTGCACGCGCACCGCGCGCCGGGCGGCGTCGACCTTGCGCATCCGCAAGCCGAACTCGACGTTCTGCGCCGCGGTGAGGTGCGGGAACAGCGAGTACGACTGGAACACCATCCCGATGTCGCGCTTGTCGACGGACACACGCGACACGTCGGTGCCGTCGATCGAGATGGTTCCCGCGTCGATCCGGTCCAGTCCCGAGAGGGTTCGGAGCAGAGTCGTCTTTCCACAGCCCGAGGGGCCGAGGAGGGCGACGAACTCCCCGGGACGCACGTCGAGACTCACTCCGCGCAGCGCCACGTGGGGCCCGAAGGACTTGTGGATGCCGTCGAGCGAGACCGCGGTCCCGGTGACGGTCAGCGGGCCGGTGAGGGGCGCAGCGGAGGGAAGAGGGACGTTCATGAGGTTCTCCGGGAGGGTCGGAAGGAGCCGAGGCGGCCGATGACCAGCAGCAGCACGAACACGAAGGCGAGGGCGGCGAGAGAGAAGATCGCCGCGACGTACGGGTCGCTCTGCTGCAACAGGAAGAGGGCGGTCTGGAAGGTCGTGCGCGATAGAAACGAGGCGATCGTGAACTCGCCGAGCACGACCGCGACGGTCAGCAGGCTCGCCGACAGGATGCCGCGGCGAAGGTTCGGGAGGATGACGCGGAACACGGTCGGGACGACTCCAGCCCCCAGCGACCGCGCCGCCTCACCCAGGATGACCACGTCGAGGGCGGCGATGTTCGCCTGGATCGGTCGGTAGGCGTACGGCAGCACGATGACGCCGATCGCGAACGCCAGGGTCCACGCGGCACTGCCGAACGCACCCGAGACCACCTTGTAGACCGGGACGAAGCCGACCACCAAGACCACCGTGGGTACGGTCAGCGGCAGCAGACATACGAACTCGACCACGCGGCGCATGGCGGGATAGCGCATCTCGACCAGCAGAACCGTGGGCACGAGGATGAGCAGCACAATCGCGACGGTGACGACGCAGATGCCCAGCGAGTTGCTCAGCCCGCGGAACAGGCCGTCGTAGGTGAGCTCCTGCGCCGGATCGATGATCGCCGCGTAGTGCACGAGCGTCAGGGCACCGGGGTCACCCGAGACGCGGAAGGTGAACAGCAGGAGGGCGATCAGCGGCAGGGCGAACGCGGCGGCGGCCACCACGAGAACGACGACGGCGCCCGAGCGGCCGAGGGCCGCGCCCACCGGCCGGCTCACCGCCGCCACCGCCGCGCGCGACGATCGAGGACCGCGTAGACGGTCATGACGACCGCCATCACGACGACCATGCCCAGCGCGAGGACGCCGGCGGTGTTCGCCAAGCCGGGGATCGTCTCACTTGTCAACTGCTGTTTGATCGCGAGCGGCACGATGCCGCCTTGATCGATGAGGGCCGCCGCCGTGGCGAAGGACGAGAACGCGCTCGCGAACACGAGGATCGTGGACCCGCCGAACGCCGGCGCGAGGAGGGGGGCGGCGATACGCGTCCAGTAGACCCGTCGCGGAGCGCCCAGTGTCGCCGCCGCTTCCGCCCACTGCGACTGCAACCCCGTCAAGGCGGGGAGGAAGGTGAGCACCATCAGGGGTACCGAGAAGTAGACGTACGGGAAGACGAGCCCACCGACCTGATAGAGCAGCGGACCGTTCGGGGTCAGCGAGTTCAGGTCGAGACTGAGGGTCTGCTTGAGCCATACGGTGAGCACTCCCTGCGCCCCCATCAGGGCGATGAACGCGAAGGCGAGCATGATCCCGCCGAACTGCGCGAGAGCGCTGCACGCCGAATCGGCGGCGGAGCGCACCCACCCCTCGGGGTCCATCCCCGCGAGGGCCATGCAGATGATCGCCCCGAGCACGGCCGAGATCACCGCAACCACGGCCGAGAGCCATAGGGAGTTAACGAAGGTGCTGACGATGAACGGCGAGGCGAAGGCCGAGAAGTTCGCGAGGGTGAACTCCCCCTTCGCGGTGAAGAACCCGCTCGCCACGGCGTAGACGGTGGGGATGGCGAGGAACAGCAGGACGTAGACGACGAAGGGCGAGAAGCCCCACCAGCCCAGGCTCCGGCGCCGAAGAAGTCCGGCGCCGGAGCGGGGGGTGGCCGTCGCGATCCGAGCGGAGGCGGCGGTCATGGGGCGATCAGCCGATCGCTGCAGACCAGGTCGACCCGAGCACCTTCGCGGCGGCGGCCGCCTGATCGCTCGTGAGCTGCACGAACTGCGCCGGCGGCTCGCCGACCTTCTGCAGCACCGACTGATCGACCGTGCCGTTTGCCATCATCGCCTTCAGCGTCGAGGGGTACGCCCCCGAGGCCAGGTAGAGGTTCTGCACCTCGGGGCTGTAGAGGTACTCCTCCCACAGGCGCGCGGCGGCGGGGTGCGGAGCGTCGACGTTGACGGCCTGGTTGTAGTAGCTGCCGAGCGCGACGCCGGGGAGCACGACCGTCTTCCAGTTCGGGTTGCCCGACGAGCCGCCGTCCGGGCCCCAGGCGAGGTTGTTGTAGCTCCACTGGATCACCACGGGGGTCTCACCCGAGGCGACGGTCGCCTGCGTCGGCAGGACCGACAGCATGTTGCCCGCCTTCTTCAGCTTCGAGAAGAAGTCGACGCCGGCGCTGATGTCGTTCACGCTGCCGCCGCTCTGCAGGGCCGCCCAGTAGACGGCGCTCGCGGCTTCGTTGGCCTGCGTCGGGTCGCCCTTGATGGCGACCTTGCCCTGGAACTCGGGCGTGAGCAGGTCGGCGACCGCGGTGGGAGGGGTGGTGATGACCGAGGAGTCGTAGCCGATCGACATCAGGCCCGTGTAGTCGTAGAACCAGGAGCCGTTCGGGTCCTTGAAGTCGTCAGGGATGTCGCCCCAATTCGACACCTTGTACGGCGTGACCAGGTCGAGGTTCTGGCTCAACACGGCGGTGCCGATGTCGAAGACGTCGGGAGCGGTGTCCTGACCCTTCTGCGACTGGGCGGCCGCGACCTCGTCGGCGCTGGAGCCGTTGGGGTTCTGCGAGTCGATCTGGATGTCGGGATACTTCGCCTGGAAGCCCGCAATGATCTTGCCGTAGTTGGCCCACGACGGCGGAAGGGTGATGACGTTCAGCTTGCCTTCGGCGTTGGCGGCGGCGACGAGGCCGTCCATTCCGCCGAAATCGGCGGCGCTGGTGGCCTTCTGCTTCTGTTCGAGGGTCATCGAACCGGTGGCGGCGTCGGAGGCGCCGGAGCACGCCGAGAGCGTCACGGCGACGGCCGCGACGGCCGCGGTCGCGACGACGGCGCGCACGAGGCGGCGTGCCATCACGGGGGTTGAGGAGGGCATGGGAGTCCTTTCGGGCGGGTACTCGAGTGGGGAGGGAGAAGAGGAGGAGTCAGAGGATGCCGTGGCGCTCGAGGGCGTCACGGGCGAAGCCGAGGGCGGTGGTCATGCCGATCCCGCTGGTCACGGACGCGATCACGAGACCCGGCCGCGGCGAGGCCAGCAGGTACGGCGAGACCTGGCTCGCGGCATACACCCCGCGCCAGCGACGGCGGACGCGGAGGGAGTCGACGCCGAACAGTCGACGGAACCGCTCGAGGAGCAGCTCGTCGAGGGTCTCGTCCTCGAACGGGTCGAGGGTGCGCTCGTAGTGGTGGGTGTCCCCGATGACCACGCGTCCGTCGGGCCGTTGGGTGGCCATGAGATTGACGACGTGGTCCACCAGCTCGGGGTCGGTCGCGGCGAGTTCGGCGCGAACGCCCTCGGCGGCGGCGGTCTCGGCGAAGCCGCCGTAGCGCAGCAGCGAGGTGCCGGTGAAGAGGGCGGGATCGATGGTCGACGCACGCGGTGCGTCGATCTCCATCATCCGCAGCCGACAGCGACGCACGGCGCCTTCATCCGCGAGGCCGGGGAACAGGCGGTCGACGTCGTGGCCGACGCACACGGCGACGGCCGCGGCGGGGAACCAGCCAGCCGCGGTCCGCACCCCGTCGTCCCGGACGTCCAGGACGTTCTCGCCAAACCGCATGTCGACACCGACCCCGCGCAGATACGCGACGAGAGCGGGGATCACGGAGGGCGCGTCCACGCGGAGGTCGCGCGGGAGGAACGCTCCCCCCACGGTTCCCGGCGCCGCCCAGCCCAAACGAGTGGCGACATCACCCGGCCGGAGAATCTCGGCCTCGCCGGCGCGCGCCGCGGCGAACTCGTCGAGCACCGCCATCTCGGCATCCGTCCGCGCGACCACGACCGTTCCGCTCTCGCGTACCTCGATGCCGGCGCTCGCCGCGAGCGTCAGCCAGGCGTCGCGGGCAATCTCGGCGTACTGCCGAGCCGATCCCGCCTGAGCGCTCGTGCAGATGTGACCGAAGTTGCGCACGCTCGCGCCCACGGGCCGGTCGTCGCGATCGAGGACGACGACCGAGAGACCGGAGCGGACGGCGTGCCAGGCGTGGGCGAGGCCGACGATGCCGGCGCCGACGACGACGAGGTCGACGCGGCGAGAAGACGGGATGTTCACGCCGACGAGTCTCACGCGTGGACAACGACGAATCCCTCCGTTCGCGTCACTTGTCATGCGATGTTCACCCGAAGGGAAGAAGCGCTATATACGGGCCAGGTGCGGGTGAACGGCGACCGAACACTGGCTATGCGGGTGGCATGTCGCTCACTTGTGTTGACAAGCTGTTCCCATGCTCCTGCACGAAACCGTCCACTCGTCGCTGCGCGAGCGCATCGTCAGCGGAACCCTGGCCGTCGGTACGCCCCTGCCCTCGACGGCGGAACTGTGCGTGGAGTTCGGCGCGTCCCGGGGCCCGGTGCGACAAGCCCTGGCAGCGCTCGCCGCCGAGGGGCTCATCGCGACCGGTCAGGGCCGCGTGCCCACCGTCGCGCGCGCCCCCCTCGCCCAGGACATCGACGACTTCTTCTCGTTCTCGGCGTGGGTGTCCTCGCTCGGGCGCACCCCGGGCCAACGCACGCTCGAAATCGCCGTCCGTCGTCCCTCCGACGCCGTCGCCGCCGCTCTCGACCTCGATGACGACGCGCGGGCCGTCGAGCTCGTGCGCGTCCGGTCGATCGACGACGAACCGGTCATGATCGAGCGCACCGCCTTCGTCGAGCCGGTGGGACGACTGCTGTTCGACCTCGACCCCGACGCGGGCTCGATCTTCGCCGGGCTCCTCGCCCGGGGCGTGGCGCTCGATCAGGGCGAGCACACCATCGACGCGGTCGCCGCCGATGAGACGGATGCCGCAGAACTCGGCGTCGAGCCCGGTTCCCCGCTCCTGCGGGTGAGACGTGTCACGCGGTCGGACGACGGCGAGCCGCTCGAGGTCTCGGACGACCGATATCGCCCCGACCGCGCCGCCCTCATCATCCACAACTCCCGCTCGCGGGGTCCCGCCGGACCCCACGCCTCGCGCAGTATGACCCCGGAAGGTTCTCGATGACCGTCTCGCTCCTCTCTCTCGACATGGCCGGCACGACGATCGACGAGGGCGGCGTCGTCTACGAGATGCTCTCGCGGTGCGTGTCCGACGAGCTCGGCTCGCCCGTCCCCGCCGACGTCCTCGCGCCCTGGACGGGGACCGACAAGACCGAGGCCATTCGCGGGCTGTTGACCGCCCTCGGGGGCGATCCCGCGCGCACCGAGGCCGTCTACGCGGGGTTCGCCGCACAGCTCGACGAGGCGTACGCGGCCGCGACGCCGACGCTGTTCCCCGGAGTGCGCGCGGCGATCGCTTCGCTGCGCGACGCCGGGGTCAAGGTCGCCCTGCAGACCGGGTACACCCGAGAGGTGGCCGAGCACCTGCTCGCGAAGGTGGGGTGGGAGGTGGGGATCGACGTCGACGCCCTCGCGACGTCGGAGCTCGTGACGGCATCGCGGCCCGCCCCGTTCCTCGTCTTCCGCACCATGGAGCTCACCGGCACCCGGTCGGTCGCTGAGGTGCTCGTCGCGGGAGACACCCCGAACGACCTCGCGGCCGGCACCGCCGCCGGTGCCCGTTTCGTCGTCGGCGTACTGACGGGGGCCGGGTCCGCGGCCGACCTCGGCCGATCGCGGCACACGCATCTCGTGGACGGCGTCGCCGACATCCCCGCGCTGCTGGATGCCGCGGGCGAACTTCCGACCACATGAGCCCCGCGCGCAAGCTGCTCCTCGTCGGCATCGACGGGCTGCGCGTCGACGCCGCACTCGGCTCCCCCGCCGCGGCCCCGCGGCTCGCCGCGTTCGCCGCGGGCGGCCGGCTGCTCCCCCTGACGATGGAGGTGCCGACCGTCTCGGGACCCGGGTGGTCGTCGCTGCTGACGGGCACGCGCCACGCCGAGCACGGCGTCGTCGACAACCTCTTCGCCGGGCACCGACTGCGTCTCCACCTCGATCTGCTCGCTCGCGCAGCGGTCGACCGCCCCACGGCCACCACCTTCGCGGCCGCCGATTGGCCACCGCTCGTCGATCCGGCGGGGCCCGGTCCGATCATCGCCCCGCACTCCGACCGCGAACGCGCGGGGCTGCACCGGGTCGTCCTGCGCGACGGCGAGACCCACGGATACGGACCGATGGATGCCGAGATCGCCGCCGCCGCGCGAGCGCACCTGCGTGCCGTGGGCCCGGACGTGTCGTTCGTGTACCTCGGCGAGGTCGACGAGGCGGGTCACCGCTTCGGGGGGCTCGCGGAGGAATACACCGCCGCGATCCGCCGGGTCGACGAGCTGCTCGCCGGAATCCTGGACACCGTGGCGGAGCGCGCCGCCGCGCACGGGGAGGACTGGCTCGTCGCCGTCACCACCGACCACGGGCACCTCGACTCCGGCGGTCACGGCGGGGACGCGGCGGTCGAACGTCGTTCGTTCCTCGCGCTCGGCCGCGTGGGCGGGCGCGCCCCGCTCCCCCATCCCGAGGGGATCGAGCCCTGGCAGGTCGTGGACCTGCTGCAAACGGATCTTGCTCGCTCCTGAATCAACTGCCTCCGAGGACGACGGAACGGCCGGGTCTTCGCGCCCCGGCCGTTCCCTCATCCATCGCGTCAGCGCTTGAGACGCAGCGTCACCAGCTGGAACGGACGCAAATCGAGCTCGACCACCCCGTCCGTCGTCCCCGCCACCGCCGTGGCCTCGACGTCGCGTTCGAGCAGGTCCGTCTCGACGACACCGGCGAGCGTGAAACCGGCCTCGAGACGGGCGTGCGTGCGCTCGCCCAGAGCCTCGTAGAGGCGCACGACCACGTCTCCCGAGCCGTCCTGTGCGAGCTTGACCGCCTCGACCACGACTCCGGGTCGGTCGATCGCGACGAGCGGGGCGACCGCCGTCTCGGCGGCATCCGGGATCGTCCGCTCGGGCAGGTTCGTGCGGTACCCCTCCATGACGGCGTCGATGACGTCGGCTCCCACGACGATGCCCACCTCGAGGTGATGAGCGCCCTGGTCCTGGCCGGGGTCGGGGAATTGGGCCGATCGAATGATCGACAAGCGCACGAGCGACGACGTTCCCCCGGCGGCGCGCTCGTGGCGCGTGATGTCGTGGCCGTAGGTGGAGTCGTTGGTGACGGCCACGCCGAAGCCCGGCTCGGCCACCCGCACCCAGCGGTGCGCGGCCGTCTCGAAGCGCGCCGCATCCCACGAGGTGTTCGTGTGGGTGGGGCGGACGATGTGCCCGAACTGGATCTCCGAGGCCGCGCGGTCGGTGTGGACGTCAACGGGGACACCGAGCTTGAGCAGCTTCTGCTGCTCGTGCCAGTCGACGTCGAGCGACAGACGCACGGTGCGGGAGCCGTTCGCCAGGGCGATGCGCGTGACGATCGTGGACGCGCCCGTGCTGCGCTCGACGACGACAGCGTGGCCGTCCACACCCACGGCGTCGGCGGAGTCGAGGGGCGTGACGTGGCGCCGGTAGGTCTCGTCGATGTCCCACGCGTCCCACTGGGTGGGGGTGTCGCGGAACACCTCGAACAGCCCCGCAGCGCGCCCCGCCGGCACGACCTCACGGCCGCTGGCCACCTCGACCAGCGAGGTGAGCAGACCGCGTCCGTCGATGACCGCGCGCACGACGCCGTTGTCGAGGACGAAGCCCTCGCCGTCCGCCCGCGGGGCGACGTCTCCCGCGGGTGCCGCGGGAGCGATCGCGAGGGCGGGAGCGCCGGCGCGGCGGTGCGGGGCCGCGTTGGCCACGACCGCGTGGTCGCCGGTGCCGAGCAGCGCGCGCAGGCTGTCGGTGATGATCTGCTCGAGCTCGGTCGCGATCGCTTCGTAGTTGCGCTCCGCGTCACGGTGGACCCAGGCGATCGAGGTGCCGGGCAGGATGTCGTGGAACTGCTGCAGCAGCACCAGGCGCCAGAGGCGCCGGAACGCCTCGGCCGGGTAGGTCGCGCCCACTCGCACCGCGGCGGTCGCCGCCCACAGCTCCGCCTCGCGCAGCAGGTGCTCGCTGCGGCGGTTGCCCTGCTTGGTGCGAAGCTGGCTGGTGTAGGTGCCGCGGTGGAACTCGAGGTACAGCTCCCCGGCCCACACGGCCGGGTCGGCGTACTCGGCCTCGGCCGTCTCGAAGAACTCCCGCGGGGTGGAGTGCTTCACGACCGGGGTGCCCTCGAGCGAGCCGGTGCGCGCGATCGTCGCGGTCATCTCGCGGGTGGGACCGCCGCCGCCGTCGCCGAAGCCGTAGGGCAGCAGAGAGGTGCGCGCCCGGCCCTTGTCGGCGAAGTTGCGCTCGGCATGGGCGAGATCGGCCGCCGTGACCTCGGAGTTGTACTTGTCCACGGGCGGGAAGTGGGTGAAGATGCGCGAGCCGTCGATGCCCTCCCACCGGAAGGTGTGGTGCGGGATGCGGTTGGTCTCGTTCCACGAGATCTTCTGCGTGAGGAACCAGCGGGCTCCCGCGGCCTTCATGATCTGCGGGAGAGCGCCGCTGTAACCGAACGAGTCGGGAAGCCACACCTCTTCGGTGTCGATGCCGAACTCCTCGAGGAAGAACGACTTGCCCTCGACGAACTGGCGGGCCATCGCTTCGCCGCCCACCATGTTGGTGTCGGACTCGACCCACATGCCGCCCACCGGCACGAAGCGCCCCTCGGCGACACGCGCCTTGAGGCGCTCCCACAGCGCCGGGTAGTGCTCCTTCATCCAGGCGAACTGCTGCGCCGACGAACTCGCGAACACGAACTCGGGGTCTTCGTCCATCAGCGAGAGCACGTTGCTGAAGGTGCGCGACACCTTGCGGGCGGTCTCACGCACCGGCCAGAGCCACGCCGAGTCGATGTGGGCGTGGCCCACCGCGTGAAGGACATGGGCGCTGGATGCCGCGGGCGCAGCGAGCAACGGAGCGAGCACGTCGCGACCGGCCTGCGCGGTACCGGCGACGTCGTGGGGATCGACCGCGTCGATCGCGGCATCCATCCCCTCGAGCAGGGTCGCGCGGCGCGCCGAGGTCGCGTCGAGCTCGGCCAGCAGACCGTGGAGCAGGCGGAAGTCCTGCAGGAGTTCCCACACCGCGACGTCGCGGAGTCCGATCGACATCTCGCGCAACACGTAGAGGGGGGCGTCGCCCGACGTTGCGGGGTCGCCCACCGGGGTCGGCTCGAAGGTGAAGAGGCTCCCCACGTCGGGGTTCGATGCGGCCTCGACGAGGACGTCGATTCGGCCGTCGGCGTCGATCGCGGCGGCGGTGGCGTTGTTGAACGGCGAGATGCCCTTGATCGGGGCCCCGTCGCGGTTCCAGATCAGCGCCTCGCACTGGAAACCGCTCTGCCCGGCCGTGAACCCGAGGTCGACGACGAATTCGGCGACGGTGCCCGCGG
>Ga0308159_1004680_pt1 | contig 12264 bp, 7 predicted proteins | sample PhyCR1_FD_201040 | JGI IMG/M metagenome (GOLD analysis project Ga0308159, IMG submission 201040) | Phyllosphere microbial communities from UC Gill Tract Community Farm, Albany, California, United States - DLSLC.R1 | ecosystem: Host-associated > Plants > Phyllosphere > Unclassified | place: USA...
GGAGCGCCGCGGCACGGGTGCGCCCGAAGGCTGGGAGGTCACGGTCATACGAGCGTCGGTGGAACGAGGGGGCCTCGCACCGCCTGCGAGTCTAGGCCCGCGTACCTACAAGCCCCCCGATAGCCTCGCGCAGACGGTTGAATGGACCGGTGCTCCCCGAACCCGATCCGCAGCTCAGCCAGGCCCTCGCCGACGACCTCCGTGCGGCGGGCTACACCAGCGCCGCCCTCCGCGACGCGTGGGGAGTCCAGGCCGACGACGCCGTTGCTCGCGGTCTCCGCCGCCCGGCCACGCGCGCGCTGGGCGAGCGCGGCGATGCCCTCGCGGTGCTGGGACGCCTGTGGGGTCTCGGGCTCCCCGTCCCCCGCGGCGACGCCGAGGCGGCTCTTCCCGCCCTCCGCGTCGCCGGAGCGGCTGCTCTCGGCCTGCTGGAGGTGTCGGGAGACGCGGTGACCCCCGCCGCCCTCGTGCGGCCGCAGGCTTTCGCCGACGATGAGGGGGAGGTCGAGTGGTGGATCGCCAGTGATCTCGACGAGGCGGCCCTCGAGGGGCCTCTGCCCGAGGATCACGTGCTGGGAGTCGGCGGAGCCTCGCAGACCCTCGCGCGCCTCCAGCTCACCCGGCGCGCGCGGACGGCCCTCGACATCGGCACGGGCTGCGGCATTCAGGCCCTGCGCCTGCGCCGGCTCGTGGACCATGTCGTCGCGACCGACATCTCCGAGCGCGCGCTGCGCTTCACGCGGCTCAACGCCCTCGTGAACGGGGTGGACGGGATCGAGACACGCCGGGGCTCGCTCTTCGAGCCCGTTTCGGGTGAGACGTTCGATCGGGTGGCATCCAATCCCCCCTTCGTCATCACGCCGCGCGTGGCCGGGGTTCCGGCGTACGAGTACCGCGACGGCGGGATGGAGGGCGACTCGCTCGTGGCGGCGGTGATCTCTCGCTTGGGTGAACACCTCGCACCCGGCGCGGTGGCGCAATCGCTCGGCAACTGGGAGTACCGCTGGGGCGAGTCGGGGCTCGACCGCGTGCGCGGATGGGTTGGATCGTCGCTCGACGCATGGGTGATCGAGCGCGAGGTGCTCGACCCCCTCGCCTACGCCGAGCTGTGGGTGCGCGACGGCGGCACGGTGCCGGGGACCCCCGAGTACGCGCGGCTCATCGACGCCTGGCTCGACGACTTCGCGACGCGCGGAGTGACGGGCGTCGGCTTCGGCTACGTGTTGCTGCGGCGACCTCTCGCGGGCGGGCCGACGCTGGCGCGGTACGAGCGCGTCTCCGGGGGCGGGGAGTCGGCGTTCGGGCCGCACCTGTCGGCATCCCTCGCCGCTCACGATCGGGCGGCCCTGCTCGACGACGACGGGTTGGCCGCGAGCGTGTTGCGCGTCGCTCCCGACGTCACCGAGGCGCGCCATCACCGTCCGGGCGAGGAAGACCCCTCGGTCATCGAGCTGCGGCAGGGAGGGGGCTTCGCGCGGACACTCGAGGTCGACCCGGGTCTGGCCGCGCTCGTCGGTGCGTGCGACGGTGACCTGGCGGTGGGCTCCCTCATCGACGCGATCGCCCACTTGATGGAGGTGGATGCCGAGGCCCTGCGCGCCGATCTGCTGCCGCGTGTGCGCGAGCTTCTGGTGACGGGCTTCCTGGGCTTCGCCGACGACTGATCCCGCCCCCGCTCGGTGCGTTCAGCGGCCCCGGATAGGCTCGAAGGCATGCTGAACATGGCTGAGGGTCTCGCGCGCCTCGAGGAGCTCGCCACGCATCCCGTGGTCGCCACTCTCGCTCGCGTCTTCGCCGACGCGGGTCGTGATCTGGCCATCGTGGGGGGCCCCGTGCGCGACGCCCTGCTGGGCCGCCTCACCCACGACTTCGACTTCACGACCGATGCGCGCCCTGACGAGATCCTCGCTCTGGTGAAGCCCGTCTCGTCGGTGCAATGGGACGTGGGCCGGGCCTTCGGCACCATCGGCGCCCGGGTGAAGGGTGAGCAGGTCGAGATCACCACGTACCGCGCCGACAGCTATGACGGAGTCACCCGCAAGCCCACCGTCGAGTTCGGCGACACCCTCGAGGCCGACCTCAGCCGCCGCGATTTCACCGTGAACGCCATGGCGCTGCGGGTTCCCGCCCGCACGCTCGTCGATCCGACCGGCGGCGTGGAGGACCTCATCGCGGGCCTCCTGCGCACCCCCATCGACCCCGCCGTGAGCTTCGGCGACGACCCCTTGCGCATGCTGCGCGGAGCCCGCTTCTCGTCGCAGCTCGACTTCGCCGTCGACCCCGGCACGCTCGACGCGATCCGCGAGTTGCGCGGGTCGCTCGGGATCGTCAGCCCCGAGCGCGTGCAGGCCGAGCTCGTGCGGCTCCTGCAGACCGACGATCCGCTCCGCGGGATCCGGGTGCTGGTGGAGACCGGACTGATCGAGGAGTTCCTGCCCGAGGTGCCGGCGCTCCGCCTCGAGGTCGACGAGCACCACCACCACAAAGACGTCTACGAGCACTCGCTGACCGTGCTGCGTCAGGCGATCGCGCTCGAGAAGAAGCGACACCCGGATGCCGCTCCCGATGTGCCCCTGCGCCTGGCCGCGCTCCTGCACGACATCGGAAAGCCCGCCACCCGTCGCCTCGAAGCGGGCGGGGGCGTGACCTTCCACCACCACGACATCAAGGGCGCGCGCATGGCGCGCAAGCGCCTGCAGGCCCTGCGCTTCGATGCCGCGACCACGACCGTGGTCTCCCGCCTGGTCGAGCTGCACCTGCGGTTCTTCGGCTACGCCGAGGGAGCCTGGACGGATGCCGCGGTCCGCCGGTACGTGCGCGATGCGGGCGACGAACTCGAGCGTCTGCACATCCTCACGCGCGCCGACGTGACCACGCGCAACAAGCGGAAGGCCCAGCGCCTGGCATCCGCCTACGACGACATCGAGGCCCGTATCGCGGCTCTGCGCGAGCAGGAGGAGATCGACTCGATCCGCCCCGAGCTCGACGGCAACCGCATCCAGGAGATCCTCGGCCTGAAGCCGGGTCGCGAGGTGGGAGAGGCGTATCGCTTCCTTCTCGACCTGCGGCTCGACGAGGGCGTGCTGGGCGAGGACGAGGCCGAGAAGCGGCTGCGGGAATGGTGGGCGGCGCGGGGCTGACCCTCTCCGGAACGCGAGCCGAGACCGACCGTTCGTCGCGGCGCGACGGGACGATTCGGTCTGAGCGGTGCGCAATTCCATCCGACTGTGGGGAATGTGCGCGCTCAGACGGGTGAAATCCACCGTGCTCACGGTTGAATTGTGAGCGTTAACATGGGTGAAACGCCAGTTCCCTAGGTTCACGACCACTTCGCATCTCGTTGGTCGTTCGCCTAGGAGCCCCCGTGACCCGATCTGCCCCACGTCGCCTGATTCGACGCTTCCTTTCGATGTCTGCCGGGGTGATCGTCGTCTCCGTCACGGCGGCTCTCCTGTCGGCTCCACCCGCGTCGGCGCGCAGCGACGAGCCCGTGTGGGCCCCCGTCGACGCCTCGGGATCGCAGACCGAGCTGGGGCTGGCATCCGATGCCCCGGTGTCGGCGTTCGACGTCGACCTGGATGCCGTGCTCTCGGCCAACCGTCTCTTCGCCCGCGGTGGCACGGCCGCACCCACCACCACCCACGTGAGCCTCCCCGACCCCACGGGCGCGTTCGTCGACTTCATGGTGCAGCCGGTCAGTGTCATGGAAGACGAACTGGCGGCTCGGCATCCCGAGCTGAAGACCTTCGCCGGCCACGCCGTCGATGACCCCACGGTCACGGTTCGGCTGAGCATCACACCCCTGGGTCTCTCTGCCTCGGTGCGCAGCGGCGACAATCGCGCGGTGCCGTGGTACATCGACCCGGTGCCCTCGGATGCCGGCAGTGCGACGCCGAAGCACATCTCCTACGGGCGCGACATGGCGCGCGTCGATCGAGCCGACACCAAATACCTCGAGCCGGCGGAGGAGGCGCCGGTTCCCGACGAGCCCCGCGGAACCGCTGACAAGGCATCGAGGCAGATCATCCGCCTCGCGATGGCCACCGACCCTGCGTTCGCCCGGTTCTACGGAACGGAAAACGTGCTGGCGGCGAAGGTCGTCATGGTCGCGAGAGTCGCGCAGATCTACAACGATGACCTGGGCGTGCAGCTCAAGCTCGTCAACGAAACCGAGAAGCTGAACTTCGACACCGATGAAGCCGCGTACTCGCCCGGCGGCGCCTGTGGTGACGACGCGTGCTACCCCACCGGCGTCATGTGGGGGTGCTCGGAAGACCTCCTGAGGTCGAACGCGTGGGCGCTCAGCCGCATCGTCGGCGACGGTGCCTTCGACGTCGGGCACATCTCGCTCGGGTCGGGCAACGACGGTATGGCGTACTGGAACGTGGTCGGCGTCGACTACTGGAAGGGCGGCGGCTGCACGGGCCTCTCCGCACCCGTCGGCGACGTGTTCGCCACCGACTTCTTGTCTCACGAACTCGGCCACCAGTTCGGCGGCGCGCACACGATGAACGCCTGCCACAACGCCCAGGGCGACTCGGCCTTCGAGCCCGGTTCCTCGTCGACCATCATGGGCTACGCCGGTCTCTGCCGTGAGAACGACCTGCAGTCGAACTCCGACCCGTACTTCTCGGCCTTCACGATCGACCAGATGCACTACTGGACCGGCTGGGCGGGGGTGCATGAGGAGTCGACCAATACCGTGCCGACGGTGACGGCTCCCGAGAGCAAGACGATCCCGGTCCGCACGCCGTTCCAGCTCACCGCGTCGGGAAACGACCCCGATGGCGACCAGCTGACGTACGTCTGGGAGCAGAACAACAACGGTGACTTCGGCCGCGGGCTGCGCGACCCGAACAAGCTGAACGGTCCGCTCTTCCGCATCTTCGGAACGGCCGCGGATCTGACGTGGGATCAGGCCCACTCGTACTACTCGGGCGCTCAGAACGCGGCCCAGCCGACACCGACCCGCGTTTTCCCCGACATGGCGCAGATCCTGCGCGGCACGACCAACGCTCGCACCGGGCGCTGCGATGGGCTGGACTGGTGGGCCGAGCGCGACTGCTACTCGGAGTTCCTGCCGACCGAGCTGTACGAGGGCAACGGCACGGGCGGTTTCGACTTCCGCGTCACAGCGCGCGACCAGCGCCCAGACGGCGGAGGCGTGGCGATCGCCGGCGTGCACATCGGAATCGATCGCAACGCCGGCCCGTTCGAGGTGACGAGCCTCGCGGGGGCCGGGGAGTCCGTTCTCGGCGGTCGCCCCCAGGAGGTCTCCTGGAACGTCAACGGCACCGACGCGCCGGGACTGGCCCCCGAGGTGCGCATCACGATGTCGGCCGACGGCGGACAGACCTTCGACCACGTGCTCGCCGAGCGAACGGCGAATGACGGTAGCGCGACCGTGACGTTCCCGAACGTGTCGGTCACGAAGGCCCGCATCAAGATCGAAGCGGTCGACAACTACTTCTTCGACGTCAACGACGCGGACTTCGCCGTGCTCGACACGGTGCTGCAGTCGCTGCAGCCCCAGGCGGTGCGAGCCGTGCCCGGCATTCCTGCCGAGCTGCCCACGACGGTCGTCCCCGTCTACAGCGGCATGCCGCGTGACGCCGTGCCGGTCACCTGGGATGTCTCCGGAGTGGACGTGAACACTCCTGGCACCTACCGGGCGCTCGGATCCGGAGTCGATGCGTACGGCAACGCTTTCTCGGACGCCGTCCTGACCGTCGAGGTCGGCGACTTCAGCTCGACCGACCCGGTCTCGGTGACGGTGCCGGTGGGAACGCTCGCGGTGACTCTCGCCGACCTCCTGCCGCCCACGGTCCCGGCGCAAGTGGGCACCGGCGCGTCGCGATTCCCGATCGACGTCGTGTGGGACACCACCTCTCTCGAGCAGAAGGATCTGGACGCCGTCGGCTCGTTCCGCATCCCCGGCACCGCGGCATCCGCCCTCGACCGAGGAGCGGGGATCGCGGCCACGCTGACGGTCTTCGTGACGGCAGGAGAGCCGGTCAACGTCGCGCCCGACTCGACGACCCGCAGCGCGACCTTCACCGAGCCCGGGTACTCCATCGACGGCACCGTCAACGGAAATCTCACCGACAAGGCGTGGTCGAACTGGCGGTCGGGAGCGGCGAACTCCTCCGACACGCTGACGTACACATGGTCGGATCCGCAGCCGCTCGAGAGCGTCGTGCTGACGGCGTTCCGTGACGGAGCCGCGCCATCGTGGCCCACCGAGGTCGCCGTGTCGTACGTCGATGCGCTCACGGGTCAACGAGTGACGACGGCGGGGGTCGCCGTGGAGGCGGGGGGATCGTCGCCCGTCGCGACGGTCGATCTCTCGGTCGACGGGCATCCCGCGCTCACGTCGTCGATCGACGTGCACATGACTGCCGCGCCGGACCAGTGGATGACGATCTCGGAGGTGCAGGCGTTCAGCCGACGCGCGACCCCGGCCTCGGCGGCCACCCTGGCTCGACTGAACGTCGACGGCGAGGTCGTCAACGGGTTCGATCCCGGCACCTCGCGCTATGAGGTGACCGTCGACGGATCGCGATGGCCGGACGTCTCGGCCGTGGCATCCGATGGCGCGGCGTCGGTGACCATCGGGAACGTCGACGCGGCGACGGGCCGGATTCCCCTCGACGTGGTGTCGGCGGACGGCACGACCAGCCAGACGTACGAGGTGATCGTCGCCCGGCGCGCGGTCTTCCTCGCCGACCCGCACTTGCAGCGGTCAGGACAGCAGGTGAGTGTCATGACGGCCACCGACCCGGCCGATGCCACCCTCCAGGTGGTCTGGCTGCGCGACGGCGTGACGCAGACGCAGACGGGCCCCGTCTACACGCTGGGCGCGGCGGATGCCGGCACGACCCTCAGCGCCCGTGTGACCGCGGTGCGCGACGGCTTCCTTCCGACCGCGGAGGCCGCGGTGGCCCTCGTCATCCCCGCGGATGCGAGCGGGCCCGGCGGCTCGGGCGGTTCCCCCGGCCCCGGCTCGGGGTCGGGGACAGCCCCGGGCGGCGCGGAGCCGTCGGGGGCGTCGACCCCGGGGCAGGGGTCGTCGCCGCGCGGAACGGTGGCGTCGGGCTGGCTCGGCGCGACCGGCTCCCCCGACCTGTCGTCCATCGCAGGTACGGCAGCGATCCTGCTCCTCCTCGGCGCGGGTGCCCTGACCGCCGGGCTCCTCCACCGGCGTCGCACCGCCGTTCCGCTCGCGTCGTCTCTCGACTGAACTCCCACCGAACAGGACTCCCATGCACCTGACACGTTTCGTCCCGCGATCGATCGCAGCGGCCATCGTGGCCGTCTCGGTCGCTGCCGCCGGCGTCATCCTGCCGACCGCCGCCGTCGCCGATCCGGAGCTCCCCGCCCCGGCCGCCGACATCTTCCCCAACGTCGGCACGTCCGACTTCGACGTTCAGCACTACGACGTCGACATGGACTACCGCGCGAACGATGACATCTCGGCGGTCACCACGGTCATCGCCACCGCAGCGCGTTCGCTCGACACGATCCGCCTGGACTTCGAGGGCCTCACCGTCGACCGCGTCCGGGTGAACGGGCGGGATGCCGTCTTCTCACGCGAAGACGACTACCCGAACACCCTGCACAAGCTCGTCGTGACGCCCGTCACCCCCGTCAGTGGCGCATTCAACGTCGAGGTGACCTATCACGGCGCTCCCCAGCGCCACCAGGATCCGGATGGATCGTGGGAGGGGTGGATGCCGACGGGGACCGGTGTCGCCGCTCTCGGTCAGCCTGTGGGGACGATGACGTGGCTCCCGAGCAACAACACCGTGGGCGACAAGGCCACCTACTCCATCGACGTCACGGCTCCGACGCAGAGCGGCGGTCAGGACCTCTCGGTCGCCAGCAGCGGCAATCTGGTCGGCCGGACGGCCGTCGATGCCGACCGCACGCGCTGGTCGTGGGACGTCGGCGTGCCGTTGTCGACCTCGATGCTCGTGCTCTCGGTCGGACAGTTCGATGTCGTCGAGTCGACGATCACGCTTGCCAGCGGACGGACGCTCCCGGAGTGGTCGTTCATCGCCAAGAGCGCCTCGGCTGACGAGCGGGCCTACATCGAGTACCTCCGCGGTCGATTCACACTCATGCTCGACTGGCTCGAGACCAAGCTCGGACCCTATCCGGGTGAGAGCACGGGCCTGATCTGGGACCGCGCCGGTGTCGGGTACGCCCTCGAGACGCAGGACCGTCCGTTCTTCGACGGGTGGATCAGCGAGAGCGTTCTGTTGCACGAGTTCGCGCACATGTGGCTCGGCAACTCGGTGAGCCCGGAAACCTGGTCGGAGATCTGGCTCAGCGAGGGCGCCGCGGTGTTCTTCGAGGCGTACTACGCACGCGAGGTGCTCGGCCAGGGCGACGATCCGCGCAGGATCGCGACCAACGCGGTGAAGAACGAGGGGGCCGATCGGTGGAAGACGCCGAGCGTGGGGTGGACCGACCCTCGATCGCTGTACGGGTGGCAGAGCTACACTCGTGGGTCATACGTGTACAGCGCGCTCATGAACGCGCTCGGACCCGAGGGCTTCGATGAGGTCATGACGGCCTGGACGACCACGCATCGCACCTCCTCCGTCGTCACGGCCGACTTCATCCAGCGTGCGAGCGACGTGTCGGGGCGCGACCTCAGCCGGACGCTCACCCAGTGGATCATCGGCGACTCCGTGCCCGTGGTCCCGGAGGACATCCTCCGGATCCTGCCGTCGAACCCGGTGCAGACGACAGCGGGGACCGAGCCGGTCCTGCCCGCCACGGTGACGCCGGTGTACGCGTCGGGTCTCTCGCTGCCCACCGAGGTGACCTGGGACATCGCGTCGGTGGACTGGACGCAGCCGGGAACGGTCACGGTGACCGGGTCGGGTGCCGACTTCTTCGGGGCGCCGTTCACGACGGCGTCCGTGAAGGTCGTGGTCGCCGCGGCTCCGGCGCCGAGCCCGACGGGGACTCCCGACCCGACCGCCACCCCCGACCCGACCGTCGCCCCCGAACCGACGGCCGCGCCCACGCCCGGTCCGACGCTTTCGGGTGCTCCCAGCGCCGGGGGGCCCGCGCAGCTGAGCGCGACGGGAGCCGAACCCGCGCTTCCCGGCGTCCTCGCCGCGTTCGTCCTGCTCGTCGGTGGCGGCCTCGCCCTCGCCGCCTCGAGGCGCCGACGTCGCGCTGACTGAGTGATCACGAAGAGGGCGGTCCGTGGCATCCGGACCGCCCTCTTCTGCGTGCTGGGTCAGGAGCGCCGTGGTCGCAGGGCGCGCCCGGTCAGGGGGCGAGGCGGTCGAGCACGATCGACGTGCGCGTGCGCTCGATACGGCTGGACCCGCGCAATGCCTCGACGATCGTCCCCAGAGCCTCGTTGTCTGGTGCGCGAAGGATGACGACCGCGTCGGCGGCACCGGCCACGGTCACGGCGGTGACCACTCCGTCGAGCCCGCGCAGAAGGGAGCGGAGCTCCGTCGTGCTGACGTTGCCCCGGCAGAAGATCTCGACCACGGCTTCCGTGCCGTCGAACGCCGCCGGGTCGCCCTGAGCGATCGTGAATCCGGGGATGACGCCGGACGCGAGCATGGCCTCGACTCGGCGTTTCACGAGCGAGGTGGAGCGCCCGATCCGTCGTGCGATCTCGGAGAAAGGCGTGCGTGCGTCGAGTGAGAGCATCTCGACGATCGCTTCGTCCACGCTGTCCACGGCTCCGACGGTAGCGGAGCGACGTTTCGTGCACGTGGCGCTCAGATGGCTTCGCGCGCACCGACCCCGTCGAGCCGAGGTCGCGCCATAGCGGGGCGCCGCGCGTGCAGTGGGGCGTTCGACGATCGCCCCGATGCACGGACCGCGCCCCGGTGAACCGGGTCCTCCCGCCGGCGCGCCTCGCGACCTACACTGGACCCACCTCCGTCACCGCCGATGGGAGTCCCGTGTCCTCTGCATGGTCGCGACCGGCTGTTTCCCCCGAGACCTCGGGGCTGCTGGTCGCGCGCGCCCACGAGGAACTCATCGCCGGAAACGACGACCGACGCCTCGGCGACGTGCGGCCCCTCGTGCAGGAGTCGTGGCGGAGGTCGTTGGCATCCCTCGTCGGTCCCGAAGGGCTTCCCACCCTCGATCTCGCGAGTGACGAGCTCGAGGCGTACCGTCGCGCCCACCCGCTCGCCGGCGTCATGGATATGGTGCGCGCGCTGCTCCTGCCCGGCACGGCGGAGGAGTCGGGCGTGGTCGTGGCGGTGGGCGACGCCGCGGGTCGACTGCTGTGGGTCGAAGGTGATCGTCACATCCGCGCCCTGACCGGCGGCATGGGCTTCGTCGCCGGAGCGAACTGGGCGGAGGATGCCGTGGGCACCTCGGCTCCCGGCACGGCGCTGACCCTCGACCGGTCGGTGCAGATCCGCGGCGCGGAGCACTTCAACCGCCTGGTGCAGCCGTGGTCGTGCACCGCAGCGCCCGTGCACGATCCGGAGACGCGGCGGCTGCTCGGCGTGATCGACGTCACGGGAGGGCCCGAGGCCGTGACACCCCAAGCCCAGTTGCTGGTGGATGCCACGGCCCGGGCGATCGAGAGCGAGATCCACGTCGCGCGACTCCGCGCGCAGCAGACCCCTCCCCCGCGTCGGTCGGCGCCGGCGCGGGCTCTGCTGCGCATCCTGGGCCGAGATCGCGCGCTGCTGGAGGTGGGCGGTGCGTCCGTCGAGCTCAGCGCCCGTCATGCGGAGATCCTGCTGCTGCTCGCCGTGCACCGCGAGGGTCTGTCGGCCGAGGCGCTGAGCGAGGCGGTGTACGGTCACGCCGCGGTCGAGACGCTGCGGCCCGAGATGGTGCGGCTGCGGCGGGCTCTCATCCCGCTCGCCCCGCGGCTCGTACCCTCGTCGCGGCCCTACCGGTTGCCCGCAAGCCTCGAGACCGACGCGCAGCACGTGCTGTCGCTGCTGGACCGGGGGGCGCACCGGGTCGCGCTCGCGGCCTATGCCGGACCGGTTCTCCCCGACTCCGAGGCTCCCGGCGTGGTCGAGGTGCGCGAATCGGTGCGCTCGACGCTGCGCGAAGCGCTCATCGCCGAGGCGGGTGTCGACGTGCTTCTCGCCTACGCCGAGACCGCAGACGCGCGCGACGACGAGGAAGTGCTGCGCCTGTGCCTGGAGCTCGTGCCCGCTCGCTCGCCGAAGCGCGCGGGCCTCGTCGCGCGCCTGGAGCGCCTCGAACGCGGGTGACACACCGTGCTCTCCCGACACCACCCGGGGATTTCCCGAGAGCGTCCCCGATGTCGGAGGCCCTCGTTACGCTGAACATATGGACGAAAACGCGCTCGACATCTTCTCGGCAGCTCGCGCCCGTCGCGACGTGGGGCGCATTCGTGAGGCCCTCGCCGAGGTGAAGGCGGGTGATGTCGCCCGCGTCGTCGTCCGCTCGCCGCGCTACGGCTTGTACGCCCTCGAGGGCACCGTGCGCATCGGCGTGGGCGGTCAGCCGCTCGTCGGCGACGTCATCCTCGCCACGAGCGCCGAGATCCAGCGCATCGACCTCGGTATCGAGGCGCCGCAGCCCGCTCTCGACGCCGACGTCGTCGACCCCTCGACGCTCCCCCACGGCACGCCCGTGCGGGTCACCTTCCTCACCCCGACCCACCAGACCTTCGCGCTGACGGGCCCGATCACCGCCGGCAACGACCGCTTCCTCCTCGTCGGCAGCTGGATCGTCGCCGACGACCGCACGATCGCGCCGCGCGTGCAGAGCATCGAGCGCCTCGACGACGTCGACCTGCACGAGGTCAACGTGCCGCCTCTGCGCTCGGTGCTCGCTGACGCCGACGCGTAAACCGCGCTCGCTCGAACGGATGCCGCGGCCCGAGGGACGCGGCATCCGTCGTTCGTTCGGGGGCCAGGCGGGGTCCGGCGGGCGCCAGGCGCGGTCTGGCTGTGCCCGGTGGCTTCGCCGTCGCCGTGTCTCTCCGGCCGCCCCGCCCCGCGGTGCGTCGAAACCGCATTCGTTCGTCGAGGACGCACCCGTTTCGCGGTCATCCCGTGCGGTCCCGTCGAACGAATGCGTTCTCAACGCATGCCCGCTCGCCGACGCAACCCGATGCAACCTCCCCCGGCGTACGGTCGGCGCATCGCCGCCCCAAGCCGACGCGGCGACTCATGACCGTCGAAGGAGACACGCATGACCATCGTCGAAGAAGGCGTCTCGAGCGTCTACGCCGCTCCCGGAACCCGCGGGGCCGTCGCCGAGTACCGTTCGCGGTACGGG
>Ga0308159_1004682_pt1 | contig 12263 bp, 10 predicted proteins | sample PhyCR1_FD_201040 | JGI IMG/M metagenome (GOLD analysis project Ga0308159, IMG submission 201040) | Phyllosphere microbial communities from UC Gill Tract Community Farm, Albany, California, United States - DLSLC.R1 | ecosystem: Host-associated > Plants > Phyllosphere > Unclassified | place: USA...
TGCCCGATTTCCAATTGCTGCGCCGGGCGGAGACGGCTGTGCAGCAGCACACGGGCCTCGACATGCTGTTCACCTGGGCAGGCGCCGAGGGTGTGCTGCAACAGCGGCAGCTGATCCTGCTGATGCCGGATGGCCGGGTATTCTCGGCCGTCGCCTCCGCCCTGCGCGGCGACTACCCGAAGGTCGAGGCGGTGTTCGACAAGATGTTCGCCAGCCTGCGCTTTCCCATCGCCTAGCAGCCCGCAGCGCCGATGCCCGAGGCCGCGCGCCTGACCGACCAGATCAACCACACCAGCGCCATGTCCGGGCTGTTGATGGGCGTGGTCGCGGGGGTGGTGCTGGCGGGGGCGATGGTGGCCATCGTCGGCACAGGCGGTGTCGCGGCGGTGGCCATCGGCGCCGGTATCGCCGCCGCGGGCGCGGGCGGCGGTCTGGCCGGTGCCTCGATCGGCGAGCTGATTCCAGGCCCGCCCAGCGGCGCCATCATCAAAGGCTCGCTCAACGTCATCACCGGTGGCCTGCCGCAGGCGCGTGCCCTGGCGGACATGTCGCCCTGCGCCGGCCCGGCGGGGGTGCATGGCGTCCCGGTCATCGCCCAGGGCAGCCCGACCGTGCTGGTCAACGGCTTCATGGCCGCCCGCAAGCAGGACAAGATGCTCTGCGGCGCCGCCATCGCCTCCGGCTGCTCCAGCGTCATCATCGGCGGCGCCTCCACCACCGTGCCCGGCCTCACCATCGAGGATGAGGTGCCCGCCTGGCTGCGCAACACGCTGCTGGGCGTGATGATCGGCGGTACCATCATTGCGACCGGCGGCACCGCCCTGGCGGTGGGCTGGGGCCCGGCCCTGGGCGGGCTCGGCGGCAGCCTGGCGGGTGGCAAGTTGCTGGGCGCGGCGGGCGGCGAGATCGGCGGCGCCATCGGTGCCGAGTATGGCGCGCCGGAGCTGGGCGCGAGGATCGGCACCGTGGCCGGCGGCACCCTTGGGGGGCTGGCGGGCGGCATGCTGGGAGCAGGCGCGGCCAGCCGGGCCGGGACACCAGCACGGCCCACCGCCCCGGAACCCCCCGCCCCGACCGCACCGCCATCAACGCCGCCGCCGGCGCCACGGCCGCCCGTGCCGGTCAGCCCGAAGCAGGGCCGTCACATTCCTGGGCAGCAGACCGACCCCAACCGCGGCACCATCACGGCAGACCCGCAGGCGCTGCTGAATACTCATGCGGGGCAGGGCCAGCCCGTCGGCAAGATCCCGGTGGGGCAGCCTGGGTCCAAGGAACGCTTCGACACGGGCGGCGAGGCGATTGGTGTCTTCCGGCACCAGGACGGCCGCTCCGCGCCCACCACGCGCGGCATGATTCACTATGGCAAGGACGGGGCGCATGTCGTGCCGGCACGTCCCGATGGATGGGTGGAATGAACCAACCGCAAGATGCTGCCGAGGCTTGGCGCAAATGGCAGGAGGAAGTCCGCTGGTCGGCCGAGCATGCGCTGGAGGACGCGCCCGCCGGGCTTCTGGCCTTCTCCTGCGCCGTCCCGCCGGGAACGCGGCAGGCGCGGCTCAAGGCGCATTTCGATGCGCAGCCGGACGACGACGATATCGACGCCATTCAGGCCGTGGAGAGTGAAGTCATGGCCTATCTGCCAGAAGATTTTGATGTGGAAACGGAAATAGAGATTGTGCCGGCAGGGCGTCCGCCGGCCTATCTGCCGGCCATCGCCTATCGTCGTTCTGGTGCCGGACTGTAAAATTGGCCGTCACATCGTTGCGAGTGTCACTATAATCTATACAGGCGTAGCCTCTGCCATCTTGGCAACGGTCCCGCGTGGCATTTACCTTCCGGCCGCCAGAAAAAGGAATGCCAGTTCATGCCAGTTCAAGCACGGCGCGCGGTTGCAGTGTTCACGTCCCTCAGCCTGCTCGCCGGCTGCGCCACGCCGCTGACGCGGGATGGGCGGATTGGCTCGGATGACGGGACGGATTCCTGCCGCACGCAGCTCGTCGCGCTGGACAGCACCGGCAATTTCTTTGGCGAGGACATCCTGAAGGGCGCGGCGTTGGGCGCCGTCGGTGGTGCGCTGCTGGGTGGTGCCATCGGGCAGAACTGGCGTGGCGCGGCCATCGGCGCCGCTGCCGGTGCCGCAGCCGGCGCGGCCGGCGGCTACCTCTACGCGCAGCAGCAGCGCAACCAGGACCAAGCCAGCCTGCGCGCCTCCATCGCCTCCGACCTGGAGCGTGAGAACGCCGAGCTGGACCGCACCCAGCTGGCCTTCGACCAACTGATGGATTGCCGCTTCAGCCAGGCGCAGCAGATCCGCGCCTCGGTCGCCAATGGCAGCCTGGACCGCGCTTCCGGCCAGGCGCAGATGGCGCAGCTGCGGGAGCGGACGCAGCGCGAGATCGCGCTGGCGCAGACCATCAGCCAGAACGTCAACAAGCGCGGCGCCGAGTTCGACACCGCCGTGGAAACCATCTCCCCCGGCACCACCAAGGCTGCGCTCGCCGCCCGCGAAGTGCCGCTGCGCAGCGTGCAGGTCAGCCGCGCCACCTTCATCCGCCTTCGTCCGGACGCGGCTTCGCCGGAGATCGGTACCGTCGCCGCGCGCCAGTCGGTGCAGGCGCGCCCGGCCAGCGGCAACTTCGCCCTGGTGGAGACCACCAATGGCCAGCGCGGCTACGTGACCACTGACTCTTTCGCCAGCCGCCGTGCACTTGGCACGCCCCGCGTGACGCCGACCGGCGTATCCGGTGACGCCCGCTCCCTGGCCGCCAGCAACATCGCCCGCCGCGACAACTTCGCGGAGAGCGTGACGCAGGCGCAGACGGCGGCGGCCAGCGGCTTCGAGCTGGCGGCGGGCTGAGCCCAGCCCCCATGCGCAGGGTCCTGTTCGCGGCGCTCCTGCTGGTCTCTGGCCCGGCATTCGGCCAGTTGCTGCAGGAGCCGCCGCAGCAGCCCATTCTGCGGATCGAGACGGGGGCGCACACCGCCCCCGTCGCGCGTCTGGCGACCGACGCCTCCGGCCGCTTGCTGGCCACGGTCAGCGACGACAAGACGCTACGCCTGTGGTCCCTGCCGGATGGCACGCCGCGCGGTGTGCTGCGGCCACCGATCGGCCCGGCGGAAGAAGGTGAGCTCTACGCCGTTGCGCTGTCTGCCGATGGCAGCAGGGCTTTTGCCGCCGGCAGCACCGGCCGTGCCTGGGACGGCAGCTTCTCCATCTATGTCTTCGACACGCAGGCACGCCGCCTCGCCGCGCGCCTGCCAGGGCTACCGGCACCGGTGCAGCATCTGGCACTCTCCGCCGACGGCACGCGGCTGGCCGCTGCGCTAGGCGGGCGCGCCGGCATCCGCGTCTGGGACGCCAGGACCGGCCGGCCGGTCTTTGACGACGCCAACTATGCCGGCCCCGTCCGCATGGTGGCCTTCGACGCCCAGGGCCGGCTGATCAGCACCTCCGCAGATGGCAAGATCCGTCTCTATGATTCGCGCGGGCGCAAGATCGGCGAACGCGTGCCGGTGGCGAATGGCCGCCCCTTCGGCCTGGCGGTGTCGCCGGACAGCACGCTGGTCGCCATCGGCTACGAAGACCGCTTGCGGGTGGACATCCTGGCGCTACCGGACCTGCGTGGCGTCGCCGTGCCGGATACGGACGGCCTGCAAGGGGAGGGGCTGCCGGCGGTGGCCTGGGCCAGCGATGGCAAAGGCGGCGTGCAATTGCATGCAGCGGGCTACGCGCGCGGCGCAGCGTCCGCCACCCGCGCTGCATCGGCGCCGGCACCCCAGACCACGGGTGCGCGGGGCATTCGCCCGCCTTCCGCTGCACCGGCCGCGCCTGCCAGCCCGGTGGTGGAGGACAACGCAGCGGAGCCACGCGGCTTCCTTATCCGCCGCTGGGCCGATTTCGGCCTTGGGCCGGCAACCGATATCGCCGCGTCACGCGATTCCATCGCGCAATTGCTACCCTTGCCGCAGGGTGGGCTGGCCTTCGCCGCGGCCGATCCGGGCTGGGGCCGCCTGGCACCGGATGGCGCGCTGGCGCAACCGCCGCGCTCGCTCACCGCGAATTTCCGCGCGACCGCCGATACGCTTGCCATCAGCCCCGATGGCATGCGGCTGCGTTTCGTGCCGCGCCCTGGCATGCCGGCCATCAGCTTCAATGTAGCAACGGGCCAGCTACAGGCCACGAAGCCGCTGGCCGGCGATGGCTTCCTCTCCGCTAACGATGCGGTTGGCACGACCCGCCTGACGCAATGGCGCAACGCTACCCAGCCGCGTCTGAACGGCCGCCCCTTGCAACTGGGCGCCGGAGAATTCGCCCGCAGTGCCGCCGTGCTGCCAGGGGGCGAGAGCTTCCTGCTAGGCACCGACACGCATCTGCGCCTGTTCGATGCGCGGGGCAACCTGCTCGATGCACTGGCCGGACCAGGCGCGACCTGGGGCCTGGTGCCTTCCGTCGATGGCACGATGGTCGTGGCGGCACATGCGGACGGCACGGTGCGCTGGTACGACCTGGACGGCCAGAAGATCGCCGAACGCGCGGCGCTGTTCCTGCAACCCGGCACGACGCGCTGGGCGATGTGGACGCCGGAGGGATTGTTCGACCACGGCTCTGGCGGTGGTCAGGAACTGGTCGGCGTGCACCTGAATGAGGGCCGTGCCGCGACGCCGGAATGGGCGAGCTTCCAACAGGCTTATCGCGCCCTGTACGCCCCGGCGGCGGTCCGGCAGCGCGTGGCGGGGCAGATGCCGCGCCCCGGCATCACCGCAGGGCTGCGCGAGCAGATCGGCCACACCCCCGTGGCGAATCCCGGCGATGTCTGCGCGGTGATGCCGGACGGCTCCTGCCCGTCACTCGCCTGGAACGGCACCACGCTTCCCGCCACGGCGACGGCTTTGCGATTCTCGGTCCTGCCGCAGGATCGCGGCCTGGGTCTTGGCCCGCTGGATGTGCTGGTTAATGGCCGCATCGCGGCCCGGATCGATGCACCCAAGGCTGGGGCAGACCGGCGCGGCGATGCCGGCGCCGCGCCGATCCAGGCGGAAGTGCCGCTGGACCCGGGCCCGAACAACGTCTCCACCCGCCTCTACGCCGCCGACCGTGCGTTGTTCGCCGAAGGCCCGGCGCTGGAGATGCGGCGGGAAGGGCAGGCGGCGGCACCGTCCGGCGCGGGCCGGCTCGTGGTGCTGGCCGTCGGCGTCAACAATTACGGCCGGCAGGACATGGACCTGCAATTCGCCGTGCCGGATGCGCGGACGGTGGTGGAAGCCTTGCGCGCTGGCAGCGTCGGCTTGTTCGAAGGCGTGGACACTACATTGCTGACGGATGGGGACGCGACGCGCGATGGTATCCTGCGCGCGCTGGAGGCCGCATCGCGCCGCGTGCGGCCGCAGGATACTTTCGTCTTCTACATCGCCGGCCATGGTGTGCGCGTCGAACAGACCGGCCGCTTCCTGTTCCTGCCGGCCGATATCGGCCAGCCGGCCTCGATGGCGGAGGCAAGCCGCGCTGCCTTGGATGACGACGCGCTGATCGCCGCCCTGGCGCGCATCCGCGCACGGGACGGCTTCCTGCTGATCGACACCTGCTACGCCGGGCAGGTTGCATTGGACAGCCTCTCGGCCATGGGCAACGAGACCGGGCGCTTCCTGCTCGCCGCCGCATCCTCGGTGCAGGAGGCGTTGGATAGCTACGACGACCGCAACGGCGTCTTCGCCTATGCCTTGCGGGAAGGCTTGAGCGGGCGCGCGCCGAAGGATGCCGAAGGTCGCGTCAGTGCGCTGGGCCTGGGCGAGTACGTATCCCGCCGAGTGCCGGAACTGGCGGCAGAGCGGAACCACCGCCAGGATGCGGTCTTCCGCACTGCCACGCGGGATCTGCGCAGCTTCCCGCTCAGCGCCACGCCGCGTTAGCACCACAGGACTTGCGCCGCCGCCGCCGCAAGTCCCGGCCAATGTGTGCGATCAGACGCGGATGATATCCCGATGCTGGCGGGCGAAGACGCGAACGTCCTGCACCTTCACCATGGTCAGCGTCTGCCGCCAATGGCTGCGCATATCCGGGATGAACAGCTGAATGACATTGCGATTGCCGCTATAGCCCTGCCCGGCATCGACCGCGTTGCGGCCCAGATAGCGCCCGGTGATCTCGACCGGGCGGCCGCGCCCTTCATAGGCGTCCATCGGCTGTTGGAACACGGCGGAGATGACGATATCCGCCTGGCTCCACTCCCACGGCACCGCCAGGTAATGCCGCGCCATCTGCGAGAGGTTCATGCCCGTGGCGGCACAGCCGGACATCACCTTTTCCAGTTGCTCGTAGTCCAGCCACCAGCCACCGCCTTGCTTCGCATCGTCGTTGCGCGCGTTGGAATCCGCGAAGCGGTAATAGACGCAGTTGCGGGTGTAGAGGCGGGTGCGGTTCGGGTTCTCGATGCCGCCGTTGCGTTCCACGGCCGTGCCGCGCTGCGGGCGGCCATACCAGTCTTCGGTATTGAAGCCCTTGGCGCGCAACAGCCAGTGCGGCTGAGAGAAGGCGGCATCGTTCAACGCCTGCATGGCTCAATTCCTCCGGGACGCGACATAACCGCGCCAGATCTGGTCGGGTATCAAAAGGGAGAGGATCAGCGCGCTTGCAGGCCAGAACCAGAACCCCAGCAGCGGCAGATTTGGGAATGAGGTGGCGTAGCGCAGCCACACCCACACCGCGCCAGCGAAGACCAGCGCCGCAACCGGTAGCATGAGCGCAAGCCGCGCCGTGATTTGGCCGCGCAGTGCCCGATGCGCCCGCCGCGCACCCAGCAGCCAGCGCCACGTCAGATCCAGAATGACGAGGGCGACCACGCCCCCCACGACGACCCAGAAGCGGTCGCCCAGCACCGGCCCCTCCGGCAGCCTCTCGTAGCCAAGCCGGCGCATGGTGCCTATCAGCGCGGGCACGAGCCAGAGCAGCGACAGGAACACGAACCCTGCCCGCCGCCACGATGCGCTGTGCTCCGCACGATCAGGCACGGATGCCTTGCGGCGCGATCGGCACCCGCTCCAACCTGCCTTGCCGCTTGAAGGTCACGATAGTGGTGCCGCGCGCGTAGCGTGTCAGGAACTCCGGCAGATCCTCTCCGAAGCCGCTGCCCCAAAGGTCCAGCGCACCTTCGCCACCCTGCACGTTGATGGAAATGCCGATGCCGCCCTGCCTCTCCACCATCGCCACCAGATCAGTCGTCTTGCGAATGGCGATCAGGCCCTGCGTCGCTTCGAACGGAATGCCCAGCGCGCGCAGGCTGGCGCGAAGGTCGTCCTCCGCTTGCAGCACGGAGCCATCGTCGATCAGGCCGGCTTCCTTCAGCAGATCGCGCGTCGCCGCGCCGGCCGCGTGGCCCAGGCCACCCCATTTCAGTGCCTGGCCAGCCGGGCCGAGCCAGCGCCAGCTATTGGTTTTTTCCAGGTGGCCGATAGCCTCGCCAGCGGCGGCGGCACCCGCGCCGGGCAGTGAATTGGCCGTGCCTTCCGTGCTGACGCCGGCGACGAAGCCGGCGCTACCTTGCGCGACGGGGTTCGTCGCCACCCGCCCACCCACACGCGCTGTGGCCGCACCGCCCCTCAACAAGGCAGCGCCGCCACGGATCAGGACAGGTGCCGCGATCCGCAATGCCGCGATGACGATCAGCGGAATAGGCATCGGTCTGCACCCGGCGGCGTGTGTGTGGACTGTCTCATGGTTCCCCCAGCATCCCTGTGGCTTGTAATCCGCAGGCGGAAGCCGAGCCAAGCCGAGGCCGAGGTGCGATTGGGCCGTCTCACGCGTTTGTCGGCAGCCGCATGATCAAGAAAGCGTTTGCTGCCACAGCAGGGTACGCCTCTACCGTTGCGCCGCCGATCGTGGGAGAAGAGACCGACAACGCCAGCCATTCGGGTCTGCGAAGCCGTGCGCGTATCCGGCACCCATGGCGAATGAGGAGTGCCCGATGGCGGCCGACTACGTGCAGGCTGACCGATTGCTGCAGATGACGACGCCGCTTGGCGCCGATGTCCTGTTGCTGCGCGCGCTCGATGTCGATGAGGCGATCGGCAGCCTCTACACCATGGAAGCCGAGGCCATCTCCCACCGCGCCGACATCCAGGCCGGGGAGTTGATCGGGCGCGGCATCACCTGCACGGTCGCGTTGCCTGGCCGGCCGCCGCGTCACTTTCACGGAATCGTGCAGAGCTTTCACCGTGCCGGTGACTACGGCCGCGGCATGAGCCTGTACCGCGTGACGGCTGTGCCACGGCTCTGGCAGCTCAGCCGTACCTCGGATTGCCGGATCTTCCAGAACCAGAGCGTCCAGCGGATCGTGCAGACGGTGCTGGAGGAAGGGCATGTCAGCCCGGTGCGCTTCGGCAATCTACCCGCAGCCACACGCGAGTACTGCGTGCAGTGGAACGAGACGGACCTGGATTTCGTGCAGCGCCTGCTGGATGAAGTCGGCGCCGGCTTCTTCTTCCGCCATGAGCAGGGCGAGCACACGCTGCATGTCACCGGCGCCAACGCCGATTTCCCCGCCATCGCCTGCGCACCCGTGACCAACCGGCCGGGTGCGGAGAATGGCGGGCCCGACACCGTCTGGGGTTGGTCCGCCGTCACGGCACAGCGGCCGGGCCGGTCCGAGGCTTTGGACTACGACCAGCTGCGCCCCTCCGCGTTGCAGAAGACATCGGCCAGCACCGTGCTGGCGACCTCGGCCGCCGAGGCGGAGATGTTTTCCTGGCCTGGAAACCAGACGCCGCAGCCGGATGTGGATCCTGCCCGCCTCTCCATGGAACGCGGCGAGGCGCATGCCGAGGCGGTGCGCGCCGAGGGTGGGGAGCCGGCGGTATTCGCCGGCGGCCGCCTGCAGGTGGCGCCGGCCTTGGGCGCCGCGCCTTCCAGCTGGCTGGTGACCGCCGTGCAGCACCGCGCGCGCGATGACAGCCATATCGCCGGCGGCAGCAGCAGCCATTACGGTAGCAGCCTCAGCCTGATGCAGGCGGACCGTACCTGGCGCGGCGCCGCGCCCCGCCCGCGCCCGGTGATGCCGGGCCTGCAATCCGCCATCGTCACCGGCCCGCAGGGTGGCGAGATCCATTGCGACGAATACGGTCGCGTGAAGGTGCATTTCCACTGGGACCGCGCCGGGCCGCGTACGGAAGGTTCCTCGTGCTGGGTACGCGTGGCGCAGCCCTGGGCGGGGTCCTGGGGCGGCACCTGGTTCCTGCCACGGGTGGGAGACGAGGTCCTGGTCGGCTTCATGGATGGCGATCCGGATAAGCCCGTCGTGATCGGCAGCCTCTACAACGACGCCGCGCGGCAGCAGCACGCCATGCCGGGCAACATGACGCGCAGCTGGATCTCCTCCCGCTCCTCCAAGGGTGGCGGTGCCGAGAACGCCAATATCCTGCGGCTGGAGGACAAGGCCGGCGCCGAGGAATTCTATCTCCAGGCCGAGAAGGACCTGAACCTGCTGGTGCGGGACAACCGCAGCGCCACTGTGCAGAAGGGTAACGACACCCTGCTGGTGGAGAAGGGCAACATCAGCGTCACCGCCCAACAGGGGCGGATCGAGATTGAGGCCATGCAGTCGATCACGCTGAAGGTCGGGGCATCGAAGATCACCATCGACCCCTCGGGCGTGACGATCGAGGGAACCCTGGTGACCGCCAAGGCCACCGGCACCGCGCGCATCGAGGCGCCGCTGATCCAGGAGGATGCATCGGGCTCGATGATCCTCAAGGGCGGCATCATTCACATCAATTGATGGGCACGACGGGGATGACGGCCGGAAAGCTGGCGGCGGCCGTGGCGCCGCTGCTGCCACGCCTGGAACTGGATGCGGCGGGCGTGACCTGCCTGCACGGCGCGGCGGATGCGGCGCAAGGCGTGCTGCGGCTGGAACATGCGCGGCGCTTCCCCGATGCCATTCGCCTGGCGGCCCACGCGCTGCCGAAGCGGGAGGCGGTCTGGTGGGCCTGCATGGCCGCCCGCGCCGTACCGGCACGCTACCCGGTGGATGCGGATGCCAACGCGCTGGAGGCCGCCGAAGCCTGGGTGCGCCAGCAAGACGAACCGGGACGCTACCGCTGCATGGAGCTGGCGATGCGCTCCGGCTGCCGGGGGCCGGAAGCTTGGGCGGCGGTGGCAGCCTTCTGGTCCGGCGGCTCCATCGCGCCCGCCGGGGCGCAAGCGGTGAAGCCGGCGGCGCAACTGACCGGCGCGGCGGTCACCAGCGCGCTGACCTTGGCGGCGGTGCGTGACGACCCCGCCCAGGCGGCATCCCGCTACAGCCGCTTCCTGGCGGCCCTACGCGACATCGCCGCAGGCGGCGCCGGCCGTATTCCGGTGGAGGACCTGATATGGAACTAACCCTGGCTGTCCTGCGCTGCCCCGATAGCGCGGTGCCCGAGACACGGCGGGTAAGGGGGGATTTTTCCATCGGCCGCGCGCCGGGGAATGACTGGGTACTGTCCGATCCGGACCGGGTGCTCTCCAAGCACCATTGCGTGCTGGAATTCCGCGCGGGTGGCTGGCAGGTGCGCGACCTCAGTACCAACGGCACCTATGTGAACCAATCCGCCGCGCCCCTCGGCCGCGAAGCCGCCGCGCCGCTCAATGATGGGGACCGGCTGCGCCTGGGCGCCTGGGAAGTGGAGGTGCGGGTCAGCGCCGTTGCCGCCCAGGCCGGGCCCCTGCCGTGGGGCGGCACCGATCCGTTCGCCGAGCCCCCCACGCCCGCGTATCAGGCGCCGGCCTCCACCGCGGCGCTGGACCCGTTATTCGACCCGATGGCGCCGCCCCCGCCTGCCTATACCCCCTTTGGACAGCCCACCACCTCGCGCGATCCCTTCGGGGAGGACGAGGCGCCAATGCCGGACCACCGGCCATCGGCGTCGGATGCCTTCCGGCCGCCGCCGGCACGGCCTGCCAGCGTCCTGCCGGATGACTGGGACCTGGACCTCAGCCCCGCGCCGGCGCCACAACCCCCCGCACTCCCACCGCCGCCACGGCCGGTTCCCCCGCCGCAACAGGAAGCGCCCTTGCCCCTACCACCGGCGGAACCGGATTCCTTCAGCGTGGCACAGCCATGGTCGCCGCAGCCGGAAGCGGCGCCGCATGCGCCGAAGGTCACGGAGAGCGGCATCGCCGCCTTCCTCGCCGGGGCGGGCCTGCCGCCGCATGTGCTGGCGGCCACGGACCCGGACGCCGCGCTGCACGCCGCCGGCGTGGTGACGCGCGCGGCCATCGCCGGCATGCGCGCCCTGCTGATCGCCCGCGCCGATGTGAAGCGGGAGTTCCGCATCGAGCAGACGATGCTACGCGCCAGCGGCAACAATCCGGTGAAGTTCGCCGCTTCCAACGAAGCAGCGCTGCTGGCGCTGCTGACCATGCCGGGGCAGGCGGCGCTGGAGGAAACCGTGGCCGACCTTGCCGCGCATCAGGCCGCGACGCTGGCGGCAACCCAGGCGGCGGCCCGCGCCTTGTTGCAACGGCTGGCGCCGGCGCCGCTGGAAGCCGCCGATAGCGGCGGCGGCCTGATGCCCGGCGCGCGGGAGAAGCGGTTGTGGGAAGCCTACAAGGCCCTGCACCAGCAGACCGCCGAGCAGTTCGACGACGATTTCGACAGCGCCTTCGGTAAGGCTTTCGCGCGGGCCTATGAGGACGCCATACGCGGCGGGCGGGGCTGAACCATGGTCTGGACCGATAAGGTTGTCTGGCAGGAAGGCATGTTCCTGCGCGCGCAGCACTTCCAGCAGCAGGACCGCTATGTGGAGCACCTGCTGCAGGCGCGCACCGCGCCGCTGCGCCCGCATCCCTGGGGCCTGATGGAACTGGCGCTGGACCGGGACCTGCTGGCGGCCGGCAAATTCGCCGTCGCCAATGCAGCCGGCATTCTGGAGGACGGCACGCCCTTCGCCATCCCCGGCACCGCCGACCAGCCGCAGCCGCTGGACCTGCCGGAGGGCACGCGGAACCAGGTGGTCTACCTCGCCGCGCCGCTGCGGCAGCCTGGTAGCCCGGAGGTCGCTTTCGGTGAGATGCCGGAACTCTCCGGCGCCCGCTACGGGTTGCGGAATTTCGAGGCGTTCGACACGCATTCCGACAGTACCCAGCCAGCGGAATTGCAGGTTGGCCGCCCGCGCCTGCGCTTCCTGCTGGAGAGCGAGGAGCGTGCCGGCTTCACCTGCCTCGGCATCGCCCGGGTGGTGGAGGTGCAGGCGGATCGCCGCGTCGTGGTCGATGACCGCTTCATCCCGCC
>Ga0308159_1004683_pt1 | contig 12260 bp, 10 predicted proteins | sample PhyCR1_FD_201040 | JGI IMG/M metagenome (GOLD analysis project Ga0308159, IMG submission 201040) | Phyllosphere microbial communities from UC Gill Tract Community Farm, Albany, California, United States - DLSLC.R1 | ecosystem: Host-associated > Plants > Phyllosphere > Unclassified | place: USA...
CACCTCGCAGGATTTTTACGACCTGACCTGGGCTTACCTGCTGCGCTGCAAAGCGCAGAACGTGATTCACACCGAACCGTTCTTCGACCCGCAGACCCACACCGACCGCGGCATCCCGTTCGAAGTGGTGCTCAACGGCATCGCCGCGGCACTCAAGGATGGCGAACAGCAACTGGGCATCACCAGCGGTTTGATCCTGAGCTTCCTGCGCCACCTGAGCGAAGACGAAGCACAGAAAACGCTGGATCAGGCGCTGCCGTTCCGTGATGCGTTTGTCGCCGTCGGCCTCGACAGCTCGGAGATGGGTCACCCGCCAAGCAAGTTCCAGCGTGTGTTCGACCGCGCCCGCCACGAAGGCTTCCTGACCGTCGCCCACGCCGGTGAAGAAGGCCCGCCCGAGTACATCTGGGAAGCCATCGACCTGCTGAAAATCCAGCGTATCGACCATGGCGTACGCGCCATCGAAGACGAGCGCCTGATGCAGCGGATCATCGACGAGCAGATCCCGCTGACCGTGTGCCCGCTGTCGAACACCAAACTCTGCGTGTTCGATCACATGTCGAAGCACAACATCCTCGACATGCTCGAGCGTGGAGTGAAGGTCACCGTCAACTCGGATGACCCGGCGTACTTCGGCGGTTACGTCACCGAGAACTTCCACGCGCTGCACGAACACCTGGGCATGACTCAGGATCAGGCCAAGCGCCTGGCGCAGAACAGCCTGGATGCGCGCCTGGTAAAACCGTAAGCAACACCGCATAACCGATGTGGGAGCGAGCCTGCTCGCGAAGGCTTCATGTCAGTCAAAGTTTGAGTTGTCTGACACTCGGCTTTCGCGAGCAGGCTCGCTCCCACATTTACACCGGTGTCGACTCTGTAAGCTCTTCCAGCGTCTTGCCCCGCGTCTCCATCCCGAACAGCCACACCACCCCCGCCGCAATCGCAAAGCACAGCGCCCCCAGCGCAAACACCCCGCCCTGCCCGGTAATCGGGAACACCAATCCGGTCACCAGCGGCCCGAGCAGGGAACCGACACGCCCAATCGCTGAGGCAAAGCCCGAGCCCGTGGCGCGCGCCGAAGTCGGGTACAACTCCGGTGTGTAGGTGTAGAGCACCGCCCACATGCCGAACAGGAAAAACTGCATCAACAATCCGGAGCCGATCAACAGCGCGACATTGCCCCCAAACACCGCACTTTGGCCATAGATGAACGCCATCACCCCGCCGCCCAGCAGAGTGACGATGCACACCGGTTTACGCCCCCATCGCTCCACCAGCCACGCCGCCATCAGAAACCCGGGAATCCCGCCCAGTGAAATCAGCACGGTGTAATACACCGACTGGGTCACGGCGAAACCCGACTGCTGCAACAAGGCACTGAGCCACGACGTCAGTCCGTAAAAACCGAGCAAGGCGAAAAACCACAGACTCCAGATCATCGTCGTGCGCTGGCGGTATTGCGGCGACCAGATCTGCTGCAGGGCCGAGAAGAAGTTGCCCGGGGGCGTCACTGTCCTTGGCAGGCGCACCGGCTCAGGTAATGTCGCAACGCCAAGAGACGTGCGCACCCGTGCCTCGATGGCGCCGAGGACCTTGTCCGCCGCTGCGTGACGTCCGGCCTGCTCCAGCCAGCGCGGTGATTCGGGAATGAAAAAACGGATCGCCAGCACAAACACCGCCGGTACCGCCAACACCAGGAAGATGTCGCGCCAGCCAATCAACGGCAGCAGGAAGTAAGACAGTACGCCGGCAGCGACAAAACCCAATGGCCAGAAACCGTCCATCAATGCGATGTAGCGCCCGCGCCGTTGCGCCGGGATCAGCTCCGAGAGCATCGACTGCGCAATGGGAAACTCCATGCCCATGCCGATCCCCAGCAGGATGCGGAACAGCGTCAGGCTCTCGACCGTTTGCGCGGTCGAACACAGATAACTGGCCACGCCCCACAGCACGATGCTCCACTGAAACACCGGTTTGCGCCCGAAGCGGTCGGCGAGCATGCCCGACAGCGATGCCCCCAGCACCATGCCGAAAAAACTCGAACTGGCGAGCAGGCCGGCTTGTGCACTGCTCAGGCCAAACTCGCTTTTGATCGAGCCGAGCAGGAACGTCATCATGGCCAGGTCCATGGAATCGAAAAAGAACGCCAAGGCGATGATGATGAAAATGACCCGGTGATAACCGCTGAGCGGCAGCCGTTCCAGGCGTTCTGCCGCGCTGAAGTTTCGCGTATCCATACCTCATCCCCCATCCACGAAGTGTGCGGACCGAGTGTGCGCGATAGCGCCTCAACGCTTTTTCTGGATACGACCTGTTCGCAGTCACAGACGACGCAAGCCCCGAAGTGTTGACCGGCGAATGCTCTATTACGCCAGTTCCAGCTCGACTTCCTTGGCGAAACAGTGGATTTCCCGCTGTCCGGCCGGCGTGACTTGCAATGCGCGAGAATCCTTGGGCAGCACCAGCCAGCCGGACTGCATGAACAATTGCAGCAACGCGGCTCCCAGTGAACCGCCCAGATGCGGACGGCGTTCGCTCCAGTCCGGACAGGCACACGCCACCTGGGCCTTGCGATGAGCCAGGGCCTGAATGAACACTCCGCGATTTGCCAGCTGCGTCGAGCCTTTGAGCGTCACCACGACCCGCTGCTCGATCTGTTCGATCCAACCGGCATCGAGCAAACGCTGGTACAGATCGGCGGCCAGCGTGCCGCCCAAATGATCGTCGCAAAAGCGCGCACGCAGCAGCGAGGACGGCGCGGTTCGTGGATTGTTGATCGGCGTCGAGCGTTTGAATACATGAGGAACGTCCCGCGGCGCACTGGCGATCGTGGCACTGGCCAGAGCTTCAATGGCGGCTGCGATTTCCGGAGCCGCCAGGCGGAAGAAGCGCTTGCGTCCACGGACCTCGACTTTCAACAGGCCACCCGCGGACAAACGCCCCAGATGCGCACTGGCCGACGACGGCGACAGCCCTGCCAGCAGCGCCAGCTCCTCGGTCTGGCGGGCCGAGCCATCCATCAACGCCCACATCATCGCGCTGCGCTTGGGGTCAGCCAGCAGCGTGGCGATCTGGCTGATGCAAGGTGCATGTTCCATGTATTCACTCCCTGTTGAATCGTATCGTCTACTGCTCGAAGACATCTTGACCAGTAATGTGTCGTCGGCCAAGACGGGTAAAACGCCATGAGCCGGTGCAAGCCAGGTCAGCGCTGCCACACCCGTCGATGGTGTGTTCACAGCGTTTGTATGGCGCAGGCACGGCCCTGGAAAAACCGGCCTGGTTCTGCCCTGGCCGGTTGTCGGTGCAGGTTTGAGGCGGTCGCTAGTATAAGCGGGATGCACGCTGCTTCCTGCGCCGTGGCTGACACGAATGGTGATAGTTCCTGAGTGAAATTTCGCTAATTGCCTGCGACTAATGATCAACTTTCGGGAAATGGGGAAATTGACTACTCAATTCGACGCATCGGCTGGCGAGCATTTCCCTTAAAAGGTTTACCGGCTTACTCAATTGCGCGCGATGGGCGCACAACAGATTCAGCGGAGCACGCTCGCAGAGAAGCTCCGGCAGCAACACTTTGAGGCGTCCGGCGAGGACATCGGTGCCGACATCGAGCCACGATTTATAGGCAATACCCGCCCCCGCCACCGCCCACAACCGTACGACGTCGGCGTCATCACTGAAGCGATCGCCACTGACCGTCAGGCCGACTTCGCGCTTGCCGTCATGAAAACTCCAATGGTCATGCACGCGGCTGCCGAGCATGTACAGCAGGCAATTGTGCTGCGCCAATTGTTCGAGCTGACGCGGCTCGCCGTGGCGCGCCAGGTAGGCCGGCGAGGCGCAGAGCACGCGGCGATTGTCCGGGGCGATGGGCAGGGCCACCAGACTCGAATCTTCCGGTTCGCCGTAGCGCAGGGCGATGTCCACCGGCTGGCGGAACAGGTCGGCGATACGGTCACCGAGCAACAGGCGCACGGTCAGCTTCGGGTGCTCGCGCTGAAACTCGTCGAGACCGCGATCACCGCGTGGGAATTGCTGTTCGAACGCCTGCAGATCCGTGAGGGCAAGACCGATGAAGGTCAAAGCCTGCTGATCGTCGGCGCCGCTGGCGGCGTCGGTTCGATCCTCACCCAACTGGCCCGCCAGTTGACCGGCCTGAAGGTGATCGGCACCGCGTCCCGTGCACAGACTCGCGACTGGGTGACTGAGCTGGGCGCCGATCTGGTGATCGACCACAGCCAGCCGTTGAGCGAAGAGCTGCAGCGCGCCGGCATCGACCACGTGACCCACGTCGCCAGCCTGACCCAGACCGATCTGCACCTCGATCAACTGGTCGAGGCCTTGGCGCCGCAAGGCAAACTGGCACTGATCGACGATCCCAAGTCACTGGATGTGAGCAAGCTCAAGCGCAAGAGCCTGTCGCTGCACTGGGAATTCATGTACACCCGCTCGCTGTTCGAAACCCCGGACATGATCGAGCAGCACAAACTGCTCAACCGCGTGGCCGAGCTGATTGATGCGGGGACCTTGAAGACTACGGTGGGTGAGCATTTCGGCACGATCAATGCGGCGAACCTGCGACGCGCGCACGAGTTGCTGGAAAGCGGCAAAGCCAAGGGCAAAATTGTTTTAGAAAGTTTCTGAAAACCCGAACGTCGTCATCAGCGCCAGTCCTTTTAAGGGCCGGCGCTGTTTTTTGCCGTCAGTCAGATGCTTGATCGTTGTCACAAATGCGATCGTATTCAGGTCTACACTCGAACCCTCTGCGATGCATCTTTTACACAAGGGAGGTCAGCAATGAAGATCCTGATAAAAGAAGTGGCAAAGTCTCAATGGCAGGTTCGTCTGGACCAGCACGCCGTGACCTTTCGCAGTGAAGCCGAGGCCCTCGCCTTCACCCGTACCCTCGAAGCGCGCCTGCACGCGCCCCATCAGATTCCCCAGCCCGGACAACAACGCGCCGTCGGCTGACGTTCAGGCTTCGGCCTGTGCTTGCGCCAGTGCCCGGGCATTCTGCAAACGCCGGGTGTACATCGCAATGCTCACCACCAACAGTCCGCACAGGCTGATGACCATGGCCATCGGCATGGCGCTGCCGTCGTGCAGGACACCCACCAGCGAGGCCGCGCCGGAGGCCACGCTGAATTGCAGGCAGCCCATCAGCGCCGAGGCACTCCCGGCGCGCGCACCCTGGCCGTTCATCGCACATGCCGCAGCATTGGGCAGGATGCAGCCGAGGCTGGCAATGCACACGAACAACGGAATCAACAGCGGCCACAATGCTTCGGTGTGCATCGCGCTGACCGCGAGCAGCGAAACGCCGGCCAACAGGTACACCCACACCGCTCGCGCCAGCAGGAAGGACGGACCGCGCTTGGCCAACAGCCGCGCGTTGACCTGAGCCACCAGAATGAAACCCGCTGCATTGGTACCGAACAGCCAGCCGAAATGCTCGGCGGGTACGCCGTACAGTTTGATGAAGACAAATGGTGAGCCGGCGATGTAGGAAAACATTCCGGCGACCGCGATACCGCCGGTCAGTGCGTGGCCGAGAAACACCCGGTCGCCGAACAACCGGCCGTATTGACGCAACGCACCGGACAGCGGCTGGCGCGGCACGTAGGCCGGCAGGCTTTCCGGTAACCCCAGCGCCACAGCGAGGCCGGCCAGTGCACTAAAGCCGGTCAGCACGAGGAAGATCGACTGCCAGCCCGTGGTGTTGACCAGCAGACCGCCGAGCAGTGGTGCAAGGATCGGCGCCAACCCCATCACCAGCATCAACTGCGAGAAGACTTTCGCCGAACCGACGGCATCGCATTTGTCGCTGACCACCGCCCGGGAAATCACCATCCCCGCGCAGCCGCCCAAGGCCTGGACGAAGCGGGCCCCGATCAGCCATTGCAGATTGGGTGCATAGGCGCAGGCCAATGAGGCCAGCGTGAACAGGCCGACACCGACCAGCAGCGGCAGGCGCCGACCAAACCGGTCGGCCACCGGGCCATACAACAACTGCCCGATCGACAGACCGGCGAAATACGCTGCCAGTGTCAGTTGGACGTGCTTTTCATCGGTGCCAAAGGCCAGTGCCATTGACGGGAACGCCGGCAGATAGAAGTCGATCGCCAGCGGACCGAAGGCGCTCAAGGCACCGAGAATCAGAATGGTACGGAAGTTCATCAGGCATCCAGGTTGGATTGGAGTCGGCAGCCCGACAGTCTAGCCGCGCAAAGACACCTTGAACATTCCGATAGCTCGCTAACTATTAAAAAGTCAGACGAACTGCACTGTGGAGTTTGCCTGCAAAGATCAAAAGATCGCAGCCTTCGGCAGCTCCTACATTGGAATGCGTTTCCTGTAGGAGCTGCCGAAGGCTGCGATCTTTTGGCTTTTGATCATCCGGCGAGTTTTACCGGGTAGCCCTCTTCGCTGATGACCTCAATCACTTGCTCGGGGCTGAGCGAACTCTCGACGCCGACTTCTTTGGCTGCCAGATCGACCCGCACGCTGGCTGCCGGATCTTTCGCCTGCACGGCGTTGGTGATGGCTTTGACACAGTGGCCGCAGGACATGCCTTGAACGCTGAACACTTGCATGGAGGGACTCCTTTGAGTGAGGTTGCCGGCAGTGTCGAGCTTGCCACCATGGCAAGGTCAAGTTCTGCGTAAAACTGCCGGGCTGGCAATCGGCGCTGCGCTCAGCCAAGCTGCGTGCATCAATGACTCAAATTCAGGAGATTCAGCCATGCGCTGGTCAGCTTTCAGCCTGTTTGGCTTGCTCAGCCTCTTTGCCGCCCTGCCTCAGGCCAATGCGACCGGTGAGGACTATGCGGTTCTGATCATCTCGCGCGAGCGCCTTGAAGTGCCGACTTCCTGTGAGATTGGCGTATATCTCAATGACGAACTGGCGGCGCGCCTGCTTCAGGAGCAGACCACTTCGTTCAATCTGCCGCACGGCACGATTTCCATTCGTCTGAAACAATTGCCTGGCCAGATGCCGGGGTGCCAGGCAGGCATGCTCGCGCCGCCCGCGCAGCAGATCTCGCTCAAGGCCGGCGATGTGCTCAAGTACCGGATCGCGGCCAACGCCAAAGGGCTGTACCTGCGACCTGCCGCCCTCGAATATTGAGTCAACGAAAAAGATCGCAGCCTTCGGCAGCTCCTGCATTGGAATGCAATCCACCTGTAGGAGCTGCCGAAGGCTGCGATCTTTTGCTTTTCAGATTGGCGCTTGACCTTGCCCGCATGGCAAGGTTGATCCTTGTAGACATCTTCTACAGGGAGTAAGACCGATGTCCGATTCCATCACTTTCGATCTGCCGATTGCCGGCATGACCTGCGCCAGTTGCGCCGGGCGTGTCGAGCGGGCGTTGCGCAACGTCAGCGGCGCCAGTGGCGTCAGCGTCAATCTCGCCACCGAACAGGCCCGCGTCCAGGCACCCGGTGACAGCTTGCCGGCGTTGATGGAGGCGGTTGAACGCGCCGGTTACAGCGTCCCCCAACAAACCGTGGAACTGAGCATCGACGGCATGACCTGCGCCTCGTGCGTCGGTCGAGTCGAGCGCGCCCTGAACAAAGTCCCCGGGGTGAGGAGCGTCAGCGTCAACCTCGCCAACGAACGCGCCCACCTCGAACTGCTCGGTCAGATCGATCCGCAATTGCTGCTCGACGCCGTGAGCAAGGCCGGTTACTCGGCCAGCGTCTGGCAAGCCGAACATCCCGCAGCGGATAACCAGCAACAGCGCCTGCAACATGAACGCTGGGCGCTGATCTGTGCCATCGCTCTGGCCTTGCCGCTGGTGCTGCCGATGCTGCTGCAACCATTCGGCATTCACTGGATGCTCCCGGCCTGGGTGCAATTTGCCCTTGCCACACCGGTGCAATTCATTTTCGGCGCGCGATTTTATGTGGCTGCGTGGAAAGCCGTGCGTGCCGGCGCTGGCAACATGGATTTGCTGGTCGCCCTCGGCACCAGCGCCGGATATGGCCTGAGCCTGTACGAATGGGCCACCGCCGCCGGGCGCATGCCGCATCTGTATTTCGAAGCGTCAGCGGTGGTGATTGCGCTGGTGCTGCTTGGCAAATACCTCGAAAGCCGCGCCAAGCGCCAGACTGCCAGCGCCATCCGCGCCCTTGAAGCCTTGCGCCCGGAACGGGCGATTCAAGTCATCGATGGTCGCGAGCAAGACGTGGCGATCAGCGCCCTGCGCCTCAACGATCTTGTTCTGGTCAAACCCGGCGAACGCTTCCCGGTGGACGGTGAAGTGCTGGAAGGCCAGAGCCACGCTGACGAAGCGCTGATCAGCGGCGAGAGCCTGCCGGTGCCAAAACAGCCGGGCGACCAGGTCACCGGCGGTGCGATCAACGGCGAAGGTCGCCTGCTGGTACGCACCACCGCCCTCGGCGCGGAAAGCGTGCTGGCGCGGATCATTCGGCTGGTGGAAGACGCCCAGGCAGCGAAAGCGCCGATCCAGAAACTGGTGGATAAAGTCAGCCAGGTGTTCGTGCCCACTGTGTTACTGATTGCCCTCGTCACGTTGATTGGCTGGTGGCTGTACGGCGCGCCTATGGAAACCGCGTTGATCAACGCCGTCGCCGTGCTGGTGATCGCTTGTCCGTGTGCCCTCGGACTCGCCACGCCGACGGCGATCATGGCCGGCACTGGTGTGGCCGCGCGTCACGGCATTCTGATCAAGGACGCCGAAGCGCTGGAGCGAGCCCATGAGGTCGACAACGTGGTCTTCGACAAGACCGGCACGCTGACGTCCGGTACGCCGCGCATCGCCCATTTCAGTGCGCTGGATGGCGATGAAAATACCCTGCTGACGCTGGCCGGTGCCCTGCAGCGCGGCAGCGAGCATCCACTGGCCAAAGCCGTGCTGGACGCGGCCGCCGAGCGCGGGCTGAGCGTGCCCGATGTCAGCGACAGCCAGTCCCTGACCGGGCGCGGCATTGCCGGCCATCTTGACGGTCGGCGCCTGGCGCTGGGCAACCGGCGTATGCTGGAGGAAAGCGGCCTCAACGCGGGTGATCTCGCCGGGGCCGCCCAGGCCTGGGAAGCGGAAGGCCGGACCCTGTCGTGGCTGATCGAGCAAAGCCCGGAACCACAAGTGCTCGGTTTGTTCGCCTTCGGCGACACGCTCAAGCCCGGCGCACTGCAAGCGGTGCAACAACTGGCCGCCCGGGGTATCCACAGCCATCTGCTGACCGGCGACAACCGCGGCAGCGCGAAAGTCGTCGCCGAGGCGTTGGGCATCGAGAACGTGCACGCCGAAGTGCTGCCCGCCGACAAGGCCGCCACCGTCGCCGAACTGAAAAAAACCGGGGTGGTGGCGATGGTCGGTGATGGCATCAACGACGCCCCGGCACTGGCCGCAGCGGACATCGGTATCGCCATGGGCGGCGGCACCGACGTGGCCATGCACGCGGCCGGCATCACCTTGATGCGCGGTGATCCACGGCTGGTGCCCGCCGCGCTGGAGATCAGCCGCGAGACCTACGCGAAGATCCGCCAGAATCTGTTCTGGGCCTTCGTTTACAACCTGATCGGCATTCCGCTGGCGGCGTTCGGTTTTCTCAACCCGGTGCTGGCCGGCGCGGCAATGGCATTGTCGAGCGTCAGCGTGGTGAGCAATGCGCTACTGTTGAAAACCTGGAAACCGAAGGATCTGGAGGAGCACCGATGAACATCGGCCAAGCGGCCCGGCACAGTGGCCTGACCGCGAAGATGATCCGCTATTACGAGTCGATCGGCCTGCTCAAGGCCGCCCATCGTACCGACAGCGGCTACCGGGTCTACAGCGATGAAGACCTGCACACACTGGCGTTCATCAAGCGCTCGCGGGACCTGGGATTTTCTCTGGAAGAAGTCGGCAAGCTGCTGACCTTGTGGCAGGATCGCCAGCGCGCCAGCGCCGATGTGAAGGCCCTGGCGCGGCAGCACATCGACGAGCTGAACCAGAAGATCCGCGAACTCGGCGAGTTGCGTGACACCCTGCAGGACCTGGTCGAGCACTGTAATGGCGACCATCGCCCCGACTGCCCGATCCTCAAGGAACTGGCGTCGGGCTGCTGCGCGCAACCCGCCCGCGCCTGAGCGCCAACAGCTTAACGGTCAACAACGTACCAAGCGGGATGCCGTGGAACAGCAGCACCACGGCACCCGGCATCCACCAGCCGTAGAACGGCGCGGCGATCAACATGCCGACACCGAACCCGGTCATTTGCAGCAAGGTCAGGAAGCTGAAGACCGGCAGGCGCAAATGCTCCGGTTCGCGTTGCAGGCGCGACATCAGGCCGACCTCGGAAATGCCGTCACCCAACCCCGCCGGCAGGGAAAACAGCAGCAGACCGAGCAGGCTGTGCTGCTGGAACATCAGGATAAAACCGCAGGACATCAACGCCACGCCGAAGAAATACCGTCGCTCCAGATCACGGTTATCAGAACCTTTGAGGCCACTGGCAATCCGCGCACCCAGCAGTTTGCCGCTGGCCCACACCGCCAGCATCAGGCCGAGCGTGGTGCTGGCCGAGTCGGGTGTCAGCAGTCTGGAGATGATCGGGAAGCCGACGTTGTGCGCGGCACTGCCCAAGGTGTCAGCCATGGTCACGGCGAGCATCGCCGCAATCACCGGAGCACTGCGCAGGCCTTGTTTCAGGGCTGACCACTCGCCGCGTTCGTTGGTCGATTGTTCGCTGACGTCTGCAGCGGCGAAGCGCAACGGCGCAATCAACAACGCCGCCAGCAAGTAGGTCAGTGCGTTGAGCGCGAATACCGTTTCAAAACCGAACGCCGCCACCAGCAAACCGGACACCAGGCTGCCACCAACCATTGCCGCCGATGAAGCCGAGGTGAGCCAGGCATTGGTTTTCAGTAGCTGCGCGGCTTCGATCAGCCTCGGCAATTGACTGTTGAGGCCGATAGCGAACATCGAGTTGCCAAAACCCAGGCCGAAAGCGATCACCGGCAACAGCAACGCCTGCTGGCTCACCGGCAGGATCAACAGCAGGCCCAGCAACACCGCGCGCAGCAGATCGAAGGCAATCAACGGCATCCGGCCGCTCCAGCGCCGGTAGAACCTTGTGCCAATCAGACTGGCGAAAATCCCCCCGCCGACCCGGCTGGCGAGAAATACCCCGACGCTCATGGCGCTGTTGCTCAGCAGGTAAACGTACGTCGCCAGCGCGACCATGTTGAGGAAAGCGCCGAAGTCGGAGATCAGCCGGGCGCTGATGATGAGGCGGGCGTTCACATTCAATCCTTGAGTGTGCGAGGGCTGACAAGATTCCCACATAAAGTCCATAGACACCACCGGCCCCTGTGGGAGCTGGCTTGCCAGCGAAGAGGCCGGTACATCCGATAAAATTTTTCAGCTGAACCTCCGCTATCGCTGGCAAGCCAGCTCCCACAGTGAGGTGTGGTGAAGGTACATGCGGGCACAAAAAACCCGGCCGAAGCCGGGTTTGTGTTCAAGCGCTTACTGCATCCACGGTGGCGGCGGTGGTTCGTCGGACTTGCCTTTGGGCGCATCGTCGGCGGCACGGATCGCCTGCTTGCGCTCTTCATCCAGACGCGCCGCCTCGATCTCGCGCAACACTCCGCCAACGTCGGCCAGGTCTTCAGGGTCGTCGAACTCGCCGGTCAGCACACTGTTCGGGTGCAAGGTGCCGGCTTCGTACAGCGCCCACATTTCTTTTGCATAACGGGTTTTCTTCAGCTCCGGGGCAAAGCGCCCGAAGTATGAAGCCATGTTGCCCACATCCCGCTCCAGCATGCTGAACGCGTGGTTGTTACCGGCGGCATCCACCGCCTGCGGCAGGTCGATGATCACAGGACCTGTCGGGGTCAGCAGCACGTTGAACTCCGAGAGGTCACCGTGCACCAGACCGGTACACAACATCAGCACGATCTGCGAGATCAGGAACGCGTGATATTCGCGGGCCTGATCCGGCTCCAGCACCACGTCGTTCAGACGCGGCGCGGCATCACCGTATTCGTCGGCCACCAGTTCCATCAGCAGCACGCCATCGAGAAAATCATACGGCTTGGGCACTCGCACGCCGGCACCGGCCAAGCGGAACAGCGCCGCGACTTCGGCATTCTGCCAGGCGTCTTCGGTCTCCTTGCGACCGAATTTCGAACCCTTGGCCATCGCCCGCGCCTGCCGGCTGTTACGCACCTTGCGCCCTTCCTGATATTCGGCTGCCTGGCGGAAACTGCGTTTGTTCGCCTCCTTGTAGACCTTCGCGCAACGTAACTGG
>Ga0308159_1004685_pt1 | contig 12259 bp, 9 predicted proteins | sample PhyCR1_FD_201040 | JGI IMG/M metagenome (GOLD analysis project Ga0308159, IMG submission 201040) | Phyllosphere microbial communities from UC Gill Tract Community Farm, Albany, California, United States - DLSLC.R1 | ecosystem: Host-associated > Plants > Phyllosphere > Unclassified | place: USA...
AGGCGGAGCGGGCGCGCAGCCGCAGCTGGAACCGCTTCCGCGCCGGCCGCTGAGCCTTGGGCCTGCTGGAGATCGCTGGCCTGGCGAAGCGCTTTGGCGCCGTGCCGGCCCTGGTGGGGCTGGACCTCGTGGTGGAGGAAGGGGAGTTCCTGGCGCTGCTGGGCGGCTCCGGTTCCGGCAAGTCCACGCTGCTGCGGCTGATCGCGGGGTTCGAGGCACCGGATGCGGGTAGCATCCTCCTGGGTGGGCAGGACCTGACGGCGATGCCGCCGCATGCGCGGCCGCTGAACATGATGTTCCAGTCCTACGCGCTGTTCCCGCATCTCAGCGTCGGCGACAACGTTGCCTACGGCCTGCGGCGGGAGGGTACGCCACGGGCGGAGCGCAAGGCGCGGGTGGCGGAGGCGCTAGCGATGGTGGGCATGCAGGAGCTGGCCGGGCGGATGCCGCACAGGCTTTCCGGCGGGCAGCGGCAGCGCGTGGCGTTGGCGCGCGCGCTGGTGAAGCGCCCGAAGCTGCTGCTGCTGGATGAGCCGCTGGGCGCGCTGGATGCCAATCTGCGCGAGCGCACCGGGTTCGAGCTGCGGGCGCTGCAACGCCGTACCGGCGCCAGTTTCATCATGGTGACGCATGACCAGCAGGAGGCGCTGGCCCTGGCCGACCGCGTGGCGGTGCTGGAACAGGGCCGGCTGGTGCAGGCCGGGCCGCCGCGCGCGGTGTATGAGCGGCCGGCGACCCGCTTCGTCGCCGGGTTCCTGGGTGCCGCCAATGTGCTGGAGGGAACGCCCGATGCCACCGGGGGGCTGGATTGCCCCGGCCTGGGCACCACGCTGCGGGCGGCGGCGCCGATGCCCGCCGGCACCACCGCCTGCGGCCTGCGGCCGGAGCGTATCGCGCTCGGCCATCCGCCGGGTGGTGCGAATACGGCGAGCGGTGTGGTGGAGGACCTGGCCTTCCGCGGCGATGACAGCCTGTTGCTGGTGCGTGCCGCCGGCGGCACCCTGCTACGCGTCAGCCACGCGGAGGAGGACGGGCCGCCGCCCGCCATCGGCAGTACGGTGACGATGGGGTGGGAGGCGGCGGCGGTGGTGCCGCTGGCCGGCTGATGCGGCGCCTGCCCCTGCTGGTGCCGGCGCTGTGGCTGGCCGGGTTCGTCGCACTGCCGCTGCTGGTGGTGCTGGTGCTCTCTATCGCTCAGCCGGGGCCGGGGGTGCCGCCTTTCCTGCTGCCTTTCGCCTGGGAGGGCGGGCTGGTGCTGCGGCCGAACTGGGAGCCGTTCGGGCTGTTGGTCGCGGATGACTACTATGTCTCGGCCTTCCTGCAATCGCTCTGGGTGGCGGCGGGCACGGCGGCGCTGTGCCTGGTGCTGGCCTTCCCGATGGCGCTGGGCATCGCGCGTGCCGCGCCGCGCTGGCGGGCGCCGCTGCTGATGGCGGTGCTGCTGCCGTTCTGGACCGGCTTCCTGCCGCGCGTCGGCGCCTGGATCGGGCTGTTGCGGGACGAGGGCTGGGTGAATGGCGTGCTGCGCGGGCTGGGCTGGATCGATGCGCCGTTGCCGCTGCTGTATTCGGACCTCGCGCTGTTCCTGGGCATGGTGCACGCCTACCTGACTTTCGCCGTGCTGCCGCTCTATGCCAGCCTGTCCCGGCTGGACCTGACGCTGGAGGAAGCGGCGTCCGACCTGGGCGCCACGCCGGCCACGGTGTTCCGCACCATCACCCTGCCGGTGGCGGCGCCGGGCGCGCTGGCGGCGTTCCTGCTGGTGTTCATCCCGGCTGCTGGTGAATACGTCATCCCCGAGTTGCTGGGGCCGCCGGAGGCGCTGCTGGTCGGCCGGGCGCTGTGGCAGGAGTTCTTCCAGAACCGCGACTGGCCGGTGGCGGCGGCGCTGGCGGTGGCGCTGCTGGCCATGCTGATCCTGCCCATCCGCCTGTTCCAGCGGCTGGAGGCACGGCGGTGAGGCGGCTTGGCCTCTGCCTCGGTCTGGCCTTCCTGTGGCTGCCGGTGCTGCTGCTGGCGGGCTACGCGTTCAGCGACAGCCGCATCCCGTTCCAGTGGGGCGGCTTCTCGCTGCGCTGGTTCCACGCGCTGGCGGCGAATGAGCGGATGCTGGAAGCGGCCTTCCTCTCCCTGCACGTGGCGGCGGGGGCGGCGACGCTGGCGATGCTGCTGGGGGGTGCCACCGGCTGGGTGCTGGCGCGGCGCGGCCCCTTCGCCGGTCGGGCGCTGTTCGGCGCGCTGGCCGGGGCGCCGCTGGTGCTGCCGGAGGTGGTGACCGGCCTTTCCCTGTTGCTGACCTTCGTGATGCTGCAGGGGCTGACCGGTTGGCCGGCGGAGCGGGGCGCCACCACCATCCTGCTGGCGCACGCCACCATGGGCGCGGCCTATGTGGCGGTGGTGGTGCAGGCGCGGCTGGCCGGGATGGACGGCATGCTGGAGGAAGCGGCACTCGACCTGGGCGCCACGCCCGCCACCGCCTTCCGCACCGTCACGCTGCCGTTGATGGCGCCGAGCCTGGTGGCCGGCTGGCTGCTGGCCTTCACCCTGTCGCTGGATGATGTGGTCGTCGCGTCATTCGTCTCCGGCCCTGCGGGCACGACGTTGCCGATGCTGGTCTTCTCCATGCTGCGGCTGGGGCTGACGCCGGAGGTGAACGCGCTGGCGGTGGTGATCCTGCTGCTGGCCTTCCTGGCTGCCGGCGCGGCTATGCTGGCGTTGTGGCGCCGAACGGAGTTGTGAGCTTCCCATCTTCTGTCCGCATGATAGGCAGAAGGGCCGGGACAATGAGGGACTTGGTCGAGCATCGTGACAATGGCTTCTGGATTGCCTCTGCGTTCCCTGCTCCTGGCTACGTTGCTGCTGGGTGGATGCCAGTCCCTGGTGCGGGAAGGCACCGCGGACGTGGCCGGTATCGGCGGCGCCGCGCTGGCCACGGCGGTGACCGATAACGGCGCCGTCGCCACCGGTATCGGCCTTGGCGTGCGGTCCCTGGCCAATGCCGGGCTGCAATACACCGAACGGCGGCTGCAACGGCAGCAGCAGGACAAGATCGCCGCCATCGCCGGGCCGTTGCCGATCGGCCAGGTGGCGGGCTGGAACGCCAGCTATTCCGTGCCGCTGCACGCGGACGAGAAGGGCCAGGTGACGGTGGTGCGGGAGATCGGCGGCGCCGGGCTGCAATGCCGCGAAATCGTCTTCTCGGTCGATACCGTGGTGGAGCGGAAGCCGCAGCGCGCCTTCTACACCGCCGCCATCTGCCGCAACGGCCAGACCTGGAAATGGGCCAGCGCCGAACCCGCCACGGAACGGTGGGGAGCCTTGCAGTGACCCGGCGGGCCGCGCGGCCCGCGGCGCTGCTGGCGGTGCTGCTACCGCTGGCCGGCTGCAACGCGGTGGGCGGCATCGTTGGCGGTATCTCCGGCGCACTGACCGGCGCGGCCACCACCAACCCGGCCGTGGGCTATGCCGTGGGCATCAGCGTCAAGGCCGTGACCGATGCCACCATCCAGTACGTCATGCGCAACATCCAGCGCGGGGAGCAGGACAGCATCGTCCGCGTCGCCGGGACGCTGGCGCCGGGCGACGTGGCGCCGTGGAAGGCCGAGCACTCGCTGCCCTTCGGCTATGGCGATGCCGAGGGCACGGTGCAGGTGGTGCGGGTGATCGATACGCCGCTGGCGCAGTGCCGGGAAGTCGCCATCGGCGTGGGCAAGGGCGAGGACGCCGCGACCATCATCGCTACCGCCTGCCAGCAGGAAAGCGGCTGGAAATGGGCGAATGCGGAACCGGCGGTGGAGCGCTGGGGCGCGCTACAGTAGTACCGCCTCCCGCCGCCGCAGGGGCGAGAGATCCGGGTCAGGGTCCGGCATCGCGGCGAGCAGCATCTTCGCGTAGTCGCTGCGCGGGTTGGTGAAGACGTCCTCGGTCTCGCCTTGTTCCACCAGCTTGCCGTGGTGGATCAGCGCCACGCGGTCGCAGATGTAGCGGATGACGCCAAGGTCGTGGCTGATGAAGAAGTAGGTCAGCCCCAGCCGCGATTGCAGGTCGTGCAGCAGGTTCAGCACCTGCGCCTGGACGGAGACATCCAGGGCGCTCGTCGGCTCATCCAGGATCAGGAAATCCGGCTTCGGCGCCAGCGCGCGGGCGATGCCGATGCGCTGGCGCTGCCCGCCGGAGAATTCGTGCGGGAAGCGGTTCAGGTGCTGCGTGGTCAACCCGACCTGTTCCAGCAGCTCCGCCGCGCGGTCGGTGCGCTGGCGCGGTGTCAGCCCCAGCTTGCCATGATGGATATCCATCGGTTCCGCGATGATGTCGCGGATGGTCATGCGCGGGTTCAGCGAGGCGTAGGGGTCCTGGAACACGATCTGGATGCGCGCGCGCAGGGCCTGCATCTGCTGCGGCGTCTGTGCCGCCAGATCGATGCCATCGAAGACGATGCGTCCGCTGGTGATCTTCTCCAGTTGCAGGATGCAGCGGGTGAGGGTGGTTTTGCCCGAGCCGGATTCACCGACAAGACCGAAGCTCTCGCCCTGGCGGATGTCCAGGCTGACATCGCGCAGGGCCTGCACCGGCGGCGCGCGGTCGAAGAAACCGCGCCGGGCGCCGGGGAATTCCTTCACCACATGCTCGATGGCCATGATGGTGCCGCCAGGGGCCGCGCGGGGCGGTGGCGGCGCCAGGGCCTCGGCCGCCAGGGCGCCGCCGGCCAGGCCGCGCAATTCGCCCCGCTTCATGCTGGGCTTGGGCACGGAGGCGAGCAGGCCACGCGTGTAGTCGTGTTGCGGGTGCTTCAGCACATCCCGCACCGGGCCGGATTCGACGATGGCGCCGGCATACATCACCGCGACATGCGTGCAGAGCTGCGCCACCACGCCGAGATTGTGGGTGATGAACAGTACGCCGAAATTGTGCTCCTCCACCAACCCGTGGATCAGCCGCAGGATCTGCGCCTGCACCGAGACATCGAGGGCCGTGGTCGGCTCATCCGCGATCAGCAGGTCCGGACGGCCGATCAGCGCCATGGCGATCAGCACGCGCTGCTTCATGCCGCCGGAAAATTGGTGCGGGTAGTCGTTCACCCGCTCGGCGGCATTAGGGATGCCGACTTCTTCCAGCTTGGCGATGGCCACTTTCTCGGCGGCCGCGCGGCGAGCGCGGCGGGAGGCCCCGGCGGGCAGGCCCAGGATGGTCGGGTCCAGCTTCGCCGCGTGCAGAGCCACGTCCACCAGCTGGGTGCCGATGCGGAAGGTGGGGTTCAGGTTGGTGGTGGGGTCCTGGAAGATCATGCCGATGCGCCGGCCCCGCAGGGTGCGCATCGTCTCCTCCGACTGCTTCAGCACGTCCTGGCCCTGGAAGCGCACGCTGCCGCGCAGGTAGCGCCCCGGCGGCGTCGGCACGAGGCGGGAGACGGTGAGGCCGGTGAGCGACTTGCCCGAGCCCGTCTCCCCCACGATGCCCCAGATCTCGCCGCGCTTCACCGCGAAGGAGACGCCGTTGAGGACCTGGATCTCGCCCTCGAAACTCCGCATGGCGAGGTTGAGGTCGTCGATCTCCAGCAGGGTATCGGTGTCCAGCGACGGGGGGTTCATCAGCGGCGGGCCTTCGGGTCGAGCAGGTCGCGCAGGCCATCGCCCAGCAGGTTGAAGCCGAACACGGCCATGAAGATGGCGAGGCCGGGGAAGATGGCCGTCCACCAGTAATCCGGCATGTTCACGCGGGCGACGGAGAGCAGCGAACCCCATTCCGGCGTCGGCGGCTTCACGCCGATGCCGATGAAGCCCAGCGACGCCACGGTGAGGATGGCGAACCCCATGTCCAGCGACATCTTCACGATGATCGGTGACATGATGTTCGGCAGGATATGCTTCCACAGCAGCCGGTTGGTGCCGGCGCCCATGGCGCGGGAGGCGAGGACAAACGTCTCCTCCCGCTTGGCCATCACCTCGCCGCGCACCAGGCGGGCGTAGCCGGGCCACCAGGACAGCGCGATGGCGAAGACCATGTTGACGATGCCGGGGCCGAGCGCGGCGGCGACCGCCATGGCCAGGATCAGCCCCGGGACGGTCAGCTTGAGGTCGGCGAGGCGCATCAGCACCTCATCCACCCAGCCGCCGAGGAAGCCGGCGATGGCACCGACGAACACGCCGAAGGCCGCGCCGACGATGACCACCGCCATGCCCGCCAGCAGCGAGATGCGCGTGCCGGCGACGACGAGGGAGAACACGTCCTGCCCCAGCTCGTTGGTGCCGAACCAGTAGGTGGTGGAGGGCGCCTGCAGCCGCGCGCTGGTATCCACCAGCCCGGCGATATGCTGCGGGTAGGGCGCCAGATGCTGCCCGCCGATGGCGAGTACCAGCAGTACCGAGACGATCAGCAGACCCAGCACGGAAACCCAGGACTGGCGGAAGCGGTAGAGGCCGCGCCGCCAGGATTCGAGGCGCGGATGCGCGGTGGTGCTGCTCACTGGTAGCGGACCTTCGGGTTCAGCAGGCCGTAGAGCATGTCCACCACCAGGTTGACGGTCACGAAGATGGCGCCGATGCACAGGGTGACGCCGATGATCGGCATGAAGTCCTGCGTCAGCACCGCCTGGGTGGCGTAGAGGCCGATGCCCGGCCAATCGAACACCGTCTCCACCAGCACCGTGCCGCCGAGCAGCCAGCCGAAATACAGGCCGATGACGGTGAGGGTGGCGGAGATGGCGTTCTTCAGCACGTATTTGAACAGGATCAGCCGCTGGGAGAGGCCGAGGGCGCGTTCGGTCAACACATAGTCCTGTTGCAACACCTCGATGGTCGAGGCGCGCATCATCCGCATGATGGTGGCCAGCGGCGACAGGCACATGGCGATGGCCGGCAGCGCGAGGTAGGAAAGCGCGACGCCGAAGGCATGGAACTGGCCGGAGAGCAGCGCATCCACCGTCAGCATGCCGGTGATATGCGGCGGCGGGTCCTCCGTCAGCGGAAAGCGGCCGGAGAGCGGCAGCCAGCCCAGCCACATGGCGAACAGCAGCTGGAACACCAGGCCGAGGAAGAAGCGCGGCATGGAGATGGCGCCGAGCGACACGGTGCGGGCCAGGAAGTCCGGCCAGGTGTTGCGGAACACCGCCGCCATCAGCCCCAGCGGAATGCCGATGCCGATGGCCAGCAGCATCGCCGCCAGCACCAGTTCCAGCGTCGCCGGCAGGTAGGCGGCCAGATCCTCCGCCACTGGGCGACGGGTGAAGATGGAGACGCCCCAGTCACCCCGGAACAGCCCGGTCAGGTAGTTCCAGTACTGGACCACCAGGGGCTGATCCAGGCCGAATTCCCGTGCCACGGAGGCCACATCCGCCGCTGTCGCATTCGGCCCCGCCGCCAGCGCCACCGGGTCCCCCGGCAGCAGCCGGGCGATGGCGAAGACCAGCATGGACAGGCCCAGCAGCACCGGGACCAGCAGCAACAGCCGCCGCAGGATGTAACCCACCATGGCGTGCGATCAGCCCAGCGAGAGCGGGAACAGATCGATGGCGTTGGAAGCCACCGGGGTGAAGGCGAAGCCCTGCACGTTGTTCCGCATCGCCAGCTTGCGCTTCTCCAGCACGCCGAAGATGTCGGGGCTGTCCTCCATCAGCACGCGCTGGAAGCGGACATAGAGGGCGCGGCGCTTCTCAGCATCCGATTCAGCGCGGGCCTGGGTGAGCAGGGCGTCCACTTCCGGGTTGGCGTAGGTGGGGTTCTGCCAGCCGCCGTTGCGGGACGAGTGGTAGCCGGCGAAGGCCAGGTTGTCCGGGTCGCCGTAATTGGCGGTCTGGTACACCATGAAGATGTCCGGCGTCGTCTCGGGCGAGCGGGCGGCGGAGACCATGTCCGGCCAGATCATCGGCTTGATGTCCAGCTCGATGTTCAGCGCGCGCAGGCTGTCCAGCAGCACCAGTGCCCAGCGGCGCTGCTGCTCCAGCCCGGAGACATGCGCGACGGTGATCTTGATGCCGCCATTCGGCGTCGAGGACTTCGCCAGGAACTCCTTCGCCCGCGCCAGATCGGTGCGGTAGATCGGCAGCTCCTTGTCGAAGCCGTCGATGCTCTCGGGGAAGGGGCCCTGCATCAGCTCGGCATAGCCGGCGACATCCAGCATGCCCTGGTAGTTGAAGGCGCAGGCGATGGCGCGGCGCAGATTCGCATCCCGCAGCGGGCCGTGCCGGGTGTTCATCTTCATCGAGAAGGTGCGGTACTCGGGCTCGATGACCAGGTTGACGCCGCTGCGGCCCTTCAGCGAATCCATGTCCTCGCTGGTCAGGTCCACGGCGATCTGCGCCTCGCCCCGCTGCACCATCAGGCGCTGCGTCGCGGTCTCGCGCGTGATCTTCCAGATGGCGCCGGTGAGGTTGCCGCCACCCTGCCGCCACGCATCGGCGACGCGCTCGAACTCATACAGGTTGCCGGCCTCGGCGCGGCGCAGGCGGAAGGCGCCGGAGCCGGCGAGGTTGGAGCGCAGCCAGGCCTGGCCGTCATCGCTGCCCTTGTTGGCCTCGACCTGCGCCGGGTTGACGATCCACACCCAGGGCAGCACCGAGAGGAACGGTACGAAGGGCGTGACCAGCTTGATGCGGACGGTGGTGGCGTCGATGGCCTCGACACTGTTCTGGTCCACCACGCCGGCGATCATCCAGGCATTGCCACGGTTCAGGCGTAGCAGGCGGTTGAAGGAATACTTCACCGCCTCCGCATTCACCGGCGAGCCGTCATGGAATTTGGCGGCAGGGTCCAGCTTGAAGGTGTATTCGCGGCCGTCGTCGGAAATGGTCCAGGACTGCGCCAGTTGCGGCACCGGCTTGGGCGGGTTGCCCGCCACGCCGACCAGCGAGTCATAGGTGTTCCGCAGCGCCATCGACGCCGAGTAGCCATTGGCCACATGCGGGTCGAAATTGGGGATGTCCTGGTTGCTGGCCATCACCAGGATGCGGCGGCTCTGCGCCTGCGCATCCTGGCCCACGGCCATTCCCGCCAGCATGGCGGCGCCGCCGGCCATTACGCCACGTCGTGTCGTTGTCAGCATTGCTCTCTCCATGGCCCAGGGGAAGTTCATCTTCAGGCCGTCGCGGCGACAGGTGCCACGGCGTAGTCGCGCGCCGCGCCCTCTTCCGACACCAGGCCCCTCTGCACGTCGCGTGCCAGCACGGCGGGGTCGCGTTCGGCGGGTTCGCCGAAGCCCGAGCCGCCAGCCAGGACGATTTCCACCACCTGCGTATCGCTATCGATCTGCACCAGCATGCCGGTGCCGCAGTTCAGCACTTCATTGCCTGCGGTATCCAGCACGCGCCCGCTGGCCTCGCCGCCCGCCTTGCCGCCGAACAGGCCGTCGATCGGGTTGCCCACGCCTTCGGGATAGACGGTGATCAGCGTGGTCAGCCCATCGTCATGCAGCTTCCGCACTTTGACGCGCTGGCCGAGGCCGCCGCGATGCTGGCCAGCGCCGCCCGTGTCGGTGACGAAGGACTTCTCCAGCACCAGCACCGGCACCCGCGCCTCGAACAATTCGATGGAGGTATTGGCGGCGGAGGTCGGCCACAGCAGGCCGTTCTTGCCGTCGCCCTGGGCGGAAGCGCCCTGGCCGCCGCCGATGAACAGCATGTCCGAATAGGTTCGGCCTTCCGCATCCTGCCCGTACATGTAGGCGGCCATCGGCAGGCCGGTATTGGCCTGCACCTGGCGCGGCGCGGCATCGGACAGCGCGCGGAAGATGTTCGGCGCCAGGTACCAGCCCGTGCGCGTCCGCAAATTCACCGAGGCCGGGCGCTTCGGGTTCAGGATGGAACCCTCCGGCGCCTTGACGCTGAAGGGGCGGTAGCAACCGGCATTGCCGCGCACACCAGGCGTCAGCATGCATTTCAGCGGGTAGGTGGCGTGGGCCGCCGTGTAGTTCATGGTGGAGTTCAAGCCACCCTGAGGCAATTGCGGCGGGGCACCCTCGAAATCCAGCTCGATCTCGTCGCCGGAGACGGTCAGCTTCAGCGGGTAGTCCAGCCGCTGGCCCAGCGGGTTGTTCCAGATGGTGCTGTTGTACTTGCCATCCGGCAACGCGCGGATGGCATCGCGCATCGCCTTCTCGGACCGGCCCTGCACCACGGCGGCCAGGGCGCGCAAATCCTTCATGCCGTAATCGTCGAGGAAGGAGACCAGCCGCTCCCCACCCAGCGCATTCGCGGCGACGAAGGAGTGGATGTCGCCCAGCACCTGCTCGGGGTTGCGGACATTCTCGGCCAGCAGGCGGAACAGGCTCTCGTTCGGGCGGCCGGCCTCGAACAGCTTCATCGGCGGGATCTGGAAGCCTTCCTCGTAGATCTCGCGCGCCCGGAGGGAGTCCTTGGTGCCGCCGATATCGGAGACATGGCCCACCGTGCCCATCAGGCCGACGACCTTGCCATCCAGGAACACCGGCGTCACCACGGCGATGTCGAACAGGTGGCCGGCGCAGAGCCAGGGGTCGTTGGTGATCAGCACGTCGCCGGGCACCAGCGTCTCGGCCGGGTAGCGCTCCAGCAGCGCCTTCACCGCCAGCGGCAGAGTCAGGTTGAACACGGGCATGGCGCGCGGGGAGTGCGCCAGCGTCTCGCCGGTCGGGTCCAGCAGCTCCGTGGCGAAATCCTGGCTTTCCGAGATGACCAGAGAGAAGGCGGTGCGGCAGATGGTCAGCCACATCTCCTCGACCACGGTGATCAGGCGGGACCACATGATCTCCAGCGCGATTGGGTCGGCCTCGATACGGGCGATGGCCTGCTCGATCGGCATGTCGGCGGTGATGCCGTCCGCCGCGCGCACGGTGGCGGCGATGGCGATGCGCAGGTTCAGGCTCGCATCCACCGTCACGCTGTCGCCCGGGGCGACGATGGTGGTGGATTCCCGTTCCTCGATGATCGCCGGGCCCTGCAGCGTGAAGCCGGTGGCGAGTGCGTAGCGGTCATACACCGTGGCATCGTGCCAGCCGCCTTCGAACCAGGCGCGGCGCGTGCCCTTCACGGCCTGCGCCGCATCAGCGCCGCCGGTGGCGCCGCTGAGGGAGAGCTTCGGCACCGGGCCGACGACGCGGAGACGGAAGTTGATCGCCTCCATCCGCGCGCCTTCGTACACGGAGGTGTAGCGGGCGGCATAGGCCTTCACGAATTCGGCGCGGATCGCCTCCAGGCTCTCCTGGCCGATGACGCCGTTGGGAAGGCCGACGCTGATGTCGTGCATCTGGCCGACGAGGCGCATATCGGCGCTGCGCTCCACCCGGATGTCGGCGGCGGCGGTGCCGGCGCCCAGCAGGTGCTTGCGGCCCTCGGCCTCCAACTCATCCAGCACGGCGTTGACGCGAGCGGCGTCGAAGCCGGGCGAGAACTCGACGGGCAGGGAGCGGACGGATTCGAAGGAGAGCGGCGCCGCCAGGAAGCCCAGCGCGGAGGCCGCGCCGGAAGCCGGCGGGATGATGACTTCCTTCACGCCTAGCACGCGCGCCACATCGGCCGCATGCGCCGGGCCGGCGCCGCCGAAGCCGACCATGGCGTAGCGGCGCGGGTCCTTGCCCTTTTCCACCAGGTGCACGCGGGCGGCGGCGGCCATGCTTTCCGTCACCACCTTGTGGATGCCCCAGGCGGCTTCCGGCACGGAGAGGCCGAGCGGCGTGGCGACGGACTGCATCGCCGTCTCGCACGCCGCCATGTCCAGCTTCATGCGGCCGCCGAGGAAGAAGGCGGGGTCGTAGTAGCCGAGGATGAGGTTGGCATCCGTCACGGTCGGCTTGGTGCCGCCCATGCCGTAGCAGGCCGGGCCGGGGTCGGAACCGGCGGAATGCGGCCCCACCTTCAGCAGCCCGACCTCGTCGATCTGCGCGATGGAACCGCCACCCGCGCCGATCTCGATCATGTCGATCACGGGGGCCTTGATTGGCAGGCCGGAACCCTTGCTGAAGCGGTGTACGCGCCCGGCTTCCAGCATCGGCGCGATCTCGACGCGGCCATCCTCGACCATGCAGGCCTTGGCGGTGGTGCCGCCCATGTCGAAGGAAATCACATCCTTCTTGCCGGCCAGCTCGCCGAACAGGGCGGTGGCCAGGCCGCCACCCGCCGGGCCGGATTCCAGCAGGCGGATGGGGAAGGCGCGCGCCGTCTCCGGCGACACCAGGCCGCCCGCGGAGTGCATCAGCCGCAATGCGCCGGTGAATCCCCGCGCCGCCAGCTCCCGCTCCAGCCGCTTCAGGTAGCGGTCCATCAGCGGCTGCACATAGGCGTTGGCGCAGGTGG
>Ga0308159_1004686_pt1 | contig 12258 bp, 10 predicted proteins | sample PhyCR1_FD_201040 | JGI IMG/M metagenome (GOLD analysis project Ga0308159, IMG submission 201040) | Phyllosphere microbial communities from UC Gill Tract Community Farm, Albany, California, United States - DLSLC.R1 | ecosystem: Host-associated > Plants > Phyllosphere > Unclassified | place: USA...
CTGCAGTTCCGCATGCCCGTCCTTGTCGGGCTCGGCCTTGCCCAGGCCGAGCGCGGCCGACTCGAGCTGCACCGGGCCGAGCTTGCAGCCCGCGGCGGGATCGACCTGGAACAGGTGGTCGGCCGCACGCAGGCGCGCCACCATCTGCTCGACCGCGTTCTTCTCGACGTCGGTGCGCGGTGGGCGCTCGAAGCCCAGGAGGTTGTCCAGCGGCGACTCCATCTCGATCGTGACCGACGGACCGTCGACGGCGATGCCGAGCTCGACCTTGCCGTGCACATGCGCATGCTGGGCGCGCTGCGCCAGCGCCGGCGAGGACAGCAGCACGGCACCGGCCGTGAGCAGGGGGAGGGTGAGAAAGGTGCGTAAGAAGGATCGTGTCATGCGCATCGTCGGCGGTCAGGGCTGCGGCCCCTGGCGGGTCGGCAGGCCCGGCGTGTTGCTCCATTCGCTCCAGCTGCCGGCATACAGGGCCGGGGTGCCAAGGCCCGCGATCTGCATCGCCAGCACATTGGGCACGGCGCTCACGCCGCTGCCGCAGTGGTGCACCACGGTGGCGGGATCGCGCCCGGCCAGCAGCGCCTCGAATTCGGCGCGCAGCTGCTCGGCAGGCTTGAAGCGGCCATCGGCCGTGAGGTTGTCGGCAAAGGGGCGGTTCAGCGCCCCGGGGATGTGACCGGCGATCGGGTCCAGAGGTTCCACCTCGCCGCGGTAACGGGGTGCTGCACGCGCATCGATGAGGGTCTGCGCGGGGTCGTCCAGGTGCGCGGCCACGGTCTGCGTATCGACCAGCCGCACCAGTGGCGTGCCGGGCACGAAGTTGGTCTGGAAATGCGCCGGCTCCTCGCCCGCCTGCACGGGCAGGCCGGCCGCCTGCCAGGCCTGCAGGCCGCCGTCGAGCACGGCCACCGCGCCGTGGCCCATCCACTTGAGCATCCACCACAGGCGGCCGCAGTAGTTGGCGCCGTTGCGGTCGTAGACCACGGCCTGCATGTCGTTGGCCAAGCCCACCGAGGACAGCCAGGCCGCGAACTTCTCCTGGCTCGGCAGCGGATGGCGCCCGCCCGATGCGGGCTTGTCCGCCTCCTGCGCCACCAGCACCTGGCCGTGCGGGCCGGGCTGGCCGTGCCGGGCGCTGAGGTCGGTGTCGAGGTTGGCGTACACCGCGCCGGGGATGTGGGCGTCGAGGTACTGCGCCAGCCCGGACTCGGGCTTCATGAGGTCGAAGGTGCAATCGAAGATGCGCAGCGGCGTCTTGGCATCGATCGATGCCTGCAGTTGCGAAACGGAGATGAGCGTCGAGTAGGTCATGGCAGGTGGGCTGGAGGCGCGCGCCCGGCGCGCGGCAACCATTGTGCGGGCACCTGCGGCCAATTCTGGACGGCGGGGCTTTGGCCGACCTGACTCTCGGGAAGACGCGGGGGCTTCCCCAAGAGCTTCCTGCCTCACTCTCCAACGGGGCCGGCTGCGCGCGGCTCCCGGTGAGGTTCAGTGCTCCTCGGCCGGCGCCTTGGGTACGGCGCGCTGGCGCAGCACCGTGGCCAGGACACCGCTGCCGATGATCAGCGCAATGCCGGCCCAGCCGGCCAGGTCGATGCGGTCACCGAACAGCAGCACGCTGTAGAGCGCGCCGAAGACGATGCCGGAATACTGCAGGTTGGCGACCACCAGCGTCGCGGCCTGCGTCTTGGCGCTCGCGTAGGCCCGTGTCAGACACAGCTGGCCCAGGGCCGCCAACACGCCCACCGGCAGCAGCCAGGGCGCATGCGTCCACGACCAGGGCGAGACACCGGTGAACAGCATCCACAGCGCGCCGGTCACGGTCGAGCCCACGGCGAAGTAGAAGACGGTCCGCGTCTCGGGCTCGCCGATGCGCGACAGCGCGATCACCTGCATGTAGGCGAAGGCGGCCCCCATGCCCGAGAGCAGCCCGACGAGTCCGGCGAAGGCTTCGGTACCCTGGGTGTCGGGCTTGAGCAGCAGCACCACGCCCACGAAGCCCGCCACCACGGTGAGCGTGAGCGGCCCCTGCAGCGGCGGCAGGGGCACGCGCCCGTTGCGGCCGGGCACCGGCGCCCAGGCCAGCAGCGCCCCGCCGACCAGGAAGGCCGCGATCCAGATGCTGCTCATGTAGTTGAGCGTCATGGCCGCGGCCAGCGGCATGTGGGCGATGGCGTAGAACCAGGCGCCCAGCGAGGCGGTGCCGATGATGCTGCGCCAGGCGTGCATGCCGGGGTATTGCGTCCTGAGCGTCACGCGCTGGCGCCGCGCCAGTGCGGCCAGCACGACCATGCCGATCGCACCGCGCCAGAAGACGAGTTCCGCGCTGCTGAACCAGGCCGAGGCGATCTTCACGCACACGCCCATGCTCGCGAAGAGCAGGGCCGACAGCAGCATCCAGAGACTCTGCACGGGGCGTTCTCAGTGCCGGCCGGCAGAAAGGCGCGGCAAGCCGGGTCGGCCTGCTGCGCCCATGGGCAGTGCGCAAGCCGCCCTGCGTCCGGCGTCGCGCGGCCTCACCGCCGCGCCGCCGCGAGCCGTGCCAGCGCGTCGGGAGACGCCTGCAGCTCGCGCCGGTACCACTCGTGGAAGTGCTGCATGCCGTCTTCCATCGGGCTCTGGTAGGGGCCGACCTCGTTGTCGCCGCGTTGCAGGAGCGCCTTGCGGCCGGCGTCCATGCGCTCGGCGATCTCGTCGTCCTCGATGCAGGTTTCCATGTAGGCGGCCTGCTGGGCCTCGACGAACTCGCGCTCGAAGGCGACGATCTCCTCGGGGTAGTAGAACTCGACCATGTTCATGGTCTTGTCCGGCCCCATCGGGTGCAGCGTCGAGACGGTGAGCACGTGCGGGTACCACTCGACCATGATGTGCGGGTAGTAGGTCAGCCAGATGGCGCCGTATTCCGGCGGCTTGCCCTCGCGGTACTTCAGCAGCTGCTCGTGCCAGCGCTGGTACACCGGGCTGCCGGCGCGCCCGAGGCGGTTGGCCACGCCCACGGTCTGCACCGAATAGCGCGGCTTGAACTCCCAGCGCAGGTCCTCGCAGGTCACGAAGTTGCCCAGACCCGGGTGGAAGGGGCCGACGTGGTAGTCCTCGAGGTAGACCTCGATGAAGGTCTTCCAGTTGTAGTTGCACTCGTGCATCTCGACGCGGTCGAGCTGGTAGCCGCTGAAGTCGAGCGTGCTGCGCGGCCCCATGTGCGCGAGGTCGGCGGCCACGTCGCGGCCGTTCTTCTCGAACAGCAGGCCGTTCCATTCCTGCAGCTCCCAGGTGCGCAGGTTCAGGCACGGGTCTTCGGCGAAATGGGGCGCACCCAGCAGCGTGCCGGTGGGCTGCGGGCCGGCGGCGTTGTAGGTCCAGCGGTGCAGCGGGCAGACGATGTGGCCGCTGCCCCGGGCATCGAGCGCGCCGCGGCCCTTCATGATCACCGCCTGCCGGTGGCGGCAGACGTTGGACACGAGCTCGACCCCGCGCGGCGTGTGCAGCAGCGCGCGGCCTTCATGCTCCTGGGGCAGGGCGTAGAAGTCGCCCGGTTCGGGCACGGCCAGGCGATGGCCGACGTAGCGGGGACCCTTGGCGAAGAAGGTTTCCATCTCGAGCGCATGCAGCGCCGGATCGAAATACGCGGAAACCGGAAGTTGGCTCGAGGCCTGCTGCAGTTGAAGACTTAAATCAGACATGGGTGACCTGACCAAGCCCCCCCACAGGGAGGGAAAAACCAAAATGCCCCGCCTCACTCCTGCGACTGAGCCGGCAGCCCTGCGTTCATGGAGCGAACGTGGCCGGCATCTCCGCGGAAAAAGTTGCGCCGGCCTACCTGGAAGCAAGCCGGCGCGGGGATGAGAGGGGATTGTACCCCGGAGATATCCATGCGCCGCCGCGCCGCCTTCTAGAATGGCCGGTTTTCACCCACGGTCTTTGCATGCCCAAGGCGCCTTCATCGTCTCCTGCCCCCGAAGCCGCGGCGCTGCCCGCCAGCTACGAGGCGGGCCTGCAGGAACTCGAGCAGCTCGTCGCCGCGCTCGAGTCCGGCCAGCTGCCCCTGGACCAGCTGCTGGTGAGCTACCAGCGCGGCGCGGCGCTGCTCGCCTTCTGCCGCGACAAGCTCCAGGCCGTGGAAGACCAGATCAAGGTGCTGGACGCCGGCAGCCTCAAGACATGGTCGGCGCAGTGAGCGGGGCGCCGCTGCGCTGGAGCGAACGCCAGCTCGCCGACTGGGCCGAGCCGCAGCTCGCGCGTGTCGAGGACGCACTGTCGCGCTGGGTGGGCATCGACGCCCCGGTGCTGCTCGGCGAGGCCATGCGCTATGCGGTGCTCGACGGCGGCAAGCGCCTGCGGCCGCTGCTGGTGCTGGCCGCGAGCGAGGCGGTGGCGCCGCTGGCGCCGGCCCGCACGGCCATGGCCGACGCGGCGCTGCGCGCGGCCTGTGCCGTCGAGCTGATCCATGCCTATTCACTCGTGCACGACGACCTGCCGTGCATGGACAACGACGTGCTGCGCCGTGGCAAGCCGACCGTGCACGTGAAGTTCGGCGAGGCCGACGCATTGCTGGCCGGCGACGCGCTGCAGGCGCTGGCCTTCGAGCTGCTGGTGCCCGACGAGGCGAACATCCCCGCCGCCGTGCAGGCGCAGCTCGTGCGTCTGCTCACGCGTGCGGCCGGCAGCCAGGGCATGGCCGGCGGCCAGGCCATCGACCTCGCCAGCGTCGGCCGGCGCCTGAGCGAGCCCGAACTGCGCGAGATGCACCGCCTGAAGACCGGCGCGTTGCTGCAAAGCAGCGTCGAGATGGGCGCGGCCTGCGCGGGCGAGTTGCCCGCGGTCGCACTGGCCGGCCTGCGCGACTACGGGGCGGCCGTGGGGCTGGCCTTCCAGGTGGTGGACGACATCCTCGACGTCGTCGCCGATTCCGAAACGCTGGGCAAGACGGCCGGCAAGGACGCCGCGGCCGACAAGCCCACTTACGTGTCGCTGCTGGGGCTCGACGGCGCGCGCGAGAGTGCCCGGCAGCTGCTGTCCCAGGCGCTGGCCGCACTCGATCGTTCGGCGCTTTCCGACACCGCTGCGCTGCGCGCGCTGGCCCATATGGTCGTCGACCGAGACCGATAGAAACATCCCCGATGGCTCCACTGCTCCCCGAGATCAACGACCCCGCGGACCTGCGACAGCTCGAACGCGAGCAACTGAAGCAGGTGGCCGACGAGGTCCGCGCCTGCGTGCTGGACAACGTCTCGCGCACCGGCGGCCACCTGAGCTCCAACCTCGGCACGGTGGAACTCACGGTGGCGCTGCACTACGTCTTCAACACGCCGGAAGACCGCATCGTGTGGGACGTGGGCCACCAGACCTACCCGCACAAGATCCTCACCGGACGGCGCGAGCGCATGCCCACGCTGCGCCAGATCGGCGGCATCTCGGGCTTTCCGCAGCGGGCCGAAAGCGTGTACGACACCTTCGGCACCGCGCACTCGTCGACCAGCATCTCGGCGGCGCTGGGCATGGCGATGGCGGCGCACCAGAAGGGCGAGGACCGCCATGCCATCGCCGTGATCGGCGACGGCGCGATGACCGCCGGCATGGCCTTCGAGGCGATGAACAACGCGGGCGTGAGCGACGACTGCAAGCTGCTGGTCATCCTCAACGACAACGACATGTCGATCAGCCCGCCGGTCGGCGCGCTCAACCGCTACCTGGCACAGCTCATGAGCGGCCAGTTCTACGCCGCCGCCAAGAACGTGGGCAAGAGCGTGCTCAAGGCCGCGCCGCCGCTGTTCGAGTTGGCCAAGCGCTTCGAGCAGCAGGCCAAGGGCATGGTCGTGCCGGCCACGCTGTTCGAGAAGTTCGGCTTCAACTACATCGGCCCGATCGACGGGCACGACCTCGATTCGCTCATCCCCACGCTCGAGAACATCAAGCAGCTCAAGGGCCCGCAGTTCCTGCACGTGGTGACGAAGAAGGGCCAGGGCTACAAGCTGGCCGAGGCCGACCCCGTGGCCTACCACGGCCCGGGCAAGTTCGATCCCTCCGTGGGCCTGGTCAAGCCGGCGACGGCGCCCAAGCAGACCTTCACCCAGGTCTTCGGCCAGTGGCTGTGCGACATGGCGGCGCAGGACGGGCGCCTGGTCGGCATCACGCCGGCGATGCGCGAGGGCTCGGGCATGGTCGAGTTCCAGCAACGCTTCCCCGGCCGCTACTACGACGTCGGCATCGCCGAACAGCACGCCGTCACCTTCGCCGCGGGGCTGGCCTGCGAGGGCCTCAAGCCGGTGGTGGCGATCTACTCGACCTTCCTGCAGCGCGCCTACGACCAATTGATCCACGACGTGGCGATCCAGAACCTGCCGGTGGTCTTCGCGCTCGACCGCGCGGGCCTCGTCGGCGCGGATGGCGCGACCCATGCGGGCGCCTACGACATCGCCTTCCTGCGCTGCATCCCGAACATGAGCATCGCCTGCCCGGCCGACGAGGCCGAGTGCCGGCAGCTGCTTTCCAGCGCCTACGCACAGAGCCATCCGGTGGCCGTGCGCTATCCGCGCGGCGCGGGCGCCGGCGTGACGCCGCCGCTCACGCTCGACGCCTTGCCCTTCGGCCAGGGCGAAGTGCGCCGGCAGGGCCAGCGCATCGCCATCCTCGCCTTCGGCACGCTGCTGTACCCGGCCCTCGAGGCCGGCGAGGCACTCGGCGCCACGGTGGCCAACATGCGTTGGGCCAAGCCGCTGGACACCGCGCTGCTGCGCGAGATCGCGAACACGCACGAGGCGCTGGTCACGGTGGAAGAGGGCGCCATCATGGGCGGCGCAGGCAGCGCCGTCGCCGAGGCCCTGCAGCAGATGGGCATCGTCAAGCCGCTGCTGCAGCTCGGCCTGCCCGACCGCTTCATCGAGCACGGCGATCCGGCCCGGCTGCTCGCGGCGGCGGGACTGGACGCAGCGGGCATCCGCGCCTCCATCGACGCCCGCTTCGGCGCTGCGGGCTGAGGCCGGCGCGCGCAGCGTTTCCGTCCTCCGGCAGCGCAGCGTTCGCGCCGGGAAAACCCGCAACGAAGGGCCGAAAACGCCTTCTTACAATCGCGCGGCTTAACGAGTCGGAACACGCGGCCACGAGCCGCGTTTTGTTTTTTTCCAATGCAATCGGAGTCAATCTCAATGGATCGTCGTTCCCTCATCAAGAATGCCGGCATCGCCGGTGTGCTGGCCGCCGGCATAGCACCCGCCGTGCATGCGCAGGCTGCCGTCCGCTGGCGCCTGGCGTCCAGTTTCCCGCGCTCGCTGGACACGATCTTCGGCAGTGCCGAGATGCTGTCGAAGACCGTCAAGGCCCTGTCCGGCGGCAAGTTCGAAATCACCGTCCACCCGGCCGGTGAACTGATGCCTGCGTTCGGCGTGGTCGATGCGCTCCAGGGCGACAACATCGAGATGGCCCAGTCGGCCGCGTACTACTTCACCGGCAAGGACCCGATCTTCGCTTTCAGCTGCGCCGTGCCCTTCGGCCTGACGGCACGCCAGAACACCGCCTGGAAGGACTACGGCAACGGCCGCAAGCTGCTCGACGCCTTCTTCGCGAAATACAACTTCCGCACCGCCAGCGCCGGCAACACCGGCACGCAGATGGGCGGCTGGTATCGCAAGGAAATCAAGACGGTCGCCGACCTCAAGGGTCTGAAGATGCGCATGGGCGGCGGCGTGTTCGGCGAAGGCATGGCCAAGCTGGGCGTGGTGTCGCAGAACATGCCCGCTGGCGACGTGTACCAGGCGCTCGAAAAGGGCACGCTCGATGCCGCCGAGTTCGTCGGCCCCTACGACGACGCCAAGCTGGGCTTCAACAAGGTCGCGCCCTACTACTACTACCCCGGCTGGTGGGAAGGCTGTGCCGACCTGGAGTTCTTCATCAACCTGAAGAAGTTCAACGCGCTGTCGGACGAGAACAAGGCCATCCTGAACGCCGCGATGGCCGTTGCCGCCACCGACATGACCGCCAAGTACGACGCGTGGAACCCGATCGCGCTGAAGAAGCTGGTCGCCGAGGGCACGAAGCTGGTGGCCTTCCCCAAGGCCGTCATCGACGCGGGCTTCAAGTCGTGCATGGAAGTGTTTGCCGAGCACGAGGCCAAGTCGCCCGAGTTCAAGACCATCCATCAGGACATGCGCGCCTTCCAGCGCGACCAGATCCTGTGGAACCGCTTCTCGGAGTTCCCGTTCAACCAGTACATGAACGGCGTGAAGATCTGATCTCCAGGCGCCAGAAAAAAAGCCCCGCGGCCTGCGCCGCGGGGCTTTTTTCATCGGGAGGTGCCGCTCAAGGCTTGGTCGGCTTGAGCGCGTCCTGCATCGCCTTCATGGGGTCGTCGTCGGCCGCGGCGGGCGCGGCGGGTGCGTCGGTCGCAGGGGCGGTCGCCGGGGCGGGCGCAGCGGGCGACGACGCGGCGCCGCTGTCGGGCGCCGCAGGCTTTTCGTCGGCGCCGTAGCCGCCATCCGAGCCATAGCCCTCGCTGCCGCTTTCCGGCTGCAGCCCTTCGCGCATCTGCTCGCCCACGGCCTTGAGGTCATAGGCCTGCGCCTTGTCCAGGCTGCCCGTCACGAGGTTGGGGAAGGCGATCATGACGCCGACCATGAGCAGCTGGATCAACAGGAACGGGATCGCTCCCTTGTAGATCTGCATGGTCGTGACCGGGTCCATCACCTTGTTGGTCACCCGGTCCACATAGGGCTTGGCGGGTGCCACCGAGCGCAGGAAGAACAGCGCGAAGCCGAATGGCGGATGCATGAACGAGGTCTGCATGTTCATGGCCAGCAGCACGCCGAACCAGATCAGGTCGATGCCCAGCTTGTGCGCCACGGGCGCGAGCAGCGGCACGACGATGAAAGACAGTTCGAAGTAGTCCAGGAAGAAGGCCAGCACGAACACCAGCAGGTTCACGAAGATCAGGAAACCCACCTGGCCGCCGGGCAGGCTTGACAGCAGATGCTCGACCCAGATCGGACCGTCCGCGGCCTGGAACACCAGGCCGAAGACGGTGGCGCCGATCAGGATGAACATGACGAAGCTGCCCAGCTTCGTCGTCGTGGCCAGCGCCTGCTTGAGCAGCCCCATGTTCAGGCGGCCGCGTGCGAAGGCCATGACCAGCGCGCCGATGGCGCCCATCGCACCGCCTTCGGTCGGCGTGGCGACGCCCAGGAAGATGGTGCCCAGCACCAGGAAGATCAGCAGCAGCGGCGGGATCAGCACGAAGGTCACGCGCTCGGCCAGCCGCGACAGAAGACCCAGGCCGGTGAACTTGTTGACCAATGCGATCAGCAGGGCCACCGTGGCGCCGCCGCACATCGCGACCACGACCTTCTCGTCGGTGGCCACGCTGGTGACCTCCTCGCCCAACCACCAGGTATGCACCGCGGCCATGTGCCGCGCCAGGAGCGCGGACACCAGGAAGGAGATCACCGTCAGCGCCAGCAGCGAGGGATAGCCGCCGCTGCCGTTGGGTTGGCGGTAGATGCGGGCTTCCGGCGGCAGGGCCGGCACGCTCTTGGGCTTGAAGATCGCCAGCATGGCGATGTAGATCACATAGCAGCCGACCAGCATGAAGGCCGGCACGAACGCGCCCTTGTACATGTCGCCGACGCTGCGGCCGAGCTGGTCGGCCATGATGATCAGCACCAGCGAGGGCGGAATGATCTGCGCCAGCGTGCCGGACGCGGCGATCACGCCGCTGGTGAACTTCCGGTCGTACCCGTAGCGCAGCATGATGGGCAGCGAGATCAGGCCCATGGAGATCACGGACGCTGCGACCACGCCGGTGGTGGCCGCCAGCAGCGCGCCCACGAAGACCACGGCCAGCGCCAGTCCGCCGCGCATCGGGCCGAACACCTGGCCCACGGTGTCGAGCAGGTCTTCAGCCATGCCGCTGCGCTCGAGGATCAGGCCCATCAGCGTGAAGAAGGGCACGGCCAGCAGCGTGTCGTTGGCCATGATGCCGATCAGCCGCTGTGGCAGCCAGGCCAGCACCGACGACGGGAACACCCCGAGCTCGATGCCGATGATGCCGAAGGTCAGGCCGCAGGCGCCCAGGCTGAATGCCACCGGAAAGCCCAGCAGCAGGAAACAGATCAGCCCCGCGAACATGATCGGGGCGAAGTTGGCGGTGATGAATTCCATCGAACGGTGCTCCGGGACTCAGCGGGCAGGCGTCGCGCCGGCCGCCTTGGCGGCCTCGCGTTCGCGCAGGATCTCGGCCAGTTCTTCCTCGGCGCTCTTCTCGCCGGCCTTGAGGTTCGGGTCCGGCCCGTCGCCGGTCAGGAAGGCAATGCGCTTGATCAGTTCCGACCAGCCCTGGATCATGAGCAGCGTGAAGCCCACCGGCAGTGCCAGCCACACCGGCCAGCGGATCAGCCCGCCCGGGTTGCCCGACATCTCGCCGGTGGCGTACATCTGCCGGGTCATGGGGATTGTGTAGTACAGCACCAGCAGGCACAGCGGCGTGAGGAACAGCGCGAAGCCGACGATGTCGATCCAGATCTGCGCCTTCTTGGGTAGCCGGCTGTTCAGCACGTCGATGCGCACATGCTCGCGGTTGAGCAGCGTGAAGCCCGCGGCCACCAGGAAGGACCAGGCGAACAGGTACCACTGGACTTCGAGGTAGGCGTTGGAACTGGTGTTGAACGCCTTGCGCACCACGGCGTTGATCGCGCTGATGGCGGTGGACGCCAGGATCAGCCAGATCACCCACCTGCCCACCTGGGCGTTGAGCCAGTCGATGGCCCGCGAAAGCTTGAGCAAGCCTTGCATGTCTTCTCCATTTTTGAATTGGGCCTCTGGATACGAACACACCCGACATGCCGGCGTTGTGCGCCGACGGGTCGGGTGCGAGAGGCGCCGCGGATTTTACGGGCGCGCCAGGGCCCTCCCGAGGGGGTGTACCCGGAGCCACGAGGGGCCGTGCAGGCAGGCCGCGCCGCCATAATCTGCCGATGGCCGAGATCCCCGGCACACCGGTGCCCACCGCCTCACTGATGCCGGCGTCGATCGATTCGCCCGACATGCGCCGTGCCGGCCGCGAGCTGCTGTCGCTCGCGCTCATCGACGCGCGCAACCACACGCTGCACCTGCTCTCGCTGTACGAGGCCGCGCTCGCCTCGTCCGAGCTCGATCTGCCTTGGCCCCCGCCGGCCGACGTGGTGCCGCCGCGCTGGCTGGCCGGCCACATCGGCTGGTTCGCCGAACACTGGATCGCCCGCAACACCCAGCGCGCGCTGGGCGTGGATTGCCCCCCGCGGCCGACACGCTTGGCGGCCATCGACCCCGGTGCCGACGCGGCCTGGGAGCATCCGCCGTCGGGCGCGGGCCGCCCGCTGCCCGGCATGGCCGACACGCGCGCCTACCTGCTCGAGACGCTGGAGGGCACGCTCGAACTGCTCGGGCACGCCGCCGAGACCGACGCCGGGCTGTACTTCTACCGGCTCGCGCTGCTGCACGAGGACCTGCGCGGCGAGCAGCTGGTCGTGATGGCGCAAAGCCTGGGCCTGGCCATCGGCGCGGAGCTCCGGCCGCCGGGCGCGACGCGGCCGCCCGTCGTCGTGCCCGGCACCCGCTGGACGCTCGGCGCCGGCGATGCGCCGGGCCTGCACCTGGCGCAGGAGACCGGCGCGCTGACGGTCGACGTGCCCGAGTTCGAGATCGACGCCCAGCCCGTCACCTGGCAGCAGTTCTGCGAGTTCGTCGACGACGGTGGCTACGACAGCGAGGCGCTCTGGTCGCCCGCCGGCTGGGCCTGGGTGCAGGACGCGGGCCGCCGGGCGCCGCGGCATGTGGAGCAGATCGGCCTGGGCCATGGTGGAGGCGGCGGCTCGGTGCTGCAGCAGCGCTTCGGCGCCACCGTGCGCGCCGCCGGTCAGCAGAGCGCCATGCACCTGAGCTGGTGGGAGGCGGACGCCTGGGCCCGCTGGGCCGGTCGCCGCCTGGCCACCGAGGTGGAGTGGGAGATCGCGGCCCACGTCGCCGTGCGGCGCGGCTTCCGCTGGGGCGAGGTGCGGGAATGGAGCGCAGGCACCCTGCGCCCCTGGCCCGGCCAGAGGTCCGACCCCTGGAGCGCCGGCACCGACTTCGACCCCGGCCCGGCATGGGGCCAGGCGCGTGTGCTGCGCGGTGCCTCCTTCGCCACCCGCGCCCGCATGCGCTCCCTGCGCTCGCGCGGCTTCGCACCGCCCGGGCGCGACGACGGTTTCTTCGGCTTCCGGACCTGCGCGCTCTGAACGCGTTGCGACGGCGGCT